>Ga0255765_1004041_pt1 | contig 15064 bp, 16 predicted proteins | sample 041ome_8_FD_179965 | JGI IMG/M metagenome (GOLD analysis project Ga0255765, IMG submission 179965) | Coastal salt marsh microbial communities from the Groves Creek Marsh, Skidaway Island, Georgia - 041407BS metaG (version 2) | ecosystem: Environmental > Aquatic > Marine > Intertidal zone > Salt...
GCTGGGCGCTTTTCGCTGGCTGGTGGTGCGCCGATGAATGTCTACCCCCGGCGGCGGGGTAAGGCAAGACGCATAATGCAGGCTGCCAACCACTAGCGTGTTGCTCACCGCATGAACCTGCATCAATTCCGATTTGTCCAAGAGGCAGTTCGCTGCGGGTTTAACCTTACTGATACCGCCAAGGCCTTGCACACGTCGCAGCCGGGTATATCCAAAGCCATCATTGAACTCGAAGACGAGTTGGGCGTAGAAATCTTTGCCCGCCATGGCAAGCGCATACGTGGTCTAACCGAACCCGGCAAGCAAGTGCTGCGCAGTGTTGATTTGATCCTGCGCGAAATCGGCAACCTGCGTCGTATTGGCCAACAGTTTTCGCACCAAGATTCGGGCACGCTGCGAATTGCCACCACCCACACCCAAGCACGCTACGTTTTGCCCACGCCCATTGCCACACTTCGGCAGGCCTATCCCAAGGTTTCGGTGAGTTTGCACCAAGGCTCACCCACCGAGGTGGCGCTGATGCTGCTAAACGACCAAGCCGATCTTGGCGTGGCCACTGAAGCCTTGGCCGAGTACGAAGACTTGATCACCCTGCCCTGCTACGAGTGGCAGCACATGGTGGTGGTGCCGCGTGACCACCCGCTGGCCGCCCTTGAGGCATTGCGCCTCGAAGATTTGGCCGAACACCCGCTCATGACCTACACCCCCGCCTACACCGGACGGCACCGCATTGACATGGCGTTTGCCACGCGCCGCATCAAGCCCAACGTGGTGCTGGAGGCAATAGACTCAGACGTGCTTAAAACCTACGCCGAGCTCGGCATGGGCGTGGGCATTGTGGCCGAGATGGCGACCCGGGCCGAGTCGCTCAACCCCAAGCTGGTGGCTTTGCCCGCGGGGCATTTGTTTGGGCGCAACGTGGCGCGGGTGGCATTCAAGCGCGGAGCCTATTTGCGCCATTACGTGCTGCGTTTGGCCGAGGGCATCAGCGACCGACTAAACACCACCCTGATTCTTAAGGCGCTGCAAGGCCACGGCGAGCACTTCGACCTATAACCGCACCGCAGCGGCGGGTTGGCCCTATCATGTGGTCAGTTGTTTGTCTTTTGGTTTGATTGCGTGCCCTGCCATGTCATCTGTATTTAACTTCACCTTTGTGCCGTGGTTCCGCTCGGTGGCACCGTACATTCACATGCACCGGGGCAAAACCTTGGTGGTGGGCGTGGCGGGCGAGGCCATTGCACACGGCAAGCTGCCGGCGTTGGCACAAGATTTGGCGTTGCTGCAAAGCATGGGGCTGCGCATTGTGTTGGTCTACGGTTTTAGGCCACAGGTGACCGAGCAGTTGCAAGCCAAGGGGCACCAGTCCAAGTTCTCGCACGGCATGCGGATCACCGATTCCGTTACCCTAGACTGCGCCCAAGAAGCCGCCGGTCAGCTGCGCTACGAAATCGAGGCGGCCTTTAGCCAAGCTTTGCCCAACACCCCCATGGCCGGGGCCACGGTGCGGGTGTTGTCGGGCAACTTCATCACGGCCTCACCCGTGGGCTTGCTTGACGGTGTGGACTTCATGCACTCGGGCTTGGTGCGCAAGGTCGACAGTGTCGGCATTACCCGGGCGCTCGACATGGGTGCGCTGGTGCTGATCTCACCGTTTGGTTTTTCACCCACGGGCGAGGCATTTAACCTCACCATGGAAGACGTGGCGGTTTCTACCGCCGCGGCGCTGCAAGCCAACAAGCTGATGTTCCTAACAGAAATTCCGGGTATTGCAAGCAACCCCGAGCAGCCCGACTCACCCATCGCCACCGAATTGGCGCTTACCCAAGCCAAGCGGCTGCTGCAGGCCATGCCGGCGCCACAAGCGCCGTCGGATACCGCGTTTTATTTGGGACATTGCATACGTGCCTGCGAAGCCGGGGTGGAGCGCAGCCACATTTTGCCGTTCGCCGTAGACGGCGCGCCGCTGCTAGAAATTTACACCCACGATGGCATAGGCACCATGGTGGTCGACGAAAAGCTGGAGCACATGCGCGAGGCCACGGTGGACGACGTGAGTGCAATTTTGTCGTTGATTGAACCGTACGAGCAAGACGGCAGCTTGGTTAAACGCGACCGCAACGCGATTGAGCGTGACATTGCCAACTACACGCTGATTGAACACGATGGGGTGGTGTTTGGCTGTGCCGCCCTGTACGCCTACCCCGAGAACCGCACCGGTGAAATGGCGGCGCTCACAGTAAGCCAACAATCGCAAGGCCAGGGCGACGGCGAACGTTTGCTCAAGCGCATTGAGCAACGGGCCCGCGCACAGGGCTTGAACAGCATTTTTGTGCTTACCACGCGCACCACGCACTGGTTTTTGCGGCGTGGCTTTATGGAAGTCACCCCCGCCGATTTACCCGCCGCCAAACAAGCGTTGTACAACGCGGGGCGCAAAAGCAAGGTGTTGGTTAAACAGCTGTAGCGCGCGCTAGCTGGCAAACAGTCTGCGGTGGCGGGTATGCCAAAAAACGCCCAGCAGCAACAACGCCAGCGCCACAAAATGCACAAAGCTCCAGTTGGCAATGGTTAGGCCCGCAAACGTCCAATCGACCGCGCTGCAATCGCCGCTGCCACGCAGCACCATGGGCAACACGCGTTGCAGCGGAAAGGCCTCGATCATGCCAAACAGATCACGGCCGCAGGAAAGTATGGTGGGTGGATACCACTGCAACCAGCTTTGCCGCCCGGCTGTAAGCGCACCCAACACCGCCCACAACACCGCCAGCAACAGCAGTGGCCGTCTGGCACCCGTCCACACCACCGCCACGGCGGCCGTGAGCAGCACAAGCAACCACAGATAGCGTTGCACAATACACATGGGGCAAGGCTCTAACCCCACCACGTGCTGCAAATAAAGCCCGCCGAGCAACAACCCCACAACCCACAGCACCACGCCAACCAGCAGCCAACGCACCCACGCCGACTTGGCGTCAAGTTGGCTGCCTCTCACCGCGCGCTTCCAATCCCGCGCCGAAAAAACCACGGCGCCAAGGGTTTGGCTTGGCTCCATAAGCCCAGGTTGTCTTGCCTTGCGCTAAGTTCGGCCCGCGCATAAGCCAGCCGGTCTTCCTGCGATTGATCACCCTCGTACTGGCGGTAATGCCAAGCCATGCCGTTGGTGATCAGCATAAGGTTAACGTCTTGCCCATTCAGCAACAACTTGGCAAGCGAACGATCGTAGCGGTCAAGCTTGGTGATCACCAGCTTCACCTCTTTGTCTTGCACCAGCTTTTTAAGTGCATCGCGGGCGGGCGGTCCAAAGGGCTGCTTAAGCTCCGGGGCATCAATGGCCAACAACCGCACTTTGATGCGTTGCCCGTCTTCAGCCACCACGGTAACCGTGTCGCCATCGGCGACCGAGGTAACTTTGCCAAAAACAATATCCACACCGGCATGGGCCGCACCCACACCGAACCAAACCAACAGACTTACACCAACCGTTTGAAAGGCCGTGCGCCATCCCGCTGCCATGCGTTTACCTCCAACCTACCTTGTTTTGCCTTGCGGCCTCACCGCACTAGTGATTGAGCTTTTGTGCGAGCTCTTGGGTCGCTTGCGCCATGATACGCTGGCGCCGTTGCGACAAATCCAAACGGGCTTGCTCAAGCGCGTTGGCTTGTTCAATAAGATGCAAAACTTGCTCTTTGCGTTTGCCAATACGCGCCTCAAGTTGCGGCAGCAAGGCCAACATTTCGTCTCGGGTGCGAATGTCGTCGCTGAGCTCGGCGATTTGACGCGCCACCTCTTGCCAGTCGGCCACGTCCGCGCCTGCGGTGTAGGCGTCCACCGCATCCACCAACTCAGGCAGCCGCTCGCCCACAGCGCCAAGCGAGGCGTCGCGCAAATCGTTGAGACCAAAACTTGGTTTAGACCCCACCTGGGGGTTGTCACTGGCTGGCTGGGCATCGGCTGGCTGCCCGCCCGCCAAGGGCCGCACCTTGGCCGGCTCAGCCGGCTCATCGGCCAAGGGTGACCATCCTTTATCGGGGCGGTATTCAAACATGCGACCATCAGACATGCTTAAATCATACGCAACTTTTCAATATCCGCCAACCCATGAGGCAAAAAAGTCTTATAAATGATGATGTTGTGGCCCTTTTTTGAATAAAAACTTGGATTCAACCCCCCTGCCATGGCTGGAGCCAGACGACCCGTTTCCCAGCACGGCGTCGGCGCTGCACGACGCCGGCGAACTCAACGGTTTGCTGGCTGCAAGTGCAGCCGTCTCGGCCAAACAACTGATGCAAGCCTACCCACGCGGTTGCTTTCCGTGGTACAGCCCCGGCCAGCCGGTGTTGTGGTGGGCCCCCGATCCGCGCACGGTGTTGCCGGTGTCGGGTTATCGCCTGTCGCACAGCACCCGTAAGTGGCTTAAGCAACTGGTACGCGATCGGCGGCTGGACATACAAATCAACGTCAACTTTGCCCAAACCATGCAGCGTTGCGCGGATGCACCCAACCGTCGTGCGCTTGGCACCTGGATTACCCCACACATGGTGGCGGCCTACACCGAGCTGCACCAGCAGGGCTTGGCCCACGCCATTGAAGCCTGGGTTGACGGCGCCCTTGCCGGTGGTCTGTATTGCGTGGCCATGGGCCACATGGTTTTTGGCGAATCCATGTTTATGCAGCAAGCAGGCGGCGCCAAACTGGCCTTGGCGGCCTTGGTGGCGTTATGCCGAGCCCATGTGTTGCCCTTGATTGACTGCCAGCAAGACACCCCTTTACTGCGCGCCCATGGAGCGGTGGCCACCCCCCGACTGACATTTGAGGCACAAGTGGCTACACTGGTGACACGGCCCGCCGTGTCGTGGCGTTTTAACGCACCCGCCATGTGGCCGCTTGTTTTACAACCCCATGACGCGCCCTAACGAACTCCCTCTTGAGGCCGTGCAGTTTTATGCCACGGCACCCTACCCTTGCAGCTACCTGCCCGAGCGCACGGCGCGCTCGCAGGTGGCCACACCCAGCCACTTAATTCACACCGAGGTTTACTCTGAATTGATTGCGCAGGGCTTTCGGCGCAGTGGTGTATTTACCTATCGCCCCCATTGCGACCATTGCCAAGCGTGTATTCCGGTGCGGGTGCTGACGCACGAATTTCAGCCCACGCGATCGCAGCGGCGCGCCCAGCGACAACACCAAACGCTGCACACACGCATTCTGGAGCCTACGTTTTCTAAAGACCATTACGCGCTGTACAACCGCTACCAAACCACACGCCACAACGGCGGCGGCATGGACCACGACAGCGTGGACCAGTACCAACAGTTTTTGTTGCATAGCCGGGTCAACACCCGACTGGTGGAATTTTGGCTCACCGAACCGAACACAGCTACACCGGTACTCAAGATGGTGTCGGTACTCGATGTGGTAAACGACGGCCTATCGGCGGTGTACACGTTTTTTGAACCCGAGCCGCACACCAGCTACGGCACCTACGCCATTCTTTGGCAAATCGCCCAGGCACGCCAACTGGGGCTGCCCTACTTGTATTTGGGTTACTGGATCGATGCCAGCCCCAAGATGCGTTACAAACGCGAATACTCGCCACAGCAACATTGGCGCGATGAGCAGTGGATGACCGTGCGCTGACGCACTGATAAAATCGCACCACAAAAAACGGTGCCCCCCATCGCCCTGACATGACGCCCAAGCCCAACATCCAAGTTTTGGAGCGCGCTTTTTTGCTGCTCGAAGTGCTGGCGGAGCGCGAGGAGCCGATGTCGCTTAAGTCGATTGCCAGTCGTGCTGAGCTGCACCCTTCCACCACCCACCGTATCCTCAATGATCTGGCGTTGGGGCGGTTTGTCGATCGCTTGGAGCCCGGCAGCTACCGCCTCGGACTGCGTTTGCTGGAGCTGGGCAATTTGGTCAAGGCCAGGCTTAGTGTGCGCGAAGCGGCGCTGGCGCCGATGCGCGAGCTGCATCGCCAAGTGCAACAGCCGGTTAACCTTAGCGTGCGCCAAGGCGACGAGATTGTTTACATCGAGCGCAGCTACGGCGAGCGCTCGGGCATGCAGGTGGTGCGTGCCATTGGTGGGCGCGCGCCTTTGCATTTAACCTCGGTGGGTAAATTGTTTCTTGCGCACGAAGAACCAAGCCGCGTGCGCGCCTACGCCAACCGTACCGGGTTGCCTGGCACCACGCGCAACAGCCTCACGCAGCTGCCACAGCTTGAGCGCGATTTACAAATGGTCAAGCAACACGCCATGGCGCGCGACAACGAAGAGCTTGAATTGGGTGTGCGCTGCATGGCCGCAGGCATTTACGACGACCAAAACCGGTTGGTGGCTGGGCTTTCTATTTCTGCACCCGCAGGTCGTTTGGACGAAAACTGGACAGACCGACTGGCCGAAACCGCCAAGCAAATCTCACGCGCCCTTGGGCACCGCGCCCCCTAAATCGCTGCCCCCCAACCGGATCAGCTGGTTACACCCGGCATGGGCGGGTTGGCCGCCGTGGTCTCGCGCTCAAGCCAACGGCGCACGCGCGCGGCGTCGCCCAAGCGGCTGAGCTTGCCCACCGAGTCTAAAAACACCATGATCACATCACGCCCAGCCACATGGGTTTGCATCAGCAAACAACGGCCAGCTTCGCGTATGTACCCGGTTTTTTGCAGGCCAATTTCCCAGCCGTCGTTGCGCACCAAGGCATTGGTGTTGCGGTATTGCAGCGTGCGCCGCCCCACACGCACGGCGTAGCTCTCGTCGGTGGAAAGGTCGCGAATCAGGGAGCGGTCGTAGGCCACGCGCGCCAGGCGTGCCAAATCATGCGCACTGGAGCGGTTGGCACTGGACAGCCCGGTGGGATCGGCGTAATGGGTATCTTGCATGCCGAGCAACATGGCCTTGGCGTTCATGTTGGCAACAAACGCCTTGATGCCACCGGGGAAGGTGCGCCCCAACGCATGGGCGGCCCGGTTCTCACTGGACATCAAGGCCAAATGCAAAAGTTGGCGTCGCGACAAGCGCACGCCCACCGACAGCCTTGAACGGCTGCCCTTGACGCGGTCAATGTCGGCGCGGGTGATACGAATTTTTCGGTCAAGGTCTACGCCGCTGTCAACCAGCACCAAGGCGGTCATAAGCTTGGTGATGGAGGCAATCGGCAACACCGCTTCGGCGTTTTTGTCGTACAACACCTCGTCGGTGTCTTGATCCACCACCAACGCCACACTGGAGCGCAACTTAAGCGGATCGCGCACGCGATTAAGGCCCAGCCGGCGCGCCTCTGACACCCGCCGCTGTTTACCCGCCACGGTGATAAGCTCGGCCGAGGCATTGTTGGCACCCAAACCAGCGCGCACCACCTGCGCTTGCGCCGGTGCAAACCAGGTCCAGGCAGCCAGTAGCAAGGCTGTAGCCAGCAGCAACAGCCGGGCCGGTGCAACGAATACGCGGTTCAAGCTCATCCGCGCAGTGTAACGGATTCTGAAAAGGGCAGCAAAGTCAAAAACTTAGGGTCTAAACCTATAAAGGATTTGACTTGGCTGCAACCTCCTTAACCCTGAGCGGCCACCCTCACCTCATCACTGGCCAATTTATTTAAGGCGCTCAGATACGCTTTGGCCGAGGCAACCACGATGTCCGGATCAGAACCCACCCCATTCACCACCCGCCCACCGCGCTGCAAACGCACCGTGACCTCACCCTGGCTTTCAGTGGAACCCGAGGTAATGGCATTAACGGAGTACAGCAGCATCTCGCTGCCACTTTGCACCCGGCTCTCAATGGCCTTGAGCGACGCGTCAACCGGGCCGTTGCCGTCGCTGGTGGCCCGGTGTTCGTTGCCGTCTACACGCAACACCACCGTGGCCTGCGGCCGCTCACCCATTTCCGACTGCTGCGCCAGCGACACCAAGGCGTAGTGCTCAAGCGCTGGGGTGCGGCTCTCGTCGTTGATCAAAGCCAATATGTCTTCGTCAAAGATCTCGGCTTTGCGGTCGGCCAATTCTTTGAACCGCGCAAACGCCTGGTTGATGTCAGCCTCGGATTCAAGCTCAATACCGAGTTCTTGCAGCCGTTGTTTAAAGGCGTTGCGCCCTGACAATTTGCCCAACACGATTTTGTTGGTGCTCCAGCCCACGTCCTCGGCACGCATGATTTCGTAGGTGTCGCGCGCCTTCAGCACCCCGTCTTGGTGAATGCCTGAGGCATGGGCAAAAGCGTTGGCTCCCACCACCGCCTTGTTGGGCTGCACCACAAAACCCGTGGTTTGGCTCACCATGCGCGAGGTCGGCACGATTTGTGTGGCGTCCACGCCCACTTCCAAACCAAAAAAGTCGCGCCGCGTGCGCACCGCCATGACCACTTCTTCAAGTGAGCAATTGCCTGCGCGCTCGCCCAAACCATTCACCGTACACTCAATTTGGCGGGCACCGCCCACCACCACGCCAGCCAAAGAATTGGCCACGGCCATGCCAAGGTCGTTATGGCAATGCACGCTCCACACCGCCTTGTCTGAGTTGGGAATGCGCTCACGCAAATTCTTAATAAAGGCGCCAAACAGTTCGGGCACCGCGTAACCCACGGTGTCGGGAATGTTGATGGTGGAGGCGCCTTCATTGATCACCGCCTCAAGCACACGGCACAAAAAGTCGGGGTCGCTGCGGTAGCCGTCTTCGGGGCTGAACTCCACGTCTTGCACATGCTGCCGGGCAAACCGCACCGAGCGGCGCGCTTGCTCGTACACCTCATCGGGTGTCATGCGCAGCTTTTTTTCCATGTGCAGTGCGCTGGTGGCAATAAACGTGTGCACCCGCGCCGACGCTGCACCCTTTAGCGCTTCAACCGCGCGCGAAATGTCACGATCGTTGGCGCGCGCCAAGGAGCATACGGTGGACTCTTTAACCGCATCGGCGATGGCCCGCACCGCCTCAAAGTCGCCATTGGAGCTGGCAGCAAAGCCGGCCTCGATCACGTCCACCCGCAAACGCTCGAGTTGGCGCGCAATACGCAGCTTTTCATCTCGCGTCATGGAGGCCCCGGGTGACTGCTCACCGTCACGCAACGTGGTGTCAAAAATAATCAATCGATCGCCCATGTCTTACTCCAGCAAAAAAAAACGGCCCGTTGGGTGACGGGCCGTTGGTGGTAGCAAACTGCGCGCGCTACATCACCCGCCCGTGCGGCGTGCCTAGTAGCAGCAGTGCAATGTGCAACAAGTTCATGACTGGGAATGTAGCACAGGCTACCCACCGGGCCTAAGGGTTGGTGTCGCGTGCGTGCAACACCGACTTAATCGTCGTGCAGACCGCGTTCGTCCGGCTCGCTGGTGGAGGTGCTGATCACGCTGGTGGGCTGCCCCTTAAGTTTGCGCCATCCGTACACGGCATAGCCCGATAAGCCATACAACGCAAACAAACCGCCCAGCACCAGCGGCGGATGAATGTTGACCACGGCAATGGCCAAGGCCAGCAACACGATCACGGCAAACGGCACACTGCGCTTGAATTCGAAATCTTTAAAGCTGTAAAACGGCACATTGGTTGCCATGGTTAAACCCGCGTATAGGGTAAGACCAAACAACCACCACGCCGCTGCGGCGGGCTGCACATCCAACTCGTGGGCCAGCCACAAAAAGCCCGCCACCAAGGCTGCGGCCGCTGGCGACGGCAGACCTTGAAAGTAGCGGCGATCCACCACCGACACATTCACATTAAAGCGCGCCAACCGCAGCGCCGCGCATGACACATATACAAAGGCCGCAATCCAGCCCCACCGGCCCAAACCACGCAGGCCCCATTCGTAGGCCACCAGCGCAGGGGCGGCCCCAAAAGACACCATGTCTGAGAGGGAGTCCATCTGCTCGCCAAAGGCGCTTTGGGTACGCGTCATGCGTGCCACGCGCCCATCGAGGCCATCAAGCACCAACGCCACAAAAATACCCGCCGCCGCCAAATCAAAGCGCCCATTCATGGACATGACCACCGCGTAAAAGCCCCCAAACAAGGCCCCCAGGGTGATCAGGTTGGGCAACACATAAATGCCTTTGCGCCGCAACGGAATGGGCGCAGCCGCCCGCGTCGACGGGTCGGCGCGGTTGGCATCGGTTGGCTCGCGCGACGGCATCATCAGTTGCGGCTGCGATCCACCAGTTTGTTTTTGGCGATCCACGGCATCATGCCGCGCAGCTTTTCGCCCACCACTTCAATGGGGTGTTCGGCGGTCAGGCGGCGACGCGAAATAAGCGTGGGCGCGCCGGCTTTGTTTTCAAGAATAAAGCTCTTGGCGTATTCGCCGGTTTGAATATCCTTGAGCACGTCTCGCATGGCTTGACGCGTTTGCTCAGTCACCATGCGCGGGCCGGTTACGTACTCGCCGTATTCGGCGTTGTTGGAGATGGAGTAGTTCATGTTGCCAATGCCGCCCTCGTAAATCAGGTCGACGATGAGCTTGAGCTCGTGCAAGCATTCAAAGTACGCCATTTCGGGGGCGTAACCTGCCTCCACCAAGGTATCAAAGCCAGCTTTGATCAGCTCAACCGTGCCGCCACACAGCACGGTTTGTTCGCCGAACAGATCGGTTTCGGTTTCTTCGCGGAAGGTGGTTTCAATGATGCCGGCCTTGCCACCGCCGTTGGCGCTGGCGTATGCCAAGGCAATATCGCGCGCGCGGCCCGAAACGTCTTGGTACACCGCCACCAAATGCGGCACACCACCACCTTGGCTGTAGGTGCTGCGCACGGTATGCCCAGGGGCTTTGGGCGCAACCATCCACACGTCCAGGTCGGCACGCGGCACCACGCAGCCGTAGTGCACGTTAAAGCCATGGGCAAACGTTAATGAGGCGCCTTTTTTAATGTTGGGCTCCACATCTTGCGTGTACACGGTGGCAATTTGCTCATCGGGCAGCAAAATCATGACCACATCGGCGGCCTTGACCGCTTCGCCCACCTCGCGCACCTCCAGCCCAGCGGCCTCGGCCTTGGGCCACGACGCACCACCTTTGCGCAAACCCACCAGCACTTTCACGCCGCTTTCGTGCAGGTTCTGTGCGTGCGCATGACCTTGGCTGCCATAACCGATCACGGCCACCGTTTTGCCCTTGATGACGCTGAGGTCGCAGTCTTTGTCGTAAAAAACTTTCATCACGATTTTCCTTGAGTTAGTTGGAGCACGTCGCCCCGGTTGGCTCGCGCTACAGGCGCAAAATTCTTTCACCTCGACCAATACCGCAGGCGCCGGTACGCACCGTCTCTAATATGGCGCCCCGATCAATGGCGCCTATAAAGGCGTCGTTTTTGGCCTCGTCTCCGGTGAGCTCAATGGTGTAGCTGCGGTCGGTGACGTCAATCACACGGCCTCTAAAAATATCCACCGTGCGTTTGATTTCTTCGCGTTCTTTACCCACCGCGCGCACCTTAATGAGCATCATTTCGCGCTCAATGTAAGCGCCCTCGGTTAGGTCAACCACTTTCACCACTTCGATAAGCCGGTTCAGGTGCTTGGTGATTTGTTCAATCACGTCGTCTGAGCCCGAGGTTTGAATGGTCATACGCGACAGGCTGGCATCTTCGGTGGGGGCCACTGACAGCGACTCGATGTTGTATCCCCTGGCAGAAAACAATCCAACGATTCGAGACAAGGCCCCGGGTTCGTTCTCAACCAAAACGGCAATGATGTGTTTCATGGATTCCTCTTTTCGCCACCCTCCCCCGGCAACGGTAATTGCCAGGCTTGGTGGTCAATAGATTCGTCAAATACAGCAGCGGCTGCGTTATAAGTCCTCTGAGCCCAGCAACATTTCGGTGATGCCCTTGCCCGCTTGCACCATGGGAAATACGTTTTCCTCTGGGTCGGTGCGAAAGTCAACAAACACCGTTCGGTCTTTAAGGCGCCGGGCCTCACGCAACGCAGGCTCAACATCTTGTGGTTTATCAACCAACAAGCCCACATGGCCATACGACTCGGCCAGCTTGACGAAGTCGGGCAAGGCGTCCATGTAGCTTTGGCTGTAGCGCCCCGAATATTCAATCTGCTGCCACTGGCGCACCATACCCAAGTACCGATTGTTCAGCGACAACACCTTGATCGGCGTGTTGTACTGCAAACAGGTGGATAGCTCTTGAATACACATTTGCACCGAACCTTCGCCGGTGATGCAAAACACATCGCTGTCGGGTTTGGCCAGTTTGATGCCCATGGCGTACGGAATGCCAACGCCCATGGTGCCCAGGCCACCGCTGTTGATCCAACGCCGCGGTTGATCGAAGCGGTAGTACTGGGCAGCCCACATTTGATGCTGCCCCACGTCTGAGGTGATGTACACGTCGTCGTTGCGGGTCATCTCCCACAGCGTCTCTACCACCATTTGAGGCTTGATCACATCGCTGTTGCTGCGGTCGTAGGCCAAGCAGTTTTTCCCACGCCAACCCTCAATCGTGTCCCACCACGCCTTAAGGTCGGCCTCGGGCATGCGCTGCTCGGTGTCTTTAATGGCGTCGATCAGCGCGCGCAGCACGTCTTTTACTTCACCCACAATGGGCACATCAACTTTGACCCGTTTTGAAATGCTTGATGGGTCGATATCAATATGCACGATCTTGCGAGCGTTTTGCGCAAAGTGCTTGGGGTTGCCAATCACACGGTCGTCAAAGCGCGCACCCACGGCCAGCAACACATCGCAGTTTTGCATGGCGTTGTTGGCTTCTATGGTGCCGTGCATGCCAAGCATGCCCAAAAAACGCCGATCGCTGGCAGGAAACGCACCCAAGCCCATCAAGGTGTTGGTAACGGGGTAATTGAGCAGATCGGCGAGCTCGCGCAACTCCGCCACCGCCTCACCCATGATCACGCCGCCGCCGGTGTAAATGTAGGGCCGCTTGGCCGCAAGCAGCAGCTGGGCGGCGCGCCGAATTTGTCCGGTGTGGCCTTTGCGCACCGGGTTGTACGAGCGCATGGCAACATCGGCTGGATAGCCGGTGTAGGGCACGCGGTTAAACGACACATCTTTAGGAATATCCACCACCACCGGGCCGGGGCGACCCGTGCGTGCAATGTGAAACGCCTTTTTCATTGTCTCGGCAACGTCGTGGGCGTCTTTGATCAAGAAGTTGTGTTTCACGATGGGGCGTGTAATCCCCACCGTGTCACATTCTTGAAAGGCATCGAGGCCAATGGCCGCGGTCGGCACCTGCCCGGTGATGATCACCATGGGGATGCTGTCCATGTACGCCGTGGCAATGCCGGTCACGGCATTGGTTACGCCTGGACCGGAGGTGACCAGTGCCACACCCACATCGCCGGTGGCGCGGGCGTAGCCATCGGCGGCGTGCACCGCCGCTTGCTCGTGCCGCACCAAGATATGGTCGAAATCGTTTTGCCGATAAATGGCGTCGTAAATGTGCAGCACGGCCCCGCCGGGGTAGCCCCACACGTATTTCACGCCTTCGGCTTGAAGCGCTTTAACCAGCACCTCTGCACCCATGAGCTCGGGGGCATTCGCTGCCGATTCGGCACGCGCCACGGCGTGCGTTTGTTCGTTGTTGATATCCATGACAACCTTCCGAAATTTTTCTCTGACGAAAAACCGAGGGTGCCCCTCTGCCAGCTTCTTGTGGAACCGCTTTGGGACTTAAGATCTGCAGCCATGGGCGCCAAGGTAGACGCTCGGCCCAGACCCGTTTTCCGGTTTGGACAAGCGGGAATTATGACACGTTTAAGGCAACCCGCCGGCGCAGCGGTGCGACAATACTCGGCATGACGGAATCGGTGCCGCCTCAAGTACCTCAAGCGCCTGGCCTATGGCGCCGCATGGCGTGCTGGCTGTACGAGGGTATGCTGCTGTTTGGGGTGGTGTTCATCGCCGATTATTTGTTTAGCACCCTTACCCAAACCCGCAGCGGATTGGACAACCGAGGCTGGCAGCAGGCCTTGGTTTTTACGGTGTTGGGTTGGTATTTTGCGTGGCAGTGGCGCCGCACCGGCCAAACCCTGCCCATGAAAACCTGGCACATCCGCGTGATCGATGCACGCACCGGCACCCCGCCCAGCACGGCACGCGCGCTGTGGCGCTACGTGTTGTGCTGGCTGTGGTTTTTGCCGCCGCTGGCGATTGCTGGGGCACTGGGCGCTGGCGCGGGTGCCGCCGCCCTGTTGCTTTTTGGGTGGGTGCTGGTGTGGGCGCTGCTTAGCCGCCTGCACCGCTGCGGCCAATTTGTACACGACGCTCTGGCCGGCACGGCGCTGCAAAGCACCGCCCCGCGCCGCGCGCCGTCGGCCACCCCGCCCCAACCCCCTGCCACCCCATGACACGCTTTAACAACCAACAAAAACGTCGCCGCGGTCTTAGCCGCCTATGGCACGCCACGCGCTATTCGCTGCAAGGCTTGGTGGCCACCTGGCGCAGCGAAGCGGCGTTTCGCACCGAGGTTTTGTTGGGCTTGGTCATGCTGCCAGCGGCATGGTTGCTGGGACGCAACCTGACCGAGGTGTTGTGGCTGATAGGGTCGGTTTTGTTGGTTCTGGTGGCCGAGTTATTGAACTCGGCCATTGAATCCCTGGCCGATCACGTGTCGCTGGAGCAGCACGAACTGATTGGGCGCGCCAAAGACATGGGCAGTGCCGCGGTGTTTTTAACGCTCTTGTTTTGCGGTGGGGTGTGGGCCACGCTGTTGCTGATTCGTATCGTTGAAGTTTAATTTCATGAAGTCAATGTCCAAACCAAACTTTTCAATCGCCGTGTACTGCGGCGCCCGCACCGGGCAAGACCCACAGCATGTGCAGGCAGCCCAAGCGGTTGGCCAGTGGATCGGTCAGCGCGGTGGCCAGTTGGTGTACGGCGGCGGCAACAGTGGCCTGATGGGCGTGGTTGCCAACGCGGCCCAGCAAGCCGGCGCGCGGGTGGTGGGCGTGATTCCGCAAGCCCTGGTGGAGCGTGAGCTGGCCAAACAAGATTGCCACGAACTGCACGTGGTGCAAAACATGCATCAACGCAAGGCGCTCATGGCCGAGCACGCGCAAGCTTTTTGTGCCCTGCCCGGTGGCATTGGCACGCTAGAAGAGCTGTTTGAGGTG
>Ga0255765_1004047_pt1 | contig 15046 bp, 14 predicted proteins | sample 041ome_8_FD_179965 | JGI IMG/M metagenome (GOLD analysis project Ga0255765, IMG submission 179965) | Coastal salt marsh microbial communities from the Groves Creek Marsh, Skidaway Island, Georgia - 041407BS metaG (version 2) | ecosystem: Environmental > Aquatic > Marine > Intertidal zone > Salt...
GACCGTGGACATGATCGGGCGTTGAAATGGTCACCGCATCAATGTCTTTTTCTTTGTCAAGCATTTCTCTATAGTCTGCATAAAGTTTTGCTTTGGGAAAAGCCTCTACAGATTTTTTGGCACTGCCGGAGAAATCCACATCACAGAGTGCTACAACGCGTTCTCTTCCTTTTACAGAGGCATTATTGATGTCACTGGCACCTTTTCCACCGGCACCAATAGCGGCCAAATTGAGTTGATCGCTAGGAGCTATAAATCCAGGACCTCCCAACACATTTCTGGGAACAATCATGATGGAAGCTGCTGCGACTCCGTTTTTAATAAAAGATCGCCGTGAGTTTAAATTTTTTTTTGATTTCATCCGAACAGTATTTTGATTAAAGAATTTTAAAGATAACGAAATAGTTGTGGTTTACAAGGGTTTAGTTGTTGTCGAGGGCATGAACAATTTTCTGGTTGATAGCCCGCAACCGGTCTTCTTCTAGTTTGATGACTTTTCTGTCATAGGTCATTAAACCATTCACTTCTACTTCCACATCCGTGGTTTGGGTATAGATGGCAGCGGAAAAACCGGAAGCAATCATTTTATATAACTCCTCGGCATAGGCAACATATTGATCGGTGACGGCTTTGGAATCTTTAAATTGCACATAGCCCCAGTTGCGATCGGGTTGCCACAAATGTCCTTCCAAAGCAAGACCAATACCTCCATATTCCCCCAATACATTGGCACGTTGCCCATCAAACAAATACATTTCGGGATGCGGATAGTTGTGTAAATCCAACATATCGCCCACTGGAAAATGATTTCCACCACTGGCCGGATTGACCAAGCGTGTGGGGTCGTATGTTTTCGTCCACTGGACAATTTCTTCGGTTTTAAACTGTCCCCAACCTTCATTAAACGGCACCCAACATACGATAGAAGGATGGGAGCGTAAGGCATCCATGATGTTTTTCCATTCCTTTCTAAAATTGGCTTCCGATTCGGGACTGCGTTTTAGCTCAGAAGCATCGAAATAGGTTTTATTCTGCCACAGCGGTGTCCGGTCTCCATTGGGCATATCTTGCCAAACCAACATTCCCAATTGGTCGCAATGATAATACCAACGTGCAGGTTCTACTTTGACGTGTTTGCGAATCATGTTAAACCCAAAATCTTTTGTTTTTTGAATGTCATAGCGCAAGGCTTCATCTGAGGGTGCGGTGTACAAACCGTCGGGCCACCAACCTTGATCCAAGGGGCCAAATTGAAAATAATTTTTATTGTTAAGTTGCAGCCGAACGATGCCTTGGGCATCTCTTTGCATGCTGATTTTGCGCATGGCAAAATAGCTCCCTACGGCATCCAAAACTTTATCTTTTCGAAGAAGGCGTACTTCTAGGTCATACAGAAAAGGATCATCGGGATTCCAAAGATGCGGGTTGGGGACGGAAACAGCCACCTTGGAATGCGCTACGCCTTTTCCCCGGCTGATGATTTTCCCTTGATCTCGGACGATGACTTCGAGATAATCGCCCGATTCACTATGGGTAAGATCGGCACTGACAACAATGCTTTGTCGATCCAAATCGGGATGGTGTTCCAATTTTTGAATATGTGTTTTGGGAACCGCTTCCAACCAAACCGTTTGCCAAATTCCCGTCACCGGAGTATACCAAATTCCCCGGGGTTCGCTGGTTTGTTTGCCGCGAGGTTGATACCCTTTGTCGGAGGGATCCCACACTTTAACCACAATTTTTTGTTTGGCAGTATTTTTTAAAAAAGGGGTAATGTCAAAGCTAAAAGGGTCATAACCTCCTTGATGATCGCCTATTTTGATGTCGTTGATCCACACTTCCGTTTTCCAGTCAACGGCGCCAAAATGGAGAAGGATATTTTTCCCTTTCCAATTTTTATTAATTGAAAATTCATGTTGATACCACAACAGTTGATTTTCATCAAGCCTTTTTTGAACCCCTGATAAACTGGATTCTACAGCAAAAGGGACTAAGATCTTTCCATCAAAATGATGTGGAGTGGATTCATTCTCGGGGCGAATGGCATAGTCCCAAAGGCCGTTGAGATTTTCCCATTGCGGGCGTGTCATCATGGGGCGGGGATAGGCTTGTAAAACCTGATCGGGTTGAAGTGTTGCGGCCCATTGGGTTTTGATCCGTTCACCCTGTGGCTGCCATTGGGCGTTCAAAGAGGAGTAACAAAGAACTAGGGCGAAGAGGAAATAGGGGAGTCTATAAAAATTTCTCATTAAAAAAAATATTAAAAGTTTAAATTAATTAAAAATCCACAGATATTTGCACTTTCCTTTTTATTAAATGCAGACACTATTAAAACAGCGAATTGCCCTAAGTGTTTTTTTCTTTTTGTCGGGTTGTTGTTTTTCAACCTGGGCATCTCGGATTCCTACCATTAAAAACATCTATCAACTCAATGAGGCAGAGTTGGGAAGTTTGTTGTTTATCCTTCCGATAACCTCCCTCATCGGACTCCCTTTTTCGGGCTGGTTGGTAGCTAAATACAACACCCGCTATCCTCTAGGGCTTGGGTTTATTCTTTTTATTTTTGGCTTATTGGGAATTGCATTTGCCAATGAAATGTGGCTCTTGATTATTGCTTTGAGTGTTTTTGCTTTTGCCATGCGGATTATCAATATCGCCATGAATACCCAATCTCTGGTATTACAAAAACGATACGGAAAAACGATCAACGGTTCCTTTCACGGGATATGGAGTTTAGGTGGTTTGGTGGGAATTTTATTTTCCACGCTCACGGTTCGTTTGGAAATACCTTTACTGTGGCATCTGAGTTTTGTAAGTGGATTTGGCTTGCTGATGGCATTTTTGGCTTTTCCTCATTTATTGAAAAAAGATCGTCAGGCCGAAGGCAATAAATTTATTTTTGGAAAACCCGATAAATTCATCCTCTATATGGGTTTGATGGTTTTTTGTGCCGCGGTTTGCGAAGGGGGCATCTATGATTGGAGTGGGGTCTATTTTAGAGAGGTCGTAAAAGAAGATTTATTCACGCTGAGCTATTTGGTATTTATGATTGCAATGACCATTTCACGCTTCTTTTCCGATGTGATTATTCAGCGGATTGGAATGTCAAAAATGTTTGTTTTGAGTGCTACGGTTTCAATTTTCGGGCTACTATTGCTGATATTGGTGCCTCAGGTTTATCCTGCGTTGATTGGTTTTTGTATTGCCGGTTTGGGGATAGCAGCCATTTTTCCCATGTGCTTTTCATTGTCTTCAAAATCCAAAAAATATGCTCCGGGCATGGCCATTTCTTTGATTGGAACCTATGCTACGGTAGGGATGCTCATTGGACCTCCCATCATCGGTTATTTGGCGCATCTGTTTAATTTGAATTTAGCCTTTATCTTTTTTATTCTTTTCTCTGCCTTGTTGATTCCCCTTTCTCGACAAGTTTTTTATCAAATGGACAAGCAATAGAGAGACTTTCCATTTGTCCTTATAATTTCTATCTTTGAGAGTATTGGTTTAAATTAAAACGGGACTGACTATGAGACTTTTGTTTTGCGTAACGATTGGGATTTTGCTTTTTTCTTGCGAACCCTCCAAAAAAGGATTTTCTTTTCAAAAAGCTCCTTTTGAAGGTTTGGATACTATAGCCACCAACGATTGGTGGAATCGTAAGCCCAACCCCATCATTGATGTGAATGTTCCTCGTGAGGAAGTGGTGGCGTTTGGAATTTACACGGTTTCCAACCAAATTTTAAAGATCACCGCACAGCTTTTTCCGTTGTTGCCCGTTGAAACAAGAAGCGTACGTTTAGAAATAGAAACTGAAAAAGGATGGATTGAAATTGCCCAACAAGAGGTTAATGAAATCGGTTGGAACACCACTTTTCGCATCCCAGATTGGGACGATACCAAAGATATTGCCTACCGATTGTTACATGGCGAGGATTCGGTATTTGAGGGCATGATTCGGAAAAACCCAAAGGACAAAGAAACACTCATTCTTGCGGCCTTATCCTGCAACAGCAACCAAGATCGAGCGGGGCGTCCTCACTATGTCAAAAACCTTTCGCATTGGGATCCTGATGTACTTTTTTTCGCCGGCGACCAGTCCTATGACCACAAAGAACACACTGCGGCATGGTTAAAGTTTGGGATGCAGTTTCGGGAATTGTTTCGCAATCGTCCTTGTATAACCATACCCGATGATCACGATATTGGACAAGGAAATTTATGGGGAGAAAATGGAAAAATAGCAAAATACGTGGAGGGAAATGATGGTGGATATTTCTATTCACATGAATACATCAAAATGGTACATCGCACGCAAACGGCTCACTTGCCCGACCCTTTTGATCCCACCCCCATTGAGCAAGGTATTCCTGTCTATTACACCCACCTGAATTGGGGAAATGTCGATTTTGCAATTCTTGAGGATCGGAAGTTTAAATCAGGTCCCAACGGAAAAATTCCACAGCAGGGTCCTCGCCCGGATCATATCCGAAATCCAGAATACGATCCGGCCTCTATTGATGTTGAAGGTTTGGTGCTTTTGGGAGAACGACAATTGCAGTTTTTGGAAACCTGGGCAGCAAAACAACAAGAAGGAGTACAAAAAGTAGTCCTTTCCCAAACCGGATTTTGTGGAGGTGCACATATTCATGGACAGCTGGACAATCGCCTTCATGCAGATTTAGATTCTAATGGATGGCCTCAAACGGGAAGGAATAAAGCCCTGCGTTTAATCCAAAAAGCCAATGCCATACATGTGGCTGGGGATCAGCATATCGCCACACTGATACAACACGGCATTGACCGTTTTCAAGATGGTCCTTGGGCTTTTGTGGTGCCTGCCATCGTAAACGATTATTACAGTCGGTGGTGGTGGCCGGAAGATGAGCAGCCGGGAGCAAACAACAATTCTCTTTTGCCATGGACAGGCAACTATTTGGATGGTTTTAATAACAAAATCACCATGCATGCTTATGCCAACCCCGACGCTTCCTCCAATGGTGCTGGTTATGGTTTGGTCAAAATAGGTTCCACTGCAATCACGTTTGAGTGTTGGCCACGGTTTGAAGATGTGACACACCCCGGAGCGCAACAATTTAAAGGCTGGCCTTATACCCTTAAAACACGGTAGTTTTTCTATTATTCTAAATTTTTTAAAGACTGCTTTTCAAGTGTTTTTTTCAAAGGGTTTTTTCTAACCGTTCTGAAAATCATAGGCTTACTATATTTTTTCCAAAAAAATTTTTATATTTGAGGTTCATGAAACGCAATATTTTACTTTACGAATTACCAGAAGGGATGCAAAGCATCTTTATCAATGGGAAAAGTTATACCCGTGAAGCGTTTCTGAAAGCACAAGAACGCCTCCGAAATAAAGGTGAAAAACAAAAAATCAACGTAAGTTGAAACTGCTTTTTTAAGCCGACAAAAAGAAATCTTCAATTCTTGGAAACCGCGACAAAGTTTATTCTTACTCCTTAATTTTTGTTTAATCTTTTTTTATATTGCATGACTTTCAAAACAAATTTCATGAACAATAGACGCGATTTTATTAAAACAGCTACAGCTGCAACCGTTGGCACAGCAGTGATGCCAACAAACCTATTCGATAATTTTGGAGGAAATTCAATAAGAGCCTTTGGGGTTCAACTCTTCACTTTTATGTTTCAAATGGGAAAAGACCCCAAGGGTACTTTGAAACGCGTTGCCGAGTTAGGCTATACAGAAATTGAATCAGCGTTTAGTGGTAATGAAGGATTTTACGGGATGGCCACCAAAGATTTTAAAGCCTATATCGCCGACCTCGGGATTCAGTGGCGTTCACATCATGTTTTGGGAGCTCCGTTTAAACTGCCTGAAGGAATGGAAATGCCCAAAAATGCAGACGGAAGTGATTTAGTAATTCCCAAGACCCTGAATCTTAAAGAAAACATGCAGCAATTGGTAGATCAAGTTGCAGAATCAGGGGTTTCTTATGCCGTTTGTTCCAGTATTCCTGTAGATACCATAGAAGAAACCAAACATGCAATTGAAATTTTAAACCGTTCGCATGAGGCTTTTAAAAAGGTGGGCGTTGAACTTGGATTTCACAATCACAAATGGGAATTTGTAGACAATAATGGACAAAAACCGTACGATTTATTATTATCGGAAACGGAACTTGTTATGGAGTTGGATGTTGCCTGGTCCATTCAAGGAGGGGCGGATCCCATAGCTTTGATTGATGCCAATCCAGGACGTTTTCCGCTTTGGCACGTTAAAGATTTTGCCGAGGATGGAGAAACAGTAGTTTCGGTTGGTACCGGGAAAATTGACTATGAAGAGATTTTTAAACATGCTGAAAAAGCTGGATTAAAACAATTTTATGTCGAGCACGATATGCCCAAAGATGGTTTTGAAAGCATCGCCACCAGTCATGCCCATTTGAGCAAGTTCATTTAAAATTATCCAAAAAATAATCCACTACACCTCTTTGTTTTGAGGTATAGGGGATTTTTCTATTCCATTGTTTATTCTTCAAGCAAGGCAAAGAGTTCTTTGTCCCTCTGGGGTAGCACCTGACATTCATTATCAAAATGCATGGTAGCCGTGTTTTTAGAATTGTAGGCGGGCCAGTTCGGTAGGCCTTGGTGATTGGGATTTCCTTGCCGTGCAAATTGAATCCAAGCCGCACTCATTTTCGAAGCTAATGCATAGGCTTCCGGAGTTCCTCCAGTCATTTCGGCACAACGCTCGATATTGTCGAAAACAAAAGGGAGTTCAAAACAATGCATGGCTTTATATTTTCCATCAAAAACTGGAGACTGCCAAGTAAATAGATACATATACACCGGGGCTCCTCCAACAATACTGGATTTATCGTTTGCCTGAAGGACAGAACCCGGACGGAAGCGCGTATCTACATCAATCCAATCGGAGGGGTTTTTATCATTTGGGTAAGCTTTTTTTACGGCATTCAAATAGGCTGCTGCTTTAGTTCCGTATTGTTTGTTGATATATTCCATCACGGAGGCTTCTGAAGCAAAACTAAGGCCGGTTCCAAGGGAAGCCATAAACTCGTTTTTTACAGTGCCTATCATTAAAGGGATGTCTTTGTAGATGGCGCGGGCTTCATCGCTGTAAAATTGATAGGGAAGGTTTTTCCCATCTTGACTGGGTCCCCAGTTGAGTCCCCAGCCGGAAACTGGCGTACCTTCTTCTTTCAGTTCGTCGGCAACTTTTTTCAAGGCTTGTGCACCGGCAGCACTCAGTTGCGCATAAGGAATGTCTTTGATGCTTTGAATCGAACTTTGATTCAACCCGAGGTTTTCAACGACCGCTTTTCCCACCCGTTTACTGATTGCAGCGGTGGGCATGGAGGCTCTGACGGCTCCACTTTGATTGATGGCTTTGTGAAACAAACCTTGTGCAGCGGGCATCGCCATCAGGGTATTGACCTTGGCACCTCCACCGGATTGACCAAAAATGGTCACATTGTTGGGATCACCGCCAAAGCTTTCAATGTTTTCGTTGACCCATTTTAAAGCAGCGACCAAATCGAGCATACTGAGATTGGCACTGTCTTCAAATTCAGTTCCAAAATCAGATAAATCCAAAAAGCCAAGCACGTTGAGGCGATGGTTGATAGAAACCACCACAACATCTCCTTTTTTACTCAACCGTTCTCCGTGGTAGGACGGCAATTCCTGACTGGATCCGGCGGTGTATCCTCCCCCGTGAATCCAAAACATGACCGGTCTTTTTTTGTTGTCATTAATCCCGGGTGTCCAAACATTGATGCGTAAACAATCTTCACTGGTATAGCCCCAATCGTGATTAAAAACTGTTTCCGATTCATCGCGTACTTGAGTGGTGGGATTCAATAGCGGTGCAACTGGACCCCAAGTGGTGTGACTTTTCACCCCTTCCCACGGAGCGATTGGTTGGGGGGCTTCAAATCGTTCGGCGGTGGCGTAGGGAATTCCTTTATAAGTAAAAATATCATTGATGACCACCCCTCTGATTTTACCGGAAGGTGTTGCTGCGACAGCTACGTTCTCACCACTTTGAAAAGAGCGTTGCGCAAAAAGCGTTCCTAGGGTCAAAAAAGACGTAAAAAATAAAATAGTTCTAAAATTCATGTTTTATAAGTTTAAATAATAAAGAAAGATACTCATAAAATTTATATTTTTAATTATTTAATAAACCCTTGAAATTGATTTATATTTATCACTAAACTATTTTAAAATATCACTTCCATTATGCGTTACCAATATTTTTTAGCCTTCATTTTTGTTCAATTCACGTTCTCTGGATTTTCACAAGTTTTGGAAAACATCCGATCCACCATGGAGATCTATACCCTAGCCACTGGTGAACGCACTGTTTTGTGGGCTGAGGAAGATCATTTTGAAGCACCCAACTGGTCGCGGGATGGACAATCGTTGCTTTTCAATAGCCGGGGACTGCTGTACCAATGGGACTTGGCATCAAAAACCAAAACCTTGGTTCCCACGGGAAATCTAAAAAACCTAAATAACGATCATGGAATTGCACCCGACGGGTCACAACTTTTGTTAAGTAACAACGAGCAAAGAGTGAAAGATACTGATTACCCCAATGGAAGTTCTAGAATATATGTAATGAATCGCGCGGGTGGGGTGCCCAAACTGCTCACGGAAAAAGCCCCTTCCTATTGGCATGGTTGGACTCCAGACGGGAAAGAGTTTGCCTATGTGGCACTTCGAAATGGGGATTATGATATTTATAAAATGGATATCAACGGTGGGGAGGAAATTCGATTGACCACTTCTGAAGTATTGGACGACGGCCCCGACTATTCTCCGGATGGAACTATTATTTATTACAACAGCATGGCGTCTGGGCGTATGGAGTTGTGGCAGATGAATGCCGATGGGAGCGAAGCCGTTCAATTGACCAATGACCCCTATTCCAATTGGTTTCCCCATCCTTCACCCGATGGCAATTACTTGGTTTACATCTCCTATTACGAGGATCAAGGAAGTAACCATCCGGCCATGAAAAAAGTGGCTTTAAAATTATACGATTTACGAACGAAAGAAATCAAAACACTTTGCAGCTTTACTGGAGGACAGGGTACAATTAACGTTCCCTCTTGGTCGCCCGATAGTACTCAATTTGCTTTTGTAAGCTATGTGCCATTGAATCAATAATCATACAACAGGGTAGGTTTAAAACTTCTTTTATAAATACTTTATAACCTCCTTTTGGAGGTTTTTTTTAAGTCCTTGTTGCTATTTCCTATTAAAAAACCCTCCACAAGGGAGGGTTTTTTTATTTAGTTTACACTGCCTTGAAATTGTAGTAATTCTAGCAAAACGCGATGACGAAAACCATCGGGATCGTACTCTGCCATTTTGGATTTAGACAAAATAGAAGTATCGTAATCCATAGGGGATAGGGCTTGTAAAGCACTCGCCATATCGGTATAGTGATCATAAGAAACAATGGAGGATTCATTCATTCCTTGTGGATATACTTTGGCAAGGATTCCCCAACCCGCAAAACCATTTTTACCTAGGTTTTTTTGGAAATGAGGTTTCCAAAGCTTGAGGTTTTCATTCACAAACCCCGTCAAATCTTTCGGTTTGGAATAATTCCATACAGCATATTTAAACTCTTGTAAGGGCAATAACTCATCGATCAGTTTGAATCGATCAACCATCAACACCTTTGAGATGTCATTGGTGGAAATCAAACTGGGATCCATTCCCAATACAGCTTCGGCATTTGCCCAAATTTGCATGCCATTTTCAAGTTGTTTAAAGTCCTTGTACACGATTACAAAGGCGTGGGTTGGACGACTTTCATCATTTATCATGCCGGCATCAGCGACACGGAAAAAGGCGGTAGCCAAAAGTTTTCCGTTGTCTATGGCATTTTGCTTGACTTTGGACCAATGATTCATTTCTTTGGATTCAAATTCAGCAATATTTTCTGAAGCTACATGACGATAGTGAATTTCAATAATGTTCTGACCCATCATAGAAAGAGACATAAAGAAAAAGGAAACATAAAAAAGTGTTTTCATTTAAATTGATTTATGATTAGAACTTCTAATTTAAAAAAAAAATTGGGATTTAATAAATTCTAGGATTTTTTTTGGAGCAACTTTTTGTTGAGCTTGGCGATAAATCATTACCTAGATTGGTCGTGATCGAATCTCGGAATTTATATCGCATAAAAAAAGCCACTAAGTTGAGTGGCTTTTCAATTTTATTGGGTTAGTTGTTCACTAACGGACAGCCATCACAAGACTAAGCACTTCAACTTTTGTCATTTTTCTAAGTTTTAAAATATTACTGTAATTGGCTTTTTCTTGTTTTGAAAGTTGGGTCGCGATTCCTGAGTTTTTATACATATCGTTCATAGACTCAAAAAAATTGGCCACCAGGTAATCATCTTCATCTTCGGCATGAGGAGTGTCAATGGAATGAAGTGCCCATCCTCTTAAAAGTGGGTTTTTTTTATGTGCAGGCATAAAATTGTTTAATTCCATCTGCTCATATTCGAAAAAATTTAAAAGATCAACATCCATATAGCCTAATTGAACAACGTTTACAGGTTGTTCTTTTATGGGAGCAAATCCTCCTTTGAATGAAGTCATGATGACTTTGGAGCCAACAACTAGTGAAGATAGCTGTTCTCTTACTCGAGCTAATTCGGATTCTGAAAAAAGTGTTGTAGGGTTGTTGCCCATATCCATAGTTTCCAAAGAAGGTTCTAGGTGTATATAGAGAAATGTGGTGTGTGCTATATCTTCTTGATTTTCAAGACGCCACATGTCCCAGCCTATTTTTTTGCCTGCGTCAATGTTCTGTTTGTGAATTTTAGAAAAATACGCTTTCTCCAAAGAAATCAATTTTTCAGCATCACTACTTTTGACCGTTATATAATGCATAACCACAGGCATGTTTTGTTGAGCGAGTGCTAATGAAACGGTAAATAGAAATAATAATAAAATGGTTTTTTTCATTTTGATTGGTTTATGATTAATAATTCATCCAAGTTAAAAATTTTATTTAGCATTCGTAGTCTTTGGACACAAAATTGAATTACCCCCTCATGATTTAAAACCATTTTTGTGTTTCAACCCCCGGTTTTAAAAAACTAGTCGGCAGTATAGCCCGACGCACCTTGATCGTTATCCTGAAACATGGTTCTCAAAGTTTCTTTACTCGGTTTAGAAATAACGGGTTCGAAATACTTTTTAAATAAGGCATATCCTAAAGGATTATTTGCAAGGATACCCTCAGGTGTTCGGGCATTGTCATTCCACTCGGGAGCAAGACTTCCACCTTCCCAAAATTCACTAAACTCCCACATCCCAAAGGTGAGTAAGTACTGGTATTCTTTAAGCATCACTGGCCAAGCATCTTGGTTGTTCATATTCCCCCCGTAGCCTTCAATGTCAAAAACCCCATTTTCATAGGCTTCCATCATTGCTGAGAAAAGTTCAGTATTGCTGATGTCCCCCAATTCAATCTCGATATCTAATGCTTCTTGGGATCCTTCAACGCCTCCTTTCACTCCAAAACGATGAATGGTATGCAATAGATGTTCTAAAATTTCAGCGATGTCATCATCTCCCGTAAAACGACTATCAATATTTTTATACCAGACCATATCATCTAAAAACATTTGGTCTTCAAATGCTTCCAGACCTGGATAGGATTGCCCTCTGTTATCATCAAGGAAATTGGGGTTATATTCCCCTCCTCCGCCATAGGCAATGCGTTGGCCTGTGGGATACCCCTTGTGCCATCCCTCTTCACCCAGTAGTGTTTTAATCATGGTTAGTTGAGCATCGGGGTCAATACCCTCGGCCTCTTTATTTATAAGTAATTTGATAGCTTGAGCCGCTTTATAAGCCCAAGCATCGGGGACGGCTTCCTGACCACCTATTGCTCCTGCAATAATTATTTTAATACCGTGAACCGTCAATGATCGATCGTAAAAGATGATGGGGTCAATCGTAACAAGTTCACCACTGGCATAATATGAAGTAGTGTTAACGATGATTTCTTGGAAAATGGGAGTCAAAGTAATATTTGCATTTATAGAAAGGGTTAATTCAGATTCCGTTTCATCACGATCTACCCAACCTACAAATTCATACCCTTCATTTGGAGTTGCTGAAAGGGTCACTTCGGTGCCTTCATCATAGGTTCCTCCTTCGGAGGATACTGAACCGCCCTCCGCTGCCGAAACTGTTAGTGTATATTGTGTGGGTGTAGCCTCTGTTTCGGTTTGAGTTTCGGTTTCAGTGGTAGATGTTGTTGGTGTTTGAACTGAAGCGGGTGTAGTTGTATCTACTTCTTCAGTAGAACAGCTATTCAAAAAGTTGAAGCACAAAAAAACAGTTGAAAATAGAAATAAAAATCTCATTGGATTGGTTTATAATTGAATTTCTAAGATACAAATTATATTCTTGAATCTAAAATGTTGATAATTAATACTTTGAAAACCATCTCATCAATAATTTATCAAGTATCAACAGGGGTAGGAGAAACAGACTCGGAATCGACAATGGTAGGGGCAATTATTGAGGGCTAGGAGCTAGGGGCAGGGAACTTTAGCCATAAATTAAAAAGATCCACTATTTCTAGTGGCTCCTTTCAATTGTATTTGGACCATTACCAGCCTGGGCCTAATGTACCCGCTATGATTCTGATAAAGTCAATCAGCACCCAAAATCCGAGACCACCGAAGGTTAGTAATTGAACGACACCTTGCCAAATGTCACCTAAATAAAAACGGTGAACTCCAATAGCTCCGAAAAAAAAGCAAAGCACTAGTGCTACGATTTGATTGTCACCGGCCACGGCTGTTGATGCAGAAGAATTCATTACGGTTGCATCAATGGACATTTCACTATTGTTTTTGACAACATTCCTTTTTACGGGAAAGGATGCAAATACATTTGTAGTGAATGTAAAAAGAAAAAGGTAAAGTAAAATCTGTTTCATTTTATTTAAAATTTAGTTGATTAAAGCTTTGAATATAACTAATAATTTAATAGAATAATAGCTTTTTCTCCAGTTTTAAAATCCAGTTTAATTTTATGTAGTACTTTTTTTGAAGCATTTTCAATGATAATCGCAGCTGTTATAGGAGGGATTTCTCCTTCATCAATACCCTTTATTTCAAGGGTGTTTTTCTTTTTGTCAACATCTATTTCAAAGTAAGTTTCACTTTCAAGAATTTTAATATTCTCACCTTCCTTGTCATTACTTTTGACATGGATAATGTCTCCATCAAAGAGTTTGTAGTCTCTGATGTAAACCTTGTAGGGTTCCTCCAAATTGAAATTTAACACATTATCTTTGGTCAGACTTATTTCATCATTGGGGGCGATGAATTGATTTTTCAAAGCGTTTATTTTTTCCTTAATGATTTCTAAGGAGTCTCCCAATTTTTTATTGACAAGATTGGAATTGTCCATCATTTTTTCTGTTTTGGCAAACCTTTTTTCAATGAAATCTTTTGAAACCAATTGGATGGTACCGTTGATACAAGAAGCTCCATCGGTAAAAACACCCAGGAAATCAATATTAAGATTTTTGGCAGTAAAGAGTTCTTTTTCGTTTAGGTTAAATGTTACCAAACAAAAATCATCAAAAGTGCTGTAGTCTGCTTTTGTATAGACCACCTCTTGTTCTTTGAAATAGATACGATCCCTAATGGTTTTGACTTCAAATGTAGTTTTGGTTTCAGAAGTGCCCCCTTTATCCGAAATGGAGTAGCCATTAATGACATTACCCAATCTTGTAATATTTATTTCATAGGGAAAGGTGACCGAGTCGTTGGTATGTATAAACCCGCTGAAACCAACAGATTCAAATTGCCCATAGGTCCATGTGGATAGGAGCAGCAATACTAAAACATATTTTTTCAAAATAATATAGTCTGCGAGCAATAGTACTATTACTCAATTTTAAATGAAAACGGGTGTACCCTTTTGAATTTAATCTCAAAGCATTGAAATTAAAAAAAATAATACGGATGTGGTTAATTGCACCTACTTTTTTTAAAATGTAAATAAGCTTTTTATCAAATAACTTTACGAAAATAGTAACAAGAGTTCAATGCATATTGGACAACTTGGAACATTTCCCATCTATCTTGACCAAGTTCATTTGCAAACGGCATATCGGCAGGGATTTCTTTTGTTGAACCCCAACTACCCTGAATGCCAATCCCTTTCCATAGAGTTTCATTGTCAAGCATAATCATTTTATATGCGTATTTCATTGTGTTATTTTTTTTGGGTTAAGTTACAAATATAGAAATCAAAAAAGAATATCAATAATCCTGCATTCCTCAACGAAGTACCAAAAGAAAACCAGACTTATTGTAACTAACAACTTTATAGAATAGAAGAGTAGTTCAGGGCTATTTTCATTGAAATACACAAAAATCAGTAATAGAATAAAATATATACTAATCAAGAAACTCCTTAGGAACCTTATCCCAGCTACCATAGTGGGCGAGTAGTTCAGGAGCAAAAGATTTTTTTATATCAACCTTACGAAACATTCTTTTCATCCCCCTTGCGTTTCCAACAGGTATAAGAGCATTACTGTCTATATACGCAGTAAGTGTATTTTTAGTAATCTGTAATATTTCCATAACATCAGAAGCAGATAACAACTTACTATCCTGTAAAAGATTTCTTCTGCGTATTTTATGAAGATCATTTTCTCTTTCATTTTGCTGATCTACTTTAACAGATAAATCACTCACTAAATCTGTAAGTTCTTCTATCTGTTTTTTGAGTTCGTCAATCTGCTTTTGAGTATCCATAATACAAATGTATTGATTGTTGATATCTTTTCTAAAAAGATGGAAAATGAATGGAAAATAGAGACCAAAAAACAAAAAACCCCCTTATTATCAGAGGGTTATTTACTGTTTCAGCGGAGAAAGAGGGATTCGAACCCCCGGAGGTGTGACCCTCAACAGTTTTCAAGACTGCCGCATTCGACCACTCTGCCATTTCTCCTGTGCGGGTGCAAATATACATTCC
>Ga0255765_1004052_pt1 | contig 15029 bp, 14 predicted proteins | sample 041ome_8_FD_179965 | JGI IMG/M metagenome (GOLD analysis project Ga0255765, IMG submission 179965) | Coastal salt marsh microbial communities from the Groves Creek Marsh, Skidaway Island, Georgia - 041407BS metaG (version 2) | ecosystem: Environmental > Aquatic > Marine > Intertidal zone > Salt...
TATTAATTATTTGGAAAAAATTTATTTACTTAATGATTCTATTGATACGGATACGTGTAAGAAAATATGTTCGAATATATACTTGGATGAATTTGAAACATATATTGAAATCGCAAAAAAACAAGATCTTCAAGGTTCTTTACAGTGTATTCATAATATTTATGATGACGGTTATTCTGTTATTGATATTTTTGATTTCTTCTTTCATTTTGTAAAAATCACTAACAAGATTGATGAAGAACATAAATATCAAATCATTAAATGTATATGCAATTACATCACAATTGTAAATATTATTCATGAAAATAAAATTGAATTAACATTGTTTACAAAAGATATTATAGATATATTTGAATAGTATATATATACTTTGAATAATTTCACATTATGAATTCTCGAAGAGACGAAGCTATTATTGTTGATGATAAATATGATAGCGTTGTACGAAGTGTTGTGAAAGCATTTACGCAACGTGCTGAAATAGGGCAAAATAAATATGGCACTAATTTAGATCGTTCTGATTTGAACTTGTTAGATTGGATTCAACACGCTCAAGAAGAACATATGGATGGTATCTTATATTTGGAAAAAATAAAAAAATATATAAACACTGTGGCACAATCTAATCGTTCTGAAGAACAAATCATTAGTGATATTCTTTCTAATAAAATGAATCGTAATAATGACATAGAATATGCCGAAGATGAAAATATATGTCTCCACCTTTATTCCAATTTTTCACAATATTGGAATATATTTATGGGAAATGATAATGACACACAATAATTATATATTGTAAGCTAACTACCAAAGATAATTATTAACTAAAAAATATTTACTATATATATCACAATATAAATATATTTTCTTTTGTATATTTATCTAATGAATGTATTCAAAACACCAATATCAAATCTGGATTTTTTTAATTTTTTAGAAACGATTTGCCTTCGGACTGATAAATATTTTTTATTTGATAATAATGCATTTAAAAAAATGATATATCAAGATAGTTATTCAGAATTTAAAACATTTTTAGAATCACATTATCATAGTTCAAAAAGAAAGTATTTAGAACGAGAACTTACCTATAATTCTTTTACCACTATATTAAGACATATATGTAAAGCAAATTGTATTTCTTATGCTACACAAATGAAATATGTTAATTCAAAATATAATATTAATTATTACATTTATTTTGACTGATATTATGGATATGAATAATAACAATATTTCACCGACAACATCATATTATATTTTTTTGTAATCAATATAATGTTTTTTTACATAAAAATATAACATTACTAATATATATAATAATGTTTTCCAATAAAAAAATACAAACTTATTTACTACCATTTGGACTTGTTTTATTCGCTTCATTATTTTCTAATCGCGTTAAACAATATTTTGAATTAGATGAAGACGACGATTATTCCTTGGTTAGAAAATATCTATTAAACGATTTCCAATTAGATGGAAAAAAAAGACCTATCATATGGATTTATTCTAATTATGAAATTAACTCGCGAAAATGGGCGTCATTCCATAGTAGAAATTCTAAAGAAATTAACCAACCCTATTTAGTAGAATGCGTACAATCTGTAATTAATAATTGCGGAAATGATTTTAATATTTGTTTGATTGATGATAAATCTTTTAAAAAATTACTACCAAAATGGAATATTGACTTTTCGTCGTTTCATGGTGACAACAAACAAATATATGTGAAACTCGGATTAATGAAATTATTATATAGTTATGGTGGTATCATCTTGCCAAATAGCTTCTTATGTATTAATAATTTGGATATATTACACAATTATATGCTAACCCAACAAATACCATTTTGCTTCGAGCAACAAAACCATAGCACAAATATGTTGGAATTTAAAAATCAACCCTCTTTTATACCAGGTTCCAACGTTTTTGGTTCACCAAAAGAAAACATACACATTTCAAAGATGATTGAATACTATGAATCCATTTTAAAAACACAACATATGACAAGCGAACATGAGTTTATAGGTAAACTTTCACATTATATGTTAAAAATGAAAAATAACAACGAACTTATTGTTTTTGACGGCGACATTGTAGGCATCAAGAATACTGATGGAAAACAAATTATGATAGAAGATTTATTGAGTGAATCATATGTCAAATTTAATCCTGATATGTACGGTATTCATATCCCATCAGAAGCTATATTACAACGTAATAAATATAATTGGTTCAGTGTAATGGATATCAAGTCTATATTAAATTCCAATCTTGTTATTGCAAAATATTTCAAAATATCACAAGGAAAAAATATGAATAAAGACAATAGTAATGTTTTTGTAAATAGCATTTAGATTTTGCTTTTTATTTTACAAATTCACATGTTCTAATAAAAAACATGTAAAATCCATATACCTCATTGTTTGTATATTAGTATGTTTGTATTTTTGTATTTACGCATTCATTTCTTTCTCTAAATCGTTTAATATTCTTAATTTCCAATTTGTTTCTTTTTTAATTGCGTCTATTTCAGCCATACGTTTTTCATTTGTACCTATGTCATAAATATTATGGTATTTTTTTATTATTTTATGTATTTTCTGTTTTTCTTCCTCTAACACAAAACGTCCGTATATAACATTTTCATTCACCACTGTTGGTTTGTCTATTTGTTGATTTGTATAGCCTCTTATATGTTTTATTATACTATGGTCTATATCATAGTCATATATCGTAAATAATATTGGTTTTAATTCCTCTTTACGACCTTTTCCACGACCGCGTCGTCTATTTGATGTCGATTGCTGTGTATTATTACGCGACTTTTTATGATTACTACTCGAATGACATTGTCTCATCAAAAAGGAACTAGCACAGATCATTATTCGCAAACTTTATCAGAATTCCTTTGGTTTATAATATTGTATCATTTATTTGATATAATATTATCAATGCTTCTAAATCAATTTTTATTCATTTAATTCTTTTTTCCTTTACCACTTTTTTTACCTTTTCTTTGTGTTTTATTTTTAATACGGACAGGTCCGAATTTACCTTTTTTGGCGGTATAACCATGTTTTTTAAGACGTTGTTCCTTCTTTGCTGTAGCACTCTTCTTTACTGAAACAATACGTCCCCATTTATTGTATTTCAAATCTTTTTTTGTTAAACGTCCAGAAGTGTGTAATGCTGTACCATGCATCACTTCAGCACGTGATCCAACTGTTTTTTCGTGACTTGAACCACCTTCCATTTTATTGCGATTCGATCCACCTTCCATTTTTTCCATTATATATAGGACGCAGATATTTTCCTAGATATTATCTATCCTTTTTAATAGGGAAACTACGAACATATTCAGAACATAGCATTTTTGAACTTTTTTGTGGATTGTTTCCACTGGTTACTATTTTTTTATAACTTACTTTTGAAGCAGCGCAATTTTTATCTTTACAATATTTATTTATATCAAACATTGATGGCATTTTATACTATATTATGAACTGATATATAATTTCATAAATGTGGAATTTATGTGGGTTTTTGTAAAAGCCCATGTAGGGGGGTATTGTAAAATTGATTGATAAATGGAATTAAAAACAATTATATATAATATATCATAATCATGCCATCCACCGCCGCCACCAAGCAAAACGACACCGAACTCGCTAAACAGTATCAACGAAAGACTGATAAACAACACATTCTTGATAATCCGGATACATATATTGGATCAGTCGAAAATGTTGATGCTGATTTATGGGTTTATGACGACACTGCTAATAATATTATACACAAAACAATAGAATATATTCCTGGGCTATATAAATTATTTGATGAAGGTATCGTGAATGCTCGCGACCACGTTATTCGTATGATTCATAGCCCTATACTTGATAAAAAATTCGTTTCACAAATTAGCGTTAATATTGAAAATGATAAAATTACTATTTATAATGACGGAAATGGCATTGATATCGCAAAACATCCAGAATATGATATTTGGATTCCCGAAATGATTTTCGGTCACTTGAGAACATCAACTAATTATAACAAAGATGAAAAACGCATTGTTGGTGGTAAAAACGGCTTTGGTTTTAAATTAGTATTAATATGGTCTACTTATGGATACATTGAAACAGTCGATCATATCCGAGGTTTAAAATATACACAAGAATTTTCAAATAATCTAGATGTGATTTCCAAACCCAAAATTACGAAATGTAAATCTGCTAAACCATATACCAAGGTTTCGTTTATTCCTGATTTTAAACGCTTTGGTATTCCAGGTATTACAGAGGATATGATGGCCCTATTAAAAAAACGTGTGTATGATATTGGTGCTGTTACCGACCATTCAGTTAAAAAAATAAAAATTAATTTCAATGATAATACTATTCCTGTTAAAAATTTTCAAAATTATATTGATTTATATATTGGTTCCAAAGGAGAAAATAAACGTGTATATGAAAGTCCTAATGAACGTTGGGAATATTCCATTGCCTTTTCACCTAAACATGAATTCATGCAAGTATCGTTTGTAAATGGTATTTGTACGTCAAAGGGGGGAAAACATGTCGATTATATTATGAATCAAATTACACGAAAACTTACAGATTATATCGAAAAAAAGAAAAAAATAAAAGTAAATGCGAGTGCAATTAAAGAACAATTGATTATTTTCCTTCGTTGTGATGTAGAAAATCCGGCATTCGACAGTCAAACAAAGGATTTTATGAATACTCCACAAGCGAAATTCGGGTCAACATGTACGGTTTCCGAATCATTTATTGAAAAGATTGCCAAGATGGGGGTCATGGATACCGCATGTAGTTTATCGGAAATAAAAGATCAACGATTGGCGAAAAAAACAGATGGATCTAAAACGAAAACAATTCGCGGTATAAACAATTTAATTGATGCAAACCAAGCCGGTGGAACTAAATCAGCTGATTGTACGCTCATTTTATGCGAAGGATTGAGTGCAATGTCCGGTATTGTTTCAGGTTTATCGAGTAATGATAGAAATATAATTGGTATTTATCCATTAAAAGGTAAGTTATTGAATGTCCGTGGTGAACAAATAAAAAAAGTCAATGATAATAAAGAAATTAGTGATATTAAAAAAATATTGGGTCTTGAATCCGGAAAAGAATACAAAACCATCGATGACGTCCATAAATATTTACGATATGGCAAAATTATGATTATTTGCGATCAAGATAATGATGGTTCTCATATCAAAGGATTATGTATAAATATGTTTCATAGTGAATGGAAAACTCTCATTGAAATTCCTGGTTTCATCTCTTTTATGAATACTCCTATTTTGCGTGCAACAAAAGGAAAAAACACTAAATTATTTTATAATGACGGCGAATACAATGATTGGAAGGAATCATTAAATGGAGACACAAAAGGATGGAAAATTAAATATTTTAAGGGATTAGGAACTTCTACTTCTAAAGAATTTAAAGAGTATTTCGCAAATAAGAAAATAGTAGACTTTGTATATACTGGTTCAGATAGTGATAATATGATTGACAAAGTTTTTAATAAAAAGAGAGCAGACGACAGAAAACGCTGGTTAGGGCAATATGACAAAGATGCATTTTTAGACACTAGTCAAATACAAGTTAAATATGAGGATTTTATTGACAAAGAATTAATACATTTCAGCACTAGTGATTGTGAGCGCTCCATTCCCAATGTGATTGATGGTTTAAAAACATCTCAACGAAAGATTTTGTATTGCGCTTTCAAACGTAATCTTACGAGTGAAATAAAAGTGGCACAATTTTCCGGCTATGTTTCAGAACACAGTTGTTATCACCATGGTGAAGCGAGTCTGAACGGTGCTATTGTAAACATGTCACAGAATTTTGTTGGCTCAAATAATATTAATTATTTGAAACCCAACGGTCAGTTTGGTACACGTCTTCAAGGTGGTGCGGATAGTGCTTCCGAGAGATATATATTTACACAGTTGGAACCAATTACACGTCAAATGTTTATTGATGGCGACGACCATATTCTTAAATATATGAGTGATGACGGTGTGAATGTTGAACCGGAATACTATGTTCCAGTTGTACCATCTGTATTATTAAATGGTGTATCTGGCATTGGAACTGGTTTCTCTACCACTATACCACCTTTCAATATCGATGATGTTATTGAATACATATTTATGCGATTACGTGACGAATCAATTGAAGATTTTGAATTCATTCCTTATTATGAAGGTTTTAGAGGGACCGTCACATACTATGGTGACGATAAACGTAAATTCTTAATCAAAGGTGTTTATGAAAAAGACGCAAAAAACCCAGATAAACTAACTGTTAAGGAATTACCCATTGGAACTTGGACTATGCCATATATTAGTTATTTGGAAAGTCTCGCTGATAATGTTGATAAAAATGGAAAGAAAAAAGTTCCTGCTATTAAAGACTTTACTTCATTATCTACTGAATTAAGTGTAAAGATTGAGATTACTTTTCCAAAAGGAAAAATCGCGGAATTGGAATCACAAGTGGATGAAGTAGGCATCAATGGAATTGAAAAAATATTGAAGTTGACAAGTACAACCAATATCAATAATATGCATTTGTTTGATCCAAAATGTAGACTACGACGATATGATTATGTTTCGGATATTTGTGAAGAATTCCTTCTTGTTCGTCTTAAGTATTATAATTATAGAAAAGTATTCTTAATGGAGATTTTGAAAAAACGCTTGATTAAAATGGCTAACAAAGCTAATTATATTTATCAAATTCTACATAATGAATTGGATTTGAGACAAAAGACCAACGAACAGGTTGAAAGTTTATTGACTAACAATGAATATGACAAGATAGACGGTAATTTTAATTATTTGATAAAAATGCCTATGGATTCCGTGACAGAGGAAAATGTCAACATAATTATGGAAGAACGACGCAATGTCGAAGATGAATTGAAATACTTGAGTAATATGAGCGTTCAACGTATGTGGATTGTTGAATTAGAGAAGTTGAAACAATATAGTATGAGATATAAACTATTCCGCAAGAAACAACAATTAGATAATTTGAACTGTGACAAGAATGGAAAACCTAAACGACTAGCTGATATAAAAGACAGCGATGAAAGTGACGATAGCGATGACGATAACGATGATGTTGAATATGACTATGGTGTCATAGAAAATACATTAGAAAAACCGAAACCTGCAGAGCCAGTTGTTGAAGAAACAAAAGATGATGAAACGAAAAAACCGACAAAAACAGTAAAGAAAACAACGAAGGCGACGAAAACAACAAAGGCACCTAAAAAAACAGCTGCTAAAAAATCGGAGAAATAGATTAGAAATTACAATGTAATAATATTTTTTTACATTGTACTAGAGACGAGTATTTTATACCTTTGAATATTTAAAATGGCACGCTCTGTGAAGGGCAAACCTTATTGATTTTTTGGCATTAAGTGTGCCATTTTAAATCTTCAATGGTGTAAAATAATTTTTACATCTTTTTGTTATTCCTATATCCAATGTATTTCAAAGATATAGAAATAACAAAAAAAGACATAAACAAACAACCATATCAGATACTATATTTTATCAACATATGAACTTATCAAACATTTATGATCTCATGATGAATAATAACAATACAAAGGTCGCTCTTATTACCGGGATTACAGGTCAAGACGGTTCATATCTTACTGAACTTCTACTTGAAAAAGAATACATAGTGTTTGGGATAGTTCGTCATTCATCAAGCAACAATACACATAACATCCAACATTTGACAAGTGATACAAACCTACATTTGGTACTAGGAGACATCACTGATACAAATAGTATCAATAATATTATTACCAATATTCGCAATAAACATCCATTCATGCAAAAATTCGAAGTATACAATTTAGTCGCTCAATCCTATGTAAAATTGTCATTTACAATGCCCGAGTATACCACTGATGTGAATTCTCTAGGAACTCTTCGTTTATTGGAAGCAATTCGTAACTGTGGTATAGAACATATTACCCGTTTTTTCAATGCATCAACCTGCGATTTATTTGGAAATACCAAAACTGTCCCACAAAACGAAGAAACAGAATTTAATCCATGCTCTCCATACGCAATCTCAAAAATGTATTCACATTATATTGTAAAACATTACAGAGAAACATATCGTATATATGCGTGTAATGGTATCTTATTCAATCACGAAAGTCCACGCAGGTCCACCAAATTTGTCACACGAAAAATTACGAAAAATTTGGCGGAAATTTTGAAAGGCGAACGCGATTGTATGTATTTGGGTAATGTGGATTCTTATCGCGATTGGGGACACGCAAGAGATTACGTATATGGTATGTGGCTCATGTTACAAAAAGATACTCCAGATGATTATATTCTCGCCACAGGAGAAACCCATAACGTTCGCGAATTTGTTGAAAAAGCTTTCGCATACAAAGACATTTTTATCACTTGGGAAGGAAAAGGTTCAGAGGAAATAGGTATTGATAAAAGCGAAGGACGAGTATATGTCCGTATCCATAAAAAATATATGCGACCCACCGATATTGAATGTTTACAAGGAGACGCAAGCAAAGCCGGGCGTATTTTATACTGGTATCCATACGTTAAATTTGATGAACTAATACATGAAATGGTTGATTATGATGTGGAAAAACACAAAGACGATTGAACCGGACTTTGAGGTACAATAAGATTATATAAATAAAGATTTGTTATATATTTATAATCACCCTTTCTCCATTGATTTATAATTTGATTATTATGTGCCAAATTATGAATTCTCACTTTTGAAACATTTTGTTTTCGTAAATTTTTTACAATATTATTAAACGCAATTGTAAACATTATTTCGTGTCGTGTGTTCTCGTTTTTCAAATCTTGATTGTCCTTTATTTTGTGTGTTTCAAATACATTATTCAAATTATTGTGCGAACTAATACATTCCATTATGTATCCATCCGTTTCCTCACAAAATATTGCGGTGTTTTTAAATACAAATAATCCGATAATGGTTGTTTGATAATAATGAAGATATATTATTGTATGTTTGGAATCCATAATTTGTTTTATATCATTGAGAACTTTATATTGAAACTCCATTGATTCCAAGTAATCTTCCACTTGATTTATATTCTTATTATTCATTTTTGAGATGAAATATCCTTTTTTCATATTGACATCCATGTTCTCGTTTTTTGTTATCAAATACTGTATGCAATCATATCTTACAAAAGGTACAAAACCTTTATAACTGTCATTTTCTTTACGGAATATCATTGCGTCTATTGGTTTATTATTTTTCAAAGAATCTGTAAAAACATTATATGTATGAGAACACAATAAAGATCGATTTATTTTTTTATTATCCTTTTCATCACGATGACAACACATATGGTTTATAAAATGTGCGTTGTATGTTATTTTATCATTCGACCGTTGTATTTCTATCCTTATCGGATAGGAACCATACATTCCCTGTAAATAACCCATTGTAAAAACAGACAATTTATTCTCTAGATAACGAAACATTTGTGTTCGGTAAATAGTTACATATGATGGTAATTGAGAACCCAGATAATACTCATCCAACATTTTACTATTAATTTCGTATAACATTTTATCACTCTGAATATAATTGTTCTGCAGTAATTTTATAACATCTTCCATTTGTGAATCATCAATATCATAATAGTTAATAGTCTTATATTGTAATTCATCATGATATTTAAAATTTCGTTGAGGTGTCGTTTTGACTAAAAATGGAGAACTTCGCAGTGGTACTAGAAAATCATAATTATGATACACTGGTAACATATTCCAAAATGGAAACATTATTTTTATTAATGCGAAAATGAAAATAAATAAAACAATAATTATCGCTAGGACTAATTCATACATGTATCACTCTATTGATATATGTATAGAATACAATAATGCGAATATAACCTCTAATGTATCTTTTCAAAAATGTATAAATATTGGTGTTTATCGCTTCCGCATATGGTTTTCATTGTTGCTTTCGAATGAAGATGGAATCCATTTTCTTGTGCGATTTTTTCCAATACCTTTAAATCACACATATATAGTTGCTTTTCATTCTCACGTTTTTGTTTATTTTCAAAATCCTCAAATATCTCATTTATAGTTAGTATTGAATTATCGGTATTCTCCAACGTATAGGTAGATTGATATGAATATCCATCAAATACAACCTTGGATACATTTACACGTTGATTGCTGTATTCCTGTGGATTCATTTTTATTGTAGGTTTCGCCGCTGGGATAGTGGTATCAAATTTGCTAGGTTCAACACAATGAACTACAAAATATCCATTATGTTTTAACCAACGATTCGCGTTACTGAATATTTGTTTTTTATCATCAAATTCGTAAATGGTGAAATTCGTACATAAGATGTGTGAAAAGCTGGAAGGTTCAAATTCCAATGGGTCATTAGCATCCCCACATTTAATACTCAATTTGTTATCATAATCCTCATTACATTTATCAATCATCTTTTGTGATTTATCAAGTCCATGTGCGACAAATCCGTCATCTGTTAATAAATGGACTAAATAACCCGTTCCACAACCCAAATCTAATATATTAGAGCGATTTACACTTGCTTGTGTAGTGTCTAATATATATACTAATTCTAAAACCCCACGTTCTATATTGCGAAAAAGTGTATCATAAATAGAAACATAGAACTCGTCATAAATTTCATCGCCTTCTTTAAATACATATGGGGAACCTTGTGTAAAACCTTCGGTATATTTGTATTCAGGTTTAACTAAATACTTGTATGCAATGTAAAATAAAGAAATTAAAATGAATATTGTAAGAACTTGTAACATGGCGTTCTTATACGTTCGTTGTTTAAAAATATTATAAAATGCTTTAAACATGTTTTAAATATATATTTGTTAGCTTATATAATAATATAACAAAAGAATCTAATTTTCTTGAGAACGTAGTTGTGTGCGAGTATGATTGTGGAATGTTGCATTACCAATATTGGGATGGAAGTTACCTATTTCTTCAAATTCCATTTTGTTAAACAAATTAGGATGTGGTTGTTGAGAGGGTGATGAAGTAACAGTAGTATTTGCGTTATATAAATCACTAGAACTACTAGGAACATATGCGTTTGTTCGCGCTTTTTCGATAGCTCGTCCCAAATTTCTTAAACTGGACTCATCATTTACAGCATTTAAAGCACCATTTACTGGACCACGAGAATTTCCGGGATTGAAATTTGTATGTGGTGAATATGCTAAACTAGGTTTGATTGAAACTGAATAAGGTGAACGAGTAGTATATGTGGGTTGGAATACACGTTTTGTAGGTACAGCACGAGGATCAAAATTTGGCTGTAAAGTTTCATCTGGTTGAAATCGTAAATTAATGCGTGTATTAATTTGTTGTTGTTGTGGTTGATGTCTTGGAATATTTTTGAATGTCATTATAATATAATATAATTGGATAAAAAATACAAAAAGAATTATTGTAAAGATTTGTTTTATACTGCTTCTATATGATATATATTTTTAATAAATTGTTTTATAGGATAACATCTATGTTCTCTATATTGTGGTCTAGTTTCAAAACGATGTTTTATATTGTAATTAAAAATAAATAATGAATCTATGTTAATATTTTTAAGATATTCTAATACACGATAATCAAAATATAAAATAAATTTATGTTTTTTTTGTAATTCTTCAATATTAGCATTGGCTACATCATCCAATATACATAATGAACCATCTAAACTTTGAACGTAAGTATAACTATTTTCATTATCTATCACATTATTATCAAACTTAAATGCTGTATTTTTATTTAAAAATTTGATTAATTTACATCTTAATGTTGTTTTCCCAACACCACCATGTCCTTGGATTGCAATTATTTTATTCTCGTTATCCAACATATCTATTATTTTATTCATTGTTTCTTCATGAGAATATATTTTTCTAGAACAACGAAATATATCTCTTGATTTATTATTTTGTTGTGATTCATCGTTATCATATGTTAATCCAAGATATTCTATACTAGTAAATGTTGTGTAATCTAATATTGCTTTAAATAGTTCATTTCTTCTAAAAACAGTATGATGCCCTTCAATATACATAGTTTTTAGTATTTTTGATGATATTTTTGCTAATAATCCATATCTATTTTCTAGTTCACCAGTACCTATTACAGAAAGTAAAAGTCCTGTATCAAAATTATGTAAATTTGTATACAACATATAATTATCTATATCATCAATTAAGTAGTCTATATTGTTATATTTTTCGTTTTTTTGTATAGCTTCTTTTATTGCTGTTTTATCATATTCAATACCTAATACTTTTGTAGCACCTAGATCAGAAGCATATCTACACATTTGACCCGAATTACAACCAATATCTATAACTGATTGATCTTGAAAATCTTCTTTTAATAAAAATGATTTTCTATAATTTAAATCTCTTAATGACTCATAATTTAAAAACCAATTATCTCTTTTCGTAAATGAACTCATTATAATATTATTGAAATTTTATATTTATATTAATAAATATAAATATAAATAATATACATTAGTTAATTTATAAATTTAATATTGTATCATGTATAAATTATCTATATGTTCTATTTTCAAAAATGAATCTCATATATTAGATGAATGGATATCACATTATTTATACCACGGTGTAGAACATTTTTTCTTGATAAATGATTATAGTAATGATGATTATAATGACATTATTACAAAATATTCACAATATATCACTTTAATGGATAATGATATTATAACAAAAGATGTTGGGCGTCAAATAAATATTTACGAAAAATATTTTAGACAACATATTAATAAAACACAATGGATGGCAATTATTGACTTGGACGAATTTTTATATAGTCCACTAACTATTAATATTGGAGATATATTAGATAAATATAACAATTATTCACAAATCATAGTTGATTGGTTACATTTTGGTAGTAATAATCATAAATATCAACCACATTCAGTAGTAGAAGGTTTTACACAACGTGCTATTCATGAACCAAATAAACCATACCATAGTTATAAAAGTATTTTTCAAAGTAAAGATTTAATATCTTTTAACGTACATTCACATCAAGTAAAAGGAAATACTATTTATTTAAAATATAATGAAAATATTAAACCCGATTTAATTATTAATCATTACGCAATACAATCTTTGGATTTTTTTATAAAAATAAAATCAACGCGCGGAGATGTTAACAATTGGTTCGAACACCAAAAATTAGAAAGAAATAAACAATATTTTAATAGCTATGATATAAATGAAATAACAGACAATACATTATACGAACAAAATAAAGATATTATTTTACCTATAAAAAATAATAAATTAGATTTAATAAATGATAATGTTACACTTGTAATAACATCTTGTAATCGTCCACATTTATTAGAAAAAACATTACAATCATTTGTATTATTTAATACATATCCAATTGAATCATGTATAATCATAGATGACTCTGGAATAATTAATTGTAATGATGAGATATTGAAAACATACAAAACAAAGTTGAATATTAAATGTATTTATAATGATACAAATATAGGACAATTAAAATCAATAGATAAAGTGTATTCATATGTAAAAACAAAATATATATTTCACTGTGAAGAAGATTGGAATTTTACAAAACCAAATTTTATTGAAAAATCAATGAATATATTTAAACAATATCCAGAAGAAAAGATTTTTACAGTTTGGTTAAGACCACATAACTGCACTTCATTACATCCTATTATAAAAGATAATTTGAATCGAGGATTTTATTTAATGGATAAAGAATTTTCATATATGTATAAAGGAGTTAAATATACTTGGTGTGGTGTTACATTTAATCCTGGATTACGTAAAACAACTGATATGTATAATATACATCCATTCACACATAAATGTAATATGGTATTAAAAAATGGTAAACAATATCCAGTTGATGGGGAATATACAACTAATAGATGTTTTGCAAATATTGGATATTATGGTGTAATTCTTGATGATCCTACAGGCCATGTCGAACATATTGGATTCAACGACCATATTTCTGTAGAGTACTAACTATAATGAACGTATAAATGAAACCAAGGATCAATTGTATTATTTGGTATTATACAATTGAATTTATCTCTATTTCGTAAAAATACACTCGATATTATCTGTTGATCGCAACCAATAAATAATCCTTTTCGTAAATACATATTAAAGTATAAATAATATAATTTATGAATTTCTAATAGAATTTCTTTACTCCCACCAAACATTGAACCTGAAAAATGTACTTCGTCTTGAAAAAACATTTGATTATCATTTTTGAAGCCATTTATCACTACTATATCTATTTTATTAGTTGATATATTATTTCCATTTGGGTATTGTGTTAAATATGGTATTATATTTGAATCACGAACGTTACCTATATCATTCCAAATATAATTATCGCTATTAAATGGATTCATTTCTATTGTTTCCTTTATCAAATCGAATTTGGAATTCCATATAATATAACATCCTTTTCCACGTCCGCAACGTTTATTTGGATCTATTTGTTCTTGATTTTCCCAAATATCCGGATGATTTTTTACTATATTAAAATTATCTATTTCCTTGATTATTATTTTATAATTTAAATTTTTATTTTTACTACAAATTTCATCTATATACTCATAATGATATGATGATGTATATATTACAATATTTGTTCTCAAGTTTGAAATCAAATTATTTATCCATTTATTATATTCTTCGTGTGTATGTTTAGACTTGTGTAACTTATAATAACAAGTAACTAATGTTGTATTCATATATCTTACATGAATACAAATTTATATATTATTTTACATGTATATTTACTACCATTTATGCCTCTGGATCATTATCAACATGTGTAATATTTATACTTTGAGATGCGACACCACTATATT
>Ga0255765_1004057_pt1 | contig 15021 bp, 9 predicted proteins | sample 041ome_8_FD_179965 | JGI IMG/M metagenome (GOLD analysis project Ga0255765, IMG submission 179965) | Coastal salt marsh microbial communities from the Groves Creek Marsh, Skidaway Island, Georgia - 041407BS metaG (version 2) | ecosystem: Environmental > Aquatic > Marine > Intertidal zone > Salt...
GGATTGCAAATTGATAATGAAGTTGATGAACGCTATCACATGGAGAAAGCAACAAGGGTGGCTTGTTCGTATCTGAGCGAAGCCTATGAGCGTTTTGATAATTGGACTTTGGCTGCTGCTTCTTATAACATGGGAATGGCTGGTACAGCAAAACGACTGAACGAGCAGCAGGTGAACAACTACTATGACCTTAGGCTAAATAATGAAACAGCACGTTACATTTTTAGAATAGCGGCCGTAAAGCATATTCATGAAAATTTGAATGATTACGGCTATATCTACCACAACAGCGAAGGCTACAAATTGCCGGTATTTGATACCGTTTTAGTAGACGGCCCTGTAGAAAATTGGGTTGATTGGGCTCTAGAACAGCGTATAACGTACAAGGAGCTTAGATTATATAACCCCTGGATTCGAGCAGACAAGTTGACCAATAGTTCCAATAACACGTACGCCATACTTGTTGCCAAATAAACATGAGCGAACACATTGAAGTATACGGCGCTAAGGCGCATAATCTACGTAATGTAGATGTTAAAATACCAAGGAATTCGCTTGTTGTCATAACGGGTCTTAGCGGTTCTGGTAAAAGCTCTTTGGCGTTCAATACCATTTATGCTGAGGGACAACGCAGATATATGGAAACCTTCTCCTCCTATGCTCGGCAGTTCCTAGGCACTATGGAGCGACCTGAAGTGGATAAAATAGAAGGGTTGAGTCCCGTGATTTCCATTGAGCAAAAGACAACTTCAAGGAATCCAAGATCAACGGTAGGTACCGTAACAGAATTGAGCGACTTCCTTAGACTGCTTTTCGCTCGGGCGTCTACTGCTTTTAGCTACAATTCCGGTGAGCCTATGGTAAGCTACACTGATGCTCAAATTGTAGAACTCATTGGTGAACGCTTTGTAAACAAAAGAGTTGCCGTATTGGCTCCTGTTGTGCGAGCGCGCAAAGGGCATTACAGAGAACTTTTTGAACAAATCGTACGTATGGGATTTGTACGGGCGCGGGTCGATGGTAAAATTGTAGAAGTCAGTAGCGGCTTCCGATTAGACCGATACAAAACTCATGATATTGAAATTGTAGTTGATCGTATTCGCGTGGCTGCAACGGCAGAGAAAAGAATCGTTCAAAGCGTTGAAACGGCTATGTCTCATGGAAAAGGAACCATTGCAATCATAGACTTAGATTCAGAAGAAATTGCGTACTTCTCCAGACAACTCATGTGTCCCACAACTGGTATTGCCTATCAAGAACCTGAGCCAAATACTTTTTCATTTAACAGTCCAAAAGGAGCATGCATAAAATGTGACGGACTAGGGACTGTAAAAGAGGTGAATCTAGAGAAGGTTATTCCGGACCCAAAGAGAACAATTCGAAAAGGCGGGTTTGCTCCTGTAGGAGAATACAAGAAGAACTGGATATTCAATCAATTAGAAATTATCGCGGTAAAACACGGTTTTGACCTAGACACCGCAATAGAAGATATCCCAAAAAGTGCTTTGGACGTTATTCTTAACGGAACCAATGAGGTCATGACCATTGACCATAAAGCTATTGGGGTTACCAAAGAATACAAGGTCAATTTTGAAGGTGTGGTCAACTTCATTGATTCACAATATAGAGACACCAAGAGCCGGGCTATTCAGCGTTGGGCAGATGATTTCATGGATAATGTAGTTTGTTCCAGTTGTCAAGGTGCACGCTTGAAACGTGAAAGCTTACATTTTAAGATAGCGGGTAGCAGTATTAGTGAGGTAAGCAGCATGAGCCTGGTTGACTTTACAGCATGGGTGAACAAATTGGAGCACCAGCTTAATCCAAAGGAATGGAAAATTGCAGAAGAAATAGTTAAAGAACTCAAAGCAAGGACCAAATTCCTATTAGATGTGGGCTTAGGCTATTTAAACCTTAACAGAAGTGCGCGAAGCCTCAGTGGTGGCGAGGCTCAACGAATTCGCTTGGCTACTCAAATTGGATCTCAACTTGTCAACGTATTATACATATTAGATGAACCTTCAATAGGACTACATCAACGCGACAACTCTAGACTAATTGATAGTTTGAAACAATTGCGTGATATTGGCAATAGCGTCATTGTTGTTGAACATGATAAGGATATGATTCAAACTGCTGACTTCATATTAGATATTGGTCCTAAAGCCGGTGTTCACGGTGGAAATATTGTTGCGCAAGGAGGAATTGCAGAAATACGCAGTGCAAAGAGTATTACAGCGGAATACCTCAACGGTAGCCGCAGTGTTCCAACACCTTTAAAGAGAAGAACGGCAACGAATCAAATCGTATTAAACGGTGCCTCCGGAAATAATCTTCAAAATGTTTCCGTATCCATTCCTTTAGGGGTTCTTACATGTGTCACGGGAGTCAGCGGAAGCGGAAAGAGTACTTTAATTAATGGAACGCTCTACCCTATCCTCAATCACCTAATTTTCCGTGCAGTTGGAAAACCTATGCCTTACCAAAGTATAGAGGGGACAGAGCATATTGATAAAATCATTGATATTGATCAAAGTCCTATTGGACGCACACCTCGCTCCAACCCCGCTACGTATACGGGTGTTTGGTCAGAAATTCGTCATTTGTATGCAAACCTTCCTGAAAGTAAAATTCGAGGCTATAAACCGGGTAGGTTTTCTTTCAATGTAAAAGGTGGCAGATGTGAAACTTGCGAAGGCGGTGGATTAAGAGTGATTGAGATGAACTTTCTTCCAGATGTTTATGTGCACTGCGAAACGTGTCAAGGCAAAAGATTCAACCGAGAAACCCTTGAGGTTAGGTATAAAGGTAAAAGCATCAGTGATGTTTTAAGCATGAGTATTGAGGACGCACTTACGTTCTTTGAACATGTTCCTAAGATTCACTTGAAGTTAAGTACACTAGTGAATGTTGGCTTAGGTTACGTTAGGCTGGGCCAACCTTCTACCACATTAAGTGGCGGAGAAGCTCAACGGGTAAAATTGGCCTCTGAATTGAGTAAAAGAGATACTGGAAATACCCTATATATTTTAGATGAGCCCACAACAGGTTTGCATTTTGAAGATGTTCGTGTACTTATGGAGGTTATTCAGCAACTTGTTGATCAAGGTAATACAGTCATTATCATTGAACACAACATGGATGTTATTAAGCAAGCAGACCATATTATAGACTTAGGGCCAGAAGGCGGATCAGGGGGAGGAAAAATTATTGCCATTGGAAGTCCTGAAGAGGTCATTACCAACCCACAAAGCATTACAGGGCAATTTCTTGCTTTGGAATTGAAATAAATAGGCGTTCTTTTCGTGTATATAATTGTACCTTATTGGTCAATTAACCTATTACGTATGAATAACCTGAAAAGAAAGACCTGGACTGATATCAAATCAAATGACAGCTGGGCACTATTTAAAATCATGTCCGAATTTGTTGAAGGCTACGAGAGTCTCGGAAGAATTGGACCCTGTGTAAGCATCTTTGGATCGGCTAGAACGAATTCTACTGAACCCGAATATCTTCAGGCAGCTACCGATATTGCCGAACAACTCACAAAAAAAGGATATGGAATCATCACTGGTGGTGGTCCAGGAATCATGGAAGCTGCAAATAAAGGTGCCCAGAAAGGTGCAGGCCCAAGTGTAGGATTGAATATTGATTTACCTTTTGAACAGAACAGTAACCCTTATATAGATCACGATAAAAATCTAAACTTCGATTATTTCTTTGCTCGTAAGGTGATGTTCGTAAAATACAGTCAGGCATTCGTGGTAATGCCAGGAGGTTTTGGAACCTTAGATGAATTGTTTGAGGCCGTTACTTTGGTTCAAACAAAAAAAATAAGCCAATTCCCTATTGTCTTATATGGTGCTTCATTTTGGGAAGGCCTTAAAGATTGGATCAATAATACACTAAAGGCCACAGGAAAAATTAGTCCAGACGACACGGATCTGATTCGCATTGCAGATACCAAAGAAGATGTCGTTAATATTATTGAGGAATTCTACAAAACAAAAGGATACTCTACCAACTTTTAATGCTGTAGTGAGAGAGGAAATACTTTATGTAAGTCTTCACTACTCACCTTCAAGAGATATTGTCCCGAAGAAAATTGACCAGAGATTTGTAAGTTTTCTTCGCGGATAATTCCTTTTTCCAATATACGTCCGGTCACATCTGTCAACACATAGGTTCCAGAGGTGATGCCAGATAATTGAACTCTTCCTTTAGAGGGATTAGGAAAAATATTGATTGCGGTACTTTGGCTGTTATCAAAACCAATATTATTGACATTGAGTAGAGCCACTTGCACGGTGTCAAAGGTTCCGGGAATCCAATTGTATTCAAATTCCGCATTGACAAAACCACTTAAAGTTACGGACAAAGAATCTTTGCCTTTGTTTGGCGTGCCCAAATCAGCCAATCCATCAATACTGCTCAATTCTTGAAGGCCTGCATCTTTCATGTTGATTAATGCATTACTCAAAGGCGCTCCTGTAATGCTATCTATGACTTGTACATGCACTCTAGAAGCATTCACATAGGTTGGATTCAAAACATATAAACCTTCTTCTATGTCTGAGCAAATAATCTTTTGCGATTCGAAGTATGGGTAAGCACCCCAGTTACCATTAAATCCATTTCCAGAAAAATTAGGAGATGTATCATAGAATCCAACCTCCACAAGTAATTCTGGATACTTGGCATCAACAATCTGCACACCAGAGGTATAATAGGAAGTTACTACCCAATCCCCATAAACATGAGCATTATGGGGAATGACCATAGTTCCAGGTAACGATTGAATACGATCTAATTCAGTCATGTTGGAAAGATCACTCACGTCATATGCCGTCAAGAATGCTCCGCCTACCTCATCTGTTGTAAATAACGTGCTGTTATCATCGCTTATCCAAGTATTATGTGTAAACGTATTTGGTGTTGATTTAGAGGCCATTAATTGAGTTGAATCTTTATTTGACACGTCGACTACCACATAAAGCCCATTATTAACAGCAGATCCCCAAAGCGTATCTCCTCTTACCATTCCGTCGTGCAGATAATAGGTATCCCAATTTCCCACATAGGTTGGATTCCATGGATCGCTTTTAATATCAAAAATCAGTGCTCCACCATTACCAATATTCGCACCGAACAGATAGCAATAACCTTTTTCGTCTATGTATAAATTATGTACGGTTTTTAAGGTGTCGTAATTACCTAAAGAATCTTGGATTGGAAAGTTAACCGCTTTGAACCTTGGATTTGATTCATTCACACTGTCCATATCTATGATTAATAATCCCTGATTTGGTACTGTATTCCAAGCAAAAGGGGAATCATGGGTTACAAATACATAATGACTCCAAGTCTTCAAATCTCGCCATGTGCTGAACGGCCCTTGTATGAATTGCTTTTTTACAGGTTGTGAGGAAGATATATCTACGATACTCACTCCTGCTATGGTGCCCACCAAAGCATATTCAGTTCCAACTGAATCAGTATAGCCCCATATATCATTATTGTCATATAAATAACTCTCTCTACCAAGTAGAGAAATGTTAAAGCTAGATTGAGCTTGAACTAGACCTCCTATGGTCAGGGTGAGTAGGAGGAATATCTTTTTCATGAATTAGAAATCTAAAGTTATCTGAGGCGGTTCGTCTTCACCCATAAACGGCTTTTCTGCGGGAGAATCATTTTTCTCTAATGTTTCTTCAACGACTGGGCCGTTTAATTGTGGTAGTTCTTCAACAACTGATTGTGGCTCTTGTTCAGGCAATGGATCTAATCCTACCACCTTATTCAAGGTATCGGTAGTCAATTGATTGCCTTTTGCAGCTATTCCCTTAACCGAAATAAAATCACTTAAAATCACCGTTTCTGGATCCTTACTATCTCCTCCCTGCTTGCGGTAAATCATTTCTATAACTGGACGAGACGCATTTGATAGGTAGCTCAATTCACTTTTTGGATGAGCAGTAATTATGTTTATTTCCTTATCACCACCTTCCCAATCAAATCGTTTAACAAAATAGCGCCCTTTCTCACCGTCAAAATAAACAGCACTGATTGGTTTGCTCACGTCTAATTTCTCTAGATACATCATATCTGAATCAAAATGAAGCGACAATTCAGGAACAACAACTTTTAATGTTCCGTTATTTGAAGCAATCAACAAGCGGTCTTCACCTTTGAAGCTTCCAAGCAGCCTTCCTCTTTCATCACTATTCAAGCGTTGAACAGTTGAGTCAAACCAGACTTTACGGGCTTCGAGTGTACTCTCTCCTTTTTCTTTCAACTCAATGCGCTTCACAGGGAATTTGGTCACAATATTGCCTTTTGAAGCCCGACCTTTGATCGCTAAATCTGCGAAGTCTAAGTCAATTTTCAATTTCTTGAGCTTTGCCAATTGACGCAGGAGAACAAATACTTTTTCAGCTTCACCGTTCGGGTTTACTGTTAAATACGTGATTTTAGAATTTGCAAACCCTTGGGTAAGTTCATATTCGCGGTCTCTAGTTATCGATTTGACAATGAAGCGCTTGACATAACTCACTTTAGATTTTCCATCTAAATAAATGGCATTATAGACGGTTCGTTCATCCCCTTTCTTCCAAACTGCAACGTGCAAAATATCTTTACCAAAGAATGCCTTGTCCCTGACTTTGCTTACGGAATATTTTCCGTCTCGTCGGATTACTATGATATCATCAATGTCTGAACAATCAGCGACGTACTCATCGCGCTTCATAGCCGTTCCTACAAAGCCTTCTTCTCTATTCACATAGAGTTTTTGGTTCCGAATGACCACTTTAGCAGCCTCCACACTATCAAAGGTTGCGATTTCCGTTTTGCGCCCGCGGTCCTTACCAAACTTCTCTTTTAAGTCCTTAAAGTAGGTGATTGCAAATTCTACCAAATGATTTAGATCGTGTTTGACAGCATCAATCTTACCCTCGAGTTCAATGATCTTATCGTTCGCCTTGTTCGTATCGAATTTAGAAATCCGCTTTATTTTGATCTCCGTCAATCGGATGATGTCCTCTTGGGTCACCTCACGCATTAAATGTCCAATATGAGGCGCCAATCCTTTTTCAATAAACTCTAGCACCTGCTCCCACGTCTCGGCATCCTCTATATCCCTATAAATTTTCTTCTCAATGAAAATGCGCTCCAAAGAGGAAAAATGCCATTGTTCTTGAAGCTCTTTTAGTCGGATTTCTAGCTCCGCCTTCAATACTTGCTTTGTGGCCTCCGTAGACCTGAGTAAAATTTCCGATACTCCAATAAACAGCGGGGTATCCTCATGAATACTACAAGATAAAGGGGCAATACTAACCTCACAGTTGGTGAAGGCATACAACGCGTCAATGGTCTTATCTGGGCTTATACCGTTGGGCAAATGCACCAATATCTCCACATTTTCTGCCGTGTTGTCTTCAATCTTTTTAATCTTGATTTTACCCTTATCGTTTGCCTTAAGAATAGAATCAATCAAACTTTGGGTAGTTGTACTGTAGGGTATCTCAGTAATGACCAAAGTATTTTTATCCAATTGAGATATTTTAGCACGAACACGTACTCTTGAGCCTCTCTTGCCGTTGTTGTAGTTCGAAAAATCTGCTTGTCCTCCAGTGGGAAAATCCGGAACCAATTTGAAGGGCTTACCCTGTAGAACCTTTACCGACGCATCAATGAGTTCGTTGAAATTGTGCGGTAATATTTTAGTGCTCAATCCAACAGCAATTCCTTCCACACCCATTGCCAAAAGCATTGGAAATTTCATGGGCAGGTGCAAAGGCTCATTGGCTCTTCCGTCATAAGAAAGTTGCCATTCAGTAACCTTAGGGCTGTAGGCCACATGAAGTGCAAATTTTGTGAGACGCGCTTCTATGTACCTGGGCGCCGCTGCACCGTCACCAGTGAGAATATTACCCCAATTCCCTTGACAATCAATAAGTAAATCCTTTTGGCCCATCTGCACAAGAGCATCACCTATTGATGCATCGCCGTGTGGATGGAAACGCATGGTCTGTCCAATGATATTGGCCACCTTATGATAGCGTCCGTCGTCCATTTCCTTCATTGCATGAAGCAAACGTCTCTGTACGGGTTTTAATCCGTCATTTAATGCTGGAACTGCTCGTTCTAGGATTACATAAGAAGCATAATCTAAAAAGTAATCTTCATACATACCAGAAACACGGGTAATACGCGTTCCTTCATCATAAGCAGCGTCCGATTGCATTTCAGGATCTAAACCATCCATTTGTGGATCTAATTCTTCGCTCATTAATTCAGAAATTCTTCTTCAAGGTTTTTTTCAACCCTTAAATTCTCAATGATAAACTCTTGACGCTTCGGGGTATTTTTACCCATGTAAAATGTCAACAAGTCTTCCGATCTGTAATCTTTACTAATCATTACTGGTTCCAAGCGTATATCTTGGCCAATGAAGTATTTAAATTCATCCGGACTTATTTCACCTAACCCCTTGAATCGGGTAATTTCCGGTTTAGGACCTAAAGCACCTATGGCGTCATTCTTCTCTTCATTAGAATAGCAATACCTGGTCTCTTTCTTATTCCTAACACGAAACAATGGTGTTTGTAATATGTATAAGTGTCCTTCTTTGACTAACTCCGGGAAGAATTGCAAAAAGAATGTAATTAGCAGTAAACGGATATGCATACCGTCAACATCAGCATCCGTGGCAATCACTACATTATTATACCTCAAATCGTCAAGTCCTTCTTCAATATTTAGGGCCGCTTGTAATAAGTTGAACTCTTCGTTTTCATAAACCACTTTTTTGGTTAATCCAAAACTATTTAGAGGCTTCCCTTTTAAGGAAAATACAGCTTGCGTATTCACGTCACGGCTCTTAGTTATTGAACCAGAAGCACTATCGCCCTCTGTGATAAAGAGTGTGGATTCAAGCCTTCTATCTCCTTTCGGACTTGCTTTTTTATCGTTCAAATGAACCCGGCAATCTCTAAGCTTCTTATTGTGAAGTGATGCTTTTTTGGCTCTTTCTCTAGCTAATTTTCGAATTCCTTGTAGATCCTTGCGCTCGCGTTCTGCCCGCTGAATCTTTTTGAGAATGGCCTCTGCAACAGGTGCATTTCTATGCAAGTAATTGTCCAGCTCTTTCTTCATGAAATTAATCACGAAGGTTCTCACATGAATTTCGCCTGGTGCCATTTCTAAAGAGCCCAATTTGGTCTTGGTTTGGGATTCAAACACCGGTTCCATAACTTTCAATGAAATCGCGCCTATAACGCAACTTCTAACGTCAGAAGCGTCAAAATTCTTACCGTAAAAATCACGCATAGTTGCCACCAGCGCCTCTCGGAAGGCATTTTGATGCGTACCCCCTTGAGTAGTATGCTGTCCGTTGACAAAACTGTAAAATTGTTCTCCCTGCATGCGTTCGCTATGCGTCAGAGCCACTTCAATATCATCACCTTTAAGATGTATGATGTCATGAATGGTATTCCCGTCTAAATTGTCTTGAAGCAAATCTTTAAGACCGTTTTCACTGTAGAACTTTTCACCGTTCAAATACAATGTGAGCCCAGGATTTAGATAGGCGTAATTCCAAAGCATCTTTTCTACATACTCAAGTATATAGCGGTAATTGATAAATATTTCGGAATCAGGACGGAATGAAACCTTGGTTCCTTTGCGCTGACTGCTCTCAATAATGGCATCGTCCTCGGTTAGCTTTCCGTATTCAAATTTGGCGCGCTTGGTTTGACCGTCTCGAAATGCTTGAACTACAAATTCTGTTGAAAGCGCGTTAACCGCCTTGGCTCCCACTCCATTGAGACCTACTGATTTTTTAAACGCTTTGCTGTCATACTTAGCACCGGTGTTGATTTTAGAAACCACATCAACCACCTTTCCTAAAGGAATTCCCCTACCGTAATCACGAACTACCACTTGACCATCAGAAATTTTTACTTCAATCGTCTTACCGGCACCCATTACAAATTCGTCAATGGAATTATCCAACACCTCCTTTAGAAGAATGTAAATACCGTCATCTGGACTTTTTCCATCGCCCAATTTTCCGATATACATCCCAGGTCGTAAACGGATGTGCTCATCCCACTCTAATGAGCGTATATTGGCCTCGGTATAGTTCGATTGTTGTGACATTTTAGCTGAAATCGTTAGCTCCCTAAAATAAAGAGATGCACGTCGATTACAAGGCGGTTAGACAGGTTTATTTACACAGGTTTTACACATTAAAACGGAAGTGCATCACATCGCCATCTTGAACCATGTATTCTTTCCCTTCTACGCGCATTTTACCGGCCTCTTTTACCGCATGTTCAGAACCATATTGATCGTAGTCTTTGAATGAAATTACTTCGGCACGGATAAATCCGTTTTCAAAATCTGTGTGAATCACCCCAGCAGCTTGCGGTGCGGTACAATCGCGTTTGATAGTCCATGCCCTTACCTCTTTTACACCAGCTGTAAAATAGGTCTGTAATTGAAGTAGATTATATGCTGCACGAATCACACGATTCACCCCAGCATCTTCCAATCCTAGTTCCTCAAGAAACAGTTGTTTTTCCTCATAGGTTTCTAACTCAGCAATATCACTTTCGGTGCTTACAGCAATGTGTAAGCAACCGGCATTTTCTTCGGCTGCCATCACGCGGACTCTTTCCACATGATTATTTCCTTCCCGAGCAGCACTCTCCTCCACATTACACAAATACAATACAGGTTTGTCTGTTAACAGCTGCATTTCTTTCAAAAGTTCTCGCTCGCGTTCGGTTCGATCAAATCCTCGTACGTTTTTGCTTTCCATTAAAAAAGCACACAATCGCTCCAAAGTCTCTACATTCAGTTTTGCCTCTTTTTCGCCACTTTTTGCCATTTTTTTGGCTTTTTCAAGCCTTTTTTCAACGGTTTCAAGGTCTTTTAGCTGTAATTCTATATCTATAGTCTCTTTATCTCGAATGGGATCTATAGAACCATCAACATGAGTAACATTTTCATTTTCAAAACATCTTAGGACATGAATGATGGCATTGGTTTCGCGAATATTGCCAAGAAACTGGTTGCCAAGCCCTTCTCCTTTTGAAGCGCCACGAACAAGGCCCGCAATATCAACGATTTCAACATTAGCTGCCTGTACCTTCTCAGGGTTCACCAATTCAGCCAATCGCTCTAATCTATGATCCGGTACAGTGACCTGACCTACATTGGGTTCGATTGTACAAAAAGGATAATTCGCAGCCTGAGCTTTCGCGCTGGATAAACAATTGAATAATGTACTTTTTCCTACGTTTGGTAAACCAACTATTCCACACTTCATTTCGTAATGCTTTAAGGCCGCAAATATAATTGGAATCTTTGTTAGCAACGTGTGTATATATGAGAATACATTATTTCCTTTAACCCTATAGAATTGGCCTATTTTAGTACCTCTAAACAACAAGAAATAAAGATGTCACACGATAACCTTCAAGCCGTCGTTAGTCAAGTAAGAAGAGACATTGTAAGAATGGTACATGCTGTTAATTCTGGTCATCCTGGAGGATCACTCGGTTGTGTTGAGTACTTAGTTTCATTGTACTTTAAACACATGAATCACCATCCTAAAGACTTTAAAATGGACGGCATTGGTGAGGATGTTTTCTTTCTATCCAATGGACATATAAGCCCAGTTATTTATTCTGTTTTGGCTCGGGCTGGCTATTTTGAGGTTAGTGAATTAAACACATTCAGAAAATTAAACTCACGTCTACAGGGACATCCAACCACACACGAAGGGTTAGAAGGCATACGAATTGCATCTGGTTCACTTGGACAAGGGTTGAGTGTCGCTATAGGCGCAGCCACCGCTAAAAAACTCAACAAGGACCGTAGCATTGTCTATACTTTGCACGGTGACGGAGAACTTCAAGAAGGTCAAATTTGGGAAGCTGTAATGTATGCCTCAGCCAAAAAAGTTGATAATTTGATTGCAGCGGTAGATGTAAATGAAAAACAGATAGACGGTTCTACAAATGATGTTTTAGCCATGGGTTCAATCGGCGCGAAATTTAAAGCCTTTGATTGGGAAGTCATTCATGTACAGCAAGGCAATAATCTTGATGCTATTGACGAAGCACTTACCCAAGCAAAAGGCAAACTTGGCAATGGTAAGCCTATATGCCTGTTACTGCAAACTGAGATGGGTAACGGTGTTGATTTTATGATGGGGACACATAAATGGCATGGTGTTGCACCTAATGATGAACAACTTTTGAGTGCGCTATCTCAGAACGAAGAAACACTTGGAGACTATTAACCCCTACCCATTGAAAAAACTATTTCTCTACATAGCATTTTTATCTTGTACAATACTCTTTGCGCAAAGCAAGGAAAATGATCAACGACCGCCGTTAACCCGAATTTTATTTGTTTTTGATGGAAGCCAAAGTATGTATGGGCGCTGGGAAACTGGAGCAAAGATTGACGTTGCTCAGCGTTTAATGGGGCAAATGTTGGATAGTTTGCAAGACATTCAAGCCGCTGGAAATTTTCAACTTGCCTTGAGGGTTTATGGTCACCAAAAGCCCGTCCCTCCTCAGGATTGTTCTGATACGCGCTTAGAAGTGCCTTTTGGTAAGGGAAATATTTATAAAATTAAGCGGGTTCTAAAAAGCATTACACCCCGCGGTACTACGCCAATCGCCGGTTCTTTGATGAAAGCGGCCAACGACTTCACTCCTTGCGAAGATTGCAGAAACATTATTATTCTTATCACGGATGGAGTTGAAGCTTGTGATGGTGATCCTTGCATCGTTAGCAAACGGCTACAAAAAGAAGGTATTGTTCTAAAGCCTTTTGTCATTGGAATAGGCTTGGATGAGGACTTCAAAAGTAGTTTTGAATGTGTTGGCACCTACTTTGATGCAGCTGACGAAAACACTTTTAAAAATGTTTTAGGCGTTGTTATCTCCCAGGCATTAGATAATACCACTGCGCAAATTAACCTACTAGATATTCACGGGAAGCCCACGGAAACAGATGTACCCGTTCTTCTATATGACCATACTTCCGGGAAGATAAAAGAAAACATTATTCACACGTTGAACTACAAAGGGCTACCTGATACCCTTGTTCTTGACCCTTTAATAGTTTATGACATGGTTGTCCACACTATTCCACCAGTCCGTGTGGATAGCATTGTTATTCACAGTGGGGCGCATACGCATATTGGGGCGAGTACACCACAAGGAGAATTAGTACTTAAAGCTTCTCCTCGAATTGCAAAGAATATTGCTTGCATTATCAAACCTCAAAATCAAGAAACTATTCTGCACGTTCAAGACTTTGGGACCTCTCAAAGTTACCTTAGCGGCACCTACGACTTAGAAATTTTAACCTTGCCTCGTATCATTCAAAAGGGCATACACATCAAGGCAAGTGCTTCTACTACCATTGCAGTTCCACCGCCTGGAATGGTAACTATTCAAACTGGAGTAAGTGGTTATGGCGCCGTATTCGTTCAGAGAGAAACAGGATATGAGTGGGTTGTTGATCTCAGTGAAAGTAGCGAACGTCAGGTTTTTCAACTTCAACCAGGACAATATAAAGTAGTGTTCAGAAGCAAATTTGCTCAAGAAACAGGTTACAGTAAGAACAAAGAATTCAGAGTGAGTCCAGGCTCATCAACCATAGTGAAAATCAACTAAAATGAAAAAATACAGCGATACAGGAAGTAAGGATACACGTTCTGGTTTTGGAGCCGGTTTGGAAGAATTAGGCAATACCAATGAAAATGTGGTCGCCCTCTGCGCTGACCTTACAGGCTCGCTTAAAATGAATGCATTTGCCGAACAGCATCCAGATCGCTTCTTTCAAGTGGGAATTGCAGAAGCCAATATGATGGGGATCGCAGCAGGCCTTACTATTGGCGGAAAAATTCCGTTCACAGGAACATTTGCGAATTTCTCAACAGGCCGGGTTTATGATCAGATTCGTCAAAGCATTGCATACAGCGGTAAAAATGTAAAAATTTGCGCTTCACATGCTGGTTTAACCCTTGGAGAGGACGGAGCCACACACCAAATCCTTGAGGATCTTGGCTTAATGAAAATGTTGCCGCATATGGTAGTGATTAACCCTTGTGACTACAACCAAACCAAAGCTGCAACTATTGCAATTGCTGATTACGACGGTCCTGTTTATTTGAGATTTGGCCGTCCAAAAGTGGCTAATTTCACGGAAATTGATGCCCCTTTCGTAATTGGTAAAGGAGATCTCATGACAGAAGGAAGTGATGTGACAATTGTTGCAACCGGACATTTGGTTTGGGAGTCATTGCAAGCTGCAGAAAAACTTGATTCCGTGGGTATAAGTGCTGAAGTAATAAATATGGCAACCGTCAAACCGCTAGACGAGAGCATTGTTTTAAAATCTATTAAAAAAACAGGGTGTGTAGTAACCGCCGAAGAGCATAACCGTTTTGGCGGATTGGGAGAAAGCATTGCTCAAACTCTTGTAACCAATAATCCTGTTCCCCAAGAATTCGTGGCGGTTAACGATAGTTTTGGAGAAAGTGGAACTCCAGCGCAATTAATGGACAAGTACGGATTAAATGCAGACGCAATAGTTTCTGCAGCTCAAAAAGTAATCAAAAGAAAAAAATAATTTAAACCTTTCTTATCTTCCTCTTATCTAAAGGTAATCATGGAGGAACCCAAAGACATAAAAAGCCTCCTATTGCGCCAGCAATGGGAGGCTTCTTTTTATCAGATCGTTGAACAGTACAGCGAGCGACTCCTTTATTGTGCTGTAAGTATTCTTAAAAGCGAAACACAAGCCCAAGACGCACTTCAAGAAGGAATGATTAGTATTTGGAAAAATCTTCACAAATTTGAAGGGAAAAGTCATCCGTTTACATGGTGCTATTCCATTGTTCGTAATGCAGCATTAACTGAACTAAAAAGAGAGAAACGTCATAAAACTAGTGATGTTGATTCGCTAACTAATGGCGCTATTAGTCCT
>Ga0255765_1004062_pt1 | contig 15004 bp, 2 predicted proteins | sample 041ome_8_FD_179965 | JGI IMG/M metagenome (GOLD analysis project Ga0255765, IMG submission 179965) | Coastal salt marsh microbial communities from the Groves Creek Marsh, Skidaway Island, Georgia - 041407BS metaG (version 2) | ecosystem: Environmental > Aquatic > Marine > Intertidal zone > Salt...
TTCAAAAACTGCGTGAAGTTCAACTCGGACATTTCCGGATGGAACACCGACAATGTGCAAATTGCGGACGAAATGTTTGTCGGTGCCTCGAGCTTTAATTATACGATAAGGCATTGGTACGGAGTCTCCAGCGCTTTGTGGAATGCTATTGATTATAATCAAATTGAGTACACCGACGACGGGTCCCATTTGTTTCTCGAAGGAAGTTTTTTTTATCAGGCAACTGCTTTTCAGGCGAGTCATAATTGCTCCAGGTGGGGGAACAGCGCGATAGCAACTCCTCAAGATTGTCACTCGAATTATGAGATGTCTTATATTCGACGCATTGATCTCCTCCCGCAACCTACTTCGATCACGTGCGACGATGGACGTAAGAATGCTAACGTGACCTGCGAAGCAAAATCCTGTTCGATACCAATTGGATTAATCCCAACGAATGGAAATTCGTCCGGAAATTGCACATCGTATATGAACGACGATGGTCTATGTGATGGCTGTTCTTGTATGCCAACATGTCTTCCGGGATACATTCTCGCGAGTGAGGACGGTACCAAATACGAAGGGTACACGTGTAGGCTTGGCGTTCTCAGCGAGCCTGTTTGCAGAAGAGCCACGTTTGCAGACACTGCTGATGTCAAAAGTCAAAACGTTACGTTGCGGGACAACGTTGTAAATGAAGATTTTAAAAATGCAGTGAATGATTGTCTTTCGTACGATCTAGTCGACGGGATTTGCTCCGATTCTATATTCGGGCCAATCAGCGATTGGAATACGTCGCTCGTCACCTCTATGGAACGAGCGTTCGAGCAGAGCTCTCAATTCAATGGAAACATCACGGGGTGGGACACGAGTTCTGTCACGGATATGTCGAAGATGTTTTTCAATGCAAAAGCGTTTGATCAAGATATCGGCAATTGGAAGAAAAAAACCTCACAGGTAACAACCATGGACTCGATGTTTAATGGCGCAGAGGCGTTCAACCGAGACATCTCAGAATGGAATGTGGCCTCAGTCGTAACAATGAATTTGATGTTTTATGGCGCGAAAGCTTTCAGTCAAAGCCTAGAGACTTGGGTAGAAACTGCTCTCACGGGTTCTAATCAAATTTTCGGTGGTGCTGACGCTTTTAATAACTTATATGTGTGTCCTAAGGAAGACAATCCGAAGCCTAGCAAGTGCAAGGCAAAGTCGCCGTCGCCGCCGCCATCGCCACCGTCGCCACCGCCACCGTCGCCACCGCCACCGTCGCCGCCGCCATCACCGCCACCATCACCGCCGCCATCACCGCCGCCATCGCCACCGCCGCCACCGTCGCCACCATCGCCACCGCCGCTTGCGTGTGAGATTTCTGCTGAGATAGACTGCTCGCCGCCGCCGCCGATGCCTCCGCCGAGTCCGCCGCCGGCACAAGCGGCAGTCGAGGCAAGTTTGCAAATCACAGGCTACTCCAAAGTAGAATTTGACGAAGAAAAACAGACTGCGTTCAAAACTGGCATGTCGGGATATCTAGGTGTAGGTTTTGGTGCTATATCGGTTACATCCTTCACGGATGTGACTGCTCGAAGAAAGCTTTCGGCAGTCGACTCTGTTTTGAAAGTCGAATTTACCGTGGAAGCAACCACAATATCCGATACGACAAATATCGAGACGAAATTGATTGTCACGGATACAACGGAAATGACGACTCAATTAACTAGTGCTGGATTATCAAGCATATCTAATATCGTTGCACCGACCGCGGTCGCGGCTCTCGCGCCTCCACCCCCGCCAACCCCGCCGCCGCCGCCTGCTCCAGATGTAACGAAGCCAAGGTTTTTAGCCACGCCGAAAGCGACGAACATCCTCGGGTCGAGTTTTGAAATTCAATTTAAGTTGGACTCCGATGTTGATGTGCATTGGCTCATCATTGAAGGAAAGACGAGCACGGTCATGCAAAACATCTTGACTCCTGCCATGGTCATTAATTTTGACCCTGCGAATGAAAAGTTCGCGGGCATGACCATCGCCGCCGCCGGCGTTGTCTCCGGCTTGGCAGCGAATACGGTACACACGATCAAAAGTAGCGATGCGGTGACGTCGCATACCAACATCAAAGATCCCGCGGGCTCAATCGGGTTTACAATTCAACCGAGTACGGATTATGCCATAATTTTGGTTGCCAAAGAGTTGAGCTCGCAAAATACGCACGAAGAGTTTCAGCGTTACGCCTCTAGCACTACTTTTGTAGACGATGAAAAGGCGAAGATATTTGATGTCAGAACGTTGGGATTTTCGATAAAAGACGGCAAGTCGACCTTCACTCTGAGTGAAGAAGACGTAAACCTGAACACCAACTATATCGTACAAGTCACAAAAGATACTGAGTCTGGCGTTACTCTCGGGGCTCTGGATTGTGTAAGTATTCGTGTCACCGCGAGTACGCTTGGACAGTTGACGTTGAGTACTGCCTCCAACGTTGACTACGTGGAGAACGAAATACTCATTCCGGCTCAGTGTGGTAACTCAATTAAGATGGAAGTACACTTCAAACCAAAGCCAAATGAAATACTGGATGGTGATCGAACAATTACTCTAACGCACAAGGTCGCAACGGCGACGGGGCAATTCGCAAGCTTTGATGGTGCCACACTTAAAGCGTTGGTATCTGTCACTCTCACGGATAACGACAAAGGTGCGTTGGAGCTCGACGCTACCTCTAAAGAATTTAACGAAGGTTCTTCGCTTCCGTTGGAACTTTACCTTTCTGCCGCGCCACCTTCGGGAGACAAAATTACCGTGTCTCTCGCGAAAGGGTCGCAAGACGAAGGCGTAGAGGTGTCTCCTTCAAAAGTAGTCTTTTGTTGTCTTGAAACATCAACCTTAATACAGTGTACTACAACTGCGACCCAGAAAAACTGTTGCATATGCCAAAAGGTTATTGAAACCGACGCAGATGTCCGCGGGTATTTGTGGAGCTACAAAGTTCCAATTGCGTACACGTCGACGAAGGACGACGGCGAAGCCGCGGCGAACAAAATTGTCTCGTTGACGGCGACTGCCGCGTCTGCTTTAACGGCATATAATGGTGTAACGACTACAGTTGAGGGTATTACAGTGATGGATATTCATAGCGCCGGCGCGCGAATGAGCCCTGCGGAACTAGAGCTCACGGAAGGAGGTACGGATGCAAAAGTTACGATTGTATTGACGAGTAAACCGAACGCGGGAGTCACTTTAAAATTGGAGGACAGTTCGACAACAGATTCGGCACTTCTCTCCTTTTCGCCCTCGACGGTTACGTTCTCTGCAACGTCAGCCACGGACTGGAAAACCCCAAAAGAAGTTCGTGTGACCTATCCTCGAGACTACAAGGTCAAAGATGTTACCAAGAAAATCAACGTCAGACTATCGGGCACGACTGCGGATACCACGGGATACGGCACCAAAGACGGCGTCGCAATTTTATTTCTGAGAGAAAATCTTGTCACCGTATCCGTTACTGATGTCGACACAGCTGCATTTGTTTTCACGCCAAGTGCAGGGACGTTCAATGAAGATGGTGGTATTTTTTCTTACGCAGTCAAGCTTGCTACGATTCCAGATGGCGATGTTACCGTGACGCCGCAAGCGGTAGGTAACCTTGATATCAACCCACCTTCCATAACGTTGACTCCCGAAACTGCGCGGACGAACGCTCTTACCTTTCAAGTCAAGTCAAAGGAAAGAGACTACATCGATATCGACGGATCATTATCGTACGTTATAAAGCATCTCACTACCACTGATGATGAAGTCTATGAGCGTACGAACTTATTAAGCAGTACAACTCCCTCCATTACGGTAACCGTAACCGACGCGGATACAGCTGGTTTTACTTTTTCGAAAGCCATCGCGGGTACCGCGAATCTTGAGTTCGATACGATACAGGAAAGCACTCAGGAGACCTCGTACGTCTATTGGCTGAGATTAAAAACAAAGCCGGAAGAGGCGGTTACGTTTACCGTTACCGAAGATTGTACAGCGGACCTAAGTCTAACCTACAGCAACTGCGGAATTTTCACAATACGTCTCGACGACTCGGTAACGACCACACACACGTTTGCGGCTAAGACTGACCACGTCACCACGGAAACTGCGTTGAAGGTCACCTTGACCATTCCCGCGGATACGCACGAAACAGGCCTTCACCCTCCTCCGCGAAGTTCAAATTTAAAAATATCCGTCGCATCCGGAGATGCAAGGTATACTCCGTTGCCTCCGCATACCCTAGCGTTGACCATTAAGGACAAACTGTACGTGGAGAAATTGGAAGAGCCTATTGATACTACTGCCGCGGCGACTGAAGAGACTACAGTAAATAATTCTGACGGCGTAGTTTTGGTGAAAATTCCAGCCAACGCGATACCTCAGGAAATTTTAGAGCGGCCGGGTCTCAAAATTGATGTAGAAACGGCCATTATTGAAGCTGAAGAGGGATCTAATATTTTAGCTATCGAAGACGCGACAAAGTATGAAACGAAAACGTCAATCATTGAATATAAGATGACATCATCCGATTCTACTGCCGATCTCTCCGTTAGTTTCGCCTCCCCGGTTGAACTAACAATTCCGCTCGATTCTGCCGATTGCTTGGCAGAGGGAGCGTATTGCCAGTGCATGCGTGCTGACTCTAAAGATGCGACCTCTGAGTGGCAAATATTGGATGGGATCAGCACATCGCAAGTGGTTGGAACCAACGATGTTATCGCTTCGTGTTTCACGAATTCGTTTTCATTGTATACGGTTGCAGCTGTCAAACCGACTGTTACTATCTCTGCGTACGGTGAAGCGAACGATATTACGTTTGATGAGGAAAACTCCAAGGTCACGTTGACTCCAGTAACGATTGCGAGCGTACTTACGCTCAGCGGGACTGCGTCATTAGATTCTATTTCAGCCAAGATTGTGACGAATTATTTTAGTCGACAAGATTACTTAACTATCAAGTGCACGCTGGTGGATGGTGTGACGGACAATTGGGCGCCGGCATACTCGGAAGTGACTGCGGAGACGCAATCGCGAACGTGTAGCTCCGGCGTATATATCGATAACACGAGGAACGCCAATCTCAAAGCGACGTTTGATATATCAAACGGGATATTGACAATTTCTGGCGTTACTACGACGACGACAATATCGGTAGACGAAGCGCAAAAAATGTTCCGGACAATCCAGTATGTAAACTCAGAGAAGGATCCGTGGTACGGAACTCAGTACGTGAGGGAAGTTACCTTCACGGTTTCAGAAAAGTACACCGGATACACGACGACCAATGTCGCTGGGACAGATAGACACGCCATTACCGTCGAGGGTTATAATAACGCACCTGTGATGACTACGAGTACTTCCGAGAACATATACGTTGAACGAGCAAATGCTAAAAATGTCGCGCAATTGCTGACCATTGCGGATGATGATTCGACGCAAATCAGCAGCGCTAAAGTTACACTCTCACCCGCGGGTACCGAGGGCGATGAATTGAGTTATTCAGGCGCAACCCTCAGTACAACTATCCAAGGTTCGATTCAGGCTGGGACGATTACGTTTACCGGTATTGATACGATCGCAAATTATCAACAAGCTCTCAGAGCGGTCACTTTCAAGAGTACGAGTTATAATCCGACAGTTTTGAGCAGAACGATTACCTTTGAGGTTACCGACGTCCCGGGAGCCGGTCTCGTTGCACTAACGGCATCGGCGACTCGAGCGTTGACAATTCAAGTCGTCAACGATCCCCCAGAAATTCTTGGTTTGTCGCTCAACGCGGTACAAGTTCAACAAATTCTTTTGAACGAGGATGACGAGGATGGTGTGAGCGGCTATCAAATCCGAGTCGACGACAAAGATAGCGACACTACAAGCGAAATTACGTATGAAATTAATTGCGTCGCGAATAAGGGTAAAGCAGAGGTAAACTCTGCAACCGGGGCCGTATCGTATACGCCAGACGCAAACGCGAACGGCGAGGATTCGTTTTTTGCCATCGCCAAAGACAGCACCGATCAATCTTCTGTGCCTTTTCAGTTTAGCGTCTACATTAACCCCTTAGCGGACGATCCCGTTGCGGCTGACAAATCGTACAATTTCAGAGTCGAGTGGGAGCCAAAGGAGTTTGATTTCCCGGTCAGTCATCCCGACGCGATTACAGATGAAGAATTCGCGAGCATTATTAGTTTCATACGTCTGGACGGAGGAGCGCCGGTTGGTACCTTGACGTTTACGGATGAATCCGTGAGCGAACTCGGCGTTAAACAAGGTAAATCGCCGTTCACGTACAGCATCTCTCAAAGCGATTACGACGAAAGGGTCGTAAATGCTGACGGCACCAGGGACGAATCATTCACCGATACGTTCAGCTACATCGTGGTCGACGCAAATCAACGAACTGCGAAAGGATCAATAAGTATTGTCGTGAAATCAGATGCAGACGAGGCGTCGACGCCTCCAGTTGTGTCGACTACTTCCTCGAATTTCGAACTTGCGTACAACGTTGAAGAGAACATTGCGTATTCCGGTGTGTTTTACGCTATAGATTCGCAAACGCTGACGGAGGATCTAGAATTCTTGGCTGCACCTCCGCCATCGATCGGAAATGTCTCTTTCTCCTCGGTTGTCTGTGGTGAGCTCACTTCGCCGCTCAAAACCGCCGGCGTCACCGTCTCGTGTCCGTGCAACCAATACGAGGCGTGCGGTAAGTTTGTCTACACTCCAGACTCGCTGTACTACGGCTACGATTCCTTTGAATTAAAGGCCACGGATACGAATGGAGACGCTTCCCAATCAATGAAAGTATACGTATACATCGAGCCGGTGAACAACCGACCGACTCTCGCGTGCGAAGCGCCGCGCACGATGGAAAATTTGGCAATTTCCGGTACTTCTGCTACTTTGCTTCAGCTATCTTCGTTTGCATCGAGCCATCCTCTGTGTAACGATGCGATTATAGTTGGAGATGTTGCGATAGATTCGCTGGAAGATATCCGAGTTCGTACGCGCGCGGCGTTGACCTACGAAGATGGGGTGTTTGTCCCGGCTTCGTTGTCTCCTTTGTCGGGTCTGTTCGCAGAACTCTTGACGCTTTCAAACGCTCTCGAGACTCGAGCTGCCGGTGAAATTCCTTTGATGTTCGCTACTAAGCTCACACATGATTGGTACATTCCCATGGGAGGAGAAACGGCGCGTGCGGGCATGGAAATCTGCGCTGGGCTCGGGAACGACGCGACGTCGTGCGTCGCCAGCGCCGGATGCCAGCTACTTTTGGGCGTTTGCGTTTCCGCTTCGTGGGGTTCTCCCGATCACGTCGTTGAAGCCGCAATCGCGCTCCTATCTTATGATATGGATGAAGAGCGTGGTTTCAACAAGCAAGTATCAGGATCGCCCGTGGAACCCGCGAAGTCGAACGGGTTCTTGAGCGAACCGGTGCTTTTAGCGCCTCTAAACGAAGGAGAGATGGATGACGACGTACAAATTTTCGTTGCAAACACCGACGGTACAAAAGGCGCGAGGTTAACGTGGACATCCATTACGGAGGAAAAGACGGTTACCGGTGGTGTGATCATCGTTCAAATGCCGAGTAAGCGGCGAGGAACCGTGGCGATTCGGTGGAGAGCTACGGACGCGATGGGTTTGAAGAGACCGGTAGCGCCTGATTACGCCACCGTAAATCTCATCACGCGGTGTGCCCCAGGTCACAGATATATGGATTGGTGGTGGGATACTTCTCGATGCTTTGCCTGTTCTCCAGGGTGGTTCAATCAAGTCGGTCAATTCGACCAAACGTCCTGTAAAGAGTGTCCTCCGGGTGAAATCACCGCGAATGCCGCTCAAACGGAGTGCGCGAAATGCCCGGCTGGATCTTTTCAGCCCGGATACGGAGAATCTGAGTGTCTGCCCTGTTTCGACGGGGCAGGTTTAGCAATTGAAACCGAGCAACTCGGTTCCTCAAGTTTGCAACAATGCGTGTGCCCGGTTGGGTACTGGACGGACTACGCGGAGACGAGCGCGTCAGAGTTGTGGTCGAAATACAAGGCAACCGATCAGACGAAATCCTATTTTACCACGGAAACGTCGGGAACTTCCGCTTCGTATGAGGATGGTTCTCTCCACGTCGATATCGTGAGTCACACTGAGTTTGCGGACGTTGGTAACGATGCCATTGTTCCTCAAGACGGCGACGGAAACTACGTAAGCCTCAAGGATCCTAACGGCGACGCCATGAAGTGCGTCGGCCACGTCAAACAAACGTGCGCGGCGCTCATCACCGCGGGACTTTCGGAAACCTCGCTCGGCAACGGTGTCTGTAACCCTGCTTTAAATGTTCCAGAGTGTGGATGGGATTGCGGCGATTGCTGTCGTCAGTCGTGTCTTCCCACGACCGTTCGAAGTAACCTCCCGGGTTGGTCCTCGATCGCGGAGTGTAGCGACGGCGGTTATTCGTGCATCGATCCTCGCTTCGCCGCCCCAGTAGCCTCGGTGTACAAAGCGAATACAGAGGCGCCGTTCTGTAAAGCCTGCGCCGCCGGTGCATCGTGCAACGATTTAAATCAGCAGTTTCCGTTACCGACTGCGGGCTGGTGGGTCGATCCCACCGACGGGAGTCGCATTTTACAATGCATAGAGCCGGCTGCTATGGAAGCCTGCCCGGCGTTGACGAGCATCGACGACGTCAGAAACGGGGTGTGCGGTATTTCAAAAGAGAATCAACTGTACATGGGCGAAGCGTGTTCTGAATGTTCAGACGGGAAAGCCACGCCTTACTTCACTCGCGTCAACGCGTTTCGCTCTAACGGGCGGTGCAAAAAATGCCCGGATGTCCCGTGGTTACCGTATCTCTTTGGCGCACTTCTTTTGTTTGTCGCGCTCCCTCTTTTGAACCTGCTGTCAAAGATGCAAGACGGTTTTGGTGCGGTGAATATCATCGTAGGTTTTACGCAAGTCGTATCCGTCTTTCGAAAGCTCGAGTTGGCTTGGCCTCAAGAAATTTTGGATCTTTTGAATCTCATGAGCGTCGTGAATTTGAACTTGGAGTTGTTTTCGATCGACTGTTTCGTCGTGTCTTGGAATTGGACGAAGAAGTTTTTCTTGGTTAACATTGGGCCACTCGTTCTCGGCTCCATGTTTCTCGTGGTGACACTGATCGTCACCTTACACAACAAAATCTTTCTGCCGTACGTGTACGCGCCAATTGGTCGATGCTTTGGAGTTGTACTCGAAGAGGATCAGGATCCCACTCTGAAAAATCCGAGCGTCGAGCGTCTCGACGGCAAAGAGAAGAAGAAAGCCACTACTGCCGACGAGAACGACGGAGATGAAGATGAAGATGATATCATCGGAGGAGAAGAAGAAGAAGAAGAAGGAGGAGGTCGACGACGTCGACGCGAGAAGATTGGCATGAAGAAGCGCTTCTTGACGGTAAAACCCCCAGACCAAACGGAAGTTTTTGCTCGGGCAATGCACAGCGCCTTCCTCCTTTTTATGAGTTGGTCGTACATGCAGCTCGTAAACATTAACGTTGAATACTTCGATTGCGTGGAAGGCGGGGACGGTCGCTCGTCGCTCGATGCCGATCCAGCCGTGCAGTGCTACGTCGGCGTCCACGAACAAATATTTCCTCTGGTCGTTCTGTTCATGATAATTTACACGCTCGGCATTCCGTTCTACCTCTCCGTTCTCCTCTTTACGCATCGACGTTTGTTGCGTAAACGCGACGTGATTGACGTCCGCACTCGACCGTTATCGGTTGCGGCTGGTCAGTTATTAGAGGCTGAGCAACGCTTTGGTTTTGTATTTCGAAGATACGAGTCGTCTTACTCGTGGTGGGAATTGGTATACATCTTTCGAAAGTTTGCCTTGGTCGTCACTCCGGTATTTTTTCAAAACGTGCTCGATCAGTGTCTCATGACTATGCTCGTGCTCGTTCCCGGGATGCTCGGCGTCGTGCGCCTGCGACCGTACGATAAATCGATGTTGGATATCATGGAATGGATAGCGAGCACCGCCGCGTTCTTCATCTTGTTCGCTGGGTTTCTGTTTTATGGCTTTGGAGAGGAACTGTCGGACGTCTCTATGGATACTTTGACGTGGATCACGGTGACGTTGCTCTCGATCACGTACGTGACCCTCGTTATTTTTGTCATCTTTGACGTATTCCCTCACTTGAACCTGGTCACGCTCAAAATGAGAAACCGAATACGCAAAATATTTGGATACCCTCAAATTGAGAAAATGTCCCAGAAAGAGGTGAATATGAACCGCTCGATGCGTCGAGAACGCGCGGGTATTCTGCGTCGATTGAAGGGCAACGCCGCGCTCATTTTGGGCAAAAATACAGCGGTAACGTTCCTGAAAGAGTGCAGAAGACTCCCACTCGATCACAAGTACATCGTCGACCCGAAACTCAAACAGAAAGCGTTGCCGACATTGCTCGAGGTTTTGCAAGCGCTCGAAGAGTGCACCGTCGGTTTCCGCTTGGCTTCGGATCGCGAAATTTCAGAAATTCTCGGCACTGAGGTTGAAGAATTCGACTACTCTCAAAAGCTCGTCGGGACATTTATCGGAGAACTTCGCGACATTTTCAACGCGTGGAGACTCGACATTATTCGCTTAAAGCAAAATCTCCGTAAGTCTGCCGAAGGCGACCAGGACAAGGAGTACGTTCTCCAAATACGACGTCGCGTCATCTCCGACCGCCTCAAAAAAGGCTCCTTAACTCCTCCCGCGATTGGCGAGGGATGTCTAGATCGATACAACGAACGATTCCTCTACGATCAATTCGTGTTGCGCTGCGAACGCGACTTATTCCTCGAGATGGTCATCCTCTTTGAATTCCTTCGACTCAAAGAAGCCGTCGCGCAGGATCCATTCTTTGAAACGCTCATGGGAAGAAACATGCTCCTCAACACATCTCCCCTCCTCCTCTTTTCGCGAGAAGGCGCGAACGTAAACCCATCGGATGAAGTCGCGGCAAAAATGCTCGCGCGAGGCGCTTTATACTATGATCAGCTGAAATTCGCCTTCCGACAACGCGTCGGCGAAGGCGTCTTGGATCTCAAATCGTCGACCAAATCGCCGCTCTCGCATTTGAGTAACTTGATGATTGTTTAGTTTTCTATTTCTCCGCGCAGACTACGAATTTTAATACTCAGAATAAGTACACACTCTTGGCATGTTTTCGCTTTTTTTTAGCCAACGATCATCACTTCAAAACACAAAACGCGCGCTGCTCGAGATTCGTACCGTCAGTTAAACGCCGTACCAAATTCGTTGTTTTGACGCTTTTATATCACGAAATCGTCGTCGTCTCCTTCTTAAACATCACCATGGTGGTGTAAACCCTCTAAATCCTCTAAATCCTCCTCGACGACGGACGGACCGGGGATATAGCAGTTTGCGAGGATTGAAATTGTTTTTGTTTCGAGAGCTGTATTTTTTGTGCCCGCGTGACAAAAATGAGCCCAAGAAGGAGAGATTTTATTTCTCTTTTCTACACCAAATCTACACTCGTAAAATCAATTAGATTCGCGCGTCAGTATTCCAGCTCTACCAGCAAGTTGTGTTTGGCGACATCATATCGACATTATATTTTCTGGACTCAAGTGAAAGTAGTAGTTCGCCACGGTATGTTCTTCATCACACGTTGCCTTCTTTATTATCTGTTCCTGCGCGCGAGAGGGAAGACGGGTGGGGAAGAACTTTTTTTTTCGCTGTCCGGGTTCGTTTGGGCACTTTTAAGGAGTTTACACGAAATGCGATCCCAAAAAACTGACCTTTTAGTTTGGCGTGTTCTTTTGAATGTTTATATCGTCATCGTAGGGTGGTGGTTGAGAGAAGAATTGACTTAGTGAGTCCGAGCGTCGTGAGTTTTCGAGAGAACATAAAATGGTTGGTATCAAAGATACTTGCAAAGTTGGCGATAAAATTATTCGGTGGGAAAGCGTTATAAAATGGATGCTCGATTGGGCGCAAAAACAACCGCACGAAAAGAAAGAGGCGAGGGACAGTTTTGTGAAAAGTGAAAAAATTATTTTCAAGGATATTAAAATCGGGGCGAGGAAACAAAATAAAGAACTGTACGCTAAACTGTATCACGTCGCGAGCAACTGCGGGCTCGAGGAAGAATGCGCCTTTTATAAGAAATCGGGTAAAGTACTCGCCGAACGAATTAAAGATGCTAAACAGGGAGGTAGGATTGGTGCGTATATCAACAAGTACTATCAAGAAGACTCTGACGAATGGAAAAACGCGTACGCGGTGTTTGACTCAAAGGCGACCGAACAGAAAGAGAAGCTGAAGAAGTCGAGAAGCACTGATGAAGTCGTGAAAAGTTTGGTTGACGTAAAAACTGGCAAGGATATCGCGAGGCAAGAATATGATAAGATTCTTCGTGGGGCGAAGCAGAAACAGGGGTGTGTACTTGGAGACGATTGCAAGTGCAAAGGTCTCGTCAATGAAATCATGGTGGGCGCACCCGATAGAGTTGGCTCTTTTATACACAAAAAATGTCTCGACAGAACGTGTGACGCGTGTAAAGAAAAGGGAACCGCGCAGGAGATTTGCTTGAAATCGCCGACGACGCCGGGTAAGTTTGTGCATAGAAAATGTCTCGAGAGAACGTGTGACGCGTGTGAAGAAAAGGGAACCGCGCGGGAGATTTGCATGGAATCGCCGACGACGCCGGGTAAGTTTGTGCATCCACAATGTCTCGAGAGAACGTGTGACGCGTGTAAAGAAAAGGGAACCGCGCTGGAGATTTGCATGGAATCGCCGACGACGCCGGGTGAGTTTGTGCATAAAAAATGTCTCGAGAGAACGTGTGACGCGTGTAAAGAAAAGGGAACCGCGAAGGAGATTTGCATGAAATCGCCGACGACGCCGGGTGAGAATGTGCATCCACGATGTCTCGAGAGAACGTGTGACGCGTGTAAAGAAAAGGGAACCGCGCTGGAGATTTGCTTGAAATCGCCGACGACGCCGGGTGAGTTTGTGCATGGAAAATGTCTCGAGAGAACGTGTGACGTGTGTAAAGAAAAGGGAACCGCGCTGGAGATTTGCTTGAAATCGCCGACGACGCCGGGTGAGTTTGTGCATCAAAAATGTCTCGAGAGAACGTGCAGCTTTTGTGGTGAAAAAGCTGACGCTCGCACAATCTTTAAAAATCTTCGGTGTTCAACCCCTGGGAATCCAATGTTTGCGTGCAGAAACGAAGCGTGTCGCTTTCAGTTTCCCTTTAAAGATCCAAATGGCTGTGCGTTTTGTAAAAGGAAATTCACCTGCTCCGTGGAATCGTTAGACGATATGGAGAAAATTTGGGACAGGCACAAGATGAAAATAGAACCAAAACCAAAACGCGACGCGTGCCGCGGATGTTTCGAGCGAAGATTTGATCTGGACCAACTCGCGAAAAGAGAGGAGAAGCTCGAGAAGATTTTAAAAAAGGACAAGAGCGAACTTTACGAGAAACTTCGGAAATTGTTGCCGAAGATGAAGGAGATTATTAATAAGAAATAATATGTTCACATTACTATTCATCCTTTTACCCGACAGGCTGCCGAAGCGTCAGGAGAGAGAGAGAGAGAGAGAGAGAGAGAGAGAGAGAGAGAGAGAAGAGAGAGAGTACGAAAGAGAGAAACAAAAGAGGGAATAGAAATATTCACTCGCGAAGAGATAGATAAACTTTTATAAAGCGCGCTGGCTGCTTGTAATATATATACTTTGTACACTTTAAATATACAACATACCTACCCCCCTCCAGAAAGAAAGAAAGAAAGAAAGAAAGAAAGCGCTCACGGACACAACGCGAAACACTTTTCGTAAAACGATTCAATCTGCGCGTCGATGGATTGAACTAATAACCGGGGATGGATTTTGTTCTCGCTTCGCGCGGCGCCGTCGAATTTGCAGTGCTCGGCGTGATGGCCGTGAATTCGTTTGTGTTTACACAAAGTGCTTCCCGCGCACTCCGGCCGGAGCTTCAAGTCAAACCAGTTTTCCAAAATGACCGTGTTCTTTCGATATTTTCTCCCGTATTTGCAATAGGAAATGGCGTGTACGTCGTACGCGCATCCGATGAAAGGGGAATATTCGTTCCACAATCCAGCTTTCTCGTTTCCTTTTGGATTTTCAATCCACAGACAAATCGCTAAATAATTGGCGATGTCCACCGCGGCGCGCACTTGGACGTTGGCCTCGTCGACTTCCATTTGTAAAATCAATGCTGCCTCCTCCTCGCCAAGCTCTTTTATCCTCGCCGCGAGTGCCGGGAACTTTGCTATTGAATACGGCGAACACTCCGGCGCGTTACCGATGGAGCGAAAGATGCCTTCGGGCGGGAGATGCGCCGGGTTGATGTCTTCGATTTTGCAACTCACAAAAACGATTTGAGGATGCGCCGTAGACGTATTTGCCGTAGACGCGGCGGACAACTGACGTGATGCCAATCGGTCTAATATCGCCTGGAACCGAACTCTTCGGTTTCTCGGTGACATTTCTCGATTTTTGTCACCGTTGCATCCGTCGGCGTCTTTGCGACAATCTTATCGAACGTCTCCAGATCGCCAGGAGCAGTGCCATCAGATGTGAGGATAGCAACTGCCTTCGAAAGACCGTTCGACGTGTGCGCCGTCTTGGCCGCCAGGCGGCGCGACATCACGCGTTGCGTGGGCGGCTCAACGTTCGACGACGTGCGACGCGCGTGGCAATCTCGCTGACGCTGAGATTCTGCTTCCATGATAGCCTTATACTCCGTCAGTAAGCTCGCCGTTTTTCTCTGGGCGAGATGCATGTGAAACGTGGTGATTGCTGCCTTGTTTGCTCGTTGAGCTGGTCCCGGGCGAACTTTTCGAGAAAGGAACGCGAAAGCGTCGATTAGAGTTTCCATGAGCGACAACACCACGTCCAGCGCGATTTTACCGCATACCAGCGCATGGAAGATCTCGCGGAAGTAGAGGTTCAGCGCCACCTCCGTCTTCGGATTGAAACCGAGCCTTCT
>Ga0255765_1004067_pt1 | contig 14994 bp, 11 predicted proteins | sample 041ome_8_FD_179965 | JGI IMG/M metagenome (GOLD analysis project Ga0255765, IMG submission 179965) | Coastal salt marsh microbial communities from the Groves Creek Marsh, Skidaway Island, Georgia - 041407BS metaG (version 2) | ecosystem: Environmental > Aquatic > Marine > Intertidal zone > Salt...
GGTCGCGGTCGGTCGGTCGGTCGCCGCGAAATTCATGCCGGCGAAATTCATGGACGCGCTCGGCGCGACGTCGAGCGACGACGACGACGACGACGACGACGACGACGAAGAAAAAACGACGAAAGAAAAAACGACGGCGCGACGCGCGGCGGTGTCGATGGAGGCGCTCGCGCGACACGGGTTTCGCGGCGCGACGACGCCGACCGCGCGCGACGGCGAACCGACGCACACGGCGTGGTCGCGCGGACGCGCGGGCGACGGCGCGAAAAACGCGTACGGTAGCGAGGAATCGGCGAGGACGCGACGGGCGGGAGGGGAGGGGCTCGCGGAGACGTGCGCGAGGGCGATCGAAAGCGCGAGGGCGAACGAGAGGGCGCGAGACGACGCGCGGCGAGCGCGCGACGACGCGAACGCGAAGGCGAGGGCGAGAACCGCGGAGGCGAAGCGCGCGATTCGCGAGGACGACGCGCGGAGGCGGACGCGCGCGCGAGAGGAGGGAGACGCGACGCGCGTGCGACGTCGCGCGAGGATCGACGTCGACGGGGGGACGACGGCGACGACGGCGACGGCGACGGACGACGAAGCGCGACTCGTCGAGAGCGGCGGGTTCGATTTCGGGGACGAATAGGCGGCGCGCGCGAACGCGGGCGATGGATTGCGGAGGAATGTGAGATTATTGTTTTCGTGAAAAGCCGCACGGGTCGTGCTTGAACGCGCCTTTGGCTTCTTGGGGAAGCGACGTGGGCGTTTCCAACGTCTCGACGACGGTGCCTTCGCCCCGAACGCCCCGCGCGCCCGTCTCCGACGCGTGCACGACGCCGATGATTTTGGTTCTGCGACAATTCGCGCGAGCGTTGACGTCGACGAGCACGGCGTGAGATTTGCCCCCGTTCACGCTGGACGCGGCGACGTGCGCGCACGAATGGTCCCACAGCCACAGTCCGCCGACATTGGCGTCGATGTCGCAATCGTTCACGACAACCTTTGCCGTATTCGAAACGTCCACGCCCGGGCCTTTGTTGTCTTGTACGACGCATTTGCTCATCACCACGTTGGACTGTTCCATGACGACGACGCCGTCTTCTTCGTTGTTTTGCACCGCGCAGCCGTGCATGATGACTCGTGATTCCTTCATGGCGAGCACGCCCTGTAATCCCGAGCGCGTGATGTTGCAATCGATAAACGTCGGCGTTGCTTGGGCGTACGAGCGAACGCCGCTCAATTTTCCCGTGATTGAGCAGTTGCGAAATGTCGGCGCAGATTTGCCACCGACCGCAACGCAGTCGCCGCCGCTCGATCTGATCACGCAATTCTCGATCAACGCGTTCACGCGCGAATCTCCCTTGATGCGAATCGCCTCGCTAAACCCTGTGAAATCGATGTCGAGATTTTGAATCACGCACGGACGCTTGATGCGAAATAACGCCGCGTTGTTTCGGCAATCGCACGTCGTGTCTCGAAGCGCGCCTTCGCCTCGTATGAGCACGCGCTTGTCAATCTCAACCACGGTTCCGAGCCCGTTGTGAACGCCACGCAGTAAGAGTATGCGGTCACCGTCGTTTGCTTTAGAAATTGCCTCCGGAAGTGACCTCGCGTGCACGGGTTTCATCGAATTCGCGTCCTTCGCCGAGCCGCCACCAAACATAGGATCCGCGACTTCGCCTTCTAGCTCATCGAAAGCCGCGTTCAAAGGCGCCTCTCGTCCGAGCCATGCGTCTTCGCCCGCGCTTCGGACGTAAATTAATTTGCCGTCAAACCCGGCGACGGACCCGTCCTCCGCGGCGCAAATCGCGATTTCGTCCAGCACGTCGCGAAACGATTTGCTGAAATCGCCCTCCTCGAACTGGAGTTTTTCGCCCAGACGCGCGTATGTGACGGCGAGAGTGTACGACCCCAGGCGTAAACACGCCTCAGCGAGTCTATGCTTGGGTTTACTCCAAGTCGGCGCGAGCTCTTCCGCGCACTTGGCGTCGCACAACGCGGCATCGTATTCGTTCATCTTGTGAAACGCCAACGCGCGATTACAAAACACCACCGCTCGAAGATGCGCATCCTCTTCTCGCGCGGCATCCAGCGCTTCGCCGTATAACGCCTGTGCGAGTGCAAAATCGCCGCACTTCATCGCTTCGTTCCCTTTCAGCCGCAATCCCGCGCCTGGCGCGCGTTCGTCAATCGACGCGTTCGGCGTCGCTCGACGAGACCCCGCGACGCCTTCGCCTCGGCCCCTCGGTGCCCGCGATGAATCGAACGTTTCGATGAGCATCGCTTCTTTACGCGTTGCCTCTTCGTCCGCCGCCGACTCACTCGCCGCCTCCACGCTCCGTTCGCGCTTGGGCGGCGTGTCCGCGCGCGGCGCCGCCTCCTCGTACGTCTTCGCCGCGCCGACGTCCTCGCTCGAGCGCAACTCCACATTCTTTGCTCGCGCCATCATCGCCCTGCGTCGCATAAACGAGCGTTAGTGTCGTTCGCGCATCGCTCGTCGCCGTCGTCGTCGTCGCCCGCGCGGCGCGGACGCACCGTCGCTCGCGCGCCTTCGCGATCCCCACGCGCCGCAGCGCGTCCTCGACGTCGGGGTTTTTGCGTCCGTCCGCCGCCCAGCGCGCGCGCAGCCGCGCCTCAACGTCGCCGTCGTCCTCGCGCGTCGCCGCCATGTCGCCCTCGCCGCGCGTCGCGCGCTCGCGCGGCCGAGGGCGCGGCGGTCGCGGCGGTCGCGCGCGGCGAAAAACGCTCAAAACGCTCGACGGCGCGAGATTTCGCCAAACGACGGTGTAAATCAAAATTGTCAAAAAGTGACCGCGCGCCGATGCCCGACTCCCGGGTCTCGAGTCGTTACGCGCGCGAGCGCCGCGCGCGCCGCGCACACGCGCGCGCACGGCGCTCGCGCGACGCATGGCGCCGAGCGACGCGCGCGCGAGCGCGTCCGATCGCGCGCGCGCCGAGGACGCGACGCGCGACGCGACGGGCGCCGCGTGCGAATCGTGTCCCGAAGGCGCGCGGCGCGCGGCGAGTTGGTACTGCGCGCAGGACGAGGTGCGCGCGACGGCGCGCGCGGTGACCGGGAGACGACGCGCTCGCGACGCGTCGACGACGCGCGGGACGCGCGCGCGCGACGCGCGGCGGCGAGGCGCGGTCGGAGAGGATGGCGCTTCGGATAACGATAAGACGACGACGACGAACGGGGACGTTCGGACGACGCGCGGCGACGAAAGCGCGCGCGAAGACGCGCGCGACGACTGACGGTGGTGCGAACGACGGTGACGCAGGCGTACCTGTGCGATGCGTGCGATGCGCGCGTGCACGCGGCGAACGCGATCGCGAGTAAGCACGAGCGCACGGCGCTCGGGACGAACGGGCGAGGGGTCGGCGCGCACGGCGCGGAGGATGCGGATTCGAGACGGATGAGCGATGCGTACGGCGACGGCGATGACGTTGAGGTGACGACGGATGATGTGATCGGGATATGCGATGAGTATTTGAGTAATCCCATGATGCCGTCGTCGTCGTTTCCGGTGGAAACGTTGGACGGAGCGTTTTGGGACGAGAATTTGGGCGAGCTTGACGCTGATGGGATCGATCCGGAGAGCTTCTTGAGGGACCCGCTCGATGATGAAGATGCGGCGAAGGATGGGGTGGTGAAGCGAGAAATCGACGGGGAGCGATCGGGAAGCAAGTATAGCGACTCGGTGGGGATGTCGAAGAGCGAAATCGAGGCGTTACGTCGGGTCGGCGAGTATGCCTCGTCGAGCGGCTTTTTAGGTCCAATTTTGGACGATTCTGCGGTGCGGTTTTTAGAATTGAATCCATCGTACGGCGCGTTCGGCTCGCCATCGCCTGAGTCTAGCGATATGGGTTTTGAATCTCTCGCGGGGAAGCTGAGCGCGGTGGCTGTCAAACGCGAACCCGAGAGCGATTGGGACAATCAGACGGTCGCATCGAGCGGCGCAGGGGATGCGAATGGACATTCTGCGATGGCTGACGCGTTACGCTCGATTCCAGAAGGCCCACCTTCGGGATCGGATACGTACGCCGGGTTACCGCAGCCGCAGACGCGTCTCGAGCGATTGAAACGATGGAAGGAAAAGAGGAAGAATCGAAACTTCAACAAGGTGATTCGGTATCAATCGCGCAAAGCATGCGCTGACAACCGCCCGCGAGTCAAGGGCAAGTTCGTCAAGGTTAGCTCTGTGCCGGATTTATCAAAGATTCGAGAAGCCGCGGGCCAGTCGGACGACGACGACGCACGCGAAGCCGAAGAAGAACGCGATAAAATCGCTGAGCTTGGCCTTGACAAGGGCTTGCGCGCGCCGCCATCTATGCGAAAAATGAAGAAGGGTCTGGTATCATCGGCATCGATGCCAGACTTCTCCATGTACAACACTATGGATGATTAAAATCCTTGCAATCGAACCAAACGTTCCGCTCTTCAAATACACTTCTACTCTAACGCGCTTTGAGCGCAAATATTTTACACCGGAGTCGGGTCGTTCAACCCTTCCGCCGTTAAGAATCCGTCGAGCGCGTCCATGACGGGCGCAAACTTCGCCACACACGCGCGCATCTCCTCCTCGCTCCCAGCCACAGCGCAGAACTGCGCTCTGCTCGGCGGCATCGCCAACGCCGCCGCGAAAACCCCCCGCAACACGAACCCGTGATACGGCTTCAGCGCGCGCTCGTACGACCTCGCCCCGCACGTCCGGAGATCCAAGCTCGCGTCTCGCGTGAGTTCCCCGAGCAAACCCACGACGAAGCCGCCGAACCGCCGCAACCAGAGCGCCGGCACCCAGACCCGTCCGCCCGCCTCGCGGTCGCGCGCGATCGCCTCGAACAGCGACGCCCGCGCCTCGCCGCGCGCCCGAACCACGTCTCGAATCCGTCGCACGTTCTTCGATACGTCCGCCTTCGCGAGCTCGAACGCGAAACCGAGCGCGGCGATGACTTCGAGCATGGCATCCATGACGTCGCAAAACCGCGCGGCGTCCACGTCCCCGGGGCGCGTGAACTCGACGTCGGCGTCGAGCGCGTCGAGCGCGTCGATGACGCGCGCCACGCGCGACGGCATGCCGCCGCGAGGCGCGCTCTGCCGCGCGAGGCCGCACTGCTCGACGCTCGGCATGTTCGCGACGACGACGTCGAGCGCCGCGCGCGTCCGGGCGCCGCGCGCGACGACGACGGGGAAGCGCTCGATGCGCGCGGCGTCGGTGCGCGGGCGCGCGTCGCGGCGTCGCGCGAGCGCGGAGGACGAGACGTTTGAGATGCCTGACGTCGATTTCATCGGCACCATTCTCCAAGACGTGCGAAAAGGTCAAAAGGGCTTCGCCACGCGCATGAGCGTGCACGAAGACGCGCGCGCGGACGCGAGCGAAGGGTTTCCCGTGACCGGTGACATCGTGAAGATTCAGTTCGGCGTGGAGACTGGGGAAGGGGAGGTTTTGCAAGACGCGGCGGCGACGGAGGCGGTGACGTTTGAGGTCGGCGCGAGCGACGTCATGGGAAATCCGCTGTTTAAGGCGTTCGATGAGGCGGTGCGGAAGCTGAACGTTGGAAATAGTGCGGTGGTGAGCGCGAGCGGGGGTGATTACGATCCGAACTTGTTATTTAGCGTGCCGGCGAATCACGAGGAAATCGCGCGCTTGCGCGCCGAGTGGTCGGATAAGGGAGGTTTGGTCGAAGGATTGACGGTGACTCTCGTCAACGGGCAACCCGCGGTGGTGCGCGCGATGGACGCCGAGAAAGTTGTTTTGGACGCCAATCACCCCTTCGCGGGAGCGGACGTGTTCTTCAAGGTGACCTTGCTCGGCGTCAACGTGGACGAGGCGTGAAACGTTTGAATCGAGCCTCGCGTTCGCGACGCGTTCGAACGCAAACAGTCTCGCCGCTGCGTGCGCACGACCGTTGACATTTATTTCGCTAGAATTGATTTAATCACCGCCATAGCGCGCATCTCGCCTTGTCGAATCCGATCGCGTTCGCGTCGTTCGTTCGCGCTGGCCCCGTCCCGTCCGCACAGCGCCGCTCGTCATGTCCACTCGCAAGCGTCTCGCTGACCTCGCGTCCGCGGGATTCGCTCGCGCATCGTTCGCATCGTCCGCTTCCGCGTCGGCGGTGTCCACGGCGCGCGCGTCGCTCAACACGGGCGCGTGCAAATCTTTCGACGCGTCGGGACGCGTGAAGTCATCGCTCGCGAACACACGACCGCGGACGCGCGCGCACGCGCGCTCGTTCGCCGCGGATGCGCAGGCGGGCGCCCCTAAGGTACATCCAGACGGTATGCCTCGCTATCCGAACTTCACCGTCCCAGGCGCGCTACGGTTGGCGGATTACTTTGGCACGAGCTCGTTCGCGATGACGGGGAGCCTGCTCGCGGCGGCGAGCGGGATGGACGCGTTCGGATGCACCGCGGTCGGCACCATCACCGCGGTGGGCGGGGGTACGGTGAGAGATATTTTGCTCGGTCAAGGACGGCGGGCGTTTTGGATGGAGGAGCAGGAGTACTTGTGGATCGCGGCGGGCACGGCGTTGGCGACGTTTTGCGGCTGGGAGAGCGCGAAGAAACAGTTTGGATTTACCGATGATGATTATTGGATCGAGGCGAGCGATGCGTTGGGAGTCGGGGCTTTTTGCGTCATCGGCGCGCAAAATGGCATACGCGCGGGCGTACCTATGATTGCGCAGGTGTTGTGCGGGATTATGACGGCTACGTTTGGGGGCATCGTGCGCGATATTTTAGTTCAACGGCCAACGAGAATCTTTCACTCGTACGCCGATATCTACGCCACGACCGCCGCCACTGGGGCGTTGGCGTACATCATCGCGCGTCAAGCCGGTGCGCCGCCGTCTTTGCGGATCATCGCGGGCGTAAGCGCAGGTATCGGTCTTCGCGTGGCGGCGGACACGTACGACATCCGCCTCCCGGTGTACAACGCGGAGAACGCGAAAAAGTCCGCGGCGAGCAAGGGTGACAAGCGTCACGTGTGACGATGATATAGATCGACACAAACTATGCGAGCGCGGTAGGGTAAGCGATCGAGGTCGCGGTCGCGGACGGCGCGCGCGGCGCCGCGCGCGCGCGACGGGCGCGCGCGGCGAGCGCGAGGGCGCCGTCGGCGATGCTCGCCGAATGGAAGGCGATCGAGTGCACGCAAGGTTTGGTGAAGCCGAAGTAGGAAAAAGACACATGTTTGTTATCTTACATAGTTTACAACACGCGACGCGACGGCACGCCCGCGAACGGATCGCGATCGGCGTACGTCGGAAGCTTGATGTCGCGAGACCACGCGAGGGCGCGGCTGAGGGCGACGGCGGCGACGGGAAGGAAGACGCGCACGGCGACGTCGGCGTCGGGGCAAAATTTCGCCAACGCGAGAAACAACGCCGAACCGAAACACACGCACGCGCCGTAGAGCTCTTGCTCGGCGTGCATGATGCGAATGGGTTGCGAACAGCACACGTCGCGCAAAACGCCGCCGAGACAGGAGGTCACGAGCGCGGACACGACGCCGACGAGCGCGCCGAAGCCGAGCGTCAACGCCGCGTTCGCGCCGACGACGACGAAACACCCGAGCGCGATCGCGTCCGTGACGTTCAGCACGAGACGCATCTCTCGCGAATACTTGATCTCGTCCGGAAGTCGCGGCCAGAGGTAAAACGTCGCGATCGACGCGATCACCGCGAGCGCTAAATACTCGGGCGTCGTCGCCCAAAAAACCGGCGCGTCGCCCAAGAGAATCTGTCGCGTCGTCCCGCCGCCGACCGCGGTGACGCACCCGACGAGCGCGCATCCCATGAGATCCATCCCTCGCGATCCCGCGGTGATGGTTCCCGCGTGCGCGTACATCGCCGTGCCGAACATGTTCATAAATTTGAGCGCGCCCGGCACCGTCGTGCTCAGCGTCAGCACCGGCGCGCTCGGCGGCGCGCCGATCGTGTCGCGCATCACCGCGCTCGCCAGGTCCAGGCTCGGCACGACGCCGTACGCGAACGCCATGGCGACGTAGCACGCGCCGCAGTAGCACGCCGCGACGAGCGCGAGACGCTCGAGCGCGAGCGGCTTCGTCTCGTCCGCGGGCGGCGGCCACTCGTTCTGCCGCCGCGCGCCGCCGCGCGCGTCGCCCGCGCCGTCGGCGTCGCGCGCGCGCGCGCGCGGCGGACGCGCGAGCGACGACCTCGGCCTCGCGTCGGGCGCGCCGGGTCGGACCGGCGACGCGCGGAGGACGCGCGCGCGCGGTCGAGGCGGACGACGGCGCGACGGCGCGAACGCGCGCGACGGCGCCGCGCGCGCGCGCGCGAGCATCGCGACGCGACGAGGTGTGACGCGACGAGGCGAGGGCGAGGGCGAAGCCGAAGCCGAAGCCGAAGCCGAAGCCGAAGCGAGGAGAGAAAGGCGCGAGACGTCGATGTCGATGACAACTTCGTCTATGTACGATAACAAACATGTGTCTTTTTCCTACTTCGGCTTCACCAAACCTTGCGTGCACTCGATCGCCTTCCATTCGGCGAGCATCGACTCGTCTTTGCGAATCTCGCCAAAAGGCGGGTACGCCTCCTTCACCAAGCATCGCTCTCCGTTCGCCAGATACGCATCGAGCATCGCTCCTTTGTTACTGCTCGACGGTGGTACTTGCGTTTTATCCCACTTGAATCCCTTGGCGTCTAAATATTCGCGCTGCGTCTCGACGATGACGTCCAGGTTCGTCGTCTGCGAAAACGAATTCGTGTGTCCTTTGTGATCAAACTTGTACGTCGCGAAAAACTCGTCCGCGGCTTTGCGGTACGTCGCGTACGCGTCGCCCTTGCCGTCGCGCAGAAGCTTGCGCTGCGCGTCGAGCACGGCTTTGGCGTCGGTTTCGTAATCAGTCTTCGCCATCGCGGCGTCGTTTCGAGCGACGACGGTGAGCGAGGGGGCGAGGAACATCGCGAGCGCGGCGCGGCGCGTCGGCGCGGACGCCTTCGTCGCGCGCGCGGGCCCGACCGCGGGCGCGACGGCGAGGACGCGCATGGGAACGCGTGTGTGGGAATGAGGAGGTTGTCATCCACTCGTCGGTTGTTTTGCGAGCGCGCGCGGCTCTGCGAAGAATGCGTTAAAAAATTGGACTATGTGCTGCGCGTCTCAGCTCGAAGCGCTCCGAGCGAGACCATCTATGCTATGCTAAATCGATCGAGCGCACGAGATCGAGCGCGGACGGCGCGATCGTCGTGGTCTTGGTCTTGGCGCGTCTGCGTTTTGGTTTCGCGGGCGCCGTCGCCATCGACGCCCTCGCGTCGTTGGACGTATCCAAATGCTGTGCGAGCGAGACGGTGACGCCATCGACAGTGATACCATCTTGTCGTTTGAGGTTTTCGAGCGCTTTCTTCTCGAGGTAGCGGACACCTTCACCGGTCTTGTTGAGCGCGGCGCCGATTTCGGCGAGCGTCATCGGACCGTCGCCGATGAGACCGAAACGGCGTCGGAGGACGTACGCTTGCGGCGCGGGTAGTCGGTCCAAACTCGCTCTGATCTCGTTTCGAAGGAAATCCCTCTCAATCTCCCGCGCCACGGCATCGGATGGACCGAGTTCGGCGGCGTCGTCGGGGCTTGCGAGATCGAGTTCGTCCGTTTCCTGCGAGGCGTTCGCGTCCAGGCTGAGAGGATCCATGCTCAAATCCTTGAACTTCTCCAGCATCTCCACGGTGAAGCGCGACGAAGAGTCGGCAATTTCTTCTTTCGTCGCGCTGCGACCGAGTTCGCTTTGCATCTCGAGCTGCTTTTCGTAAGCCGCCTTCTTGAGAACGTGAGCGTGCGAAGGGACGCGAATCGTTCTGCCGTTGGCGTGCACGCCGCGTACGATGGCCTGACGAACCCATGCGTGAGCGTACGTCGTGAATCTGAATCCTTTTGAAGGATCGAATAGCTCACTCGCGCGAACGAGACCGGTGGCGCCCTCGTGAATCATGTCTTGCCTACTCATCCCCGCCTTTTCCATGGCGGGAATTCTATCGTACAGCTTTCGCGCGATGCTCGCTGCAAAGGCCATGTTCGCCGTCACGAGCCTCTTCCGCGCCATCTTCCCCTCGCGCTCCGCAGCTCTCATCGCCGCCGGGCTGTCGTACTCTAATCGCAACGCGAGCGTGTCTTCGAACAGACGCTTGGACTGCTTGGCCGCTTTCTCTCGCAGCGCCAACGCCTCGACCGCGCCCAGCGCCTCCGTCGCTTGAATCCTCGTCGCCGCCGCCTCATCTCGCAAAATCTCCGCCTCGCGCTCGATTCGCAACAACGCCTGTATCGCCCGCCCGAGCTTTCGCTCGTCCTCGACGCTCATACGTTCATCTTGATCCATCGACGTCCCTCTCGCTCGCGACCGCGCGTCCGCCCAGCGCGTCCTCGCGCGTTCCTTCTTCGTCTGTCGATCCCTCCCTCCAGCGCCGCGTTCGCTCCCTGGCGCGCCTTCTGTCGTCATCGTCGCGTCGACGACGCCATCGCGCGTCTCCTTCGTCGTCGTCGCGCGTCGTCGTCGCGCTCGCGCGCCGCCGCCCGTCGCGCCGCGCGGCGCCTCGCGATTCGTCGTCCTCCTCCCCTCCGCGCTCGCGCTCGCGCGCGCCTCTCTCGGCGTCTCGCTCCCTCGCTCGCGCACGACGCGCGTGCGCACGACGCCGTCGTCGCGCGCCGTCGCGCGCTCGCGCGCGCTCGAGCTCGCGTCGACGTCGCCGCGCGGGCTCGGCGTCGCGTCGACGCGCGCGCGCCGACGCCGCGCGACGCCGACGCCGACGCCGACGCCGACGCCGACGCGCGTCGCGCGCGGTCCCGCGCGCATCGTCGCCGCGCCGGTCGCGAACGCGCGGTGAAGTGCGGCGCGACGCGGCTTGGACGCGACGTCGATGGCGACCGGAGTGAGTGGATAACCCGCGAGCGGGACGGGACGCGCGTCGACGAAGGGCGAGGGGAGAACGCGAGCGCGAAAGTACGATTACAGGCTATCGAATAAATCGTTGGATGCGATGTAGTCCTGGACGCGGGCGCGCCAGGTGTCGAGATCGATGGATGGGTCGACGGCGCGAGCGACGCGCGCGGCGACGGCGACGGCGGAGGAGGCGATGCGATCGACGGGCGGGTAGACGGCGCCGACGGCGAAGAGGTTGGCGTCGACAGATTCGGCCAAGGCTTCGGCGGCGGTGAGAAACATGTCTGGAGTGACTTGTTTCGCGCCGCTGACGATGGTGGCGAGGGCGATGGGTGGGAAGATGAAGGCGTTGTTGGCGAATCCGGGGGCGAACGTCTTTTCAGCCGAGAATCGCACCGGCGGAAATCGGGTGCCGCTCGCGAATATCGCTCGGCCGTTGCTCCACGCGTACGCCTGCTCGGCGGTGCACTCAGCCTTGGACGTCGGGTTGGAGAGCGCGAAAATGATCGGTTGGTCGTTGAGTTTGCTCATCGACTTGACGACTTTTTGCGTAAACGCCCCGGGCACCGCGGCGGCGCCGACCAACACCGTCGGCTTGATGCTTTCGATCGCTGATGCGAGGTCAGTTTCCTCCCTCGCGTCTTGTGCAAAAGGCAATTTGTCATCACTCAGCTGCGACGCGCGCGAGCGCACGACGAGGCCTTTTGAATCAAACAGCCACACCCGTTTCCTAGCGTCGGCTTCCGCGACGCCGCGCTTCGTCAACGCGAGGACGAAGAGTTCAGCGGCGCCGATATTCGCCTGTCCAGCGCCAAAGAACAATACGCGCTGCTGAGTGACGTCACCACCTCTCTCTAGCGCTCGCACCGACGCCAATATCCCGCTCACCGTAACCGCTGCGGTGCCTTGGATGTCGTCATTGTACGTCACGACATCGGGCGCGGAGTAATACTTTTTCAATACCCTGAACGCGTTCCTCGGCGCGAAGTCTTCCCAGTGTATGATCGTGTTCGGACCGAATCGCTCGCGAATCGAAACGACGACTTCATCCAAGAGCGCGTCGTAGGCCTGGGAGCGGTCGCGCTCGCGTTTGAGCCCGATGTACAACGGATCGTCGAGCAACGTCTTGTTGTTTGTACCGGTGTCAATCTGAATCGGCAACAGCGCACTCGGCGGCACTCCACACGCGGCGTACACCATGCTCTTTCCCGCGCTAATTCCCATCCCGTTCGCTCCTTGATCTCCGAGCCCTAAAATTCTCTCCCCATCCGTGATCACGGCGATTTTCACGTCGTCGCGCGGCCAATTGCGCATCAATTCCCGCACGTTCCCCGCGTCGTCCGAGCTTACCCACACCCCCATCGGTCGTTGTATCAGCGTCCCGAATCTCAGACACGCCTCGCCGACCGTGGGCGTGTACAACAGCGGCAGCAACCGCTCGGTGTCCGATCGCAACAATTTATAAAAAGTCCGCTCGTCCGTCGTCTGCAGCGCCACCAACTGCTTGTACGACTCGAACGCGCCGTCGCACTGCCCGAGCGCTTCCCTCGCCCGGCGCACCTCCACGTCGTCCTCGACGACGTTCGGTGGCAACAACCCTCGCAGACCGCGTCCCTCGCGATCGACCGTGGCCAATCCTCGATACGTTCCCGCGTCGCGCAGCGTCGCGTATCCCGGCCCGCACGGCGGTCGCGGCGCCGCGCGCGCCACCGGCCCTCGATCCGCCATCCGCATCGACGCCCGCACGGGCGACGCGCGCGCGACGTCCGCACCGACCATCACCGTCGTCGTCGACGCGGCGAGCGCGAGCAGCGCGCGACGCGACGCGTCGAACGTCGACGCATCGAACGTCGACGCGTCGACGTCTTCATCGTCGTCGCGCGGCGCCGGCGCCGACGCGCGCGACGCGCGCGCGTCGGTGCGTCGAACGTCGCGGTGGCGCTTCGCCGACGCGCGCGGCGCGGCGACGCGCGACGACGGCGACGCGCGCGATCGCATGTTCGCGAGGTGAGGACTGGGGACAACTTGGCTTTGCATTTGGCGCTAACGATTTTGGTGGCGCACGCTCGCGGTGCAGACGGCGGCGACGACGAGCCAACACGCCCAGAGCAAGTACACGAAACCGAGATTAGACGACGTCGTGCCGGTGACGTCGTAATACGAGGTGACGCCGACGAGGGAGCCGTCGTCGGCGAGAAAGACGGGAGGCTCGACGCGAGCGAAGTGGTTGAGCATTTGCGCCTTCCAGCCGTATCGAACGAATAACGTCGGTGGCCACCAGGTCCAAGCGCGCGGGACGTCGTTGATGTTGAGTAAAACACCGGCGAAAAGGACCTGAAGGACGTTGTACACGGGTAAGATGGCGTTGGCGGCGTCGACGTCGCGGGCGACGGCGGCGCAGAGGTAGGCGACGGCGCCGCCGCATTGTTGCATGCCAAAGTACGCGAGCCAATCGACGAAGAAGTTGCCTCGCAGACCTGCGGCGTTGTATAAGATCGCAGTCGCAACGAGTGAGACAATGAGCGCCACGAGTGCTTCTTCGATGATTTTGTACGCGATGTACGCCAAGAGTGGGTAACATCCGTCGTCGAGCTCGCGGTACAGAAGTGGGCGTTCCATCAAGATTGAAGGCAAGTATCCACTCGCAGCGAACGCGGGGAGGACGTTGTTCATAAACAGCATGTTAGAGACGTTGATTTGGGCGTCGAGCGACATGACCTTTCCTTGGCCCGCGTACATGGTCGCCATGACGGCGGCGAATATGAGGTGCCCCGCGCAGCGCGCGCCGACGAATTGCGCGTCGCGGTAATTTCGAGACGTGCGGTACTTTAACAGCGTGCGCACGGCGCTCGCAAAACCGACAGGTTTTGGGGCGTTTGCGAGCAGCAGAGATCGCGTGTCGCCTGCTTCCCGCCGATTCACCACTTCTCGCACGTACTTGCGCACTTCGTCGCGATTACGCTTGTGATGAAAACTCGCCGTAAACTCTCTGGCAAAATCCGTCGAATCGTCGCCCGCGGTGGCGATTAAGAAATCCGCAAAGTTATCGTTCGGATCAAAGTAAAACCCGAGCGAATAAAAGTACGTCTCCGCGCCCTCTTCGCCGAATAATGGACCCGCGTAGGTGACTTTGCCATTCTTCAGCATCAACAGACGATCGAATTGACGAAACGCCTCCGAGCTCGGCGAGTGAATGGTGGCGATGACCGTGACTCCGGCGGTGTCGCAAAATTTTCGAATGACTCGCATCAAATCGTACGAAGTTTTCGAATCCAATCCGCTCGTGGGCTCGTCCAAGAACAAAATACGAGGACGAGTGACCAAACTTATGCCGATGTTCGTGCGCTTTGCTTGCCCGCCGGAAATCCCTCGCGACAAAGCGCTGCCGACGACGACGTCGGCGCACTTTTCCAACTGCAAGTCTTCGATCAATCGATTCACTTGCTCCTCGCGCGCCTTGGCGTCGAAACCTTCCGCGCCTCGCTTTAACTCGGCTTGATACATCAACGTTTCTCGCACCGTCAACGACGCGAGCAAGCAATCAAACTGCTCGACGTACGCCGCGCACGTCTTCAACGCCGCCTTCGTCGCCGGCTCGGCACCGACGACGACGCGCCCGCGCAAGCGTCCCTGCGTCTTCCTCCCGCTCATGACGTCCAGCAGCGTCGTCTTCCCCGCCCCCGACGGACCCATGAGCGCCGACGCCCCCCCCGGAGGAAACACCGCGCTGACGTCGTCCAGCAACCGCGTCGTCGCGCCCGTCTTACGATCCCTCACCTCGTACCGCACGTCCTGACACACCACCGCCAACGGCGTCGCGCGTCCCGCCTTCCCACCGTCGTCGCCCGCGTCCGCGTCGTCCGCGTCCGCGCCTCCGCGCGCGTCCGTCGCGCGCCGTCGACGCGCCTCTCGCTCGAGCGCGCGCACGTCCACCTTCCACGCCGTCTCGCGCGCGTCCGCCCCCGCGCGCGCCTCGCGCGCGTCCGCCGGCGCGAGACGCCGACCGTCCATCGTTCGCGCTCGCGCGCTGGCGTCTGCCGCGCGTCGTCGCGCGTCGCCCGCCGTCGCCCTCCGCGGCGCTCGGCGCGTAACGCTCGCCCCGCGACGAAAACGCGCCGTC
>Ga0255765_1004068_pt1 | contig 14994 bp, 9 predicted proteins | sample 041ome_8_FD_179965 | JGI IMG/M metagenome (GOLD analysis project Ga0255765, IMG submission 179965) | Coastal salt marsh microbial communities from the Groves Creek Marsh, Skidaway Island, Georgia - 041407BS metaG (version 2) | ecosystem: Environmental > Aquatic > Marine > Intertidal zone > Salt...
GTTGTTATCAACGGAGCAACCGCCATGACTGGTATCGACGAAGAGTATCAAGAACCGTTGGAGCAACCTCCTTCATTCAAGCAAGGTTGGGGAAGACTCAATCTCACGAATTCTCTTCACTTTGACGATATACCGGAATCCCCGAAGGTCATGTACATCCACGATGATAAGATATTGTCTGCATCGAATGATTACGAGGATGGTTTTTGTTTAGAGGTGAACCCCTACGACGCTAAGTTTGAGCTCCGCGTGACCTTAGTTTGGGCCGACGTCGCTGACGAGCGACTCGTGAATGATCTCGATTTAGAGTTGCACTTTGGAACAAACTTTGTGGGTATGTCCAAAATCCTTCCTCTCGATGGTTTAGAAGACCACACGAATAACGTCGAAAGAATTATACATTCAAATCCTCAGCAGGGTAGGTATTGGGTCAAAGTGAAAAAATATGGAAACTTTGGCTCGGGCATTGGGAGCTCTCAAAAGTATGCCATCGTTGCTACGGGGACGTTTACACATTTGGAAGACAAAACCTATCGCAGTTGTGCTCTGGATAATCCACCGCCACCACCGTCCCCACCTCCCTCGAGTCCCCCGTCTCCACCGCCTTCGCCTCCTCCACCACCACCGTCACCCCCGCCACCAAGTCCGAAACCGTCACCTCCGCCAAGTCCACCGCCAGACTCTGCAAAGCCATCACCCTCTCCGCCGCCGCCACTCGCGCAAATTTCGGGTCGCGCGTATGCCAGCGGGTATCTCTCGAAGTGCACCGTGTATCTCGATACAAATCAGAATGGACAACGGGATTTGGTTATCGATCCGCGAACAACTACAGACGAGTTTGGTGCTTTCACGATCTCCCCAACGGTGAGTTATTCGGTTGCGACGACGATATTGATGGCAGATACAAGTAGTGCGTCGTGTTTGGATGCCTTTACGAGGCAAACAAGTGCACTTTTAGTATTGAAAGCACCTCCAGGCGCAACGATGCTATCGCCGCTTTCAACAATTCTCGTTGCTATGATGTCAAAAATTGGTAGCTATCCCCGAGTATCTGCTTATGACCAAATGAAGATTGCGTTTGGATGGGATCATACGAAAGTGGACTTGCTCGATACAGATTCTTTAGCTGAAGCGCAAAATGACGTTATTGAAGAATACGTGCAGGTTTCCACAACAAACGTGAATTTGGCGAATTTGATTGCTTCGACTGCGAGAATTATTTGTGGCTTAAAGTCCAACGTAGCTTTGTCTACGTGCGAGGCATACACCGTCAAGGCGATTGCGGAACGTGTGATTACACAATATGAACGCATTGAAAAGAACAAGGCGATGAATACTCGTCGGCGACTAAACGAGCTGATGAGAACTGATTTGTTAGACTTTGACAACGCGGCAGTCGTTGCGGATGTTGTTACAGATGTGTTGGATGTCGCGCGGAATGCTCGAAATACAGAGTATGATGGCTCGGAAGTGTTGCAAGGTGTTGCGACAATGTCAGCGGCAGTAGCAAATGCCGCATCGGTACTTTTAGAATTGAAAGATTCTATTGCTAATGGCGCGCCGATCGATGATTTCTTGGCAAGTATCGCAGCGGTTGCGACGGTGTCACAGTCACCATCTTTACTTTCCGAAATTGAAGAGTTGTCGCACAGTGGAGAGGTTTCGCTAAGCTCTACTGGACCTTTAGCGAGTGCAAGTTCTTCGAAAACTTCGTATCACGATGTTGTTGATACTGTAAAAGCAGATATAAACTGGGACTTGACGTATAGTTACCCTCCTCCAAATCCGTCGCCGCCTCCACCGCCATCGCCTGGACCAGCTCCGTTAACACTCGCTGATGTTGCTAAATCTGCAAGTCCCGCAGCTATAGCTGGAGCAGTACTTTCTGTTGTATTTGTATTCCTGATCTGTTGCTTTAGGCGCAGAATTGCCCGATGCTGCTCACCAGAGGCCAAACGTCTTGAGAGTCAAGCAAACGTCGGCGTTCCTGTTGCGGTTCATCGGAGTTTACCAGGACACGGTTCACGACAAATGTTCGAAGTATGGCAGTTGACGGATGAGGAGGACGCAGAGCTACAAAGAACGCGCGCTATGCCACACATGCAACCATTCTCTCCGGAAGCACCGGCAAGTCTGCGCGATCGATATACAAGCACTACCTCCCCGACAGATGCCGATCCCCAATTTCTCAGGGCAATACCAACTCAACCTCCGGTGAGTAATGCACGTTGGGGAGCAACGAGAGATCCAGGTATTTGGTACCCAGACGACGATGACGACGGCAGCAACGAGTCTCGTGTGATTCCGACTATAGTAGAACATAGACGATAGATATTTTTTACAATACATAAACGCGCTAAGTGAACAACTTCTAGTAAGCTAAGATTAAAAATACAAACATGAAAACAAAAAATTGAATTCTAATTTTTACTGACGCACACGAGGCGGTGGACATGAATTGCTCGCCTCCCGGAGACACCGGTGGAGGCGCCGGCGGTGGCGCAAGTATTTTCACTGATGCCGTGGAAACGACCACTGCAGAGATATCTAAACTCACCGCTTGAAGTGTTACCGTCATTTCATCCGACGATGTCCCACTGAGAAGTTTCGATAATATTGAGGTGGTGTCTTCAAAAGTCATCGCTTCTACGGTGAACTCGACTTTCACGGCGCTCACGGATGCGGAAAGGTTTCGGCGGCGCTTCATCAATGACGCTGGTACGTCAGTCACGTTTGTGATCGTGATAGCTTGCTGGGATACATCCAAGTACGTCGCTACACCTTCTTTAAAATGTTCCTGCTGAGCAGATCCAAACGTAGCGGCGGAATATCCAATCAACTGCACATCCGCTTTCACCGCGGCTTGTGAAGGAGGCGGTGGAGGCGGAGAAGGAGGTGGAGAAGGAGGCGGAAAAGGAGGAGGTGGAGAAGGAGGCGGAGAAGGAGGCATTGGCGGAGGACTAGGAGACGGCGACGGCGGCGGCGATGGTGGACTAGGAGGCGGATAAGGTGGTGGTAATGGAGGAGGGAGAGGAGGTGGAGAAGGAGGGGGAGGCGGTGGTGTACAGGAAGAAATATCGTGCACTGCTTCAGCCTTTGCAAAGCTTCCGGTAGCAACAAACGCAAAGCTTTGGTCATTAACGAGCGACAAGGCGCTGATTTTTGCATAGTACAAACCCCTTTTTGGATACGACCACACAATTTTCTCCACCGTGTTCAGAGAATCGCGATAAAGTGGTGCAATCACTTCAAACTCACCCGACATATCTGCCGAATAATATAGCGTAATATCGAGATCGTTGATTAGTGATCCATCCGACCCAGAAATAGACGGTTCGTCGTACCAAGTCAGCGTCATCGCTAACGTTTCCGTGGAATCTTCTGACATTAACAAGCATGCGCCATATGATGTCGTTACTTCCGTGAACGCCGAACCAGAATCGTCCATCACGAACATGTTCGTCGGGGTTTGCACGTTCGAGTCGATATCTTTTAGCTTCAAAGAGTTTGCCAAATCCACGCGCCCGAAACCGGCTTTCATCGAAGGTGCCGATTCCAACGGAGTATTATCCAAGGTATCAAAACCTTCAAGTTGTCTTGCTCCGTTAATCAGCACTGCCTTTAATAACATACCGGTGACATTCGTCAACGCGTTTTCCGATATTTTTTCTCCAGAAGGATAGTAACCATCGGTGAAATATTGCCTAACAATTGCAAGTGACCCGGAAACCGCGGGCGCAGCGTACGACGTTCCGGAAATTAACTGCGTCACTTTGCAATGCACGACAGAAGCCGTGTTTGTGGTGTTCACATCTGTTGATTGAATATCTTGACCAGGTGCTACGAGTAAAGGCGCGATTCGTCCATCGTCCGTAGGCCCCGCGCTCGAAAAACTTGACACGTGCTCGTACTGATTGTCACTCGAAGCTTTTAATATGGTTATTTTGATCGTCAACGCCGGAAACACGTCGTTAGCATTTGAATCTCCTTTCTCGATGAGTGCGCGTAAAAGTAGACCATCCTTCATAGGAATGAACGCTGACAAAAAATTAGTCGATGTTTGATCATCTATCATAGATGCCAGACGCGCTTTCGTTTCGTTCGCGTAAACGAGCGCACCATAGTATCCGGCAGTCTCTGCGTTTTTCAATCGCTCTGAGTGCGTACACGAACTTACGTCTGACTTTAAGAGAATAATTTCATTCGAATCGCTCGCGCTTGGCAACGTCGCGCACCCATTTTCTGGATTTCCCACCGTAATTACTCGGTGCGAATCGGTTGACGAATAGTTCCTATTGATGCTTGCCATGCCGCGCATATTTGCGTGAGCCCAGTGCTCGTAACCATCCCCTAATTCTATCTTGACCGCGTATTGCGACTGTGAGGGACTCGACGATTTCACGCTTTTTGTAGCGCCGACGGAAATGACATTCTTCGCATTCGCTGGCCTCGTTATGCTATTGCGTGCTTTGCAAAGCGTGCAGTATCCTCCCATGTTTCCTGCGGAAAAGACGACAACATTCTCTTGATTTTCATTCAAAAACAGGTCGACTTCATACTCACTCGATTCGTACGAATACGAACCTGTAATACCCCAACTATTTGAATGCACGCGAGCGGAAAAAGTATCGCTTGGATACTCATACAAAGTTGACCTCGACACATTGGCCAAACTCACCAAGACTTTCGATTCGTCGGTATCTACGTAGCCAATATCTGTAAATGCAACGCGCGCGTTTTTCGCCACTCCGTCGTATTGCTTGTTCCAATAAAATGATCCAGACGACCCAAAAAACACTCCAGCGACCCTCGTACCGTGACCAGTACTATCATCTACCATATCTTGACTATCACTCAACGAACGCAGGTCGATAATTTTTGAAAATGTCGTTGCGTTGGCATTTACAGTTTTTACATCACTAAAATGGCAATTATATTTGTCTATGCCAGTATCGGTCATCGCGACAACTTGATTCGTGCCTGTCAAACCGAGTTTCCATAATGGGCATCGACTATAACTTCCAAGTCCTTGACCTCCCTGTACTAACGATTGCGTGTTATAATTATGCGTGACGATTGGGAGCGTTTCGTGAATATAAACCACAGCGTTGTGTTTCAATATGCTCGAGAAGATCCTCTCGCGTTCTCCTCCCGATACGTCTCTGCCGAAAGAACATGATATTTTTACGCCGTCCGTATCTGACGATCGACAATAGGAGGTCGATGCGTTCCACACCTTTAAAGTATCGCTCAATTCTGCTGCCACGAGCTGGGCGAACGAAAAGCTGTCTTCTCGTGCAATTCGTCCTCTCGCATCGAAAAACAGTGGCGGCGCAACCGTAGCTTCGAACGATTCGCACATGGTTTTTGCGCAAACGCTCTCAAACGCAAAAGAGGTCGCACTCACTTTCGGCCACTCGTTAACGACCACCTTTATTGCACTCATTTGAAAGCATTCCGCAACTGAAGCCGCCAAAGGTGGTCCAAACGCTAAAAATGATTGTTCCGGTATCGGAGCTATCAATCCTCCTCCGTGTTTTCGTAAAGCTGTATCCAAATCCCGCCACGCTCTTGACGACGATTCCCCCACCAGCGTCACCAGGAACAAACGCGTGTCATTAATATCATCATCATCATCACCATCGTAATCGCGCGCCACTCTTCTCCTCCACGTCGCACCAGTACCAGCAGTATTCGAAGAAGAGACTCTTTTCGTCCGCGAACGAGCGCTCCGCAACAAAGCGTTTCTCGTCGTCGTTCCATAATCCGCAGGCATTCTTCGCGCATCGTCGTCGTTTCCATCACTTTGCATCGACTCGCTCGCATAACTCTCGCAATTATCGTTGACGAGCACGTATTTCAGATCCGAAGTTTGTCGCGCGAGAACATCGAACCGTTCGCCGCGCCGTAAACGCACTTCTGGATTCCGTTTGACTTCTATATCTGCCGACGTAACGACCTGCGTCGTCGAAAAAAAGAGGACGACGACGTTGACGACGACGAGAACCGCGAGCGCCAGCCGGGGACGACGTGAAAGCATTCTCTCGCGTTCTGTTGGTAAAATGCGCTTACGTATGCATCATCTTCGTCATCGTTCAATGTGTATGTATATATATAGTGTGTGTGCGTGTAATGGGAATAATTCAAAGTTGCGGAAAATTTTATGCACCTAAAATAAGCGAGAAAAGAATCTGCCAGACCAACGAGAAGGTTGCCTTTGGAAGAGAGAGAGAGAGAGAGAGAAGGAGAGCGAAGGATATCGACCCGCAAATATCTTCTACTTTAACGCATACACGATCTGCTAAAAACTACAATAGACTAATAAATCTTTACAAGCATCACAGCGCGTCCATGTACGGCGTCATTGAACCCAACGCAAACAACGCCACGTTTGCGCTCACGCCTAACATTAAGCCTAACATCAAACCGGCTTGTTCGTCGTTGCTCCCTCTTCTGGTTTCTCTGGTAGCGCGCGGCCACAAGGCTCGAGAGAAGGCGTAAGCGCACATCAAGCAACTCGCGGCTTCCAATAAGCCCTCTATTTTGAACAAGTTCTTTTTACCCGACGATTCTTCCAGGTGCTTGTTCAAGTCTTGCTCGGATTTGAAGACTTTCACAAACTTCGCCGCTACGATAGCGGAGAAGAAAAAGGCAAAACCAACCGAGAGGGACGCGCGCAGCGCGAGTTCGGAAGCATTACCTGCTTTGCAACTAAACGCACTCAATGCCGCTGGAGCAGTTCGTAAAAGAGCGCGGATACACGCCGGAAATTCGATGTGAATGTTTTCTAACGACTCAGAGGCGGAGGCAAACCGAACGCCGTCCAGGATGGAGAGGGAAACACACGTTATGGACACGATGAACGCTTCAAAGGCGCCGTCAATAGCATCCCACCCATTCGCGAGGCTCGCGAGGCTACTGCTGCTGTTTGTGGTAGTCGTGGTCGTATTCTTTTCTGCGCCTTCAGAGGAGGAGAAAGCGTCGAAGAAGACAAGCTTCGGGAGTCGCAAAAGAATTAATCTCGCCAGCACCACGCCAACAACCGCAAACACTATCTCCACTACCCCTCCGTAATAAATAGCGCGGAGCGTTAATAATAACGCGCGGAAACCCATAACAATCAAAACACCGCTCGCAACCCCTAATGTTGCGCCAATTTTACCATCCGCAAAATTGCTTTTCCTACTTCCCGAGGATGATTTCAACACGTCGCCTTCGATATTGCCGTTACTGTTTTTGTTGTTAATATCTATTTCGTCGTTTCTTCGCACCTTATCCCTAAACAAACGCTCAACGAGCATCATCCCTCGTTTATTCGTAAATCGTAACGTAAACAACGCGAAAGAGGCTATAAACGCCGGCGCGAGCGCTAAATAAAACGTGCTCTTCCCGCCACCGCTCCCCGCATCATCTACTCCTAAACCAAAGTCTTTCAACGTTGGCGCTCGTAACGTCCCGTCTTCGTTATCCAACCTTTGCATGGCCATGCGAAAACCTTCCAACGCCGCCGCACTCATTGTTGCCGCCGTTGCCACCGCTCTAGCATCTTCTGCGCCTTCAAACGCGTCCGGTAACAGCTCTGCAAATACAATCCAAATCATACAGCCGGCACTAAAACCGACCCCAAAAGGCATCAAACTCGTGAAAGTCTCCACGAACAAGAACGATGGCACCGCCGTAACTGTCTGTGGCAATGAACTCAACACAGACCAAAACAAGCACTGCATCGGTTTCACGCCTTTACTCGCCAAAACTGTCGATACCGCTAAACCTTCTGGTACGTTATGCACGCCGATGGCGAACGTCACCAAACATCCTTGCGCCCACCCGTGAACTCCCGAAAAACTCACCCCGACGCCCGACCCTTCCCCGAACGAGTGCGCGGTCATGATGCCAACCACGAGTAACGTTTTCCGCGCATCTGCGCCGACCAAATTCGCAAACGACACGTCTTCGTGCGCGCGTAAAATTTTCTGCAAAAAAGCAATAAAAGTTGCCCCGCAGAACAATCCAAAAACGACTAAGCCGGGACCGTGCGGTTGACCCTCGTGAACCATATCGAAAGATGCAGCGAGCATGACGCCGCACGCGATGGCGTTCGCTAACCCGGCGTACAGTGGGGAAAGTTTTTCGCCCTTGGGGAGTAAGAAGAACGGAACAGAGCCGAGACCAGTCATGGATGCCATGAGAAGCGTCAACGTGAAAACTGCGAACGCGGACGTTGGGGACGAACCCGTCGAAGACGCGTTCGCTGCCGCGTTGAGCAGCGCATCTTCCGCGGCAGCGACCATGACGTCAATCTCGATTTCACGAGTGCCTCTTTTCGAGTATCAAATAGATATATGTTCTCGAAGGATGGTCTCTTGGTGTTGTTGTTGTTGCCGCGCGTGAGAAATTATGAGTCTATTTCAACGGATTTTTTCATATTTTCAGACGAATTCGTCTGCTCTAAATCTCTATTCCTCACGGTCAATGTATATCACTACGCAATCATTGTTTGTATTTCAAAGTATTACTATTAAGAGCAGCGGCAATAGCTATGTGGTAAATTATTGTTGTTATTATTATTATACGCCCGTGTCCGCGGAACGCTGCGTGCCGTTTGGAGTGGTCCCATTCGTCGTTCGAGTTTCGTGGCCGAGCGAATGGCCTCGCTTTTTACGGCTTCTCGATGGCGTCACTTGGATTTCGCACCCGCCGTACATTTTCCTTTGGAAATTGGAAAACGCTTTTGCGATGGCTTCTTCCACGTCGTGGTCGCGAATTCTCGAGTACACTCTGACTTTTCGTTCTAAAAAGTTGGTCGGCAACAAGGAGGAGACTTTTGCTCGGTCGATGTGAAAGGATTCGTCATCGGTCAATTCTTGAAAGAATTTCACTCTCGAGACTGGATCCTTGTCTTTCATGGAGTAATCAATCTTCACGTTGTGGACGATGATCATTTCCGGTTTTAAGCCACCTGGAATGGTGTTGCTAGTGCTATTTGATTCGTACGAAGTGGAAATATCTTCTGCCGTGACATCTTTGAAATCTCTCAAATACTCCTCCGGGACGGTATATTCGTTCACGAAAACGTACAAGTCTCGTTTCCGTAATCGTTTAATGATATCTCTCGCTTTTTGTAACTCTGGTTCGTTCGAAAACTCGATTTGTTTTACGATCGTATCGTCCAATTTAACAAATTCTCTCGGATCTCGAATGGCGTGTGAAATTCGACTGTTCCATCCGATGTCGGCTTCGACCATGGCGTCTACAATCATATACTCCACCGCTTTCGCTTTTTTATGCGTGTACACCACGTGGTGCATATTTGCTCGCATATCAAACAATCTGTACACGTTGTAAACCTCGCTCGCTTTGAAGCAAATCTCGTCGTCGATGACTTTCATGAAGGAAATCAGCCGGTTCATATCGACCGAAGCGGAGATGCCCGTGTTTTTCGAGTCTCGCATCAAGTACTCAAACTTATCCACGTCCACGCTGTTTCTCTTATTCGCCACGATGTCGAACAAAAACCTGTTCTCGGTATACCCAGATTCGTTCGAACTGATTAAATCTTTCACTTTTTGGACAATTTTCGGCGATAAGTCGACGCCGTTATCCTCGACTAACCACTCGAACATGTCGCACGACATGTCCTCGTGACTCCATTTCTTCGCCTCAGCTTTGCCTAACCTCAACGGTAAAAACTCGTTATCGAACACGTGCGAATACGGACCGTGTCCTAAATCGTGACATAACCCGGCTAATTGCACGCACAACTTATCCTCTGCATCCCATTTCAACGATCGCGTCGACCTCGTCAAAGTCTCGTACACGTTGCTCGCCAAGTGCGACGTCCCCAACGAGTGTTCAAACCTGTTGTGCGAAGCTCCGGGAAAAACGTAATATGCCGTCCCTAACTGTTTCAACTCCCTCAAACGTTGCATCTGAGGCGTATCAATCACGTCGCACAACTTACCGCTAAAATACATGTGATTATGTACCGGATCGTTCACGACTTTCCCTTTATTCCTTTCCGACTTTGTGTAATAATCTTGCACGATGGGTTCATTCGCGCGTAAAATATTCGGGTTCTGTCGCATTTGCGACATCGGAATCTCATTATTGTAACAGTCGTCCAAATTATCCTCTCGCACCTGCGACATGGGTAAGTACGGTTCGTCCGGTTGGTTTTCTATCAGTTCTTCCTCGTCTTCTTTTATGCTATTATTTGGAACTACGTTCCTACCACCTATTGACAAAAAGAGAGAATTCAAAACGGTTCAAATTTATATTTGTAATAAACAGTACCTCTATTACCAGCACCACCATCTATTCTCCTCGCATTCGTTGCTGCTGCTGCTGCTGCTGCTGCTCCGTCATTCGCCACGTTCGGTCTCTTCCTCTCCGGAGTATCGTACGCCAAATCCTCCTCTTGGCTATTCCGAGAGCGCGTAGACTTGCCCATCCTTTTTAAGTGTCGAGACGCCTTTCTGCTTGGTAGCAAAATTTTGACACAGTTTTAGGGTTTCACTCTCGAAAAAAAAGAAGGGAAAGTTCTCTTTTTCCCAAAACGAAACACAAACTTCATCAGAACACTTCCTTCTTCAATACAGAGAGAAGGAACAACACGATAGAGAACAACATCAGAAAAAGGAAGATGAGCGCAACACTCATTCAGTCTCTCTTAAAAGACGATAAATCAAAAGTGGCTACGCTCATCGCCGCCGGGGCGAGCGCGTGCGCTTTGATTTATTACAACCAAGAAATCAGAAATCAGATTGCCAACATTTTCATGGTGCGTTTGTTTTATCTTCTTTTCCCTTTCTTTTCTCTTTCTTTCTCTCTCTCTCTCTGGTTTCTCGCGTGTGAAGAGATCCATCTTTTCGCGGATTGGACCTCATCCGAGAGTAATATTCTCCATCTCTCAAATCGATGCGACGAGAGGTTGAGAGAGAGAGAGAGAGAGATGAGAGATGGAAAAAAGAACGCGCGATTGAGGTGTTGGATTTTCGCCGCCGTCATCACCGTTCTCCAATCGAAACAAATTCCTTCTTCGGGCTTCTTTTTTCTTTTCCCCGCGCGACGATTGGTTTACTCTTCTCTCTCTCTCACTTTCTCTCTCTTTTTCTTTTGAAACTACCGTGAACGCGCGCGCTGACCAATGTTTTCTCGTAATTATTATCATCATTATCGCGTTTACGCGCACTTATTCGTATACTTAAACAGGGCGCTGCGGTGGCCACGTCTGGACCAGGAGTCTTATCTGGCAGCACCAACGCGGCCAACGCGAACGCCAAGAGTAAAGAAGGCGGGAGCGCCGAAGAAGCCGAAAACCAACAGCAACTGATGATGCAACAGATGCAACAACAGCAACAACAAATGCAAGGTGGGATGCCCGGACAAGAGGAAGAGTTATCCGCGATTGAACGATTTTGTACGGACGTGACGGATGAAGCGAAGAAAGGTTTGTTGGACCCGTTGGTCGGGAGAGACGACGAATTGAGAAGAGCCATTCACGTGTTGTCCAGACGAACGAAGAATAACCCGATTTTATTGGGTCAATCTGGTGTTGGTAAAACGGCTATTGTAGAAGGCTTGGCGCAAAGAATCGCGTCTGGTGACGTGCCGTTGGCGTTGAGAAACGCCAAGTTGTTGGAGTTGGATTTAGGCGCGGTTGGCGCCGGCTGTCAAATGCCGGGGGAGTTTGAAGAAAGATTGTCCATGGTCGTGCAAGAAGTTGTCGACGAAGCCGCGAATCAGCCGGTAATTGTATTCATCGACGATATTCACAACTTGATTCCGCCGCCGCCGAACGGGAACAACGGGTCGGCCATTTTGAAGCCGGCGTTGGGCAGAGGTTTGTTGAGATGCATCGGATGCACGTCGGTGGATAAGTTCAAGAAATCCATCGAAACCGACGCGGCTTTGGAACGTCGATTTCAACAAATTCCGGTGGAAGAACCGGACGTCGATTTTACCGTTTCCATTTTGCGCGGATTGAGACCGAGATACGAACAGCACCACAACATCGCCATCTCCGAAGGCGCGTTGTTATCGGCGGCGCAGTTATCGGCGAGGTACGTCAGCGGACGTCAGTTGCCGGATAAGGCGATCGATTTGCTCGATGAAGCTGCCGCTGCGGTAAGAATGAACAAATCGTCCAAACCGGAAGCATTAGACGTGTGCGATCGAAAAATCAAACAGTTGCAAAAAGAACGCAATCAGTTGTTGTTGAAGCAAAGAAGTGAAAACGCAAAGGCTGGTCAAAACAACATCGCCGCGGCAGAATTGCAAAAGCTCGCCGCGCAATTGCACGAAGAGAAGAAAAAACGAAACGAATTGCAAAAGAAAGTCACGAGAGAAATGACGTGCATGAACGCGTACAGACAAGCGCAAGCGCAGTTAGCTTACACCGTGAGAAAGATTCAAAACGCCAACGCCAAAGTTCAATTGGCCTCGGCTGCGGATGCGCCGGATGAGTACAAAGCCCAACTTGCAAATTGCAAGAGCGACCTCGTCAAATTGGAAGCAGAGAAAGAACGCGTCGAAGACGAAGTGAAGAAAGCGGAAGCTGAAGTGTTGTCCTTGCAAGGTGGTGGGGTGATGTTGAGAGAAGAGGTGACGGATTCTGACGTCGCTACGGTTGTGTCCAGATGGACCGGCGTACCGGTGGCGAAGTTAGTTGCTTCTGAGAAACAAAAATTGTTGCAATTGGAATCCGAGCTTCACGAAAGAGTCATTGGTCAAGAAGAAGCGGTCACTTGCGTCGCCGAAGCCGTGCAACGCTCGCGCGCGGATCTCGCCGATCCGAACGGGCCAGTTGCCTCGTTCATGTTCCTCGGCCCGACTGGCGTCGGTAAGACAGAATTGGCAAAGGCTTTAGCATCGTATCTTTTCAACTCGGACCAAGCGTTGGTGCGTTTGGACATGTCCGAGTACATGGAAAAACACTCAGTGGCAAGATTGATTGGCGCACCGCCAGGCTACATTGGATACGACGAAGGGGGCATGCTCACCGATGCGGTTCGACAAAAACCGTACTCTGTCGTCTTGTTCGATGAGATTGAGAAAGCGCACGTCGATGTCTTCAACGTCTTGCTCCAGTTGTTAGACGAGGGCCACGTGACAGATACTCAAGGAAGAAATGTCTCGTTCAGAAACTGCTTGATCATCATGACTTCGAACTTGGGTTCGGACGAAATGAACTATCAAAACAAAAGAAGAGGAAGAGGTAACGTTAAGGACGCCGTCATGCAACACGTTAGATCGCACTTCAGACCAGAGTTTATCAACAGAATCGACGAGTTTATTTGCTTCGAATCGCTCACCCACTCACAGATCGAAGAGATTGTTCAATTGCAGCTCAAGAACTTGTCCAAGAGAGTTGATGGTCAACGCATGGCGATTGAATACGACAAATCTGCGGTTGAATATTTGGCGAGAGAAGGCTACGATCCGCAATACGGCGCTCGTCCGGTGAAACGTGCCATTCAAAAAGAGTTGTTGCAGAACTTATCCACGGAGATCTTGAAGGGTAAATTCAACGAAGACGATACAATTTTAGTCACCGCGGATAGACACGGCTTGTGCCTCGCTAACGGTCAAAAGATTGTGCGAAAAATCTACGACATCACCGAAGCGAGCGACGACGAGGAAGAGGAGTTTTAGAAGAGATTCATAGTCAGCTACTACTGCGACGAAAAATATAACGACAAAACATTAGAAGAGTTTGGCTTTTTAATAATAAATCACATATATGATATAATCTTGAACACTGTATGGATGAATTGGCACGCTTCGTGCTTTCTTATTAAATTTAGTGCTCTTCGTCTTGATGCGTGGACACAATACTAGAATTAAAAAAACCACTCCGGATAAAATCTCTTTCGACGCGCTTCAATCAATCCACAATCACGCAGTGTGACTTTCTTGGAATATGATATCACTATGTATGCATGCATCTACTCGATTTTTATCTCTCTCTCATTCTCTCTTCTTTGCTTTAATTCTTGTTGAGGAAAAAAAGTTGGTTGGTTCCTCGTTCTCGTCCCCACAAACATCACGCACCGCTATTTCTTTATTATATTATTAATTTGTTTGGAAACTGCAAAGAAGAGCAAAGTTACAACTCGTCTTTCTTTCTCAACTGCTCCAACTGCTTCAAAATAACATCTCCTTTATTCAACGCAGCCTCTCTCTTCTTCCACGTCGCGACCTTCGTGTTGTGCTCGAGCTTCGCCGCCTTCATGTCCGACTTAATCGTCTTCAACTCCTCGGCGCGCTTCTTCAACTCCTCCCCGATTTCCGCGGACGTCTTCCCGTCGAACTTCTCAATCAGAGTAATTTCGTTCGGTTTGCACGCTTTCTTTGTCTTCACGTCGCACTTCTCCACGTCCAACGTTTTCTTCGTAAACGAGAGCAACGAATCGAAGTCTCTCCCTTGCTGGTAGTCCTTCCCTTTCTTGTCCCCGTTCACGAAATATTTAATAGTCGGGTACCCTTGCACGCCCATCTTCTGGCACGTTTGCGCGCCATCCGCGGTGCAATCAACGTCCACAATCATCACTCCCGGGTGATCCTTATACTTACTGCCGAGCTTGTCCCAAGCGGGTTTCATGCTCTTACAGTGGCCTCACCAAGGCGCGAGAAATTTCACAAAGACATTCTTGTTCGATCCGAGAACCGCGGAGTCGAAATTTTTGTCCGTGGCTTGGAACGCCGCCGCGTTCGCAAAAAGCGAAGCCGAGGACGCGAAAAGGGAAAAGGTCAGGGCGAAAAGAAAGATTTTCATCGTCGTCGTCGAAAAAGAAGAAGACGATCTTCTCGTTCTCGTTGTCGTCGTCATCATCGCGTGTTTTGAAAACAAATCTCTGACGAATTATAATTATAATTTTTGTGTGCGCGATCAATTTTCTTTTCTTTCTTTCTTTTTTTTTTGGCAAAAATTTTGCATAAATCACGCGTGGCAGCTTTTTTTACGTTAGTTTTACACACACGCACGAGTACGTA
>Ga0255765_1004076_pt1 | contig 14972 bp, 22 predicted proteins | sample 041ome_8_FD_179965 | JGI IMG/M metagenome (GOLD analysis project Ga0255765, IMG submission 179965) | Coastal salt marsh microbial communities from the Groves Creek Marsh, Skidaway Island, Georgia - 041407BS metaG (version 2) | ecosystem: Environmental > Aquatic > Marine > Intertidal zone > Salt...
AAGAGCATCTTGCGTTGCTTGATCTATATTAACCTCATGGCCACTGCCACCTTTATCTTCTTTCTCACCTACATGCAATGGTTGATGAATGTCACCTATAAAATGTCCTAAGAACATTAAACTTTCTGCTCTATCTATATCAGGTAACTTTTTATTTCTAAGTAATCTGATATGCATTTGTATTGCTTCAAGTACACAGGATTCTGGAGGACAATCACTTGCCTCAACTTTTAATTTAGATTTTGGTATGTTTACAAAATGCCAAGGAAATGTATTGTCTCTGTTTGGTCTGACATAGTCCGGCCAATTGCAACTTTCAGCAAAACTCTTATTGTCTAAAAGTCTATCTACTTCTGCTTTTACTTCTGGTGTTAGATGATTTTCTGCAATTTGACATACTGTTGCATGTCCTGTATTCCACCAACCAAAACTAAATGTAGAAAATAGTAGAAGAGATAAACTTAAAAACAATTTGTTCATTACTTTTTCTTTTTTTCCATAATGGCAGTTGCTTTGTCAACATCCTTTTGACTTACAATACCTTCTCGCAATAGTTTTTCTCTGTTAGCCATATGTTTCATTTGAATTTCTTCTTTACTACCACCAAAGTATGCTACTGCATGACCTTCTTCAATAAGAATTTCTGTTGCCATTCTCCATGAATCTGTTGGTCCGTGGTAAACACTAAAGTCGCCTAGTATTCTACCAAACTTACCTTTCATGTCTTCACCATCTTTATTAATCTGTGTCTTAAGGATTGGGCCTGACTTGCCACCTATAAGTTCTTTTAATCTTGTTTTACTTGCGTTACCAAAAACTTTTTCTACTTTATCTGATGTTCTACTTTCTGGTGTATCTATACCCATAAGTCTAACACGTTCATCTGTAAGTACTATTCCGAAACCTAAATCTATATCTACGTCTGCGGTATCTCCGTCTACAACTTTTAAGACTTTACATCTATATTCATACATACTGTTACTCCTCTGTGTGTATTATAACAGTATATATTTATCTATTTTCAAGTGAATCTATAAGTTCCTTAATTTTTCTAATATACTTTGAATGACTTGTTTGTGTCTCTTTTTCTTTAAAATATTCTAGATACTGATGGAAAAAATTAGTGTATTCATTGTTAACCAAATTAAAATCAGTTGTTTTATTTACAAAAGATTCTAAAATCATACTATAAAGTTTTTCTTCATTATATAAGTAAAAATCTAATTGGGTTTGTAAAAAAGATTCTTTATTAAAAATATTTCCTACTATGTCTTTAATATATGTAGGAATCTCATTTATTTTTTCTATAGATGTTTTTTGTAAATTGTAATGATCTTGATAGTGCTGGTCCCAATCAGAAATATGAAATACATTTACATTATCATTTTTACATGCAATATAAATAATTTCCCATAACCAATTTGCTACATGATAAGTATTTCCAAGACTCATATCTGCATGTGTAAAAGAAATTAACTCATTAATACTGTTTTCCCAATCATTGCTGTTATTAAAATGGTTAAGTGAAAAATGTCCTCTACTACCTGTAAACGTTTTATAAAATTTATGAATGTCCTCTATGATGCCTGAAACATATCTATCTCTTGGTTTTCTAATAGGACAAAAAATTGTGTAATCTTTATATTTAGACCAATCTATTTCAGTAACATCAAAACTGTCACCATTAATCCAAGGACCTAAATGTTCTAAAGGACCATCTGAATCTAGCATGACTCTCAAGGTTGTTGTGCCTAATTTACCTTTAGACCAATATATTATTTTTTTATTATGATTTATAATGAACATTAAATTAAATTTTTTTCTAAATTTTCTATTAATATATTATTAATAACCTGAGTATCATCTAAATAAGTAACAAATCCATTTTTATTAAAAATATTTTCTCGTAACAAATCCTTTGCTTGTTCAATTTTTTCTTTATTAGGCAAGGTTTTAAAATCCTCACTGGTTATCCAATTAAAAATATGTTTTTCTGATAAAAGGTAATAATTCAATTTATCAAAATTCTGTAAAGAACTTATGCATCTCTCTACTGTTCCTTTAAATTCATTAGGTGTTTTATTTATGTTAGAAGGAATTCTATTAAAATTATTCTCAGCCCAATTATCTAAATCTTTTAATAAAATAACTTCTACTTCTTTACCAGCCAGTATTGGCACTAGTATATTTACTAACCAATTACTTACATGAGGATCTAAACCAAAACTATAATCGTTACTGTTTTGTTTCATTAAGGTTTTTAAAATAACTTTGGAAAAATATTGTTGCTCAAAGGTCTTACTTATGTGATCAACTTTAAAATTATTTTTATTGAAAGATCTAGGCAACCAATTCATTTCATTTAAAATATTGTCAGGTATAAAAAATAATCTTTTCATAACTTCCCCAACTCCTGAGTAATATCGTTTTTCAGGATCTCTAACAACAAATGTAAATTTATCAAATTTTTTGCAAAATTCTTTTGTTATGAAATCATGCATAAGTTGAGTTTTACTGATAATTCCTTGACTTCGCCTATGACTTATTTCCATATAGTCTGTATCAGTAAAAAATTCTTGTAAAGAAGTCGATGCAACTTTACATGCTGTGACAACAGCATGTCTTTCATTTAGATTTTCAAAAACTACCAAATCAATCGTTCCTTATTAAGAATGTATGGTTGCCCACAATCACACTTACTGGATAAACTGTACTCCAACTGGGTGTGGAAATGTTGTGATTATAATAGTGTGTTGCACCTTTAGTAAAATCTCTACTGTAATTATTCATTACCTGTATTGCTGTGGCTACACTATGTTCCCAATCTCTAACATTGGGTTTTATTGCTTTTCCCTTTCTGGGTTCTGCTTTATATCTTAATTGAGGTATATCTGATCTACCATCACAATACCATGCAAACTGACACATGTCTCTAATAACTTTGCCGTTCCAGAGTTTTGCTTCAAGTACTACCCCACATATTGTATTTGGATACTTTTTATGTTCTACTCTGTTTTTAACAACATGAGCAACTGCTGATTTTCCCTTCCAACTTTCACCACGTGCCTCATAATAAATGTTAAGAGACATGCAATATGTTTCCTCAATATTTTGCTGATCTACTGGTGCTCCTGCTTCAAACATTAATGCCATCATCAATGCTTTTGCGGTGGCTAATCCTGTTTCAATACCCATAGGTTCTCCAAAAGTTATACTATATTATAACATTTTGTGTGTCTATGTCAAGTTATTTTGCTATCGCAATATTGGTTGTTGCTTCTACAAATTTAGTTGCTATGCCCTCTACTGTAGGAGCATAAGTTACAATAGTATCTTTATTTAGTTTAATAGATTCAGGTGCTGAACTCATCATCCAAGGAACTAAGCCTAATCCACCTTCTGGATTGGGTGCAACTATACTTGCTCTAGTAACCTGTAAATAATTTTCTTCATCTGCTTCATATTGTGCAATTATTTCTTCGCCTGTTAATAATTTTACTGTAACAATATCATTTTTCTTTAGTGGTTTTTGTAATAACATGTCATTTATCCGTTTTATGCCTTAATTTAAAATACTATTTAATGTTATAAACTGTTTTATCTTTTGTTTCTTGAGTCGTAAATAATATCTGAACGCACAATCAAGTCGTTCATGGAGGTTGATATATGGATATTCTTAAAAGTGTTGGCGGATGGGCCAAACAACTTACGGATGTAGGACTAAGTGTTATTGCACTTGGAGTAGTACTTGAAGTATTATTCGGAGGAGCAGTACCTTTCCTAGGAGATATGCAAGTAGTAGCAAATATTATGAGCATATTAAATGGTTTAAGTAACGAAGGCTTATTAGGTTTAATAGGTGTTTGGGTACTTTATCACATCTTTAACAAGAAATAACATACATATAAAATAATTAAGGCCCGACATTGTTGGGCCTTTTTTTGATCAAAATACCCATTTTGAGCCTAAAACCCATCATTTCTTACAAATATGTTAAATATATTTGTTGGGCAGAATAGATTTCAGTCTAACAGTAATAAAAAATCGGCTCCCTCGTAGTAAAGCCTAGAATAGCAGGAGAAACTGCAAATGACTGTTCCAACATTTGATATGCAAGGTGGCCACCAAGCATTGTAATTAGGATAGTTCTTCTAATTGTTCTATAAGAGCAAATTTATTAGGAGCATTCCTACTTCCGTGTAGATGTATGATATGTGCATCTTTGATTTCACATCCGTTCCATTTATTAGAATATACTTTTCGCTCTTCCCAGCCATCTAGATATAATTCATGTCCTTGATATGCCATCAAAGGATTTAATGTATTTTCTAAAGTTCTATTAGGCTGGTCCCATAACATTTTATTTAAGATAAACTGTTCTGTATTCCAACTATCAAAGTCCCAATTTTCTGCCATCTCTAAACCCATGTCCCAAATATCTTGGCTCATGGTGCTGGGATAGTATCTAACATCTGCATTAAAGAAATGTTGATGTTGTACGTTGTAATGGTTTGGTTCATTACTAGTTTTAGGATCAGTATAATTAAACATCATAAAATCATCATACTTACCAAAAACTTCTGTAGGTTTCATAACAATATTATCAGGTCCACAATAAAGTATATTTGTGTCTCCTTGTTTCCAAATATCATATATCTCGAAAAAATGATCTTTAAAAACTTCTTGTATGTTTTCAACTTCTTTATTAAAAAATTTAAATTCCCAATCACCTTTTAAGTGTTTTTCAAATGATCTTAAACTGATATCATGCATCTTCATATACCAGTCGTATAAGTCTCCTTCTTGGCTTCGATCAGAAAACCACATTGGAGATTTAATTTTGTATAGACTTCTAATTAGATAGTTCTTCATACAAACATTACTCTGGGAAAGTATTGGACATATTGTGTAGACTTGCCTTTCCTTACATCTTCTACATTAGATTTTATCTCATCAAAGAAGTTCCATGCTAAAGGTACAACAACAATGTGTTCGTCTATATCTAGACTGCTTCTGTCTTTTATAGGAATGTTAGTGCCTGGTGTAAGTAAGCCTTGTTTAAGTTCGTTGTCATCTACTATCCAGTCCAATTGTATATCATTTGCATTTAATACTGTCATGCCTTTTGCCGCCGCACCATATCCTACTACAGGTGTTCCTTCTGCTTGACATCTGGTGACTAAGTCTTTTAATTTCTCAACGATACTTCTAGCATTTAAACCAAACATTTGATAGAAGTTAGGATTGTGTCTGCCTTCCTTGCCTTCTATTCTTATTGTTTCTGTAACTGAACTTTGTACATCAGCACCCTGATGTTTTAACACAAACACATAACTGTCTCCGTGTATAGGAGTAATGTGTATATCTGTAAGTACTAATCCTGCTCGTTGGGCTAAGGTCTTCATACTGTTTGCACTAAAGAAACTTATATGCTCATGGTATGTGGTGTCAAATTCATTACGTTGATACATTTGACTTTGGCTTGTTTGTATGTATGCTGTGCCATTTGGAGTTAAAGAATTTTTTACACCTTGTAAAAACTCTAGTGGGTTAGGAGTATGGGCACAAACATTCTGTGCTGTGATCACATCCATCTGCGGATAACTTATAGGCCAATATGCATTACGCACCATGTGTCCTTTTTCTAATGCTATCTCAAATAAATTTTTAGCAGGGTCTACACCAAATGTTTTCCAACCCAGTTTCCTAAAACTATCTAATTGTGTTCCGTCATTACATGCTATGTCTAAAATGTTACCATGTGTAATTTGTTCTCTGTCTGTAACAAACTGGGCAAACCAATCACAGTAGTCTCTGAGTGTTTGACTTGTGCCTGTTACATATAAGTAATGATCAAACATTGCCGTTGGGTTCACACTTACAGGTAATTGAGTGTGATAGCAATCAGTACATAAGTTAAGACCAAGTTGGTAAGAGTCTCCTGCACCACTGCCATCATGATAGTTATTTGCTAATGGCTGTTCAGCCAAGTCTAAAAATTGTATTAAATTAGAGCCGCCACATGCTACACAATTATCAAGTGTAGTGTATGACTTCTGCTCTGTGTCCTTTATTGCATTTTGCATAATGCTCGACCATCTCCTGTGTGATACTGTCTAATGTGTCTGTAAATTTAAAATTAAATGTGTTCTCAAACTTTGCTGTACTAATGCCAAAGTCATATGTTTTGTTTTGTAATTTTTCATTAAAGACAACACTAGGAGGATCTTTGTCTATTACAGGAACATTTGCAAATTTGCCTACTGCTTCTGCAATCTCTCCTGCTGTATTTGTAAAACTTGCTGTATTATAAACACCTCTGTTAGATTTCTTATTGTCATCTATAATTGTTTCTATCGCTCTACATAAATCGTTAATGCCTAATATACTTCTGCGAGTGTCTTTGTTGAAGACATGTATCTCACCTTTTTGCATAGCAGTATTCACCATAGCATTTATCATTACATCTGTTCTTATACTGGGTGCTGGCCCATTTACTGTACCAAATCTTAAACCATAATAGTCTAGTGGACTTAAATGCATAATGTGATCTATATGTAACTTAGTCATATCATAATAGTTTATAGGACTAAAGTTTACATTGTCTTCTGCTATGTTAGTATCTGATGTATTACCATACACACTAGCACTACTGGCATATATAAATTTTTGTGTTGTTAGTTTGTTAGTGAGGTTTACAAAGTTCCTTACGTTGTTATTAAAACTACTCTGTAAGTCTGTGTCACACATCTTAACACTACTGTGACCTGCTGTGAGTACAACAACATTAAACTGCTCTAAGAACTTAGGCGTTAAATCATTGTAGTCCATATTAATAGTATGAGCATAAGAATGATTACCAAACCATTCTAAATCTACATTGGTAATCTCGTGTTTGTCTGCTAGATGTTTACCAATTGCTGAGCCTACATAACCACAGCCGCCAATTATTAATACCTTCATAGCACTATTTAATATCTAATTTAGATTCTTTTATTAAATATTGAATACTTCTTTCTGTACATTAAAAGAAGGAATTTTAACCTTTGATTGCCATTTATAATTTCTATTATACGGATATTGGTTTGGGAAGTCTTCTAAACAAAACACTCTTCCAGGATACTGGTTATAGATATATTTCATAGACTGATAGTTTTCTAATAACTGGTTGGTATATTTGTCAGCAATTTCTTGTGTGGGTTCCACCTCATATGTTCTATTTTCTCCCCAATGATGATCATGATCACCAGTTAAATTCCATGCTATCCAACTACTAGCCTGTGAAACAAAGTTTCGTCTATACAAATATATTAATTCATCGCATCTATCTTCAATTAATTTTATACCTGTTAAACTGTGGTCTATTTGATCAGGCATAAGTTTAAAAATAAAAGATTGGCTTCTTTGCAGAAGATTAAAATTTTGTGCGAATGTTCTTTTAGAATTAAAGTGTTCCCAATTTTCTGTTGGGGGTATTTTGTTTACTTTAAAAGTCTCTCTTATAAAAAATGTACTACCAGTTCTATAATTTGTAACAAGACAGATACGTTTACCGTTAAATTTTATATCAAGTAGGCACTCGTTCGTTGTGTTTGGATTGTTCATATAATTGTTCACTTGCTAAATTCTTTGCTTTAGCCTCACATTGTATGTCAAAGTCATTCCAAAAACTCAATGCCCATTCATTTGCCTTGTGATTAGGGTAGTAATCAGAATGAGCTCTTAGTTTTTGCTTTTTACTTCCATGCTCTAGTAGTATATTTATATCATGCAACTCATTGTGTACGAACCCTTCTGGCATCCATTCATCTCTGCTATAACTGTAATGTAAAGTAGGCCTGACACCACGCCAACTATCAATTATCATTTTAACACGGTCGTCATCTGCTTGTATGTATTCTTCGTCTCTAATCCAGTGATGATGTATGTCTAGTACTAGTGCTACATGATCTTTCAGCATAAGACTTGCGTCTAAACCATGACACATTTCGTCATTTTCTATTGTTATTGTATTACGAGCTTCTGTAGAAAGTTTAGGTAAAACATCTATAATACCTTGGAACCCTTTTCTACCTGATATGTGGACATTGCATTTGAAGTCCATAAATTCTTTACCGTAACCCATCCAACGAATCATGTCTGCATGATATTCAAATTCGTCTATAGATCTTTCAACTACATCTGGGTTATCACTAGCAAGAACACAAAACTGGCCTGGATGAAAACTAAGCCTAACATCAAGGTCACGAGCAAGATCGCCCACTCTTCCGAATCCAGCCTCAAGCTCTTTGCGAACTGTATTATCTTCAAAAACATATCTCCAACTTGGCTCCGTTGCCATAGGAATTAAACTACTACTAAGTCTAACCATCCTACGTTCTGGTACTAAGTTTCCTACATAATCAACAAGGTTATAAGCACTTTGCATATTATGTTCAACAATTTCCAGTAATTTGTTTTCTGCAACAGACTTTTCCTGTCTATTACACCATGCTACTGTGGTACTTCTGTCTGTATATTTTTGTTGTATCTCTTTTAATATCTTAGGCTTTTGTGTCTGATCCTGATCTAAATATTTACAACAGAATCCTATTCGATTAACATTGTTGTTAAACATTTTTCATTATCTCCATAGCCTTTTTGTGTGCAGGTACATTATCTTTAGTGAACAATGCACTATCAACTACTGGTTTTGTTAAGGTACTAATAAAATCAATCAATAAAATCATAAGTTCCTGTGTGTTAGTTGCTTCTATTTTACCAGAATCTTCTATTATTTTAACAGGATTTCCATCATTGTCAAATTCTACTTTTTTAATTGTGAATGTTATTTTATCTCCGATATTAGTGCGAATTATTCTATGTTCAAACATACTTTATTATACATTGTTTTTTAAGAATTGTCAATAACTGATAAATACATATGTAATTACAATCCATATGTGGAGAAATAGATGGCTACAGTAAAAAAATATAATTTAGCAGGTGTTGGTGCTAACGTAGAACTTGGAAAACAAGGTTCCTACATTGCCGGTAATGCCAATGCTATTGGGTTCTATACATCAGGTGATGCACTACAAAAAATTGCTATTGCAAACGCAACAGTTTCAGATCAAGCGATTACTAAGGCACAGTTAGATGCAACAACAGAAGATCTAGTACAACATATTACTTTAGATGTTGACTATGACGGAGGTTCAGCAAATATTGCCACAGTGGCGGAAGGTAGTAGAATACTTTCAGTAACTGTTGATATACCAAGTGCATGGACCAGTGCAGATAACACAACAAGTTTTATAGAAATAGGTGATTCAAATAATGGCTCAAGATTTATTAGAGCAGGTGACATTGATGTAACAAAAACAGGACAATATCATTCACAGTATCAATATGAGTATACAGCAGAAGGTGTTTTACAATACGATATTACAACTGGCTCAGCAAGTGCCGGAAGTGCAACTATTAGTGTTGTATTAGCAAGTGATAGTGTAAGTGTAACTGATTACGGTTCAATTAACCAATCACAAAACAGTAACAGCGACTTAGGTAATATTAGTTAATAGGAGACAGCATGGTAGATTCAGTAAAGAACTATGGTATAGCAGGTGTTAGTACCACTCTAGAACTTGGTAAACAGGGTGCAAAAATAGATGGTTCTAATAGTGATGTAATATCATTTAAAGCCAACGATGATTCATTAGAGAATGTTGTAATTGCAGATGGAACTGAAGATTCACATGCTGTATCTAAATCACAATTTGATGTTGCTGTTAAAGATAAAATAAATCATAAATCAATAACAGTAGATTATAATGATACGGTTGTTGCTGTTGGTACACCAGTTGCAAATACAAAAATATTAAAAACTATTGTTGAAGCAACAACAAACTGGCCAAGTTCTAACAGTACAACAGAGATCACTGTTGGTGATACAAGTGATAATGATAGATTATTTTCAGGTTTTGATCCTTCAGCACAAGGCTCACAGTTAAGTAATTATACTTTTAGTGACTCTAGTACAGTTGTAAGAGCATATGTTACCACAGGTGGTGCAACAGGCGGAACAGCCAAAGTAACAGTTGTATTCACAGGACAAATAGATTAAGATCATGAAAATTTCAGAAGTAGTTAATGTACAAGTAAAGGCAAAAGATAAAAAACCTGCACTTGTAAAACCTACTAGAGGACCTGAGCAAAAACATCCTTTCAGAGGGAAATTGGTCGGTGAGGAAGTAGAAGCAATTACTGAAGAAGAATTCGACGAAGCGGCAGGCGAAAAAGACGCCTGCTATCATAAAGTAAAATCCAGATACAAAGTATGGCCTAGTGCATACGCAAGTGGAGCCTTGGTTAAGTGCCGTAAAGTAGGTGCTAAGAATTGGGGCAACAGCAAGGGTAAGTAATTATGCTTATCAAAGAAATCACAGAAGGAACCCGTTGCTGGAAAGGCTATAAGAAGAAGGGCATGAAAACCATGTTCGGAAAACGTGTGCCTAATTGTGTAAAAAACGAAGATGTAACAAAAGGTAACTTTGGTGGGGTCATCTATCCTCGACTACCACATGAAGAAGTATTAGGTGCTATCAGTTCATGGGAATACGGTGACACACCTATCCAACTCAGTAATGGTTATGTTATAAATGCCAGAGAAGAAGGCTATAACGATGACGACAATGCTTGGGTATTATTAGATCCACAGGGTAAAATAGTTGATGCTGGTGAAGGTTCTATAGAAGATGTGATGCAAGACTTTACACCAATAGCAATAGAAGAAGATTTAAGAGCCTGGTTTGGCAAGGGCAAAAAAGGTGGTGCTGGAGGCGGAGGCTGGGACCGTTACAATACCAAAGGTGAAAGAATTGGTAAGTGTGGTGATGCTAAGAAAGGCGAAGGCAAACCTAAATGTTTAAGCAAAAGCAGAGCGGCTAGTTTAAGAGCCAAAGGTGGTAAGAAAGCAATAGCGGCCGCAGTAAGAAAAAAACGTAGGGAAGACCCCAACAAGAACAGAAAAGGTAAGGCTAAGAACGTCAGCAATACAGTAGGTAAAAAGAAGTAGGAGTAACAGATGCCAGATATAAGTTTTCCAAGTAGTCCAAGTGGCGGAGATACATATACTTATAACAACATAACATTTACTTATGATGGTGAGAAATGGACAGCAAAAGCACCAGTCACAACAACCAGTACATATGGTGATGCCAATGTGGCCGCCTATAGTTCTGCACAAGGTTTTATAGATTTAACAGACATAAGTGTAACTTCAAACTCACCCAGTGGTAACGGTAGTTTAAGTTATAATAATGTATCAGGTGTATTTACATTTACACCAGCAGATGCTTCAGGTTCAGGTGGTGGCAGTTATGGAAACACTGAAGTTCAATCATATTTAGATGCACAAGGTTACAGTAATGTAGATCTTGATGCACAAACACTGACATTAAATAGTACAGCAGGTCAATTAGCAATATCGGGCGGTAACAACGTAGACTTACGTCAAACACAATTCTTATACTCAGCAACCAGCGACTTACCTAATGCTAGTACATACCACGGTGCTATAGGTCATGTACATGCCGAAGGAGCCTTATACTTTGCTCATAGCGGCAGTTGGGTTAAACTAGCAAATCATGGAACAGATGTACAACCTGCAAGTATTAGTACTGATAGCACAGACGGTACAGCACTTGCATTAGAAGGTGGAGATGCTACAGGACTAAACAGCACAGGCGGTAATGTAAATATCGATTCAGGTACAGGTGCATTACAGAGCGGTTATGTAAACATTGGGCAAAGCAGTCAAGGTGTTTACATTGGTGCTAACAGTAGTACTGCAATAAATGTAACAGGTCCACTTACAGTAAACAATCAATTAATTATAGAAGATGGTGTAAGTGAAAAGTTTAGTTCACTCTCAGGTGCCACAGGTGTTGTCACACACGATTGCGACAATGGACATATATTTTATCACAGCAGTATCAGTGCAGACTTTACTGCTAACTTTACAAACTTAGGTTTAAGCACAAACTATGGAACCACTTTAACACTGATATTGGATCAGGGTGCTACAGCAAGAATACCAAGTGCTGTACAAATAGGTGGTTCAGCACAAACCATTAACTGGCAGGGAGGTTCAGCACCAACTGGAACAAACAACGGTGTCGATGCCGTATCGTTTACCATACTCAGAGTAAGCGGTAACTATGTTGTTCTTGGTCAATTAGTGGACTTCACATAATGCCTTTCATTAGCACGGTAACAGGTTCCCTCAAAGCAGGTCGTAGAGCAACTGCTTTTAGTTCCCCTCCAGCAGATCCATGGTCACCAAGCACAGACATAACCACAGTTGCTTGGATTGATGCCAGTGATAGTTCTAACTATACAGTAAGTGGTTCAACACTGACTGGTGTTACTGACAAAGCAGGCACTTACACAATGAGTGTAGGTGGAACACCAACTACCAGTAATACTCTTAACAGTTTACCTGTGTTTACTTTTGATGGCAACGGCGAATATCTACAAAGCACAAGTTATCAAGCACAAGTATCAAGTGGTAATCACTGGGCAATAGGTGTGTTTAGATACGATGCAGTAGACAACAACAAAGATAGTTTTTGGAGTTATGAAACAAACGGCTCACCAAAAAGAGATTATGCTGTGAGTTCAAGTGCCAGTAACAACACTTGGCCAGGTGAATTAGATATGGACGGATTAAGTTCTAATAGAACTAGTAGCACTATTGGTAATGCTTTAGAATGGACTGGGTTAGGCGGACTAAACATTACTCAGTGGTACATTATTGCTGTTTACTTTAATAAAACAGGAAATCAAATTGGTTTGAGATTTGATGGACGTACAAACACATTCTCGCCAGTAAATGATTACGATAACAGTTTACAGACAAACCAGGAACTACGATTGATGAGAAATAGATCATCAGTTGAACTACAAGGACGTATGGCAGAGTTCTTTGCTGTAGCAGACTTGCCAGGCACAGGTGGTACTGATATGTCTATAATAGAAAAAGCAGAAGGTTATCTTGCTCACAAGTGGGGTAGAACTTCAGCACTTCCATCAGATCATCCTTACAAGAATTCAGAACCAACCTCATAAAATACGATAAATAATACTTTTAATGGAGAGTATTATGGATTTTATTAAAGCAAGATTGAAAGAAAGAACAAGTTTAGACGGTGCGGCATTGATTGCCATCTGTGGTAGCATTATTTTATTTGGCGGTATTGTTAAGATAGCGGCTTGGATAGGTTTAGGTTACGGAATATACACATTGGTTAAAAAAGAGGACTAATTAAGATGTTTGGATTCGGAAAAAATAAATTAGATAGAGAAGCAGTATTTGAGCAACTAAAAATAGACGAAGGCGTAGTATATGAAGTATACCATGATCATTTAGGTCTTCCAACATTTGGTGTTGGGCATTTAGTTTTAGAATCTGATCCAGAATTTGGCAAAGAACTTGGATTCCCTGTAGACGAACAACGAGTTAAAGATTGTTTTGAAAAAGATTTAGATACAGCAATTTCCGAATGCCAAGTACTTTACGAGCAATGGGAAGACTTCCCAGGTGAAGTAAAAGAAATACTTGTAAACATGATGTTCAATATGGGCAGAACTAGATTATCAGGATTTAAAAACTTTAAAAAGGCTTTAGATGCTGGAGATTGGACTAAGGCCGCAGTAGAAGGCAGAGATTCAAAATGGTACAGGCAAGTGACAAACCGAGCAGAACGACTGATGTCGAGACTCGAGAACGTCTAGTAGAATACGCACTTAAAAAAATCGAACACCCTATATATAGGGCAAGATTCTGGTGCAGTGAACGAAAAGATTTTTTTAATTATATTGATTGGTTATACAAATAAAAATACGTTTTTAAATAAATAATCACATATAATTAGGAGACACACATGCCGGTAAAATTCAAACCAAGTCAAACTACTATGGTTAAAGGACAAGGAAAAGTCACACAAAATTTCTATATTAAAAATACACCAAAAGAAGAATTAATTGACTATTTAAATAAAGGTCAAAAGCCTAAAATCAAACAAAAATGTCTTAATGAGCTTACTAGACGTGGTATAGAAATTGTTTGGAAGAAAAAAGAACTAGATATCTAAATTTGATAAATAGTTTATATGAAACTAAATGATTTTTTAACCGAAAGTAACCTTGACGGTTACTATCTTTCACAAAAAGCCGCAGAGCTTTGGGCTAAAGATAATCCTGGAAAACAAAAAAAGGATTTCTTTAGAGTAGGTGTAGACGTACAAGACAAATACACTGAAAAAGCAGGTGGCAAAAAAGAAAAGTATTTGGGTAAAGGTGCCAGTCAATGGCGTACAGAATCATTAGAAGCATTAGCAAAACATGTCAAAGAGGGTGTACCTCTACCAGACAGTCTATTCAGATATCAAAGCGAAGCCTACTTTGATACATTTAAAACAGCCAAACAATTACGTGAAGCAGGTTCACTTCCTGAGTTAGATTGGGAAAGTGAAGAAATGCTTGGCACCGACATAGGCGAAAGTGTTGAACTAAAAGGTGTAGGTCGTGTTTGGTTGGATGTTCCATATCTGAATGAAGATGAATCTATTGAAGAAGCAGAAGAGGGAATGATTGGTGAGCCTGATAATTATTATGATGCTGAAGAACGTAAAGAAGCATATGATGATTTACAAACTGCTTTAGATGGTGTTAGGAACGATTGGGAAAAACAAAGTGTTATAGATGGTATATGTCCAGAGTGTAGTGGAACTTCATACATGGACGGTGACTATGACAACGATGAAGACAGTTGTTATGGCTGGGGCAACTACGGTTGTGATCAAGGCGAAATGGAAAATGCCAGTTGGGTAGAAATCATTAAGTTTGATCAACAAAATGTAGACAGACAAAAGGCCAAAGACAATTACCCAGGCGACGAAGAAGTTATAAAACAAGCCGCAAAAATGATG
>Ga0255765_1004084_pt1 | contig 14951 bp, 9 predicted proteins | sample 041ome_8_FD_179965 | JGI IMG/M metagenome (GOLD analysis project Ga0255765, IMG submission 179965) | Coastal salt marsh microbial communities from the Groves Creek Marsh, Skidaway Island, Georgia - 041407BS metaG (version 2) | ecosystem: Environmental > Aquatic > Marine > Intertidal zone > Salt...
GGAGTGTGTCAAGTTGTGTGGGGTTTTGGATTACTCTTGGATTACTTCACGTAGGGTTTAGTGGCGTAAGCGCGCCGCGAAGCGAAACGCGACGAGAAGGTGAGTATTCTTATTCTCTCATATATTACGTTCAGCGATAGGGTAATCGTGGTGCGTATTGTTCATCGACCAGGTACACGTGGGGTCACCGTTTATACTTTTGTTCTTCTTCTTCTTACATTTACAAGTTCAATCGACGATAGCGCTCGCTGGCGAATTGACTACTCCCGCTACTACTACTTCTACTACTTTCGTCGCCGCCGATACTTCTTTCGGCGTTCTCGCCAACGCTGCTTCCTCCAGTTGTTTCGTTTTGTATTTTTCGTTTGTTTTTTATGTCGAGTTTGATTTTGCCAAAGTACGCCTCGGCGTCGCGCCAGGCAGCCGTGCCGCCGTGTTCGCTCGAGCCGGATTGAATCATCTCGCGGATGGCGTCCAGTAAATGTTGGACCGTTTCCACGTCCACGGCTTTGCACGTTTCGATTTCAAAAAAGTACAAGTGTTTGTTCAAGACGTGCGCGTAGAGTCCCAAAGATTCGCCAGGAGAGACGCCTAAAGCGCGAGCGGCTTGGTTGGCAATCTTCAAAGCTTTGTTGAGACATTTTTTGACGCCTTCGCTGTCGCGGATGGCGGTGGATTTGAGCGACCAGAAGAGGTGCGCGCAGTTCGCCGCCGCGGCGCACTGATCGGCTCGGCGAAGCAGACGGTTCGCGAACGTCGCGCAATGGTGGACGAGCGCGTCGCGGTTTTCTTCCTCCAAATGAACGCACGTTTGTAAAGCGCCGATGAGGTAGGTCAAACCGCGGTTTTGCGCGCGCGAATCGGAAGATAATTTTTCGTCGAACGTTTCAAACGCTCTTTCGAAGAACTCGTAGGAAATGTCCGAGAGTTTCGCGCTGTCCGCAAACATGCCGGCTTCGGACCAGGCGACTAAACCGCGTTCGGCGCATCCTGGGATTTCAGAAAACCGTTCCGCGGATTGGTGCGTGATTTGTAACGTCTTCTTCAAAGTCGTTTGGAGATGTTTTTCGAAAATTTCGAGTTCTTCGAGCGTGCGCTTAGGTTTGTCCTCCTCCATCAGTTTTCCGGCGGCGGCGGCGTCTTCGTCGTTCATCTTTGCGGGCGGGTGTTGTTTTCTCTCCTCTAATTCTCGCTCGCTCAGTAACTCTTTCGCGAATCGCATGGACGAATAACACAACGCCGGCAACGTGAAACGCATGCGCTTTTCTCCTCCCGAAAACAAAGTGACTTTCGCGAGTTTCAACAAGTGCAACTGCGAGTCCCAATCGTTCGGGCAGTGAATCTTATGCAGCAACTTTGCGACATCCATTTGTTCCTCGGCAAATTGCGCGTTCTCTTCGTGCCCTTCATCGCCGTCGCTGCTCTTCTTATTGTTGATGTTTCCCCGCGTTTTTCCTCTTCGTTCTTCTCTCAACGACAAAGCGTCCAACAAGTCGCCGCTTCCTTTCATCGGCGACTCCGTGTTCAAATCCGTCATCTCGTACGATTTATTATCGCTATCCCGTAAAAGCGGCGCGATGAACTTGAACAACGTTTCGACCGTCTTCACGTCGCTCAGAGGTTTTTCTGATTTCAAAACGCCTCGAACGATGGCCAACGCGCAGTCTCTCCCGGCCGTTTCCGGATTCAACAATTTTAACGCTTTCGGAAACGCGTGTAAAGACAACGCGACGTCAACCGTGAACGTTTCCAACGGTATCGCGAGTAACTTTACGAGCGCAGAGACCGCCCTTTGATCGCGAATGTATCTTTGTGGTGACATGGACAAACGCGTTTCGTCTTCGCTCGTCACGTTGTGCGCGTCGAAGGCTTTCGCCACGCCCAACAAAACTTCGTTCATTTTATTCACGTCGTTCGGATACTGCCTCAACGCGAAATCCGCGATGGAGCTGTATATCTGCACGATCTCTAACGCGGACATCTCCCTGTTTTCGTTCGCAATCTCTTGCGCGCGGTTCAAAAATATTTTCACGCAATTTTTCTCGTCAAACTCCGCTCTTCTCGTCGTTTTTTCTTCCTCGCTTAAATCGGGTTCGTCTAAATACGAAGACAAGCGCTCGCTCAAACTGGTAAATATCGCGGACATCTGCACCGTTGGCTTTAACGAACACACCGCGGATAAGAAATCATCGCACGTCGCTAAATGATACTCCGATGGAAACGCTTGCGCCAAAGCAATCATTAGATACGGCTGCGCCACGTCGTCTCGGCAATTCACAATCTGCTCCAACACTCGCGGCAACACGTTTTCCGAATACGTTTCAATATCCACGCCTTCCAACTGAGATAATACGGTTAAGTTTTTCCCGACAATATCTCGCAATTCTAACCGTTCTTTTTCTCTCCTATCTCTTTCCAGTTGCGTGCTATCGATGATACCGCGAGACGTCGCAAATTGCTGGTGTTGCTCGTACCCGTGACCGCTTCCGCTCCCGTACGCCTCGCTGTTGTTTCCGTGACCTTCTCCTTCCCCTCCTCCTGTGCCTCCTCCTGCTGCTCCTCCAGGCGTCGCCGTTCCACTTCCACCACCACTTCCGCTTTGTTGTTGTTGTTGTTGTTGTTGTTGTCTGTTAAACCTTTGCATCCTCACCCATAACTTATTCATCTCCGTAAAATTACTCAAAGTAAACTCGATGGAATCCTCCACGGTGCCTCCGCCGCTTTTCTCCAACTCGTTCCCAGTATCCGGCAACAACCCTCTCCCTTTCACCGTTTGCGCTAAATACGCTCTCAAAAACAACCCGTGCACGGGATGTTGACACCCTTTCGCCATCTCCACCAAATCTCTCAAAACGTCCTTCGCTTTCCCTTCTCTCGATTCGACGTACACGCACCCGACGCACACCAATAAATACAAGCGCGGAAGCACGTTCCCGGCGTGTTGCACTAACTCGTAGAGTTCCATCGCGGATCTCCCGTGTTTCTCTTCTTTATTCACGAAAAACTCTCTCAAAAACTCCAGCTCGAACGCGATGTTGTGCCACAAATCGTAATACCGTTTCGGCGAGAGTTGTCTCGTTCTCAACTCGCCGAGCATAGCGGAGGCGTTTTTTAAGGAATCTCGCAAATTGTTCTCCTCGATCGCACGTTTCATGTGGAACGCGTGTTTCTTGACCACGGATAAAGCGTCTTCCAGCCACACGTTTTGTTCTCTGTTTTCCGGTGACAAACGTTCCTCCTCTTTGTCTTCCCTCGTCTTCCTTAAGGCGTACAGGTTTTCCTCTCGATGATGGATTTCATTTCCACCCGCGCGATGATGATTTTCTCCCTCAGTAGCTTCCCCGTCGCCCGCGCTTCCTCCTCCTCGTGGTAAACTCTCGCTCTCGTTCGTCGCAGCTCGTTGGCTGCTGCTGTTGTTGTTGTTGTTGTTGTTGTTGTGACTCCCAGAGGCGAAGTAATAATACTCCGCGGCAGAGTTCGTCGCCGATACAGCGCCCATGAACGAGGACGAGTCCATCTTTATAAGTTGTTGTGTTGTTGTTCTGAAGAAAAAGAATAAGAGCAGACTTATAATACGAGTAAGGACGAAGCACGTACGAGTAAGGACTAAGCACTTACGAGTAAGGAAGAAGCACGTACGAAGCCAAATTTGAGTACGAAACACAGACTTAAACCCTAAACTGTCAGTACGAATGCCTACTCGAAGAAAAAATCTCGAGAGACAAAAAAAAACCTTCAGAACAGAGACACTTAGCGCACGTGTAATACGTTTGTAATAAAGAGAGTAACAAATACTAAAAAAGAAGCGAAATGACGACGTTCACGCGCGTGGTGAGCAACAACAACAACTCGTTTTTGTCCTCGAGTTTAGGAGGAGGAGGAGGAGTATTCTCAGGAGGTGAAAGAGGACGACTTTTGATGCGTTCGCGGGGAAAACATTATTCGACGACGATGGATAACGAGAAGAAGATGAAGATGAAGAAGACAAAGACGACGACGACGATGGAAAACAACACGAACGAACGCGAAAAACAAAGAAAAGAAAGAAGCAGAGGGACGACGACGATAAAGAGGAAAAGGAATTCGAGCGTAATATGCAAAGCAACAACCAACGCCTTCCAAAACAATCACTTTGTGTTTTCAGCGGAAGCACAAGCAACCGGAGGAGGCGCAACCAAGCTCTGGTCGGGAAACCCGAACGACGTGTCTCTTTTGGCCATCCTCCGATGCATCGCGTTTACTTTGTGGACTTTTTCGTTAGCCGTCCCTTTGTTTCTTACGATGTGTGTGATCTTTCCATTTTGTTACTTTTTGGACCGAACTCGACGATACGCGTTATCGTTCGTGAACGACGTGTGGGCGATATGCTCGACTTCGCCGTTTGTGAAAATCACCGTCGAAGGAAGAGAACATTTACCGAAACAAGACGAACCGGCGGTATACGTCGCGAATCACGCGTCGTTTATGGATATTTTCAGTTTGTTTCACTTGAAACGACCGTTTAAGTTCATCTCCAAGACGAGTAACTTTATCATTCCAATCATCGGTTGGAGCATGTTTTTAACCGGCCACGTCCCTCTGAAACGCACCGACCGAAGGTCGCAAATGGAAACGTTGAAGATTTGCCGAGAGACGTTACAGAAGAACGGTTCCGTCTTGTTCTTCCCAGAAGGCACGCGATCAAAAGACGGAACCATGGCAGAGTTTAAAAAAGGCGCGTTTTCCGTCGCCGCCAAGGAGAAAGTTCCAATCGTTCCAATCACCATCGTCAACGCCGGCGGAATAATGCGAAACGGTAAAGAGTGGATGTTAAGAAAAGGCGAGATTAAAGTCATCGTCCATCCAAGAATCGAAGCGAGCGAAAACGCGGACGAGTTGTGCCAAAAAAGCGAGAACGTTATCAAGGAAGCGCTCGTGAATAACAGTTAGAGAGAATGTTTATCATCATTAATGTCGCATTATCATCGACGCGCGCTTTTGTGTCTATTCATCTCTCTTCTCACTTTTCGCTTCATTCTTCATTTTATGTAACAACAACACGCAACGACACCGACACCAACAAAACACACAACGAAAACAAGAAAGGGGAGGCGAAGCGATGGTCGACACCACCTTTACAACCACCTCGTCCTCCTCTTTCTTCTCCTTCTTTAATACGAATACGAATAAATCTTCGTCAGCTTCGATTGATTTTCTTTTCCCGACGGGAAAAATCCAATCGGGAACGCACCTTTGTTTTCTCTCGATGATGCGTACTATTCTCTCCGTTTTGACAGTTTTGGTGGTTCTCTTGAAACTGAAACAAATGCGGAGCGTGTTCTTGTTGAAGAGAGGTGGGATAACGACCGTTATAGTGAGGAAACGACGGCGTTTGAGTGGATGGGTTTTGAGTGCTCAGACGGAGAAAAAAGTCCACCTGTTGGACAGGATTGAACGATGGTTGAGAGAGAGCGACGAGAGGAGTGACAAAATTGATGGTGATGGTAATGGTAATGATGATGATAGTAATAATCGTCAAAAGAGGATATTCGGCGCGACGTCTTCTCTGGTCACCGGCTCGTGTCCGTTCGCGCACGTCGGCGCCAGCGACGCCGCTCGCAAAATATTGCGAGAAGGCGGCACGGAGAAGATGCCGGCGTATTCAGCGTTTAAACGATTCGCCGGGAACGGGTTGTTCACGTGCGCAAATGCGGAGGAGTGGCGGAGGAAACGCGTGGAAGTTTTGAAGGCGTTTGGGAGAGTCGGCGTGGGGAAGTTGAGGAGAGTCGCCGAGAAGAGAGTGAAAGAATTGGTGAAGGAGATCAGAGAGGAGATTAAGACGAAGAAGAAGAAAGGAGGAGAGAAGAACAATGATGATATAAAAGTAGCGACGGTGACGCTGTTACCTCTGTTGCAAAGAGTCGCGCTGAGAATCACGTTTGAGTACTTGTGCGGGATATCGATGGAGGAGGCGTGCAAGAGGAGGAGCGCGAAGAAATTGAACGACGACGATGAAAAGAACAAAGACTGGAAAGTGATTGAGACGGAGTACTTGGAGTGTTCGACGATTTTGCGACGCATCATTCCAGCGCGAGCGCGCTCGATGTGGATCATTTCTGACTTTTTGTACTACACGTTTTCATCCGTCGGACGAGAAGAGAAACGAGCGATTGAAAAGGCGAAGTTGTTGGCTTTGATTGCGGTGGAAACGTGCACGGAAAATTCGGCGTTGAGGGAGATTATCAGAGGCGAAGCGCACGGAAAACGCGCGACGGATGCGGTTGAGGAAGCGACGACGCTGTTATTCGCCGGTCACGACACGCAAAGCGCGACGATGTGTTGGGGAATATTAGAGCTCATCAAGCACGAAAAGATACAAGAGGAATTGAGGCGTTCGTTGCGCAAGCAGCGACGAACGGAAATAGAAGAAAACGGTGGACGGCAGCAGCATAGGAATAGCACGAGCAACGAGGATGACGAGAGCGAGAACGGCAACGAGAACGACGACGTAAACGACGACGATGCAGACGAGAAGGAAATCACGACTTCCGCGAGCAAACCAGAACTCGAAGCCGTCATCCGCGAGACGCTTCGTTTACATCCAGTCGCGCCACTCGTCGTGCGTCAGATGAAACACCGCTCGATACATTTGGAAAACGGTGTGACCATCCCGAAAGGTACGGCGGCGTGTGTGTGGCTTCACGCGTCGCATCGCGACCCAGCCGCGTGGGAAAGCCCAAACGCGTTCCAACCTTCGCGTTGGCACGATACCATCGCTCCCGCGACGACGACGATCAAACTGAAAAAGCCGGGCAAAAACTTCCAGCCTTTCGCGTCCGGTCAACGCTCGTGCGTCGGTCAACACGTCGCCATGGCGACTCTGAGAGTCGTCTTTGGCCAACTCTTGGAGACGTTTACGTTTTCCGAAAACGCGTCAGAGTATCCCATCGCAGACGAGATGGTTCCGAGCGTCGGTTTTACCGTCGCGCCGAGGTTCGGCGCCAGGGTGAACGTTTCGGAAGAAGAAGAGGAAGATTAGTAGTAATAGTAATAGTAATAGTCTGATAGTCTCGTTTAAAGAAACGAGTACAACATATCTTCTCTGTATAGGCGATGAAATGAAAATGGCATCAAAGATCTCTTCACAACTTTGCGCACACAACATACAAAAGATATGGTCTTGTATTACGAATCCAAACACGCCGACCTCTCTCCTCACCCTTCCTATCTCATTTACGTCGGTAAGGACAAGTTCGAGAACGAGGATCTCATTCGTTTCTCTTGGCCGGAGCAAGATGTATGGTTCCACGTGGACGATTTATCCTCCGCGCACGTCTATCTGCGATTACACGACGGGGAAACCATCGACTCGATTCCTCCGAAAGTGTTGCTCGATTGCGCGCAATTGGTGAAGTATAACTCCATCGAAGGGAATAAAAGAGAAAAAGTTGACGTGGTGTACACGCCGTGCGAAAACTTACTGAAAAAATCAAGCTTTGAGGTTGGACAGGTGGCGTATAAAGACGAAAGTTTAGTCTTAAAGACTCGAATTAAAGACGGGAGGAACAACGACATCGTCAACCGATTGAACAAAACGAAAACAATTAAAGAAAATCCAGACTTAGAGAACGAGAAACGAGAACGAGACGAACGTCTTAAACGAAAGAAACGAGAGCATTTCGAGAAAGAAGAGAAAAAAAGAAAAGAGGAAGAGGAACAGTTGAAACTGGATGTCATGGCGAGAGATTACGAGAGGTTAAACATAGAGGAGAAGAAAGTGACGAATAAGGAGATGAGCGCGAAGTACGAGAGTTACGAGGAAGCGGAGGAGGATTTTATGTAGTAGCGAACTCCTCCTTTTTCTTCTTCTAGATTTAGATAGATAGAGTCATTGCGAGTATTATATAGGTGCGTGTATTATATACTGTTAAGTATTCATGTGTGTGTAGTAGTTTTTGGTGTATTACTTTTTCTCTCTCTAATAATAGTGTGTTCGGCGCGCTCCCTCGCACGATGCATCAAATCCGCGCTGGTTTTCTTTGCAAAGACGAGATTCGAGCGGGCGTCTTTTGTTTTGCTCTCTTTCTTTTCTCTCTATGTACACGAGTGTTGCTGTTTCCTCTTTTTGACCGACCAAATAATACATACGTAGGTTGTCGTTTAAATCAAATCCGCGACGTTGTTCGGCAATTGCTCGATGACGGTTTGATAAAATCTTTGAATGTCTTGCAACAATCTTTCGTCGTCTTGCGTGACAAAGTTGATGGCAACCCCTTTACGACCGAAACGACCGGAACGACCGATTCTGTGCAAGTAGTTCTCCGGTTGCGTCGGCAAGTCGAAGTTGATAACCAAAGAGACTTGCTGAACGTCGATACCTCTGGCCAACAAATCAGTCGTGATCAAAACGCGACTGGAGCCGGAGCGAAATTCTCTCATGATGATATCGCGAGTGTTTTGGTCCATGTCCCCGTGCGTGGCGGAAACCGTGAAATCCTTCGATCTCATCTTGTCCGTCAACCAATCGACTTTTCTTCTCGTGTTGGCGAAGATAACCGACTGCGTGATCGCCAACGTTTCGTACAAATCGATCAACGTTTCGAGCTTCCACTCTTCCTTGTCGATGTTGACGTAGAATTGCTTGATACCTTCCAAAGTCAATTCGTCTCTCTTGACCAAAATTCTCACCGGCTTGGTCATAAACTTGCGAGTAATTTCCAACGCTTCCGGCGGCATAGTCGCACTGAAAACGCCAACTTGCAACTTTGGCGGCAACAATTGGAAAATGTCGTAAATTTGATCCTTGAAACCTCTGGACAACATCTCATCGGCTTCGTCCAAAGAGAAGATCTTGATCGAATCTGGTTTCAACGCTCTGCGTCTCAACATATCGTACACTCTCCCCGGAGTACCGACGACGACGTGGACGCCGGCTTGGAGAATTCTTTGATCCTCTCTCACCGACGTACCGCCGACGCACGCGTGGCACTTCACTTGCAAATAATCCCCGAGCGCTCTCATAACCTTCTCGATTTGCTGCGCCAATTCTCTCGTCGGCGCCAAAACCAACGCTTGGCACTCCTCCAACTCGTAGTTCAACGATTGCAAGATACCGGCGCAAAACGTCGCCGTCTTACCGGTACCAGACTGCGCTTGCTGAATAACATCCAACCCTTTCGCAAACGGAACGATGCCTCTCTGCTGAATCGCAGACGGTTTTTCGAAACCGTACGCGTAAATCCCGCGCAACAAGTTCTCGTGCAAGTTCATCGTATCGAACGTTTCGTGCACTTCAGTCCATTCGGTGATGACGTTATCTTCGCCGTCACCTTTGGTGAGTTCCTCCATACCGCGATCATACGCCGCGTCGTCGAATCCGCCTTCTCCAGACATGATTTTGGTGTCGTTGTTGTAAAGTGAGTGTTTTGAAAGTCTGTTGTTTTGATAATACGACACGCGTTTGTATCACAGCGAGAGAGAGAGAAAGAGAGAAAGAAAAGTCAGTTTCGGAGGAGCAAAACAAAAGAAGAGCGTTAAACATCTTCTAAAACGTTGTTGTTGTTTCTCGTCTCATCGTCATCGAGATGTATACGTATACGCATTCGAGCGAAAAGATGGTGATTTTTGCCTCTTTTTTTGCTCTTCCCACAATGGCGGCGCTTTTGCTTCACCGCCTCTGCGCGTACATAAAAATCAATCGCGCGTACACGTTCCTCTCTCAAACACCCACTTTGCGACCAGCAAAAACCTCTTTCGTCACTTGCAACGCGTTTAATGCGTATTCGTTCGTGTGGTTTTGTCGAGCGATCGCGCGATCTTCCAGTCCTCGATCGTCTGTAAACGTCACTTCCGCGTTTAAAGATTACACAAAACATTTTGGAGGCGCATTTCTCCCTCTCACGGAGATGAGAGCCCAAGCGTTTGACTTTTCTTTTTCTTTACAACTACACAGAGAGAAAAAACAACAACGAGAGTTTTGCGCGTTGTTTAAAGAAGAACTCGACGGAGAAGAAGACAAAGTAAAACGACGACGATATGCACTTACGTGTGTTTGAACGTGTGAGTGAACTCGTCCTACCCGAGCCGTGCTTTGGGTGGATTCTGTGTTTTAAAAAGGAGGAATTTCGAGTTCGACAGGCTTGAAAATAGGCGAAAAAAGGGAAAAAAACAGACCAGTTCTGAGGCGCAAACGAACGCACAAAAGCTGTCGAAAAGAGAGGTGAAAAGAGAGATTCGAGGGGGTGTGTGCTTTTTCTGTTTTTGCGCACCAAAACACACTTCGACGCTTCGGGCTTCGGGCATAAACTACGCTTCTTCTTCTTTTTTTTCCCCAACATATAAAAGCCCCACACTTTGTGCGCACGACGAAAGATCACAATAAATATACACACAGAGAGAGGATTGAGAAAAGAACGAACTTTTCACGACGCGCGTAATATAATACTACCATAACACGTTCGAGAGAGAGATTGGTCTCGTCGTTTGATTTCAGATAGATTTACGTTTGATTACTCACGGAAAGAAGTCAAATGGCTCCGATGGGGAAAACCGCGGTGGACGCCTTAGCGTGGTCTTTAAACATCTTCTCCTCCGTGGCCATCGTCATGGTGAACAAACAACTGATGAGCTCGACCGGGTACGGGTTTCGATTCGCGACGACGTTGTGCGGGTTGCACTTTTTTTGCACCGCTTTTATAAACTTGTGCGTGAAACGAGAGAAGAGTTCGGCATCGAGCTCTGGCGACGCTTCGGCTTCGCAAACCGGATTGAGCGAAAAGTTGATGGAATCAGAACAACAACAACAACAACAACAACAAAAGCTTCCGCTCAAAGATTTAGTCTTTTACGTCGTCGTCGCGAACATGTCCATCATTGGTTTAAACGTCTCTTTGATGTTGAATACGATTGGGTTTTACCAGGTGTGTAAACTCGCGCAGATACCGACCATGTGCATATTAGAGGCGTCGTTTTTGAACAAGAAATTTTCCAGGAAGGTTGTGCAAGCAATCATCGTGGTTTTGGCAGGCGTGGCCGTCGCGACGGTCTCGGACGTTGAGATGAACGTGACTGGAACGGTGGCAGCAAGCGTCGGGGTGTTGAGCACGTCCGCGCAGCAAATATTGGTCGGGCACTTGCAAAAGAAGCACAACGTGACGAGTAATTTTTTATTAGCCAAGACGAGTTTGTGGATGGCGGCGTCGATGTTGGTGTTTGGACCGATCATGGATACTTTAGTCACCGGGGGGGAAAACGTGTTCGAATACGAGTGGACCAGTGGGAGTTTGATGTTTTTAGCCGTCTCGTGCGGGTTCGCGGTGTTGGTGAACATCTCCCAATATTTGTGCATCGGAAGATTCTCGGCGGTGTCATTCCAAGTGATTGGACACGTGAAGACGGTTTTGGTCTTTTTGTTCGGGTTTATTTGCTTTAACGCGCCAATTACGAGTAAAAATATCGCCGGGTGTGCGTTAGCCGTGGTTGGGATGATTTATTACACCCAGGCTATGAACAAGCAAAAGGAGGACGAGGCGAAAGGTGTTGGGATGATTCATAGCGGGAGTTCGAGCGCGAATTTGAGCGCCAAAGTATAATACTACAAACAATTATATTTAAACAAACAACTTTATACTAATAATAATACTACTAATAATAAGAGATGGAACGAACGATAGAGATAATCAGAGAGAGAGAGAGTTGTGCGTATCTAAAGAGAATTCTAAATATATATACATTTGAGATGTGAACACGATTGCTTCATTTTATCCAAACAAACAACCACGTTTTGCGCTCGTAGTATTAAAACACCCCCACGTCTTCCTTGCGCGAAGAAGGAAACGTGTTGTGTTCTTCTCCCTGCTTTTAAATGGTGTTCGTCGCTTCTTCTTCTTGTGTCCGCAGCAGCAGCATTGCCGCGACGACGCGTTGTTCCTCCTCCTCTTCCTCCTCTTCTTCCTTGACGTTCCGTCGCAGTCATCATCACCAAGAAAGACATCTTCATCATCATCAACGTCGACTTAAACGAACGAGAACCAAAAAACCAAAAGAATGTCGCGCGTTGTTCACTGGCATCGTCCAAGGCACCGCGACGGTGACTTCGTTCACTCCAATCCAAGGAGGATTATTCGCCCGCTTGACGCTCACCTTCCCAAATGATGGGGAAAACCAAAGGCCTTTGGAGAAGCTGACGATTGGCGCGTCGATCGCCGTCAACGGCACGTGCTTAACCGTGGTGGAGTTTGACGAGGAAAAGTCCACGGCGAGTTTTGATATGATTTCAGAAACGTTACGGGCGACGAATTTAGGCGAGTTACGAGTTGACGATGTCGTAAATTACGAACGAAGCACAAAGTTTGGCGAGGAGATTGGCGGGCACGTGGTGTCTGGGCACGTGCACACGACCGCGGAGATTTACGCAGAAAAGGAGGAGACGGAGAACAATCGAGAGGTTAAGTTTCGTCTCCGAGATCGAGAGATTGTGAAGTACATTTTGCCGAAAGGTTTCGTCGCCGTGGATGGGTGTTCTTTGACGGTGGGAGAAGTGGACGAGAAGGAAGGGACGTTTAACGTGTGGTTGATTCCAGAGACGATTAGAGCGACGGCGTTTCGGGTGAAGAGCGTTGGGAACAGCGTGAATATAGAAATCGAAAGCAGCACTAGGGCGATAGTCGATACCATCGAGAGGTACATGGAAAGGAAAGAGAAGGAGAAAACCGGATGATGATGATGATTTCACGATGTTGATGTTGTTGTTGTTGTTGTAATATGATGATATAGTTTCTCTATATAGTATCTACAAAGATAGAGATGAACGCAGGGTGTTGTTTACTACTAAAATAGGGCGGAGCTATTAAGCAACTGCCGCTTCCTATACGCGACGCCGCAGCGGTTACATAACGTTTTTGGACCGTGCTGACCTTGACGCCATTGCGGCGTCTGCGTGATGCCACACTCGAAACACCCGATGACACGCTCTCGACCCGTAGTCGAGCACACGATCACATCGGTGGCTTTCGCGTCGGTACCGACGACGGCGGAAATGTTCACTTTTGTCTCTGTCGCTTCTTCTTTTTCTGCCGCCGCCTTTTCGGCTTTATTCTTCTCCTTCTTTTGATATTTCTTCTTTCGCGGGGGCTTCTTCGTTGAGTTATCGTCTTGGTAGAAATAGTCGTCGACGTCGTCAAAAAGCGTGGAAAAAGAGCTGTTGGTGGTTGCACCCTTCTTTTGCCTTTGTTCTCGTTCCTTACTATGACGCTGCTCTCTCTGACGCTTTCTCGTTCTCGTCGTCCTGCCTCGCTGCGCTTCTTCGTCGCCTCCGTCTCTTCCTCTTCCTTCTTCTTCTTCTTCTTCTTCGAAAAGTGATTCGTTCACAACTACATCGTCAAACGTTGTCGTCGCGGGCGGTACATTTTCTTTCGTTGTTCCAGTAAAGAGTAAAGCGTTTGGTTTCACAATAACGCGTCGTTGCAGTTCCCGCCTCGCTCTGCGCTTCCGTTTATGTTTCTTCGCGACGGGAGCGAGAAGATCTTCTTGAGAAGACATGTTCGACACGTGCTCGACCGCGTGTTTTTTCAAGCTTTCCGACACCACGTCTTCATCATACGTGTTGTCTTTGCCGTTACTACGCTTCTTATTTCTAACCGCGCCGCCGTTCTTGCCTTCGGTTTTCAAGAAAATTTTCTCCCGCAACGCCACCTCCTCCAAGTTTTGCAATTTTTCCTCCGCGACGCTTGTTCTCTCGATCGCGGTGTACGTCTTCAACGTCGCTTCCCACCTTTTTCTGGATGCGAGACGTTTCAATCGCTCCGCATCTTTCTTAGCATTCGAGATGGATGTTTGAGATGTAGTCGTCGTCGTCGTCGTCGATGACTTCTTTGCCTTCCTTCGTTTCTCGTCATTATCGATGGTGGTGTTACTATTATTGTTCGCGTGATCTTCGTACGTAACCGTCGAATCTTCCGTTGTTGTCGTTGCTGTTTTTACGTTCTCTTCGGTGAGGTCGTCGTCGATGTCGTCGTCGTCGTAAAAGTCGTCGTCGTCACCATCCGTGCTTCGAAGCACGATACCGTGCATCGCCGCGAGATCTTCGAGATAGTTGCGAGAGCTACCGCCGTCGACATCCTCTTCGGCTTCCTCCTCCTCTTGGAGCACAATCTCTCCTCGGTCTCGACGAGAACAAAAATCAGGTGTTGTTATTACCACCGCGCGATCGCCAGACGCTGCTGGTGTTGGCACGAAGAACATTTCTCCGCTGCCGTCGTCACCGCACTCGCCGCCCGGCGAGGATGTCTTACAATTCACGGTACAAACGACGCGTTCCGGCGTCTTGGCGACTCGCATATCGGCCCCAAAATAATACGCGTCCGTGGTCGTTTCTTCCAGCGACATCGGCGCCACAATCGAGCCAGACGATCGCGCGTCGGTATCACCACCACCGGTAGTATCAACGCCAACGTCCACGTTATTATTAGTAGTAGTATTATTAGTATTACTGGCGTCATTATCAAACGAAAAGAAATCCTCCGGATCTGCATCAATCTCCTTCCAAAACAAAGCGGCGTCGTCGTCGGCGTCGTCGTCGGAGAACAACAACGGTCCTTGCGCGGTGGTGGTGGTGGTGTTCATTGGAGGAGGCGCAGGAGGAAGCGCGGCGGCGGATACCGCGACTTTTGTCTTTTCCGATGACGACTTTTTCGTTCTCGGTCGCGCCTTCAAAGTCTTCAAAGTACCCCCGCTTCTTTTCTTCCTCTTCTTTTTCGTCTGAATCGTCTTCTGAATCGTCGTCGTCGTCGTCGTCAAAACAGGTTGTTGTTGTCGTTGTTGTTCCGCTCCTCCTTTCGTCTTCTTCTTCTTCTTTGTCTTCTTCGTCGCCGGCGACGAAACAACGTCATCATCAGAAACGTTATTATTACTACTATTATTATTATTATTATTATTATTATTATTATTATTATTAAATCGTCGAACGACTCGTT
>Ga0255765_1004096_pt1 | contig 14921 bp, 9 predicted proteins | sample 041ome_8_FD_179965 | JGI IMG/M metagenome (GOLD analysis project Ga0255765, IMG submission 179965) | Coastal salt marsh microbial communities from the Groves Creek Marsh, Skidaway Island, Georgia - 041407BS metaG (version 2) | ecosystem: Environmental > Aquatic > Marine > Intertidal zone > Salt...
GTTTCAAAACACCATTTTCTCCATAGAATGCGCGCGGAGAGGAGATCGAACGCGCTTCGCGAGGGAGGAGAAACGCGCGCTAACTCCTTAGCGTGGGGGAGGAAAAAACCGCACCATTTTGTTAAAATATACGAATTCGAATGGACGGGTGCCGTCTTTTCGTCTTCTCTTTTTTACGCCGGCGTTATATTTTTATAAAGTTTATGCCGTCTGTACGTGTTTTGACGAAAATACTACCGCACCCGTCGTGCGGCGCGCGTATCGTTTTTCGCGAAAGTCTGCTCCGGGTTCGGTTGTTTTTGCGTCGGGTGTCGTGGCGGAGCGCAGCGCGCGCGCGTTTGTTTTTCTGTGTCGGGAATTTTTCTGATTTTTTTTGAACGTCGAGTTGAAATTTTTTTTTGTTTTTTAAACGAGAGAGAAAGAGCGGCCGCTCGGCTTCCGTCGTCAAAAAATACGAGGGAGAGAGATTTTTTTTTAAAAGAAGTATTCTTGGAGAAACGAGAGAAACGAGAGAGAGAGGGCGCGACGATGGCGACGACGACGACGACGAAGTTTTCTCCGATTTTTGCGTCGGCGTGGTTCTTCTCGCTGTTTCTCGTTTTTGTCGTCGCGGCGATGTTCGGGGCGAGAGGGGAGGAGGACTTTTCTTCTTTAACTTCTTCTTTTTCTTCTTCTTTTGCTGCTTCGAAGGAGGAAAAGGAGGCGTTGTTTATGCCGAGGTTGGAGCTGCGAGGAGAAGGAGGAGGAGGTGCAGAGAGAGCGCAGTTTCGGGGGAGGAGCGATGGGACGTTAGAGACGAACGAGTCGCTTTTAGTTCGCGCGAGGTTGACGAACGGAGGCGGGTACGAGAGGAAAGTATACTTGAAGTTTGCGTTGGGGACGAAAGAGGACGAAAGAGAAGAAAAATTTCATAAGATGCGCGACGACGGGGAGTATCCGGACGAAACGGCGAACGATGGCGTGTATGCCGTCACGGTGGACGTCGAGAAAGAGCTCGGGGCGAAGAATGGTGACGTGGTTTTGTTTCGAGCCGAGGCGTGGAAAGAGGGGATCGACGAGCCGTTGCGTTCGCCGAAGGAAGACGCGAAGAAAGACGATCCAGAAGTGACCGTAGTTAAGCAAAGCCAGTATCCGTATTACGCAGTCGTTATTGTGCGTCCTAGTTCAAAGAGCGAAACGAATTTACCTGTTTTACACGTTTTACGCGCGAACGAACAGGACATGACGACCGATCGAGGGACGACGGCGAAAGTTTTCTTTCGTGGAAAGTTTTATGATAACGTGAAAATCCGAAGACGCGGTTCAGGACGAGACGAAGTGAAGGTAGGCGTAGAGTTGCCACCAAAAGATTGGCCAAAGCATAAGTTTAAATTTGATTTTAAAGGCAGACAGTTCGTGTGGAGCAAAAAAGAGCCGGCGGTTGAGGAGTTCAATTTGAACTCGCAATGGCAAGAGCCCGGCGAGGAGACCTATATGCGATTGAATTTAGCGAATGCAATAATGGACGTTGCAAAAGTGCCCGCGCCGACGACTTTTCATGTTGTTCTTCAGGTCAACGGTGAGTATTACGGACTGTTCTCGTTTGTTGAACAAATTGACAAAACGTTTCTCAAACGCCGGAAAATGTGGGACGAAGAGAACTCGTTGTACAAAGCCGTGAATTGGAAGTACTCGAATCTTCGCGCACCGAACGCATCGTTATCGAAATGTCCTTGGGCGACTCCGGATTGGCCGCGACGATGGTCCGAACGCGATGGGTATTGTCCTAAAATATGGCGCAAAGCATATCCGGAAAACCCTAAGACGGTTGACGATCTTTGGGATTTCACATCAAACATCGCGCGAGCAAAAAAATACGCCCTCGGTAGGAGCCAACAAGTGTATGCGGAGAAAGTGCTCTTCCAAATTTTAGACGTTCCATCAGTTATCAACGAGATGGCCGCGCAAACAATATTGCTGAACAACGATAGGTGTGCAAAAAATTACTACGTCTTTCGAAACGCCAAGACAAAGCGGTGGAGTCGTTTGCCTTGGGATTTAGAAGACGCGTTGCCGGCTGATAACAGATACGGTCTCGCCTTGTGCCCTAAGCGAGATTGCTCACCGAAAAGCACTCGATACTGCGTCTTAACGTGCGAAAAGTTCAACTCGCCGTTGTATTGCGATTCGGAACACCCTCAGGATATATTTTACTCGGAGGGCATCGCTCAAGAAGCCAAAAGCACGTACAACGAACTCGTCAACGTCATTCTGAAAACTAATCGAACTCGGGTTATGTACTTTGCGCGGTTGCGAACTCTGATGAACGATATTTTAGGAACCAACTTCATCGAACGATATGTCGCGAAAATGTTGAAAAAGATTAGAAAAGACGCGTTGAGAGATTCCGTGAAATGGAAAGTTGGTGGCATTCGATCGATCGATCAAGGCGTGTTGCAGTTGTTATCGCAGAGCGTAAAGTTACGAAGAGAACAGTTGTTCGAGACGTATTCCGATATGATCCCAAAGACGGTCACTGAGCGAGAGATTTTGGAAAACGTAAACGTAAAAGCGTTTTCGAATATGCACGAAAATGCGAGTATTGGTTTGCATTCGTGGATAGAAATCGAGAACAACTCACCCGTCGCCGTGGACATTTCTGGATACTCAATCGCTTGCAGTAACAACGTGATAGTTTGGACATTTACGCCCGGGACCGTGTTGGATGCGAATCACTCCATTTTCGTCGTCGCCGACGAGAGTAACTTTTTGGACGACATCAGATCAACCGCCGACAAGAACACCAAAAACGATTATTATTTCTTCGTTCAACACGGCAACGACAAGTTCGTCCGGCTACTGGAAAAGAGTTTGAAAAGAAACGAGAAAAGTGCGAGCAATGGGCTTCCCGGCCAAAAGAAGGCGTTTTTCACCATCGAGCCGAGAAAGGTTGACCGAGCGTTCAAAACGCTTTCGTCCTCCTCAAAACTTTCCATCGACTCGTCAAACTGTACCGAACCCGAAGCAGGGCCATGGGAAGAATGGGGCGAGTGCTGTAGAGGAAACAAATGCGGGGTCTATTGCGATGAACCGAGCGCCTCCCGAGGACGCCGGAGAGAACTTAACTTTGATAAGTTCATCGAAGAACTTCTTCGAGAGGAGGAGGAGGAGAAGGAAGAAGAGACCGATACATCGAAACTACCACCACGGCAACTTTGTTACCCGAGTCTAACTGCAAATCAGCAAGTCGATAAAAAGTGTGGCGCGCTAAAATGTGGAGAGCGTCGTTTACCATACACCTGCTCCACAGCGTTGCAATATGCGAAAAGAATTACTTCGTCAGATCTCGTCCTTTTCGGCACCAGGAAATCCGAATCCGGATGGGACTCCTCCTTTTCCTGGGGCGTAAGAGAACGGAATAACATTGCCATCGGTATAGACGGTCAAGAAGACAACAAAGGAAATACCGGAAGTGTCAAAATGCAACTGTACGGTGAAGGCGCGTTTGCGTTGGGCAAAAAATTCAAAGAAGGCAAAGTATTTCTCGAAACGTTTTCTCGATTCAACTACCTGAACATCTTCGTGGCCAGAGAGCGGTATCCGCAACCTCTCCCGAAACTCACCTTGCAAATCGAATTTTACTTCTGGCGCGACGGAGGAGTGTTCTCGAACAATGACGCGAACGCCATCTTTTCTACGGACGCGCAGTTCGGGGACTTTATGAACGACGACGGATGGCAAAGCGGCTGCTACGAAAAAGCGTTCGCAAGTTTCAAAAACGACTTTTTCCGACGAGTCGGAGGCATCGAAGACAGTCAGCGAGAATCGCTCTCCGATTTTCTCCGAAACAAAAAGCATCTATTTGAAAGCGCTGATACGGTCACCGTTAAAGTCGCCGTTCGCAACAAATCTAGAAAAGCACCGCTCGTTTTATATGTCGGTTCGGTGGCGTTCGTCGTGTGAGAGAGAGATATAGATGGTACACGAATTATAACGATAAATACTTCATTAAAAGAAAAGACGTTTCTTCTACGCCACAACCCCGCCTCCTTTCTTCGCCGCCACGGCGGCCCCGAACAGCTTGCCCACATCCAACGGTACTCCAGTCAGCGCGTAAATCAGCGCAAACCCGCCAAACATGTACGCGATCGTCCCGACCACGTTCACCGAAAACACCGTCAATCCAAACGCGTACGATTTTTTGTTCCCGGGCACGTATTTTTGGAAAAACTCAACCAACTTATCCGTCTTGGGACTGATGGCGACGCTAAACGCGAACCTGGCAGGACGTATGACGTTTTGTATCATCCACAACCCAAAGTAGGAGCTCGCAAAAATCTTCAGCGACTCTGAAGAGGTCACCGGCGACTGTCCGGTCGCTTTGATCGACGTGTACGTCGCTATGAGTAAACTGGACACGTAGAAGAGGTTGGAGACGAATCCGTAGCTGAGCAAACACGCGGAGCCTAAACTGGCGATGGTTTTTTTATCGATCTTAGCGGAACGTTTCCACCAATCTCTGAGAGATTGGAAGGAAAGCGCGCTACTCTGCGTTGTTTGTTGTGTTCTTTTTCTTCTTCTCGATCGCTCTGGTCTGTCGCGAGCATCGAGTCGGAACGAAGAAGATTTACCTAACGAGAACCTCGCGGAGAAGGAGGAAGAAGAAGGAGAAGAAGAAGAAGAAGAAGAAGAAGCGACCGCCCTCGAGGACGACGCGTGCTGTCGTCTCCTCGAGGACGTCGTCGCGGCGATCGTGGGTGTGCGAACAATGAGTCTCGACATTTTTTGCGCGTTTCGTAATGAAGAACTCCCAAAACAGTTGTGCTATGCATACAAAATTTTACATTTACATCTTTACACGTTCATGTTTTACTAATTAAAAGCGGCTCGCGAAAGCGTCGACATGGCTCGAGGCGCGGTAGGAGACGCGGGTTTTCGAGCGCGTCTTTGCTTTTGCCGAGAAGCGTTATTTCTCGATCCGCCCGCGTTGTTGTTATTTCTCCTCGTCGGAGGCGCTTCTTCGGGAGGAGGATCCGGCAGATTTGCTCCCGGGACGGACAATCCGAGCGCGGATGCGTTTTGAACCGGCTTCCAATTGACTCGGAGGTGGTTTTCGGTCGAATCCTTTAAGATAGCCTCGGCTAGGCGCCAACCGGAACGCATCGCAGTTTCGACGCTCGGAGATTGGTCGTCGGAGGTGAGCCAGTCGCCGCAGACGCCGACGGAGGCATTGGCATCCAACAAGTACTCGCTGTTAGCTACAGTCAATCCATTCGCCGCGCCCCACAACTGCATTTTGGCAAAAGTGATGTTGGAACTGAGCGCGCTCGAAGTTATTTCTAACATTTTCTCCAGCTCTGTTACTAAATCTAATTGGACTTTGTCCGCCACCGCCGCGGGGATAGCTTCTTGAGGACATTTGTTCCGTTTCCCGTATAAAGGAGTAGACAAAAGAGTGATCTCTCTAATGCCCGCCATCTTTTCCTTCTTCTTCTTCTTCAGCGTATTGTTCCCAATATACGCCAAACAGTCGTTCCCTATCACGTGTGTGCCATCAAACGAGTCCAGTTTTTGAATCGTGTCTTCATCTAAATTCCCAATCGCGACGTTCGCAGACCAGACGCTGCTCAAGACCAACTCTCGTTTCTTGTACAACGCCTCTCTCGGCTTGATACCAAAACTCGCTTTCAGCGCGTTTAAAATCTTGGGACTTTCGTTCGTCTTATTGCCATCTCCGTTATCACTCACCACCGCCGTCTTCATCAAATTATACGCGCATTTACCGTTGTGCGCGACCACGACGAAATCAAACTCCCCTAGTTCTCGATAATTTGACCTCCTTTGATCCGGCGTGTTCGCTAGCACCCATTTCTTCGTGCCGGGTTGTTTTTGCATCGAGCCAACCCACTGGGGACGCTCTATCGCGTTCTTTTGACCGTTTGCGACGTCTAAAACAGAATCCTCTAAACGTTTCACAAACGCTCGAAATCCATCCGTCGAGGCGTATCTCAAAAGTCCATCCTCCTCGAACGCCTTAAAACCAGCCTCTCGGGACACCACGCCGTATCGTCCAGAATCGACCGCGTACAGCTCCGCCCTCTCGACAGCCTCTCGACAGTACTCTGCGAACATCTTCTCCGACTTTTCGCGGTCGATTGAGAAATACTGCGCCGCGTGATCAAACTCGTATCCGGTTTTTTTATCCACTCGCGACGAGCATCGGCCACCGCTGTTTCTATTTCCCGTATCGAAAACGGAAACAGAAGCGATGACGTCGTTAGAATCGAGAGAAGCTAATCGCTGCGCGCACGCGAGGCCAGCGAGGCCTCCGCCAATAATGGCTATTCTTTTACCGCCACCAGCGCTCATGATGACTCAAGGGCGATGACGGAACGCGCGCGGGGAAAAGCGCTCGTCGTGCTGAAAAAGTGAAGTTGCGAAAAAAAATGTGAGCAAAGAGAGTACTACGCAACCTTCTAGAGTTCTATTTACATCCAGCTACGTGATTACTACAATGCGATTGCTATTGCTATGCTATCATTGCTGCCTATGTTTTACTGCTACTTTCTTTCTAGAGTTATTCTCCGACGCGCTCCTGTTCCTTCTCCTCGTTCTTCTCTTCTTCTTCTTCTTCTTCTTCTTCTTCTTCTCTTCGCCATCGTTCTCTTTGGTCTTCCTCTTTGAGCGTCTCCGCGACGATTCTGGCGACGTTGTGGTCAAACCCTCTGCGTTGCAACCACGCGAAGAGTCGTCTAGTTTTTGCCTCGGAATCGTCCTTTAAATATCGCGTGGACGCTCCCGAAACCCACTGCTTTCGAGCAGAGGCGAAGAGTTCGCTCGCGCGTTTTCCGACCACCGCACTTTCGTCCTCTCCTTCCGCTCCAGAGACGTCCACGTCGGATTCGTGCGTAAATCGCAATGCATTGTTACTACTGCTATCGTTGCCGGTATTACCAGCGCACGCGTCTTCGTAATCCCTGCACACGTTCAGCAACGCCTCCCGTAGCGACCGCTCCCAATCCGCGTACACTTTCCACAGCCCGTCCTCGACGTCGTTCTCGTTCACCCCTCTCTTCTTCAACTCACTCGCTACTTTCCACTTATTCCATCTCGATTGTCTCCATTTCATTCTCGCCCACTGTTCGCTGTACAACTTGTCCGAGTGTAACCCCAACCGCTCGATTTCATTCAGCGCCTCGTTCGCGTCTTCGATATCGTACCCTTTGTCTTCGACCAATTTCGTTTCCAACTCTTTCCTCGTCCGAGGTTTCGCCGCGAGGAAGCGCAAAGCTTGCGATTTCGCCTTATCCACCGAAGTTTCCCGAAAGCGCCCGTCCGGTTTCGCGCCCTCCGTCGCGAACGATCGAACGGCGGTTTCCAGAGCGTCTCTTTTCGTTCTCGATTTCGTGTCTCCTCCTCTTTGCACTCCAGAAGAAGAAGAAGACGAATTCGGTTGTTGTTGTTGTTGTCGTCGTCGCGCGCTGCTGCTGCTACCGTCGGCGTTGTCGTCGCAATTTTTCGCGACGACGAACAGAACGCCTCGCTTTTTTCTTCTGGCGAGCGTCAACGCCGCCGCGGTGGTGTTGTTGCTCGCCAGACGCGTCGCCAGACGCGTCGTTCGGAGGTGGGTGAATGTTAGCATTTTTTGAGGCAAATTTTGAATTTTTCGAGCGTATACTAGCGAAGAACGCGCGGCGGCGTGACATCGACATACGAAACCGCACGCGCGTCGCGATCGATGACTTGATTTATACGTCATAAGGATTATTAAAAGAATACTGATTTAGAATTAAATAAAATTACACGCGGTTGATGTCGTTTTTTCTTAATTGAACCACGTTTTCGGTTTGAACCAACTCTTCGCCCCGCCGCCGTCGACGAAGGCTTGGAACTCTCTCGACTCGCGCGTGGCTTCCTCGCGGGTAATCTTCGCGCCCTTGGCTTTGGCTAATTTTGCCGACGCGGCCCTTTCGGAAGATGCTTTTAGTTTGCACGAGGTGATCGGTCCGTCGTCTTCGGTGTCGCAGGCAAATTTAGCTTGGAAGGCGTACGCTTCATACGTGACGTTGTTTTGTCTCGCGCCGTCTTGGACGTTCCACATGGAGATGTCTTGATCCATGCCTTTGTCTAATACGCCGGAGAACATGCGAGTGAAATCAGTGACTGAACTGACGTCCCACGAGGACAAGTCCTGGTTGAACGAAAACGCGTTCTGGAACATGGTGTTCATTTTCTTCACCGAACCGACGTCCCAGCCTCCGATTTTGGCGTTGAACAACGTCGCGTGTTCGAACATGCCAGACATGTCTTTGACTTTGGACGTATCCCACTTGTAAAAGTTTTTACCGGTGAACGCGTCCGCATCTTTGAACATCTGCGACATGGAGGTGACCGAGGAGACGTCCCAGTCGCCGATGAGACCGTTGAACGAAGAAAGTCGATCGTTGCTGTCCGCTAAAGGCGGATCGTAGAATAACTTGTCCATGTTGGTGACTTTCTTCGTGTTCCAGGTGCTCATCTTACCCCACTCTTCGTCCGGGCAGTTCCCGCCGACTGGATCTACGGTGAGACACGCCAAGACGGCCGCGTGGATATTGTCGTCGGTGAGCGGGTTCGCCGGAGTTGTCGAAGTGGAAGCAGAGGTGGACGTCGGCGTCGCTGCCGCCGCGTTGGCTGTCGTGGTAGACGTACTCGTCGAGGCAGACGTGCTCGCCGTCGGCGTCGCTGTCGCTGAAGGAGTCGCCGTAGCCGTAGACGTTTTCACGACGTTCTTATTCGCGTGTTGCTGGGCCATGTTCGGCGCGGTGTTCGGCGCCGCGCCCGGTGCCGACGGGCACCCGGATGGGTGATGATCCGTCGGCACCTCGCACGTGGCAGTATCTCTCATGTTGTAGCACTGCCCGAATAAATACACGTTACCGGCGTTGGATTTATCTTTTGTTCTCGGGTAAAACGTCACTCCGCTCATTTCGTCTTTACCAAAAGACTTCTCCTTTGTGCACTGCGCCATGTTTACAATAACTCGGGTCGGATAAGCCTTACCGAGACCGAGTGACGGAGCCGCTCGCGTCGAAGCCGTCATTTGCTTCCACAACAAACTGCGTCCTTGTTTCTTATTGGATTCGTTTTCTTGTTCTTGTTTCTTCTTTTGCTGGTCTTTTCTAGCGTACTTTCTCACGGTAACTTTCTTCCCGCCTAAACTCGCAACTTCGCTCGTGAAATCTTCCTCTTTCGTACATCCTCTTCCACCTTCGGTGCACGGCATCCTGTAATCTGTGCACTCCCACCCGTCGCATTTTTGCAACGTGCACGTCTGCGCGGCGGCGTCGCATTCAATTTCCGACGTCGAGTAATCGTTACCGTGGACTAACCATTTCAACCAAGCGCCCCAATCGACGTAACTCATGCTCGTCACCCCGGTTTCGGAGTCCGTGGTGCTTGAAAACTCCGGCCACCAGCCCTTCGATTGCGCGTCTTCAAACGCCTTGGCGTTTTCGGCAGTCGCCTTCGCCACAAAGTTCCCGTCCGGATCGATGAACCCGTGCTTCGCGGCGTACGCCACCGCAGCAGCGTTCGTTTTCAACGATTGCTGTCCCGCGATGTTATCAATGCCATCTTCCAACCTCTTTTTATCGCTGGCGTTCTCTTCGGTGGCCAATTCGGTCTCGGCGCCCCACACGGCGGCGTTCCTCGCCGCCTCCTTAATCGGTCCGCCTTCGATAACTTGCGCGCCAATATCGGACAAATAATTCGTCTCGTTCTTCACGTCGTACAAATAAAAGCCAAACTGTTCGCCTTCTTCCAGCTTGTGCGCGACTGCGTACGTCCCGCATCCGATTTCGGCCATATCGATGGCATGTTGGAACCCAAAGTTGTGGTCTTTCGACTTCAAGGACAACTTGGCGCCAACTTTGCCGACGAAACCGCCGTTCGGGAACGGAAGCAAATCGAGCGTCGCCGAGGACGTGCATCCTAGCGTCAACGTCACCATATCCGACTTTGCTGCTGCTGTCGTTGTCGACGTCGTCGTCTCGCTGCCGCCCAAGACGGAGGCGCGCGCGGTTTTGTCCTTTCCTCGACCGGAGAGCGCGAGCGAAGAAGAGGAGAAGGAAGACGAGGAAGACAAGGCGGCAACACCCAAAATCGTTCCAATCATCACCGATTTCGTCGCCCAAGAGTGCGTGAAAGAATCCTTGTAGCGCTTCTTGTTCTTCTTCTCGACGAGAAGCAAACTCTGTCCTCGCTGTTTCCTTTCCTCGCCGCTCGAGAGGATCAGAGGCGATCGTTCCTCAAAGACGGACATGCTTTCTTCCTCTTTTTTTTATATATGTTCTTTTTTATGCGTAAGTCCGCAGTACCGCGGCCTCTTAATCCAAATTGGAAAAAAGAAGAAGAAGAAGAAGAGGAGGTGCTCTTTTTATCTCTCTCTCTCTATCTTCGATTAAAAAAAAGATCTCTCTCTCTCTCTGGACGTATATTTATCTATCGCGCGCGTGTCTTTGCCTGCGTGTGCGTGTGTGTGTAAGTGTGTGTATTCGCGGCGATGTACCAAATATGGATGTGGTGTATCTGCTTTCTTTTCCACAGCCACCACAAACAAACAAACAAAAGGTCATTGAAACCCCAAACACAGCATTTTAAACTTAATTGACCGGCAACACTTTAGGAAAAACACCTGCGAACGACGAAAAGGAACGACGAGAGGCCGACGTGTACGTTTCGTTTGCCACGAGTTTCTTGCTTTATGCTCTGGAGTTACCTCGGGAGTGTATCTCTTAATCTCCCCGCACTTTATTTCGCACAACGATACACATCCACGCATAAAACACGCACGAGCGACCGAATAAACGCAAAGAAGAAGAAGAAGAAGAAGAATGAGTTTCGCCGCGACTTCGTTTCAATCCTCCGCTTTGTTCCTCAAGAGCAAGAAGAACAACGACTCGAAATCATCGTCCACGTCGAGGATGACATCGTCGTCCAAAAATCTTCGCGGTGTCGTCCGCGTTTCCGCTTCGGGAGAAGATGCCGAAGCCGCGGCGCAAGCGGCGAAGATCAAGGTCACCGACGTGAAAGAAACGTTAGGGAGAGGGTTCATTTTGGTCGACATTCGATCTCCGGAGGAAGTTCAAGAAACCGGGTCCAAGTTTTCGTGGGAGAAAATCCCAATCGCGCGAATGGACGAAGACGGGAACCCAATCAGTAACCCGAACTTCTTGGCGCAGATTAAAGACAAGTTTCCAAACTCGATGAGTCGAATTTTGTTGGCGTGCGACGACGGGACGTTCCGCTCGGAGTTGGCGCACAGATTAATCACTCAGAAATTGGGATATTCTCAGGTGAAGATTATAGACGGTGGGATCGACGCGTACATTGAGTTCCAGCCTTTGACGAAGGAGGACAAGATCAAGGTCAGAATGGTTCCACAAGCGGGCAACGACTTGTCGGTGCTCGTCTCGGGCGTCGATACGAGACAAGCCGGACAAAAGTACTATTAATTTGTTGAGATGACGCGACGACTGTTTATTTTTTTTGCGTGTTGTTGTTGTATTAATATAGCTTTCTTTTTATCTTCCATCATCATCATCATTATCTGTTGTGTTCATTTGTATGCGTTTGCTGATGTCGTGTCGCGTTTGCATACTCGTGCACTTCTTCTTTTTTTATTGTTGGCGGTGTTATTTGTTATTAGTAACCTCTAAAATGAAACGCTCGTCGTCGTCGTCGTCGTCGTTGTCGTGGTCCTCGTCGTTTTATTATCATTATTATTATTAAGTGCAATTGGTTTTCAACGGTCTCCCTCTCTCTCTGTCTCTCTCCCTCAAACAAACAAAATCAACGACACGCATCATCGAATGTGGCAGACGTCGAATTGTGCCAACGCTTGCAAGAGCATGATGACATCCTCGACATCGTCGACGTAATACGGCGCTTTCGACGGTTTTTGACCGACAGTGGAGCAAAACATAGCGCATCCGGCGTAGGACGCGTCCATTTCTTTTCTATTTTCAATCGCGATAAACATTTCTTCGTCTGAACGGTCGTCGCCGATGGATAAAATGAAGTCCACCGTATCGGTGTTACTTTGTTCTCTCGATAACACTCGATCAACTGCTAAGCGTTTGTTGACATCTTGTGCGGTGATTTCGACGACGTTGTTCCCTCTTCGAACGTCCACTGGATCGTGTTCTAAAGCACCTTCCAAGTGGTCGACCAACTCTTTCGCTTGCCAGTTACCGAAATCCGCATCCGCGTCGCGATAGTGCCACACGAACGAGCTTCCCTTGGCTTGAATGAACGAACCGTCCGTGGCTTCCATGTACTGCTCTAAAATCGGTAAAACGGTATCTTTCCACGCCGCGACGTGTTCAGCCGTACCGGGAGGTGCTAATTCAATCCACTCGTTGTTCGTATCGTCTCCTCGATACCAGTATCCGTGTTCGGCGACTAAAGAAATATTCGGCACTTTACCAAACCATTCGTCCAAGGTTGCTTTTTCGCGTCCGCTGACGATGCATAAAGTGTTCGCCTTATCGGCAGCTAGAGACGTCAATAAACTTGTCAAGTGCGATGTCGGGGGCTGGTTGAAGGATGCTAACTGCACGAGAGTTCCGTCGTAATCGATGAACAGTTTCCGTTTCCTCGCTTTCTGATAGGCGCCAACGCACCTGTTCGTATCCAATTTGCGAAAGCTCGAGTCGAGTTGCACGACTCTAAAATTCAAACCGAAACCTAAACCGTAGCTTCTCGAAGATGACGCTCGTGCGCACGTTCTTTGCAACTCGCTCAAGCAGCTCTTCGCCCAAAATCCGACGTTGTGTTCTCCGACGTATTTCCAGTGTTTTTCGTGTCTCATCTCGCTTTCTTTAGAGCTCAAGGATAACGCCTTATAAACTACATCCGCGACGTCGTCTACATCCCATGGGTTTACGCGAAACGCCCCAGATAAGGACGGGGACACGCCGGTAAACTCAGAAACGATTAAGCTCGACTGTCTCGGTAAAGCATATCCGTCTCTAGTCGCTTTCTCTTCGTCTTTGGGGCCTTGTCTACACGTGATGTATTCGTACGGTGCGAGGTTCATGCCGTCTCTGGTGACGGTGACCACGGCTACGTCGGCGACTGAATACAAAGCCGCTCTTTCGTGTAAAGGAATAGACTGTTCTCGAAAGATAACCACTTCAGTACCCGCCGCACCGTTAATTTCTTTTACCAGTCTGTTTACTTCAGCTCGTAAATTCTCCACGTCTTCGTTTTTTGCTCGCGCTGGGTTACAAATCTGTAACAACACGATCGATTCGACCAGCTGCGGGTGTTCCCTCAACAACGTCTGGTAGGCTTTTAATTTTAACTCGATGCCTTTAAAGACATCGAAATCATCGATGGCCAATAAAATACGTTTTCCTCGGTGCGCTCTCAACATATCATTGCGTGTATTCACCGCCCCTGGACTCGTCAACGCCTCTCTCAATCGATCGGTTTTCACGCCAGTCGGGCAGATTTTCACGGACACTTGCCTTCCGTAATAATCAATACACAGTGAACCACGATTGGTGGTATACGTTAAACCTAACAATCTCGTGCAGCAACTCAAAAAGTGTCTCGCGTAGTCGAAAGTGTGAAAACCAACCACATCTGCGTTTAATAATCCTCTCAAAATCAACTCTCTATTCGGCAACGTCTTAAAAATCTCGGATGACGGAAACGGCGTGTGTAAGAAAAACATGCACCGAATAGAATTGAATCTTTTTCGTAAAAACGTCGGTAAGAGCATCAAGTGATAATCTTGGATCCAGACGTGGTCGTCTTCGGAGCTAACGACTTCCATAAGCGTGTCCGCGAAAATCTTATTCGCCCCGACGTGCGCTTGCCACAACGACTTTTCGAACCTTTGCTCGTTCTGTCCCATCGGCAACACGTAATGCATCATGTTCCACAAATACTCCTTACAAAAACCTTTATAATGCCTCTCTCGCATCTCTAAATCAACCATCACCGGCACGCAGTTGAATCTTTTCTGCAAATCTCTCATCAGCGCGTCCTCTTCTTCGCTCTCGATTTCGCACGCGTTGCTCGGCAACATCCCGACGTTAATCATCTGCTTAAAGTCTCCATCGTCCAAAACACCCTCTCTCATTTGATCAAAGATTGAATCCCCATCCGCTTCGATTTCCCACGAGTGCCCGAACTGATTTTTCTCGCTCAGTTTGGTCATTTTCAGAGGCAATTGGTTCGCGCACACGATGACGCGTTCCACGTGCGGTTCGCTCTGGTACGAATCCGTCGAGAATGCGCCCGAGGATTTTTGGGAAGTCGTTTCTCGAGGCGAGACGAGCTCTGCGCGCGATGAAGAAGAGAAGAATAAAGACCAGAACAAAGGTCAGCGAAAAAAACGCGAAGAAACGAACGCGCCAGAGACGGTTTGTTCTGTGTTTTGCCGTCGTCGCTCGAAAGAGAGAAGAAAACAGAAGAAGAACGGAAAGAAAAAGAAAGGTTTATCCCGGCTTTTTTCTATTGAAAAAATCGAAAAGCAAAAAAATTCTCACCTTGCAAGTTTTGAAACGAGCTCCCGTTGGACTTCTTCATGACGACGACCGCCTTCCTCCGCGTTGTTTTACTCCCCGCTCTCTCTGCGCGTTCTTTTGTTTTCTTTCGGCGGGGGGGGTCGAGGCGTGCGCGCGCTGCGCTTGTCTTCTCTCGAATGAAATGCAGAAAGAGAGAGAGAGGAAGGAGGTTTTCGGTTAGGGAAATACGATAGACAAAAAAGAGAGAGAGAGAAAGAGAGAAAAATTTTTATTTTCGCGCGAGAAGAAAAGGAGAGCAGCTTTTTTGGACCTTCGTTGGTCCGAATCTCTTACTCCGCGACGAGAGCCTCTTCGCTCTCTCGAGGGAGGTTTCCCTTCGCTTTCGACTACTGCTGTAAAAATCGTCTTGTGAGGAAAAAT
>Ga0255765_1004103_pt1 | contig 14897 bp, 10 predicted proteins | sample 041ome_8_FD_179965 | JGI IMG/M metagenome (GOLD analysis project Ga0255765, IMG submission 179965) | Coastal salt marsh microbial communities from the Groves Creek Marsh, Skidaway Island, Georgia - 041407BS metaG (version 2) | ecosystem: Environmental > Aquatic > Marine > Intertidal zone > Salt...
GGCGGCGGCGACGGGACGGTGTCGTGGACGTTTTCGCTGTTGAAAACCGCGCAAGAGGAGGAAGAAGAAGAAGAAAGAGAAGAAACGGAAAAAGAAGCGACGGAGCGAGGAAGCGGGTGTGCTTACTGCGCGCCGCTCGGGCAGCTCCCGATGGGCACCGGAAACGAGTTTGCGAGAGTGTTCGGATGGAACGAATCGAAAGACCGGTGGGAGAGCGATTTCGACGCGTTTTGCGAGGAAATGAAAACGGGGGAAATTGCGCAGGCGGATTTGTGGAAGTTTGTGAGCGAGAGCGTGGTGGATTACGCGCGCGACGGCGAGAAGAAGAAGGCGAGGACGAAGACGCGGGATTATTTTTCTTCGTCTTCTTCTCCTCCTCCTTCTCCTCCTTCTCCGTCGGGAACTTTCTCGATGTTGCGACAAAGAAACGCCGCCGCCGCTTCTGGGCCGCCGGCGAGTGAAGGGGAAAAAGGAGAAGAGAAAGACGAAACAAAGACGACAAAACCAGCCGGCAACAACAGACGACGACGGAACTGGTCGTTTTCCGGGCACCTTCGTTCGCCATCTGAACTCGAGGAGACGTTGGTTGAATCCATACGAGACCACGACACGCAGACGCCGCATCCGAGTTTGCCGACTTCGTTGTTCGCGGATCCGCCGTTGAACCCTCCCGGGGCGACGACACAGATGGGTTTAGTACAGAAAGGAAGAGAGTTCGTGCCGCCAAAGATGATCAGTGAACATGGATACGCAAACAAAGCGACGACGAATCCGTTCGTATCTTTACCGTCGGAACGCGTTGACGACGACGGAGAAGAGCAAGCGGCTGATGCAGACATCGAATCTGGCATTTCTCCGCGTTCTCCGCGTCGAGAAAAACAACAACAACAACAAAGAAAAACGGGAGAAACCGTCTCTCTGCCTTTGGTAAAAGTCGAAAAGTTTGAAAAGCTCTCCGCCTGTTTCTTCTCGGTTGGTTTCGACGCCGGCATCGCGTTACAGTTCCACCAGTTTCGAGAGAAAACGGAAAAGTGTTGCGTCGTTCCGAAGACAGTCTCCGCCAACGTCGCAGGGTACGGCGTTCTCGGTGCGTTAGAATGGCTCGCCAAGCGCAGATATCTCTCTTCGAAAACCATCCGCCTTTACGTGGACAACAAACCCGTACCGATCCCGGAGCGCGCCAACACCATTCAAATCTTCAACATCCACTCCTCGACGACTGGAGTCGATTTTTTCGGTTCCGGAGAAAAATCCAAAGCGCACGAGCGCTTGCAAGACTTTCAACCGCCGTCTGTCCAAGACGGATTAGTCGAAGTTGTCGCCACCTACGGCGTCGGCCACCTCTCCGCCATCCGGTTCCGAATGACGCACTCCTACCGCTTGGCGCAAGGCAAGAAAGTAGAAATCGTCCTGAAGCGACCGTTGCCGGTACAAGTAGACGGCGAGCCGTGGTTAAATCAACCGGGAAGATTGAAATTTACCTTCTCTCGATCGTGGCCCGTGGTGTTAGGTTTAGGAGAGTTGAGAAACGTGCATCCTCCTCCTCCTCCTCCTCCTCCTCCTTCTTCTTCTTCCGTTCGCCTCTCGTCAAAGTCGAGCGAAAAGAAGAACCGTCGATTCGGAAACGACGACATGGTTTGAAAGTATCGAAACGAGAGGAAGAGAAGGAGAAGACAAACGAGGAGAGACCACGCATAGAAAAACACCCCAAGCGCACATACCCGTAATAGAGTTGTAATAGTACTTATTCGCGCGCGCACAGAGACGTTGACATTAATTCGATTCCATCCCGCAGACTCTTTTCCCTCGGCAGAGAGAGAAAGAGAAAGAGAATCCGGCACACTAAAAGCGCGCTCGCGCGCGCGTCATTCCCCCTCCTCTTCCCATTCACAAAGAGATGCGCTCGTCCGCGAGGAGCAGCGACACGGCGGCGTCGCGCGGTTTCTTCTACCCCTCCTCATCGTCGAAGAAGAAGCAAAAGCAAAAGCAAAAGCAAAAGCGCGCCGGCGTTGTCCGGTGCGACATTTCCCCGGAAGGGAAGAAGAGAGAAGAAGATAAAGACATCGACCGCGCGTTCGCGATCGCCGTTTTCAAGCGATGGCTTTCATCGCTCGGCGTGGATATCTCTAAAACTGAATTCGTCTCGACGCGGTCGATGGGCATCGGCGGGGTCGTTTTGAGAGACGCGGAGGAATTGGATTTGGTGTTTCGAATACCGTTACCGCGAGAAGAAGGGAGGAGGATGCCGGTGGCGATGCGGTGGGACGCGTTCATTCATTCGTCGTCGTCGTCGTCGTCTTCACTGCTCGGATTTAGCGCAGAATTGGGCGAGATATTCGTGAAAGAGCGGTTGGAGAGTAAACTGAGAGGCGTTTTGATCGAAGACGACGGCGACGCGGAGGAAGAGGACGCGTCGAACGCGTCGTCCTCGTTTCCGTTAGATTCGACGAGGACGAGCATGTTAGCGTTGGCGCTGATGTATCAAGACGCGAAAGCGAGGAGTAGGAGAAGAGCGATAGAATTAGGAATAGATGTAGAAGTAGATGAATTTTGGAGAAATCAGGATCCGCCGCATTGGCAGGCGTACGTGGATTTGTTGCCGACAAACGTGGATTCGCTTTTGTTGTGGTCGACGGAGGAGTTGGCGTTTTTACAAAACAGTCGCATCGGAGAGCGGGCGAAGCGGAGGAAGAAACTGGTTCAGGAAGAGTTTGACGTTTTATTTTCCAACAATAACACGGGCTTACGGGAAGAGTTTGTGCGGCTCACGAGCGCGGCGGCGGCGGTGACGAGTGCGGAAGAGACTTCCCCTCCTTTTCCGGGCGAAAAGAGGGGACGACGACGAAGACGACTGACGCCGTTTCGATTCGAGACGTTGCAAGAATGGTTCGAGTGGAGTTACGCGACGGTATTAGCGCGAGCGTTTACGCTTCCGGAAATCGAGAACGGCGCTTTAATCTTTTGTCCAGGCTTGGATATATTTAATTCGGCGAGAGACGCGGCGAAATGCGAGGTGAGACTTTCACCTCACGACGACATCTCGTTACACGCGACGGTGGGTGGATACCGCGCCGGGACGCAAGCTTTCCACGATTACGCCGACCACGCGAGCGGTGGCGCGCTTCTCGAGTTTGGTTTCATCTACGACGACGACGAGCGGTTGAACTTTCCGCTCTTCATGGACGAAAACGAAAAAACACCCGGTACTCGGTCGTCGACGTTCATTTACGAAGGCGCGACGGAGATCGACATCTCCGCAACCGCCGTGTTGCGCGACTTCTTGACGCACCCGCGCGTTCTCGAAAAATGCAAACAACTCGACGTCCTCGCGCCGTCCTCGACGTCTGAGAAACCCGTTCTGCGCAAATTCCTCCTCTCCAACGTCACCAAAACGCCCTGGGATTCCTCCGCGAGGACAAAAATCGCTCGTCCTTCCCTCGAGTGCGTCTCTAAAGACTTACTCGATATCGTCCAAACGATCGAACGCGAAGTCGTCGTCACAAACACTAAAACCACCGCGTCGCTCTTACTAAAACAAATATACGAACGCGAGCTCGCGCGGTACTCGGCGACTACCATCGCGGAAGATTTGACGACGTTGCGAAGCGCCCGAGAAAGAGAAGCCTCTCGCGACGACGGAAACGAAAACGAAAACGAAAGCCGTCGTCGTCGTCGATTTCTCCTCGCTTTGAAACTTCGTCTGAGCGAGAAGATCTTGCTCCGAGCGTGCGTCGACGACTTGGAAACAACAACGACAACGACAACAACGAGCGAGTAAACTTTTCTTTCGCTATTCCCTTCTAAATAATAATATACACGTGTGTCTATGAGTTCTTCTATCTTCTATCGCGCGAACGCATCTTTCTCCTCTCTCAAAACCTCCTCGAGTTCCTCTCTCGCGACTGGAATCGTCGTCGTCGCGTCGTCGTCTAATCCGTCTCCTCCTAAGCTTCCCGCTGGTCCCGCGAAGAAGAACGACGAAAAGCTCGAAGAAGAAGAAGAAGCATACGACGCGACGACCATCGCCGCGACGGATAAAAAGGTCATCGAAACGAGGATTTTGCCGTTTATCGGGCGGTGTTTACACCTCTCCCACCAAGACCACAAAAACCACGAGAATCCAGGTTTCGCCGTCGCCGACGAAGAGGGAGAAGAGGAAGAGGAAGGGGAGGAGGAAGGGGCGGACATCCGTGATCTGTGTATCCGTATGTGTGACGCGCAAATCTTTTTCCCGCCAAAATCTATTCGATTGTTTCGTTTAGGGTTTCACTCGAATGCATCACATGCGCGCTTCGCGGAGACGACGCGCGTGCATCAATCGAAACGCACGCGTTCATCGTAAGCATCATGTCGTCGTCGCCGTCGTACAATAAGAAACGGCAGCAGCAGCAGCAGCAGCAAAACTCGTCGTCGAACAAAACGATCAAATACAATCTCCGTTCGAAGAGTTCTCTTTCGCTTTCCAATCATCCGATCTGTTCCGACGCGTCCGAACGGTACGATGTCATCGATCACCGAACGACGAACCGAGGAGAAAGAGGAGCGACGAGAAAGAAAACGAAAGTCGTAGACGATGTCGGTGGCGATTATTGTAATTCCTTCGACGAATTGTCGCCGCCGGAGGCGATGATGGTTGGCGGAGAGAAGAGCGTCAAGAGGAAGATTGATTTTCTAGAGGAGGAGGAAGAGGAAGAGGACGGAGACGAAGTTTTGCTCGACTTTGACGCGAAGAAGAAGAAGAGGAGGAGAAAAGCTTCTTCCGCGGGAACGTCCGCTCGAAAATCGACGAGAAGGAACGCGAAGGAGAAGACGCAAGAGAAGAAGAAGAAGACGACGACGAATAAGAATAAGAATAAGAATAAGAATAAGAATAAGAATAATAAGAAGAAAGACGTAACGGCTGGGAGCGGGTACGCGACGCCAATCGCGACGTACTTTACGAGCGACGAAGGGTCGAGGCACGCCGCGACCGGGTCGTTTTTTGCGAGCACGGCGAGGACGTCGTCGTCGCAGGAGAACGAAGAGAACGGCGCGAGGAAAAGTCCGGTGAGCATGCAAAAGTGGATGCGGGAGGTGTTGAAGGCGCCGGTGAAAGGCGGATTGAAATTTGATTTAGAAGAAACGCCGCCGAATGATGCGAATAACAACACGATCAAGGCGTCCTCGTTCGCGTCGCCAAAGAGAGTCGATGTCGAGAACAACTTTTATAACAACAACAACAACAACAACAACAACAACAACAACAACAACAACAACAACAACAATAACAAGAAGAACGCGAGTAACAATAGCAACGTAGTGACGCCGATTGCCGACGGTGGAGGCATGACGACGCCGAGGTTTAGGAACGTGACGCCGAGAGATATATTCTCTTCGCTGCGCACGACGCCGATTTAATCGAGCGTGCGTCAGAAAGAGAAAGAGAGAGAGAGAGAAAGAGAGAAAACAAAAACTGTGTACTAATATACTTTATTATAACTTTAGAACAGAGCGGAAACACCGCGTTGTGATTTTATTAAATATACATTAAAAATTGTGAATAAGTACCCGGTATTATTATTATACTTAGTATTATGATTGATCAACGCGTGTGTGTGTCATGACATCTACTTGGTTTCTCGCATGACTTCTATATGTATCTTGTTCAGTTTCATTGGTGTGCTATTACCTTCTTCTCTTTCCGTTCGTATTTTCTTCGCGTAAAAAAGTTCGTTTCAGGATTTCGTGTAATAAATTTATTTGGCAGCATCGCTACCCGGCACGAGATGCGGCTCGACGATTTGTCGAGCAAATTCAGGAAGCACGAAAGCTGCCGAGTGAATGGCCGAGTTGTAATATTTAAGAGGCTTCAACGTTGATCCTTCTGTTGATTGTTTCGATATTATACATTTTAGAAGAAGATGTCGAGGTCAGTATTACGCGTGCTCACATCGAGACAAACAACAACAACAACAACAACAATAATAATAATAATAATACTCAATAATAAACGTTTCTGAAGCGCTCGTTGGTGCGTATAAAATTATCATCATCGCCCTCATAGGGGACGAAATATTCGACGCAAGTCGTCAGTTTCAAACGCGCATCTCAAGACGCGCGGCTGAAAAATTCCGATATTCTCAAACTTGTATACGATGTAAGATGAAGAATCACCGGGCCGATAATAATAATTTTTGACGCACAAAATAATATTATTAAGAAGACCGAAACGCGCGCGAGTCGTAACCACGCGCACGTTTCCCTTTTGATGAGACGTTTAACATGTTCACATTTTATATATTTTGCGAGAGCTCGAAAATCGAAAAACGCGCGAACAAACAAACGAAAGAGAAGGAAAAAAAAGAGAGACAATGCGCAAAGAAGAAGAAGAAAGTTCAACGACGACCAAATCAAAACATCTTACCCTTAGTCTTCGGCGCTTCTCGTCTGGGCCGTTCGAACGTGACCGTCTCTCCATTCACACCGGGTTTTGAGGCTAGCACGAACCCAATCTGTCCGCTCGGATACGTCGGTATCGTACAATACGCGTAGCTCACGCTCCCCCCGACAAACACCTTCTTACACATCTCCAACGTATCCCCGATCAAATCTCCGTGCAACCACAAACACTCGCCTTGTGTGCACACCACACCTCCAGGTTTTAACGCTTTAAATACGCTCCTAAAAAACCTCTCCTCGAACAACACGCTCGCCGGCCCAATCGGATCGGAACTGTCCACGATGACGCAATCGTACGTCCCTTCCTCGCACGCCTCCACAAATTTCACCCCGTCGCAAATCATCACCGACGCCCGTTCGTCCTCAAACCCTTTCGCCATGTACGGCATGAACTTCTTGCTCACTTCTGGCACCATCCCATCGATCTCCGCCATCTCCACTTTCTCGACGTACGGGTGTCTCGTCACCTCTCTCAGCGCCCCGCCGTCGCCGCCGCCGATAATCAACACCCGTTTCGGTTCCTGAGTTATCGCGCACAGCGGTATATGCGCGATCATTTCTTGGTACGCGAACTCGTCCCGTTCCGTCGCTTGTATGCACCCGTCCAACACGAGTAAATTCCCGTACGTGGACGTTTTGAACACTTGCACGTGTTGAAACTCGCTCCGTTCGTCGTACAGTTTCTCGCGAATTTCCAGCGAATTCGCTTGTCCCGGCCACATCTCCGGGGATATTTCAGAAAACCATCCGTCTTTGAGACAGTTGTTGCCTTTAAAAATCCCACGCGCATCGATTGAGAAGGAGGAGAAGAAGAAGATAAAGTCAGCGAGAAGAAGAAGAGCGCGCGCAAAGTTTCGCGAAGAAGAAAAAGAGAGAGAAGCGCCAACACGCAACACTTTGTCTGGGGGTGGCGGCGAAAGAGAGAAAAACGAACAACAAACAACAAAACGTGGCTTCTTCTTCTCTTCTCACCGGTGTGCGTGACCGCAGACTCAGTCATCTTAATAAAATAACGGTGGTAATAACTCGAACGCTCGTGGTTCTTTTTCTTTATGCCTCGAACGCGGTGGTGGTGGTGTTTTATCGCGCCGCAAAGACGATGCCTCGTCTGCATGCAGCAAGACTGGGGAAAAAAATGCTAGAATATTCCTCATATTCTATCGCGCGATACACGCACGCACAAAGAGAGAGAAGAAGAAGAAGAAGACAATAAGAAGAACACGACCGATGATGTCGAAAAAGATGGGAGGCGTCTCGGTGTTTTTTTTACTCGCGTGCGCTGTCGTCGTCGGCGTCGCCGCGTTCTTCTTCTTCGAAAGCAACGGCGGGGAAAGCAGCGACGCGTTTGTAACGACCGATGCTTTTCAAAGCGACGACGACGATAACGACGACGGCGTTGATGGAGCACCGCGGTCGATGGCATCGAAACGAATCCCAGAGGCTATCGACCCGCTCTCGAGCGCGCGCGGGGAAGGCGCGGTGAAGATTCCAAGTTCTGACGATGATTTGCGCAACGCGTCCGAGAAACATTGGATGGAAGAGATGTTTCGAGCGAGACGAAAGGCTGGATTGGTTGGACCCGAGCGGTGCCGAGACGTGCACTTTGGCGCCGTCGCGGCGGGGAAGACGAGAGGTAACCATCGACACCGAGGGAAGATGGAAACGTTTGCAGTTTTTGGAAACGCGAACGGCATCGTGAGAGTGGAGCGAGAGTTAGGGGGCGCGTATACGGATTACAGTTTCAGGAGAAACGAGAAAGTGATAGTGTCGAGTCCGAAAGGTCTCGGTCACGCGATTACGAACGTCGAAGAGGACGAGAGTCGCGTCGTGGTGATCGTGGCGTGCAGCGATCAAGCGCACGAAGACGAGGACGCCGGGCAAAATGATTATCAAATCTGGGACGATCTTTGAAGCGAGCGTAGTTCGCGTAGTTGAATGTAGTCGTTTGTACTTTTAGTTTTGTATTTTTAGTTAATAATACGTAGTAAAAAGAAAAACTGGTCGTAGGCGTGATGATGATGTTTTCGGCGTAAAACAACTCCGGCTGCTGCTGCTGCGTGTATCGCATTTATCCGCCGAACAAACCGCCAAAAAAGGACCCGCTGGATGAATCCGCGGCAGCTTTTGGTCGTTCAACGGCGCCGGCTCCCCAAATAGAGGCGGCCACGCCGTATTTTTCCACGTACCCTTGGAATCCGTCGTGCGCGTCCGCCAACGCGGTTATTTTGTCTCCATCGCTCGCCGCTAACAGCTTCTTTTGCAACTCGCTCTTTCGCACCGATCTTCCCGAACGCATGTCCATGGTTTCTCTCTCGGCGGTAGCTTCGGAGCGTTTCATGATGTCCATCAATCTCACCGAATCGCGACTGGAACTCGTCTCCACCTCGGCGATGGCTCGGTCCACTGATCGCATGGCGTCTTCGAACGAAACCATCGCTCTTTGCACGTCCATGCTCTCCGCTCCAGCTAAGGTCAATTTCGATCGAATTCCCGTCGCCCACGCTTTGACGTCGTTTACGTTTCTCATGATGTTCGACACCGCTTGCGCGACTTTGTGTTTGTCGTCCGCCATGATTTCTTTCATAGCCTCGATCGTTTCCTTCGCGCCGACCAATTTCGATTGGTAAATTTCCAAACGCGCTTCTCTCTCTTCCAACTCCTCGACGTAATCCTCGAAAGTTTTCACAACATCTCTCAGACGCGCGTTTTGGTCGATCAAATCTTGACTTTTCTGCGTCAAATCGTGCATTTTCTCCTTCATCTCCGCGTGATGGTTCGTCAACTTCACCGCGGCTTCCTTCGCCTCGTCTCTCGCTTGCTCCAACTCCTCCGTCATAAATTTTCTCTGTTTTTCAAATTTAAGCTTAAACTGCTCTCTTTCGTCCTCCAATTGTCGGTTAACTTCCGCGTACGTCTCGTCGATTTTCTCCTCGGCTCGTTTTCTCTCCCGTTCTCTCAACTCGTTCACCACCTCTTGTTGCTCCGCGTGTTTCAACTCCATCTCTTTCAACGTGTTCGTCAAGAACTTAATACCTTCCCCTTTGGCGTCTTGTCTCAGTCGTTCCGCGGTATCTCTCTCTTTCTTCAACCTCACGCACGTCTCCAATAACTCCGCGTTCTCATCGGCTTTTTCTCTCACCTCGATCGCTTGCTCCAAAAACTTCTTCTCGTACTCGCTCTTCACTTGATTCACGCCTTCTCTCACGTGAAACTCCACCGTTTCGTCCACTCTCGCTTTCAATCTCGCCAACTCTTCCTCGTGATCTTCCTTCATCTTCTCTCTCTCCGGAACCGAAAAGTGCGCGTCCAAAATCGCCTCGTGTACTTTCTTAATCTGTTCCTCGCGAAACTCCCCCATCTCCTTCTCCACGCGTCGCTCGAACTCGTCCATTTTTTGCGTGTATTCCACTCGTAAATTTTTCTCGATGTCTCTCTTCGCGTTCCTTATCGCCGTTTCTTTCGCGCCGTCGATGTCCGAGGCTTTCTCAAACAGCTTCGTGTACGCCTCTTCGGCGTCTCGATGTTGCTTCGCGACTTCGTCCTTCTCCCGCGTGAGCATCACCACCGACTGTTCGAGATGAGCGATTCTATCTTTCGCTTTCTCCAACTCAATCGACGTCGTCGCGGACGAATGCTTCGCCGCGTTCCCCTCGGATATCTGCAAGTGCGCATCTCTCAGCTCTTTTTCCAGATGTTGGATTCGTTTCGTGTACTCCGCCGCGATCGTCGCCGCGGTCGCGTACGGCATCGATTCGATCGAGTTTGCACCATTGAAGCCTCCTTTTGAAGACGACGACGACGACGACGCTCCGTTGTTGGACGCTTCGAGCAATCTTTGCAGTCGCACCGAAGATGCTTCCATCTTTTTCTTTCTTCTTCACTCTCTCTCACTCTCTTTCTCTCTCTCTCTTAAAGGAGAACGCGCAGGGGTGTGTATTTGTCAAGAGTCTTTGTAATCTTTTTTCCCCAAAACTCTCTCCTCTCAGCCGCTGATTTCAAGCCGCAGAGCAGCACGAAAAAAAAAAGAAAAAAAAACGCTTAAGACACATGTCTTTACGCATGCGTCGTCGTGTGATGAGAACAAAAGAAAAGAGAACGCGTGCGCCGCGAGTGTGACGAGAGAGAGAAGAGAGAGAAGAGAGAGATCTGTCTCTCTCTCTTCTCCGTCTCTCGTTTCTTTCTCTCTCCGCGCGTGGTGGTGTTGTCTTTTTTTTTATGCGGAGAGAAACGAGAGAGAGAGAGAGAGGTCCGGTTTTCTTTTTTCTCCATCGTCGTCGCGAAAGTTAAAACTTTTTTCTCGTTTTATCCATTTTCCTCCTCCAAAACACAACTCTCTCTCGCGAAGAAGAAGAAGAAGAAGAAGCGAGCGAGCGAGGCAAAGAAGAGAGAAGAAGGAAACGACGAGAGAAACTAGAGATGGAGTCTTCTGGTTCTTCGTTATCGTCCGCGGCATCGGCGCCAAAAATAGGCCTCGTCCAAGGCTTAAAACTCGTCTACTCGGCGGTCTCGACGCATTCCGCGGACGGGTTTAGCGTGAATCTGAACCAGATCAAACGAGACGCGACGTACGTGTCCTTTTTGGCGATATCGTGCTTTGGGTTTGCCTCGGTCGCCGGGACGGAGGTGATCAGTTTGAGCAAGAAGAAAGCGGAAGCGTCGAAGGCGATTCGAGAGTGTTCGACGATGTTGGATTTGAACAAGATGGGGGGAGACGATTCGTCGTCCAAAGACGAGAGCGGAAAAGCGTCATCGTCTTCCAACACGACGAGCGGTAAGAAGAAGAAGAAGAAGAAAAGAGGACCGAGAGGCGCGACGGATAAGCAGTTTTGGACGGAGCTGAAATATTTGCTCCAAATTGCGTTTCCTTCGCCCACGTGTCGAGGGTCGCAGCTCCTTTCGGCGCAGTTTTCGTTGCTCGTCATGCGAACGCTGTTGACCGTTCGGGCGAATAAAGTCAACACGTTTTACCTGACGAAAGCGATCGCGACCGCGGATTGGAAGTTTTGGGTTCGGTGGTATTGGAACTTTATCGGGTGGATGACATGCGGAGTCGTCGTGAATTCTGGGTTGAGGTACACGGAATCGTTGATTCAGGTGGAGTTGAGATCGGCGCTGACGAGAAGAGCGCACGAAAAGTACATGAAGTTGAACAATTTTTACAAGACGGCGGTGTTGAGAGAAGGTGGGTTGGAACACGTGGACCAACGAATCGTGGCGGATATCAACGAGTTTAGTCGCGAGGCGGCGTTTTTGTACGGACACAGCTTTAAACCGATTTTGGAGTTCACGTTGTCGCTGGCGGAAGCGGCGAAGGAGTTGGGATATTCTCGACCGCTGGCGTTGTTCGCGAGTCAAATTTTTATCACCGGGACTTTACGGGCGATGTCGCCAAAGTTAGGCCCGATGGTAGCCAGGGAAGCCGCGTTAGAAGGTGGTTTCCGACACCAGCACGCGCGATTAATCGCGCACGCGGAAGAGATCGCGTTGTTAAAGGGTGGCGAACGCGAAAAGGATTTATTAAACGCAGGGTTGGATAATTTAGTCACCACGCAGAGATGGCACGCGTTGCAAAGAGTTCGAAAATCTATGGCGGATAACATTTCCAAGTTTCAAGGTTTGTTAGTTGGAAGCGTGTTCGTCCACGTGCCATTTATGGCGAAACGAGGTTTAAGCGAAGGCGAACGGATCTCCACGTTTCGAGCGACGGAGGAGTTGATGTTGAGAAGCGGCGGCGCGTTTACGGAAGTTTTGTTGTTGGGTAAGAACTTGGACGAAATGGCTGGATACGCGCACAGATTAGGAGAGTTGTTTCACACGTTGGATAAAGCGGAAAAAGAATCGTTAGCGATGGATAAGAAAGCGAAAGAGGAAAAAATGTTGTTGGCGTTGCCCGGAGGAGAAGGAGATGAGGAAAAAATTACCCCGGCGGCGCAAACGTCGATTCGTTTCGATAAAGTCTCCGTCGGCGCTCCCGAACCTGACGGTTCTACGCGCATTTTACTCAAAGACTTATCTTTAGAAATCAAACGAAACGAACATTTACTAATCACGGGACCGAACGGGTGCGGAAAAACGTCTCTGCTCCGCGTGTTGGCTGGATTGTGGCAGCCGGTTTCCGGCGTCGTGACGAAACCAGCCGCGGATGAGTTTTCGATGATGTGGTTGCCGCAACGCCCGTACTTATCCCAAGGTTCCTTGAGAGACCAAGTTGTATATCCCGCCAACACCAAGAAAATGCGCGTGGACGACGAATACGTGAAAGATTGCTTGCGCAGAGCCGGATTAGGTAAATTCATCGAGGGCGATTACGCGTTAGGATTAGGCATGCGACACTTGGAATGGAACGACGTGTTGTCTGGGGGCGAACGACAACGCATCGGGTTCGCGAGACTGTTTTACCACAACCCCAAATTTGCTATTTTAGACGAAGCGACGAGCGCGATAAACCCAGACCACGAGGCAGAGTTGTACAAAGAGGTTTGCTCGAGCGGCACGACCATCGTCTCCATCGCGCATCGATTAGAATTGAGAAAGTTTCACGCGAACGAGTTAAAAATCAAAGGCGACGGGAAAGGCGGCTACGAAGTTTCGAAATTAAAGTAGTAGTTTGTGATATTCAATTCACATTTTTTAATGACTTAGCAGTACATTTTGTACCTCGTGGAGTGCCGTTATTCTTCACATGTTGCGCTCGCGCTGATCGCGTATTTTATAGTATATTACATATTTTTCATCTATTTTTTTTCGTTCTTCCATCTAGTACCGTCGCTTCTAGGCATCAAATATTCAAGTACGCGACGAAACTCATCAACGGCAAAAACACCAGTCCGAAAACAAAGATAATCGCTTGTTCGTTCAGTTTCTTCGCCTCTTCGTCGTCCTCTTCTCTTGATCGCCATTTTGGATTGACCCATTTTTCTAAAGCGTCTTCGGTATACTTTCTCCTATCCGATTCGTAATCGAACAAATCCGCTTTCATCTTCTTCGACGCCGTGGTCATCCCCCAAAGCATTCTCTCCGCCTGCTTGGAGACCATGCCGTACTGATTCCCTAAAACTCTCTTGTACTGTTTCAACGCCTCTTCTCTCCGCTGCGCGTTATCTAGACACATCGCGTAACAAAAAATCACCTTTCCTCCCAATTCCGAACGCGCGTTGATCTCCTGCTGAAACGGCTCTAACGCCGCGATACCCTTCATCACACTCCCGACGCGTAAAAACTCGTTCGCTTCCGCCAAAGCCTCTCGCACTTTCTCCTCCTCTTCTTTCGACATGTTCAACGCGTTCGACGTTCGGTACTTCTCCAACTTTTTCGCCACGCGAATTTTCCTCGCCTCCGTTTCCTCTTTCGATTCGATGATGTTTCGCCCTTTCTCGTCCTTCTTCAGCGTCCTCCCACCCCCGTACTCTTTCGAAATATCTTTCGGACGCGGGAACACTCCCCACGTCGATACTTTCGGTTTATAATTCACCCCGGTATCGATGTCGTCCATACCTACGATGCTCTCGTCCTCGTCGAACGGATTATACGACGTATCTTTCGATATGATTTGAACGTTCACCGTTTTCTGTTTTCGCTCAACATCCGACCTCGTCTCCTCCTTTTCCTCTTCTTCTTCCTTCTTCTTCTTCTTCGTAACCGCGTACCCTCTCGCCTGCGCGATCCTTTCCTCCGCGGTTAGCTTTTTCGAATCCCCTTTACCGCTCGTCACGACGCTCGGCTGCTCCGCGCCCATTTTCTTACTCTCGTTGTACTTTTGCGCCGCGTTCAACATCGCCGCGAATTCGTCCTCTTTTTTCTTCTGACTCTTCGAATCTTTTCCGATGTTTGAGAGCACGGCGGACGAGTCGATGTTTTCTGTTTTCGTTCGCTTGATAACGGAGAGGCCTTTGACCTGGACGACGTCTTCTTCTATTTTCGCGTTATCGTCGTCTGTTTCGTCTGTTTCGTCGTTCGAAGGAGAAGAAGAGCGGACGAGAAATCGAATCGCTCTCGTCGCTTTCTTGTTCGGTCCTCCTCTTCCTCTTCTCGACGAAACAGACGACGACGACAGAAGAAGAAACGCGCCAGCGCTGGTGGTGGTGGTAGTCCTCGCCGACGCGCCGCCGACGAAGAACGCGTTGTTCATCACCCCCAGCGGCGCTTTTATCTCGCTTTAAGTGTATATATATCGCGCGCGCTTTTTATGTGTTTCTCTCTCTGTCGATTTTCCCCAAAAACGTACCGAGAGTGAACGCACACGCGCGCGACGCACGCGTAAACGCACGCGCGCATCGCAATCGCAATCGCAATCGCAGAACGAAGAAATGAGACGACGAAAGAGTTCAAATCCGCAAAGGGCGGTCAACGCGAAGACGGTCGTGGTGGTGAGTAGTAGTAGCAGAGAGAGGAGAGAAGAAGAAGAAGAAGAAAAGTTGGTGTTGTGCGTGAAGATACCTGCGACGACGAACGAAGAAGAA
>Ga0255765_1004108_pt1 | contig 14874 bp, 9 predicted proteins | sample 041ome_8_FD_179965 | JGI IMG/M metagenome (GOLD analysis project Ga0255765, IMG submission 179965) | Coastal salt marsh microbial communities from the Groves Creek Marsh, Skidaway Island, Georgia - 041407BS metaG (version 2) | ecosystem: Environmental > Aquatic > Marine > Intertidal zone > Salt...
GACTTCATCGCCGCCTCGTTCGTTCGCAAGGGAAGCGACGTCGAGTACATTCGCTCCGTTCTCGGCGACTTCGCGAATAAAGTTTCCATCATCTCCAAGGTTGAGAACATGGAGGGCTTAGATAACTTTAACGACATCGTCGAAAAGTCCGACGGCGTCATGGTCGCTCGCGGCGACTTGGGTATGGAGATTCGCATGGAACAAATATTCTTGGCGCAAAAGCGCATGATCAAGCGGTGCAACTTGGCGGGTAAGCCCGTCGTGACGGCGACGCAAATGTTGGAATCCATGACGGGTGCCCCGCGCCCGACGCGCGCGGAGGCCACGGACGTGGCCAACGCTATTCTCGACGGTACCGACGCCGTGATGCTCTCCGGGGAAACCGCCGCGGGCAACTACGCCATAGACGCGGTCAAGTGCATGGCGTCCATCTGTCGCGAAGCCGAAGCGTACGTCGATGACGTCGCGAGCTATTTCCAAATTCTCGAGCAGCAAGTGATCCCGCTCGGCATCACCGAAGCCTTGGCTTCGTCCGCCGTTCGTACCGCGCAAAAGGTGAACGCCGCGCTCATCGTTACGTTGTCTCGCACCGGTCACACGGCGCAAATGATCGCCAAGTATCGACCCGAGACTCGCATCGTGAACGTTTGCATCGAAGAGCCCGATCACCAAGGTCGCGCTCTTGACGTCGTGCAGCGCTCGCTCATCACGCGCGGCCTCGTACCTCTCTTGGAGAACCCGGCGTGGCGCGGCGAGAGCGGCCACCCGCAAGAAGTCATGCGCAACGCCATCTTACACTGCCGCGACATTTTAGGTTTAGTGAAACCGGGCGACGCCATCGTCGGCGTCCATCGCATCATGGGCGAGGCCGTGCTTAAAGTCATCATCGTTCCCGAATAAATCAAGCACAATTAATCATTTTAAATCAGAAATCTTGCACCTCGTACAAAGCCGCGACGCCTCGAGACGGCCCAGGTCCTCAGTCATCCTTCGCGGTCCGCACACGCGCGCGCGCGTCGCCACCGCGCGCGTCACGCACCGCCCGACGTCGAAACCGATCGATGATACGCTTCATCCTGCTCCAAAACCGTCAAGGCAAGACGCGCTTGGCCAAGTATTACGTCCCGTTCGCCGACGATGAAAAGCGAAAATTAGAATCCGAAGTCCACCGCCTCGTCGTCAACCGCGACCCGAAGCACACGAACTTCGTGGAGTTTCGCAACTATAAAGTGATATACAGACGCTACGCCGGGTTGTTCTTCTCGCTGTGCGTGGACCTGAACGACAACGAGCTGACGCACTTGGAATCGATTCACTTATTCGTGGAGATGCTGGATCACTTCTTCGCCAACGTGTGCGAACTCGATCTGGTGTTCAACTTCCAGAAGGTGTACTTGCTCGTGGATGAGTTTTTATTGGGAGGGGAGGTGCAGGACACGAGTAAGCGGGCGATCATGGAGCGATTGGCGGAGCTGGAGCGGATCAAGGATTAGACGCGGCGAGGGCAAGTAGCAAACTAGAATGGAATGAATACCACAGCACTGTACGATGAGAGGCGCGCTCAGACGCCCGCGCGAGCTACGATGCGTCGACGATGGCGCGCGCGACCGCGGCGCGCTCGATGAGGACGCTGGAGTTGAACAGCGCGTGCGCGACGAAGGCGGAGCGAACGCCTCCGCGACTTTGACTCGCGAGCGCGAAGACGACGCCGCACGCGAACAGCGATGGGACGTCTGGCAAAGAAAAGTGCGCGAGCGCGAAGATGGCCGAAGAAACGCCGATCGCGAGCGCGGCGTTGGACGTGCGTCGACGAATGTCCTCGCAGAGGAACCCTCTAAAGAACAGCTCTTCGAGCGCGGGAGCGACGACGCACGACGCGACGACGGCGCACGACGCGGCGAACGGACCCGCGTGCGCGATGAGCGATGTCGGTGCGTCGGCAGCCGCGACGGCGTCCACGGTCGACGTCGTCGAAACTAATCCATCGACGGCGCGCGCGAGGACGACGGCGACGCCGCCGAACGCCGCGCCGCGCGCGACGAAACCGTCGTCGTCGCTCGAGCTCAGACTTCCCACGCCCCGATCTATCTCGTCCAGCACCCGCACCGTCGCCGCGGCTTTCGCGCTCTCGCACGAAAGCTGCACGACCGCTAAGCTCGCGCCGAGATCGTCCGCGTCGACCATCGCCGCGAGCGCCGCGCTCGGGACGACGTAACCGAACGCCGCCCACGCGTAGGCAAACTTCAGCGACGTATCCACGAGATCGCGCGTCGTGACGCACGAATCACTCGATGACGACGATGACGCGGCGCCTTCTCGCGGCGACGCGCGCGCGCGCGCGCGCCGCCAGCGCTCGGACGTCGCCCGCAGCCGCGGTGCACTTTTTAGTGTCGGTTGGACGACGAACGAAAGGTCGACGGCGCGCATGCCGCGCGCTCGCGCGAGCGAGTCCTGCGATGTAGACGCGAGCGTCACGCGCGCGCGATCGAGGCGCGCATCGCGATTCGCGCGCCGCGACGTGACGACGAACGCAAACACACAAACCGCGCGCGCGCGCCGCGAAAGTTTGGGCAAAACCTCCTTGGCTATTGAATGAAACCGGGCGAGTCTACTTCTACTTCAAACCGCGCGATTCTCTCTCGATCTCGATCGCGTCGAGATCTAGATGATAGAGCTCGCCGCGCTGGCCACACGCGGCCAGAGATCGGCGCACTCCTTCGCCACCGGCCCCGCGATGGCGCTCCCCTTCAACTCGCCCTTCGGGTTGCAAATCACCCCCGCGTTGTCCTCAAAGTAAATGATCAACCCTTCCTTGCGTCGAATCGGCTTGCGCTGACGCACGATGATGGCCGGGAAAACCTTTTTACGCAAATCCGGCTTCCCCTTCTTCACCGTCGCCATGACCATCGAACCGGGGTTCGCCGCCGGCAAGCGGTTTTGTCGCGAGCCCCATCGCTTCACGGAGATCAAATACAAGTTCTTCGCCCCGGTGTTGTCCGCGCAGTTCACCACCGCGCCGACGGGGACACCGTAGGACATTTTGTATTTCGTGCCGGAGGCATTACCGCCGCCTGTCGCGTCGTCGAAGCGCGCGTCCATCGCGTCAGTCGTCCATCGTTCGCGTCGCGCGCGTCAAAGCCCTAGCGCGATCGCTCGCGCGTCGATGTTCGAGCGCGCGCGTCGCGCGGCGTCGCGCGTCGCGCGGGTCGATCGATCGATCGATGGCGTTCGCGCGCGCGCGCGTCGCGTCGTCGTCGGCGCACCTCTCTTGGACATCGTGCGCGTGCGTCGCGGCGCGGAAAGGCGGACGCCGACGCGCGCGCGGGTGTCGCGATCGAGGGTTACAACACGGACCGATCGGTCGATCGATCGCGACGGTTGAGGTCGCCGTCGAGGCGGTCGATATCGACAGGATGGCGCGCGCGAGGCGACGGTTGCGACGGCGGTTGCGACCGCGATTGCTGTCGGCGAGAGGGAGCGTCGATTGGTTCACGGGGCGTTTCTTTCATGACGCGCTGGGCGCGCTCGAGGACGAGTCGCTGGGGGAAGACTCCGAGGCGTGCGTGACGGCGTGCGCGGCGTTTCTGGGAGACTTGGAACTCGTGCGGATGGCGCGCGAGTGCGGGCACGAGTGGGACGCGTACACGTGCCAGTTTGCCGCCTCGAATGGACATTTGGAGTGTTTGAAGTACGCGCACGAGAACGGGTGTCCTTGGAACGAGGGGACGTGCGCGAGTGCCGCCTATAGTGGAAACTTGGAGTGTTTGAAGTACGCGCACGAGCACGGGTGTCCTTGGAACAAGTCGACGTGCGATAAGGCCGCCTATAGTGGAAACTTGGAGTGTTTGAAGTACGCGCACGAGTGCGGGTGTCCTTGGGACGAGTGGACGTGCTATAATGCCGCCAAGAATGGACATTTGGAGTGTTTGAAGTACGCGCACGAGCACGGGTGTCCTTGGGACGAGGGGACGTGCGCATGTGCCGCCTATACTGGACATTTGGGGTGTTTGAAGTACGCGCAAGATCACAGCGCGCCGGAATCGGCGCGATACGTCGTCGGTTGGCAACGAATATGCGCCTGTACGACAGATTTGATTGTCCAAATCGCATTGTCGCGTCAACGTGACGGGTACGTGTCGCTGCGCGAGCTCACGCCTGCGGTGAATCACTTCCTTCGCGCTTGGCCCGAACTTGCATTGCCAGAAGACGTGATACGACGGATTCTGTTCGACGCCGACCTCAAACCGATGACACCGCGCGCGCGATTCTCGAGAATGATCGCGCTGTACGCCACGAAATGAAAGACAATGACGAAATCAACGATAATCTACGCTACGCTACGCTACGCAACGAATCTATCTACGACGGCTTCGCCAACGCCTCCAACGCCGCCGCGCACCGATCCATCTTCTCCATCACCCCATCAAAATCCACCCTCGCCACCGCCCCGATCGTCTCCATCGCGCTCGTCGCGTCGCTCGCCATCCTCGCGCACGTCCCCGACGCGTGCGCGTCCATCGCGCGCGCCTCGCGCGCGAAGAACGCCGCGCGGGATTTCGCGTGCGACACCACGTACGCGTGTCCCAGCGACGGTTCGTGCGCCAATCGCGCGATCACGGCCTCGCACTGCGCGCCGTCGACGACGACGTGCTCCGGCGTCGCCGCGCGCGCGTCCTCGCGCGGCGCGCGCGGCGGTCGCGCGTCCGACATCGCGTCGTCGACTGAGGATTCACGAACGAATCGCATCCGCACACGACGACGCGTCGCTCGCGTCCTCGTCGCCGCGAGCGCCGCGCGCATGTCGACGCGAAGAGCCACGAGCGCGCTCGCGCGCGCGCTCGACCGCGCGCGCGCCGCGGACGCCGGCGCGAGGGGTGCGCGCGGTAACGGTAATCCGCCGACGTTGACGGTGATTGCGCGTCGCGCGTCGTCCACGACGGCGTCGACGACGGCGTCGACGGGCGCGAACGACGACGGCGATCGGTTCGACGACGTCACGGACGCGCTGGCGCTGACGGAGCTCACGCGGGCGGTGCGAGCGCGGGGACACCTGACGGCGGCGTTGGACCCGCTGGGGCGCTCGCTCGGGCCGATCGTGCGAGGGTACGAGACGATGGAGGCCACGACGCCGAAAGACGCGCGAGACATTCACGCGCTGTTGCAAGGGTACCCGGATCACTTTTATAAGGAGGACTGCAAGACGAAGGTGAGCTTGGGGGAGTATTTGGGGCTGAGCGAGAGCGCGCGTCGCGCGCCGGAGAAGAGGTTTCATCTGGGCGAGGACGCGGCGACGCTGGATCCGAGCGGCGCGCGCGCGAAGACGGCGTGGCGCGTCGATGAGTTATTCGAAAGGTTGAGAGATGTGTATTGCGGCACGATGAGCGTGGAGTGTAATCATTTGACGAGCAAGGAGAGAAAGCGATGGTTGAGGGAACAAGTCGAGTGCGGCCCTCGAGAAGCTTCGGCGACGGAGCGAAGACGAACGCTCGAGCGGTTGTTGACGGCGGATCGATTGGAGGTGTTTCTCGCGGAAAAGTTTCCTTCGGCAAAGCGATTCGGGTTGGAGGGCGCGGAGAGCTTGGTGCCGGGTTTACAAGCGTTCGTCGAGCGTTCCGCGGAGCGAGACGTGGGGTGCGTCGTTCTAGGCATGGCGCATCGCGGGCGTTTGAACGTGTTACACAACGTGTTCGGCAAACCCTTGGGAGCGATATGCGCGGAAATCGTAGACGATAGGTCATCATTTCTAGTCGGAGACGTTCGATACCATCTCGGCGCGCGTGCCGTTGTGGACGTCGACGTCGAGCGAGGAGCAAAGCAAGTGGCGCTGACTCTGGTGCCGAATCCGAGTCATTTGGAAATGGTCAACGCCGTCGTCAGCGGCGTGGTTCGCGCGAAACAGTTCAAGCGTGATTCACAAACCGAAGGTGCGAGCGCGCGGGCGCACGTTCTGCCCTTGCTGTTGCACGGCGACGCGTCATTTTGTGGGCTCGGACAAAACGGCGAGGTGATGCAGTTGCAAGACTTGCCCGATTACACCACCGGGGGCACGGTGCACGTGGTGGTGAACAACCAGATCGGTTTCACCACTGTGCCTCGACGCGCGCGCTCGAGTCCACACCCGAGTGACGTCGCGAAAGCCTACGGCGCGCCGATCATTCACGTCAACGGCGACGACCCTGACGCCGTCGTCTCCGCCATGCGCTTGGCTGCGGACTATCGAGCTGAATTTCAATCCGACGTCGTCGTCAACTACGTGTGCTACCGTCGATTCGGTCACAACGAGCTCGATGATCCATCCATCACACTTCCGCTCATGTCTCGAAGAATTGAAGCCACCCCGAGAGTGGCGGAGAATTACGCCAACGCGTGCGTGGCGGAGGGCATCCTGAGCAAGGATGAGCTCGACGACTTGCGTCGAGGGATGGAGAAGGAGTTCGCCGCGGAAGGTGCCACGCACCAAGACTTCATTCGAACTACCGAATCGTGGCTCGCGTCGACGCGAGCGGTCTCTACAGGCGTATCCGGTCGCGAAGCTCGCGTGACGGCGGCGGGCACCGGGATGCCGATTGATGCGCTGCAGAAGATTTGCCACTCCATCACTACGCCTCCCGAGGACACTGATTTTATGCTTCATCCACACGTCAAGGCGATGTTCGAAGCGCGTCGACGCGCCATGGAGCCCGATGCCCAGGTAGGTGCAGGGCAAATCGATTGGGCGACCGCCGAAGCGCTCGCTTTTGCGTCGCTTCTCATGCACCCATGCGAAAAGCGATGGGAAAATCACGTCCCGTGGTGGACGGGCGAAGGCGAAGATCCCCCGATCGGCTCCCACGCGCACGTTCGACTGAGTGGGCAAGATTGCGTTCGAGGAACCTTCAATCAACGTCACGCCGCGGTGTATTGCAATCGCACGTCGCATGAACACGTGCCGCTGGACAATATGAACATGGGTCCGCAAGACAAATTCACCGCCGCGAATTCCCCACTGAGCGAACACGCGGTGTTGGGATTCGAGTACGGTTTCGCATCCGAGATGGGTAAAGAAGCGCTCGTGCTTTGGGAAGCACAGTTTGGCGACTTCGCAAACAACGCGCAGGTCATCATCGACCAATATATTTGCTCGGGCGAAGAACGTTGGGGTCAGCGAAGCGACATCGTTTTACTCTTACCGCACGGGTATGAGGGTCAAGGCCCGGATCACTCCACAGCACGCCCCGAACGTTGGCTCGCGGCGGCGAACGACGACTCCGACTCGCTCCCTGGGAACGCCGCGGCCGATCTCGCGTTCGCCCAACGCACATTCGACGCGCTCGGGCCGGACAAGAATGATTTCGTGGAATTGGAAAACATTCGCTCCATCTTGACGCGAAACGACGCCGAGAGTAAATCTAAGATGGACACGTTCGCTCAAGGCCAAGATGCGAACGGCGCTGATGCCGCAGAGAGTGGGATGTGGGACGACGTCGAAGCGTATTTCGGGTCGAGCGGCAAGGTGCACAGGCGAGACTGGATTCGTTACATGCGCCGCCGCGCGCGAGCCTCTGTCATGGCGCAGGCCAACTTCGTGATGGTGCAGCCATCGACGCCGGCGCAATACTTCCACGCGCTTCGGCGGCAAATAAGCTCTCCGCACTCAAAACCACTTGTCGTGCTCACGCCCAAAACGCTTCTGCATCACAAGCACTGCGCGTCCAAGCTCATGGACTTTGCGCCGAAGTCTTCGTTCCGGCGCGTCATCGCCGACGGCGACGCGGCAGACGACGTCACGCGTCACGAAAACATTCCGCTCAAACCGAACGGCGAGATCAAACGCGTGATTTTGTGCACGGGCAAGATTTATTACTCGCTCGCCAGGCAACGCGCGGCGAAGAAGATCGACGACGTCGCCATCATTCGATTGGAGCAGCTGTTCCCGTTTCCTCACGACGCCCTGGCGCGTCGATTACAGCGCTATCCCAACGCCCATCTCGTCTGGGCGCAAGAGGAGCCGAAAAACATGGGTTACTGGTCTTTCGTCGCTCCGCGCATCGCCACAACCGAGCGCGCCACCCGCGTCCGCGCGTCTGTCGACGAAGAAAACAGACGCGTTCGATTCGTCGGCCGCCCGCCGAGCGCCGCGCCGGCGACCGGTTCGCTCGCCATTCACAACGCCGAAAACGCGCGTCTCATCGCGCAAGCCTTGAACGCGCGCGACGACGACGACGCCATCGCGTAGCGGCGCGCCGCCGTCACCTTTATTCGCCATCACCGCGCCTTGTAACGCCACATTCATCATTCATCCTTCGCGAGGCGACGAAAAAAAAGAACCGCAGACACCAACCGTCACGATCGATCGCGCGTCGCCGTCGCCGTCGCGCGCGCCGCGCGATGCGCGCGCCCCCGACGCGCGACGCGCCGACGCGCCGCGCGCCCGCGCGCGCGCTCTACGCGTGTTACCTCGTCGTGAGCCTCGATCCGAGCAAGAAGGGAAAGTCGTACGTCGGATTCACGACGAACCCGCCGCGACGACTCGCGCAGCACAACGGCGCGATCGCGAACGGGGCCAAGTACACGATGCGACTGCGACCGTGCGACATGGTGCTCGTCGTCTCGGGATTCAGCGACAAGGTGCAGGCGCTGCGGTTTGAGTGGGCGTGGCAGCGACCGGCGAGCTGTCGAGCGACGCGAACGTTGGCGAGGGAGCGCGGAGTGAGCGATAAAACGAGCGCGCCGGGGAAGAAGGCGATGGTGATGTGTGGGATGTTGAACACGGCGCCGTGGAAACACATGCCGCTGACGGTGCACTGCATGAGCGAGGTCGGGGAGAGGCTGATTGAAAAGTACGCGGACGCGATTCCGGCGCACGTGGAGCGGAGACGAACGACGACGCGGGAGATGGATGCGATCGTCGCGGCGAGCGCGAACGCGGAGGAGGAAGAGATGGATGAGGAGATGGATGATGCGATGCGAGCGCGGGTGATGGACGTCGGTGTGAGTGGGACGCCGAGCGCGTCGGCGTCGGCGTCTCGGCCGGGCGGGGAAGCGCTGAAGTGCGGCGTGGACGCGTGCGGGAAGGCGATTCGAAGCGATCGCGCCGTCGGGTGCGCGACGTGCGGCGCGCGCTTTCATCCGGTGTGCTTGGCGCGTCATTTTTTCGATCGCGCCGGGGACGAGGCGTTGTCGTGGTCGAGTCGATTGATCCCGGACCACGGGCCGTGCGCGCGGTGCGGAAAACGTCTCACCTGGGGCGCGGCGATCGGCGCCGGCGCGGCGAGAGAACCCGCGACGGAAACGACGACGCCTCGAGTCCACACCTCGCGCGATTGCGAGCGAGACGGCGAAGTCGTGACGTCGACTGAAAAGATCCGACGCTTGCGGTCGGCGGAGAGAAGAGAAGTCGAACGCGCGAGAGTGCAATCGTGGGCCAGGGACGTGAGCGACGTGAGCGATGATAGCGACGACGATATGCACGACAGCGACAGCGACGTGATCGTAGAGTAGATGTATATTTAGCCGTATTGCAATAATTCCTTAGCGATGATTTCCGCGACGCGCGCTTGAGGTGACGACGCGTCGTTCGCTCGACGTCGCGGCGCGGTTTCCGGCGCGCGGGCCTCTTCCTTGAACACAATTTTAAGCGCTTTCACAAGCCGCGTGCGCGTGAGACGTGTCATGTGGATAATTTGCGCCGCACCCATCGCTTCGAGGAGCGCGGCGTTGTACGGCTGGTCGAACGCCGCTGGAACGACGACTTGCGGCCATGCGCTTCGCAACGCCGTCGCCGAGCACCCGATGGTCCCGTGATGAACGAGCGCAGCGATTTTCAAGCCAGCGTCGCGACAGAGGTGCAAAGGGAGAAAGTCGATGTGGATCGCGTTTTCGGGTAACTCGCCGATCCGATCGCGATGACGCGTCAGCAAGATGGCTTTCGCGCCCGCCAGCCGTCGCATCGCCTTCACGGCGGTGGCGAAAAATTGCGACGCAAAGGGTGGATTTCCACTGGCTGATACGAAAACGACGGTCGGCGCGTCATCGCGATCGATGAACTCTCGAGCGACGCGAATCGCATTCAAGCCAGTCACGTTCACGTCGCCGCCTTCTTGGGGAAAGTCTATTTGGAATACTTTTCTCGAGCCGGCGTCTGCGGCTCGCTCGAAATATTCGGGATACATCGCGAACACGCCGGCTTTACATAAAAACCACTCGTCAAACACTCTTTTGACTGGTTTTGTCGACCCGAGCGAAGCGCGAAACGCGTTGAGCTGCGGTGCGAACGCGATATCGACTAGGCAATCCGCTGCGCGCATCGCCCAACGCGATCGCCCGAAACACCGAAGGCGCTCACCCGCGAACGGCGGAATCGTTTGATTTGGCGTTCTCAACAGCGCGGGCGAGAGCACTATGGAGTAACACGTTAAACATTCGTCGTTAGCGCGCTCGTCCACGCACCGCACCGCCAAATCGAGCGTGTGAGCCAACACAATCGTCCTTCCAGCGTCTGCGCGCGCCTCAAGAATACGCTCCGCGTGCGTCTCCAAATGATCCAACCAATACCGCACCACCACGCGCGCGTCTCGCCTAGAAGCGTGGTCGCGTTGCACGCACTCGTATTCATCTCGACTCCCCACACCGATGAACCGCACGTTCGCCGCGACGGCATTCTCAAACACTGGATTCGCCATGGCGACCACCGTTGCTTGGCCTTCGAGCCGCCGCGCCAACGCGGCGGCGATCGTCAAACACGGCATCACGTCCCCGCGCGAGCCGTAACACGCGCTGACAATTACTTGGAACCGTTTACGCCGCGCGCGCATTCTCGCGTCGTCGCCCGCCTCGATGTGCGAGGAGTTCGACCGTCACAAGTTTTGACTCGCCAAATGTTAACAACCTGCTGTCCCAACGTGTTCGCCATTTCACCCCGCGTCGACGCGAAAACGCGACGTTTACGACGCACGCGAGTTCTTTTTTGACGGAACGCGCAGTGTGTCATTCGACACGCGCGCTTTCGGCGTCTTTTGCGTCACATCGACGACGCGAGAGGCGCGCAATGACGTCCCAGTGTACTTTTTGGAGCGTGCAGAAAACGCATCGCCACGGCGCGTGCGCGCGCTCGACGTCGACCTCGGCGCGACTCAAAGTTCACGCGCGTCATCGCGCGCACGTCGCGTCGAGAGCGCTCGAAGCCAATCGCGATTGGCCGCCCTCGGACGTCTGGGATGACTTCGTCGCCGCGCACGCGGGCGAATACGCCGGAGCGAGCGCGACGTTCGATCCGCGCACGGGTGCCGCGGTGCCGCTGCCGAGTAATTACGTCCCCGATGCGTTCAAGGAGTACGGTGTGGACGTCATGGAGTGGCAAATCGTGACGAGCGGAGGCAAGACGAGCGATGGCGATGGGTTGCGATTGGAGACGAAGAAGTTGTACCCGGAAGCGGGGTGCGAATACGGGAAGAATGACGTTGCGTTCGCGGAATCGCACGACGTGTGCGCGGGCGGACAGATGGCTAAAATGTTCATCGTGCAAGGTTGTTATTGCGATGGGCCGAAGACGCTTCCAGAGTGCGTCGAGGGCGCGGAGGTTGGGTTCGCGTTTGCGTTTGCCGAAGAGGAGGCGCCGAGAGAGCGGCGGCGGATCTCGCTTCGCGTGCGCGCGGCACCGGGACAGAGGCGGAACTGGGAGTTGTGTGGAATCGAAATCACTCACGAGACGGCGAGCGAATGCGAGACGCGGGCGGCGAGTCCGGCGACGGGGGATATTTTAACCGAAGACGCCGTGAGCGTCGGCGAATGGCGAGCGACGAGCGGGGTGACATTCATAGCGCTCGAAGCGCTAGCAGATGTACCCGAAGAGCGCGAAACAAGTGGTGAGGATGCGTCGACGTCTTCGCCGATAGACGTCGGTCCAGCGCAAAAGCTTGCGGAACAAAAACCAAACGATCCAGCGCTCGCGCGCGCCGCGGAGGCGGAGAGGGAAGCAGAGGAGCGACGAGCGAAAGAGGAAATCGAGGCGGCGGCGCGTGATCCCGAGGGCATGCTTGTGGTTCCGTGGTGGGCGGTCAAGTCCCCATCGAGCTGGGCCATGGGCGGTGAGTACGTCCTCGGCGGGAACTCGCCGTTGGTGTTCCTTCCCAACCACATTTGGGTCCTCGTCGAATCCGTCGACGACCAACTCGTCGTCGAGTGCGGTCGCTACGACCAAGGCCCACCGAGCGCGATGATAGACGATACCGAGCGTCGCGTCGTCGCTCGACGCTACCGCAAAGGTCGATTCGCCTCCGCGTTCTTCGTCCGCGAGCGTCGACTCGATCCTCGCGAACGCGACGAGGAAAAGGAAGAATTCGACATCTTCGACGATTTAGATGGTATTTAGCCGACGCATCGCGCGTCCTGCCGTGTTGTACATCGCGATAGTCGTCAACTTTCGCCTCGTCATCCGGCGGCGCGACGCCTCGCGCGTGCGCGTCCGCAGCCGCCCGTTCCGCGCGTCTCGCTCGTTGCAGAAATAAATAAACGTTGGTTGGTGCGCGAACGAACCGCCGCTTCAGTCGTCGCCTCGCGCCCATCGCGCGTCGATGTCGCCCCTCGCCGCGCGCGGCGCGCCGACGGACGTCGACGTCGACGTCGACCTGCGCGCGCGCGCGCTCGAGATCATGCGCGACGAGCGCGGAGCCGGCGACGACGCGAATCGACGTTCGAGCGGTATTCCAGACGTCGCGTCGGACGCGTTCGACGACGACGAACTGGACGAGATCGATCTCGCGCAAGCGCGAGTGCTCATGCGTGATTTACCGCGCGTGCTCGCGCAGCTGGAGGGGGAGACGACGGGTTCGGGTCGCGCAGAGGACGGCGCGGCGGCGCCCGAGCGGGACGCCGAGCGGGACGCGCGAGAGAGAGACGCGCGAGACAGTGAGCGACCGTGGCGACCGTGGGAACCGTCCAAGGGGAGCGCGTTGGAACGCTTGCGCGCGCTTGAGGACGAGCTTCGCGAGCTGTTGGGTGGACGCGTCGTGGACGAGGCGTTGCAGAGCGTCGTGGAGACGCCGACGAAGGCGGCGAGCGCTGCGGCGCTTCCGGGCGTCGTAGAGCGCGCACCTTCGCCGCCGTTGAACACGATAGAGACGAGGAGAAGTGATGAAGCGGAGATATCGACGCCAGCACCGCGCGTAGCGTTAAGCCTGACACCCATGCCCGTCGAAGACAGCCCGGAGGCGAAGGCGAATTTCGAGCCGGCGATGACGTCGCCGAAACCCGCGGGCGGAGATGACGCGCCGTGGGACCCGTATGCCGCATTTATGGGCGTCGGACGTGAACAGGCATTACGACCGCGATCGAGCGCGCCGCCGACGCCGGTTTCGCCACCAAAGGCGCGGGTTTTGGGATTGCCCGTCGACGCGTCTTTGACGCACGAGACAACGCTCAAGCTCGTGGCGGATTTGGAGGAGAAAGTGAAGAGTAAACCGATCGAGTATACTCGAGCTCCGACGAATTTGTACAAGGATGTCGTCGCCACTGCGCGATTAGAAGATGAGGTTGTCGTGGAAGACGTCGAAGATGGCGATTCGGGCGACGAAGAGAGACGATTCACGCACCAGTACACCAGGGAAGACGCGGCGACCATCCTCGAGCTCGCGAACGAAGACGATCAGATTGATTCCTGGTCCAACGCCGTCGCGGGTGACGACTTGCATCCGCGCGCACCGCCGATTGTTTCGCCCATGATGCGCGGCGACAACTCCACACCGAGCATCGCTGGCGTCGAGAGCATGAACGAGTTCAAGCTCATGATGGAATCTGTCTTTGACGAAGACGACTAACGCCAGCAGTCGAGCGGTAGCTTTTGGAGAAAATAGTTTTGTGTAATATTGTGATGTGCCGGATAAGGCGAGATTACTTCCTACCGCGCGATGGGTGCAGAGCGCGTGTGTGCAGAGCGTGCTGCCGACAATACGTGTGAAAAGATACGTGGGAAAAGAACGATTCTTTGAGTCCTTAGAAGGCGTTACCTTCTGGGCAGACGACGACCTTCAAGATGGCTTCGCCCAAGAGACGGTGCACGCCGACGACAGCGTCGCCAGGCTTGACGATCTTCAGCGTATCACGGGCGTAGAGGATGGCGTTACGCATGACTTCTTGCGGGACGATGGCGTTGCCTTGACCCCACTCCGGCGGTTGGATAACCGGGATAATGCCACGGCTGACGAGCGAGCGGCGCGCAACACTCGCCGGATCGGCTTCTTCAGCGTAGCACACAGATAAGATTGGCGCATCCGGGCGGTACTTGGCGATCAAACGAGAAGTCGTGCCGGTGCGAGAGAGGCATACAATGATGGAGGCTTGCACCTTTTGCGCGGTACGAACGGCGGACGAAGCCAAAGACTCTTCGACGCCCATAGGAATCGGCTGTTGCTCGAGGATTTGGTGATAGCTCGCCACGTTGTCCACGTACGCTTCGGCTTCGCGACAGATGGACGCCATGCACTTGACCGCGTCGATGGCGTAGTTGCCCGCGGCGGTTTCCCCGGAGAGCATCACGGCGTCGGTACCGTCGAGAATAGCGTTGGCCACGTCCGTGGCCTCCGCGCGCGTCGGGCGCGGGGCACCCGTCATGGACTCCAGCATTTGCGTCGCCGTCACTACGGGCTTGCCCGCGTAGTTGCACCGCTTGATCATGCGCTTTTGCGCCAAGAATATTTGTTCCATGCGAATCTCCATACCCAAGTCGCCGCGAGCGACCATGACGCCGTCGGACTTTTCGACAATATCGTCATAGTTATCTAAGCCCTCCATGTTCTCAACCTTGGAGATGATGGAAACTTTATTCGCGAAGTCGCCGAGAACGGAGCGAATGTACTCGACGTCGCTTCCCTTGCGAACGAACGAGGCGGCGATGAAGTC
>Ga0255765_1004112_pt1 | contig 14869 bp, 15 predicted proteins | sample 041ome_8_FD_179965 | JGI IMG/M metagenome (GOLD analysis project Ga0255765, IMG submission 179965) | Coastal salt marsh microbial communities from the Groves Creek Marsh, Skidaway Island, Georgia - 041407BS metaG (version 2) | ecosystem: Environmental > Aquatic > Marine > Intertidal zone > Salt...
CCTGAAATGTATCTCTTAGTTCCGCCTGTGCCTTCTACCAATGTACCTGCTGATGTAATTGTTGGAGTTGCTGTAACATCATCATAGACAACATAAACATAATTTGTATTACCTGTTGTAGAGTGTTGTAGTCTTTGATCGTTAACACCTACTGTGTAACTTGCCAATGCCTGTGTAATTTTAGCATCAAATGTTTGATAGAAGCCAGTTGGGTATGTTGATGCTGATATAGTATCGTGTGCATCACCTTGTTGACTAATTACTAAACTTGTAAACGTACCTGTTTCGTTTAATGCTGATGTAAATGTTTTATTACCTGTGTCTACACCATTAACCAACGCTGTAAGGGTGCCTGTAACGCCGTTGTACGCATTATTAATTGTGTTGGTATCAATGGTACCACTTGTATAACGTCTTGCTGTTGTAGTTGTTAGTGCATCGCCTGGCGATAATCCTGCACTGTCACTGCTGTCGTCAAAGCTGGCCGCTAGTTTTGGACTTGTACCTTGATAACTATCTGCTAGACTTAAACTAAATGTACTTAAATTGTTTGGTGCTGATGGAGTAGCATTTAGAGTAAATGTAATACTTGTGTCTTGATCTGTTTGTGCTGTTAAGTCAGGAGTTCCGTTAGCATCAAATGTTAGTGTGTAGTTACCTGTTGATTCTCCACTAAAGTCATGATATATAAGAGCACCAATACTACCAGCACTTGTTCCATCTTCTGTTACTGTGTCGTTTGTAGAACTATCTGCCCAATCATATTCATAGTCATCAGCATTTTGTGATGTGTTCGTTACTGCTACGTTAGCAAGGTTGATACCATCATATGTTGTATAATCGTAAATATCATACTGATTATCACCACTTCTGTCTGACACTGTTACTGCTGTACCTGAAATAATTGCACGGACGTCCGGTTCTACGTGTACTGTAAAACTTGATGACTGGAATGGTGCTGATCCATGATTACTTGTTACATACAAGTAACCTGTATAATCTCTTGCTGTGCCACTTGCTTGGTCACCTGAACTTAAAGCATAGGTATGGGCAATTGATGTTCCGTCATCCCCACTTGAACCACTGCCTGTGTTAACTGTTACATTACTGGTACTATCACCCCACTGCCAAATATATTGTATACCGTAAGTAGAGTATGAACCAATTGTTGATTCTGTTGTGTTTGTAAATGTTATTGGTAACCCTGAAGTTCCTTCTTCATTGATCCCAGTTGTACCACTGGCTGTCAATGATGGAGTATGTGTATCATAAACTTCATAAGTGTTAGTATCACTGTCTGGTACAGCACTTGGTTGTGCTGTTGAGTGACTGTCTAATGTTAGTGTAACTGTAAATTGTTGTTCTTGTTCTGTTGCTGTGTCAAATGTGTGTGCTATTCTTCCGCCACCTACACCACCTGCTGACGCATCACTAGAAATTACATCATCTGCCTGGCTATCACCCCAGTCCCAAGTATACTGAACTGTGGCTCCTGATGTATTTGTTGTTGTGTTTTCAAAGTATACTGTATCACCATCATCCCAATATGTAATTGGTGAGCCACCACTTGAAGCCGCATAGGCCGCAAATGATACCACAGGATCTGCTGTATAAATTGTTATGAATTCTTCTTTAGTTACTGTGACAGTACTTCCAGCACCTGATCCACTGTTATTAAATGCTGTAACTGTAACATCAAATGGTGAACCTGTGTTTGTACTGTATGTATGAGTTGGAGTTGAATCTGTTGTTGCTGTTGTAGTATCACCGTCACCCCAATCAATTGTGTAACGATTAGCATTACCTACTGCTGTAATTGTTAACGTAACAACTAGTCCTGCTCCACCTACAGTATTATCTGCTGTGAAGTCTACTGATTTTACATACGTGTTATTTCGTATGTTTTCTACTGTTTCATTTAAATCATCAATAGCATCTGTAACTGTTGTTGATGTTGTCCAATAATTATAAGCGCCAGTTTGTGTTAAGTTACCGTCTGTTGAAGTTCCTAAAATTGTGGTGTTACCAATAACAGCACTTCCAATTTGTGAATCAACATAATATTTGTTTGCGGCATCAAAACTGCTAAGTGGATTTGCTACGTTACCTAAAATATTTTGACCAAAATTTATACTAGCATTAGCATTAACATCAATGTCACCATTGACTGTTAAAGTTGCTGTAGGTGTATCAGTTCCTATACCAAATCTTTGATTAGTAACGTTCCAATGTGTAACTACGAGTCCGCTGGAGGTGATTGTTAGATCTGTACCTTGACGATCTAGATTCGCTAATAGAGAATATCCCGGAACTCGACTAATTGCCATATTAATTTTTCACCTTTTAACTATTTATCAATATAGTTAAACAGAGGTTGTAGAATTAAGTCCGTGGATAATAGTAATTTCTGAACCATCTGACGGAGGTGATACAAAAGTAATATCAGTTCCACCACCATTAGAGGTAAATGAATAATTTGTGCCAGGTATCTGATAAACAGTTCCTACATGAACTAATATGTTTCCTGTCCACAATGTACCAGGAGAGTAATTGTTAACTAGTGGTCCAAATGATGTCTCTGTGCCATCACCGGTAAAACTTTCTCTGTTTATTAATGAAGATCCTGATTTAATCGACGATATTGTTTGCCAAACGTTAGCATAATGATCGTAAAACTCTAAAGAATTACTAGTAGTACTATACTTTATTACCGACGTGCCAAGAACCCCGGCGACATTTGGTCGAAAACTGTCCGATGTAGCACTTAGTTGTATTCCATATCCACTTGCGTTTATTGAAGCATTTTTAACTACTCTTCCCATGACTAATCCTTATAGTCCAATGAAACTAATTGTACAAGACATAGCATCAGTAGCAGTTGTATTTGCTCTAATAACATCACCTGCGTCTAAAATTAGTTTTTCTGTATCAATTACGTATGTATCACCTGCCTGAAGTGTAATACCTGAGTAAATTTTATTACTTGTTTGTGTTATTGTATTACCGGCTGGTAGTAAATAAACATCAAAATCTCTTGCTACAGAATCAATATTACAAAAATACATCGCTGTAATTGCTGTTGATGTTGGACTAACATAGACGTTAGCGGCGTCGCCATCGGTTACTAATACATTTGTTATTGCCATTTTTTATTCCTAAAATATAATCGAAGTTACGATTGCTTTATTTAATGTTACTAATTCTTGTCCTATTACTGATTCATTTGTAACAAATAATCCACTACCACCCGATCCTACAGTAGCACTATGTATTTCTACTAAGTTTGATACAAATCCAGTTTGTGTATCAACTGAATGTTCTAGTTGTAAGGTGAAACCTTGTGTAAGCAAATTACCACCAAGCTGAGGACTAGTATCATCTACAACTGCTGTTAGACCACTGCCACCGCCGGCTGTTAATATGGTGTTATATGTTGAACCATCTGCTGTAAGTTCCCAAACATCTGATGTTTCGTTCCATCTAATTCCAACGTTTGCTTGTAATCCTCTATCAACCTGAAGACCAGCAGTACTCGGTGAAGCATTTCCGCCAACACCCCATCCACTTTCGCCAACATTTAATGTAATGTCTTTGTCTTGAATATTTGTGTTAGTAACTGTGGTTGTATCATAAACACCAGCAACATGTAAATTGCCAGTTACATAAACATCAGTAGTATCTAACGTATATTCGGTATTAAGTTTTTTAACAGTTGCCATTTATTTTATTCCAGTTTCTATTATTTATGCCTGTTATTCAGATACAAAAAACAAAAAAAATAGCACTCCAAAGAGTGCTACTTTTCTTTACTAATTTAAAAATTAGTTTGTGATACTTACTGAAGTATTAAGAACTGCTGTATCACCCCAAGCAACTTGCTCATCTTCAGCAAACTGTGAACCAGTTCCTGGAAGAAGTGTTACTGTACGGTTTGTTAATTTCTTAACATAGTATGTACCGCCTGCTGAGTCAGTGGCAGTGATGTTCATTTGGCCTTCGGTTGGTATTGCCGAGGCAACTAATACGCATTCGCCTGTACCTTGTGCTGTAGTAACATTGTATGTTTTACTACCTTTTTGTGAGTTAATATCACCAGCAACTGCTGATGAACCACCTGGTACGTATGCTAAAATAGCAATAGCGTTTGTTGTGCCAGTTGTTAACACTGCTGTTAGTGTTAATGTACCAATTGTACCTGTGCCTGCTGTAACTGTTGGTGCTGATGTATAGCCAGAACCTGCAGTAACAATAGTAATACTATCAATTACACCTGCTGTAGCAACAACTGTACCAGTAGCAGTAGTACCGCCTGGAAGTTGTGGTGCTGAAAATGTAACAGCGTCACCAGTTGTGTAACCTGTTGAGTTATTAGTACCACCTAGTGTAACTGACGCTACACCTTCACCACCAATACCTGTTGAGTTACGATTACCAATGAATAATTTTTTAATTGGACGTCCCATTTGTTTTCTCCTTTAGATTTAAGTTGGCGTTCTAGGCCTACGCGGTGGGGCCGCATAAACTCTCTTACGAGCGAACAAATATATTTATCAAATTTAAGCTCAAAAAAAAGCACTCCGAAGAGTGCTTTTTAAAGAATGTATTATAACAAATCTTATTGGAAAGATAAGTTACTTACACCAACTTCTTCTAAGTAATCAGCCGCATTACCAAGAGATGATGCTGTGTTAGATAATTCTACATAGCCATATCTTGTCATGAAACCAACTACTGGTTCGAATGTTGCTGGATCTAATACAACACCACTACTCATTAATGGTACGTATGGGCAATAGAATGCCGCCGCATCAGCTTCACTTGAGCCTTTATAGCCAACTAAAACTGCTTGAGTGTCACTTGCGTAACCATCAACATAAATTTTCATAGCGCCGTTTAATGTACCAACGAATTTAGTATTTGTTGGTGCTTCGAATGTACCTTCTGTACTACGAGCAAATGCTGATGTAGTAGCAGATTGTAACACTGTTAAAGCCGCAGGTGAAACTACAGCCCAGTTACCAGCGCCTCTACGTGTACGTTGAGCGATTAAGTTTGCCGCACGGTTAATTGTAACCGCTAATGCCGCATGTTCGTCACCAACGAATGTAGCTGTACCTGATACTGTACTTTGATTGTAGTTATATGTGTTACCTGATAAAGCTCTTAATGAAGCTAGAACTTCTTGGTCGATTTCAACAGTAATTTCTTGTGCTAAAGCCGCCATAATTTCTGCTTCAACGTCTAAACCGTGCATTGCTTGAGCGTCTTGAGCCGCTTCAAATGTCCAACGAGCTGATAATTTACGAGTTTTCGCTTCAACAACTTGTTTCATGATTTGAACGTTAATTTTCTTACCTGGATTACCTTCTAGTGTACTTGTTGAAGCACCTAAGCCAGCAGTACCGTCACCAGAGTATGCAGTAGCAACTTTGAATGGTGATAATGCTTCGTCACCAGCAGTTACGTCGTTAGCAGTACCTGTTGCGTTGTTTGTTTCAGCATAACGTACTCTTAAAGTATGGATCTGTGCTACAGGTCCAGTCATTGGTTGTACACCAACGAGTTCGTTAGCAATAACAGTTGGCATAACACGTCTGATTACTGGAAGAATAACGCGGTTAAGTGTAGCAACGTTAGTAGAGCTTGTTGCGCCACTAGTAGCATTCTCTTGCAAGTGCTTCTTAGTGTTTTCCAAAATTACAGCCATTGTTGTACGGCGAGAACCATTTAAACCTTCTAACAGGGCGTCTTTGGTCTCGTTCCAACGGCCTTCTAATAGTTGGGTTGTCATTTCTATATTTCCTTTTAATTAAAAGTTTATTATTTAAGCCCTGCTAAACGTCTTAACGCAACAACGTTGTTGTCGTCTGTTACTACGTCTTCTTTAGCAGTTTTATCACCTGACACTTCTTTACGTGATTCTGTTACAATAGCCTTATCAGCTTTTGTTTTAACAGAATTGTTTAGAACCGCAGGCAAATACTTTTCGAATGCAGACTGTAATTTGTCAGTTTGCACACTTTCAAGTAGACTGGTCATTAAATCAGCCTTCTCTTTATTTAGAGGTTGAAGTAATTCTGATAATGTTTCCTTGCGGGTTACACTTTCTGTAATTACCTTAACTTCATGTTCTTTAGACTCAACTAAAGCATCTTTTTCTGCTATTGCTTCTGTCTGTTCATTAATGATTGACTCTTTTTCATTGATGATAGCTTGAAGTTTAGCTAGTTCTTTGTTTTCATTCAAATGTGTTACAGAGAACTCATTAGCAAAGGCTTCAAAGATTTTACGTCCAAACATGTTCTCACGAGCATTTTGGATATCTTCTTTAAGTTGCGCCAATTCTGAGCCTAGATTATTTGCTACTGCTTCCTTAACAAGTTTAGCACTGCGTGTAACAAATGCTTCTTTTAGTTCAGCCATTTTAGTTTTGGCTTCTGCTATTAGTTTAACTTTTGTTTCAACTACTGCTTTCTTGTCTTGGTCAAACTCTTTGATTTCTTCAGCTAACGCATTAATTACAAATTTCTCTAACTTAGCAATAGCTTCAGTTTGAGTTTTGCGTTCTTTGCGTAGTTCTTGAATTTCTTCAGCAAGTTTAGTAACCATAAAGTCATTAAACTTACTAGCATTTTCAACCATTTGTGTTTTAAATTTAACACGGTCTTCTGCTAGAGCTTGTTTCTCATCGGCGAACTCTTTAAGTTCAGCGGTGAGTGTTTCAGTAACCATCTTGTCTAGAGCTTCAACCATTACTTTTTTGTCATGATCGTAGCGGCCAGAAAATTCTTCACGCAATTCAGCACGAATTTCTTCTCTGGTTTCATTAATTTTAGATTCCCAAGCTTCGTTAATAGCAGTTTGGGTTTCTTCGTTAATGATGCCACTATCTAACAATGGTTTGATAGCGTCTAACATTCTGATCTCCTATTTAATTTTAAGATCTTTGATCAAGCGTGTTACTTGCTCTTTCAAATACTTCTGTACTTTTTGATCTGCACTGGCTTCACGTGCCATCTCGAATACACCAGCACCCCCACGCATATTCATCAGTCCTTCGTAAATCGCTGTTGGATAAGCATTTGGAGCACTAGGTTGTGCAACTACATCGACTGTGACTATTTCGAAGTCACTAACTTTGCCGTCAGTTTCGTTGACATTACCACTGCCACGTGAACTAACACCTAGTTTAACGCCCGACTCCAACATAGTTTTAACTAGTGTACCCATTGGAGTTGGTAAAACTTTAAGTTTGCCATAGCCGTTTGGTCCATCCATCCACATTTCTGTGATCATGTGTGAAACACGGTCTAGGTTAATTTTCAAATCATCTGGGTGGTCTACTTCGCCTAAGACAGAGTAGCCACCGTGGATTTGTTCATTAAGTGTGGAAACAGCATCGGCAATCTCATTCACAGGATATACACGTTCATTGTGGTTTTTAACACCACCTTGAATACATATACCTTTCATGTATAAGTTCTTGCTTTTGCCGTCTTTTGAATCTTCAGATAAGATTTCCATCTTAGCCGCGTCAAAAGTCAAGTTCTCTTTTAAGTATGATGCCATTCTAGTTTCCTATTAAACTTTCTTAACGTCTGGTTTTGTTGTAGCGTCTGTCATTTTTTCTGTTTTAGGCGTAGCCGCACCTTTTTCTTCACCTGTAGATGCCGCTGGTTTTGCTTCAGCACCTTTAGCACCGGCATTAGCCGCTACTGGTGATGTTTTAGCATCAGCTTCTTCAGATGTTTTTGGAGCAGGTGCTTTTTCAACATACTCTTTAACAACTTCAGCTTCTTCTTCAACTGTTTCTTCAGCTTCTTCAACAGTTTCTTCAGCTTCTTCTGTTACTTCTTCAGCTTCTTCAACTGTTTCTTCTGCTTCGTGCATTTCTTCTGGCATTTCCATTTCTGGTTCTTCAGCGTGTTCTGGTTCTTCTGCTTCGCCTGCCATTAGTGCATCAAATTCTGCTTTTAATTCGTCTAAAGCATCTTCAAGATCTTCAACTCTGTCTTCAATCTCTTCTTCTGCTTCAACTTCTTCTTCAGGTGCTTCATCAGCGTCCATTTCCATCTCTTCGCCTTCTTCTTCACCTTCTTCTTCTTCACTGATACCTTCTTCGTCTACTTCAACTTCATCTGAAATTTCAGCAATTTCTTCTTCTGCTGTTTCAACTTCGTCGAGGTCAGTTTCATCAATTAATGACTCATAAATGTCACGTGATTTTTCCACTACGATTTCATGGAATAATTCACGAGCCTTATCTTCTTCATCGTTAATGATGTGCTCTACTAATTGTTCAAATTTGTTCATTCCGAACTCCTATTATTATTAACATCAAAAAATATTTTTTGGTGACACTTGAATATATATTGTATGTTAATATATTTACTATAGTTTTAATATTATGGTGGATTTTAGCGGTTTTTTACGCCAATTTAGATAGAATCTGCGTCAGATGGGGCTGATTTATACTGATTTCTTACTTTATCTAAGGATTTCTCTTGTTCGAGCTTACGAATATCATTCATAATACGCAAACGATTTATCTGTGCTAACGTCAACTTGGTCTTTCTAGTATCGTCTAGAGATAGTACTGAGTTATCGTCCTTTTCAGTGCGATAGCCCTTGTTGTCGTCGGCTTCAAAGATATCTAATAAGTTCATAGTATTATTTATTAAATCTCATCAGTTCCTGGTTCTTCAGTGCCAGCTGTTCCTGCTGGTTCTTCTATATCTAATTCCTCTGCATCTTCTGGCGGAGTTAGATTATCTAAATCAGTTTGGATACCTGCTGTACTTACACCAACTGAACGTAGTCCAGTGATATCACTTTTAACATCACCTGACTCGTTTTCTTCTGCCCAAAGTTCATCATTTCTTTGCATTTCTTCTTCACTAAGATCTAGATACCTTTGTAGCAAGAATCTTTTACTTAAATATGGAATTGGTTCTAACTGACTAAATGCCTGTATTCTAGCACCATCAATTTCTGCTTGTCTATATTTGGCAAAGTTTTGTGGTTCATTTAATCTAAGATCAAATAAATTACCATCAACGTTAACACCTCTCCATCTTAAGAACATTTTAAATTCTTTATCTAAACTTTCACAGATAAGTTGTTGCAATCTCATGCAATACTGATTAAATCTCCATTCTTGAATTAACGCAGTAGTTGCTCTACCATCTGTATATGTTCTTTCGCTGTCATCATTACCAGTAGGCAAATAACTACTTGGAATACGTAAGCCTCTAAACATTTTATTAGTAAAGAATCTTAAATCTGTAATTTCACCTAAATTCTGTCCACCTGGCATAACGTCAACACTTGATCCTCTTCCATCTGCTGTTATTGGAAAGAAAAAGTCTTCGTTTGTTGATAATGGATTATATGTTGCATCCATCATGTTTTTGCCACCGCCTGTTTGTGTAGGAATACGTCTTTGGTGTATTTCGTTTTTAACACGATCAACATAGGCCATAGCCATGTGTGTTGGCATGTTACCTACATCAATCTTAAATATACGTCTTTCAGGTGCTCGTTGGATACGATAGATAATAATAGCATCTTCAAGTAGTTCTTTCTGTTTGAAGATTTTAAAAATACTTTCTAGTACACTAGTACCAAACGGCCAATTTAGATCTAAGCCTTCTGTTAGACTAACATGAACAACGTGTTCCGCATCAATAGCAGTTTCGTTTGCGGCCTGACTAAATCTTGAGCCGCCACTATATGGTGCATTTGGTTGTGTGTAAGCACCACTTGGACCACCTACTTGTGGATGATTAGCAAAGGTATCACTAGATGCGATTGTTGTTGCTGATAAGTTTTCAAAATTTGGTGCAAGGTCTCTAACCAGATATTGTTCTGGTTTCTTGCCTTCAGACTCATTTACAATAACTTTTGAAACTTTAGTCATTTCTGTCCAGTATAACTTAAATGTTTCTGGATCTCTAATAAACACTTGGTCGCCGTATTTAATAGTGTTACGTACCAGTTTAAATAGACGCTTGTTAAAATCATTTAAGTTTGTCCATTGTTGTAATTGGTCCTTAATAATTTTAACTTCGTTTTCAGTCGGCTTATCTTTAAAGTATAAGTCAAACCCAGTACCATTGTCTGTGTTAGTTTGCGAACAAAACTCAGCTATAATATCCAAAGCGGCATTGACTTCTGAGTCCATGTCCATCTGTTCATATTGATTATAGCGTTCTGTCCGATTTGGATGTCCAATATAGACTTCTGGCAATTGACTAGCAAAATTATTATAACTGCTGTCTGCCGGCATTTGTGCATTACCACCATTACCTAATGGACTCATTTGTCCTACTGTAGTTGACGCTTTAAAGTACTTTTTCCACCCTGCCATTGTATATGTTCTCTAATTATATGCTACTATTATTTATTCATCTAATAACTGTTATTTAATATTCTTGAATTAATATCATTAGCATTTTTTAACTGTTTAATCATTTCGCTGTAGTTTTGAGCATTTATTGAATTGGTTAATCCAACTTCTCTAACTAGATCTTTTAATGAGTTAACTTGTTCTACCAAATGATGTTCTGCACTAGTTTTTTCACTAGATGATTGAGTAGTTACTGGTATTGTTTTACCGTCTGGTAATGGTACTACTGCTTCTGTACCGTGTAATGTTGCCTGATAACCTGAAATAGGTCCTGATGTAATTCCACCTTTTGCAAATGATGGTGTAGTATCAAAATTAAATTTTTCTTTTCCAGTTAATTGTTTTATTTGTCCGGCTCTATCAGCTCTGTCTTGAGTTAGTTTTTCTATTTTTGCATTCAATTGAGATAAACGGGTTGCATCTGAATCTGACTTAACAGGGGAATCGTTGATCCTTTTTATTTCACCTTGCAACGCTGATATTTGTTTGTTTAAGTCGCCTATACTACCTAGCAATGGTTTAATTTTGTCTGCGTCGCCACCAAGTACTAGATCAACAGCACCACCAATGGCACTAATAGTTCCACCAAGTGTTATTTCTAATATTTTTGCATAGTTACCAAGACGTTTAAGAACTTCTTCTTCCATCTGTCTTGCAAATTTTTGTGCTGTGTCATACATTGTGGCAACTGAGTCTGTCATTTTATCTACAGTGGTTGCTTGTTTTTCTGCTGTGGTTAATGCTTTGTCAGCGGCAAACGGATCAGCACCAGGTAACAGTAGTCCTAACAGTTTGTTTTGTATATCAGCAATAGTTGACCCTAGTCCGCCTACTCCTGCTATTCTAACTCTGTCAACTGCTTCACTAAAACTACCACCACTAGTTCTCATTGACTCTGCTGTTTCTACCAGAGCCGTCTGTGTTGTAGATATAATATTTTGATTTCCAGCAAGTACATCATTACCTACTGTTGTTACCAAGTTTCTTAATTCTGCACTTGCGGCGATTGCAGGATCTGTAATAGTACCAAATGCTAAAAATTGATTAAGTGCATTTTGTACTTCAGGGCCTGCTTTACTTAACATACTGTTGGCTTCCATAAATGCTCGTCTTTGATCAGCATCTAGACGCATCATTAGTGCTCCACGCATACTTTCTGCACGAGCTCTTTCCATTAATTTTCTAGCATCTTCACCTGTTAAGTCTGTAATTACTTTTAGATTTTTAGCATATTCTCTAGTGCCTTGAGCAAGTTCTGCATTAGTCATCATTTCAAGCCTGCCCATTGCTTTTTGGTTAGCCATATAACTGGCCATTACTTCACCCTGCTCTTCGTAGCTCAAACCCATTTTAAACAGTTCTTGTCGTAGACTGTTGCCACTAATACCAATTGTGGTTGCTAGACTGCTAAGTCCTGCACTTAGCCTACTTGCGGCTTCGCCCCCACTAACACCAAGTAATCTAAGATCTTGTCTGGCATTTTTAACTACTTGTGTAAATTGATCAAGTCCAATGCCAGCTTGATTTGCTACTATTCGCATTTCAGTCAGACCATAAGCAAAACTTATACCTTCTCTAGTAAATGATTGAATACCATCTACACTTTTTTGTAGTTGTTGACTGAATACGTCGTTTAAGAATTTAGTAGCATCTGCTACACCTCTAGTAAATGCTCTTGCAAATCCTCCAATAATTGGAATAGCTTCTAAGAGTCCGCCAGCAAATGCTTCAACAGCATCAATACCGGTTTCAACTAAGTTTGCGGCGAATTGAATTGGTGATTTGGCAATATCTTCAAACTTTGACAGCATGTGTGATGCAATATTTGTTGACGTTGCTACTAAATCTCTACCAAAGTCTCGCATGTTACCTTTTAGAATAGCAAGACTAACTGCTAGTTGTGTGGCTTTTTTACTAGACGCTAGAGTATCTTCAGCTAGAACATCAACTGCTTTACGCATACGACTAGTGCTTTGTTCTGCTTCGCCCATACCTTTGCTGAGCTTGTCAGTATTTTTAACTTCTAGAGCTTTGGTCTTGCGGAATTCTGCAAGTAATTGCTGTAAGGTATCTTCCTGAGCGGCGTTCTCGACTGATATCTGACCGCCGGCGGCGAAATCGCTAGGAACATTAATAATAATTGCCATGGGTTATAACCAAATAAATATACATGTATAATACATGTATTTATGGAGATCAAATCCAATGGATAAAACTCAAGCGAATCCTCTGTCTAAACATTTTAGACAACCAGGGATTTATTTAAAATTGCCTAGTCAGGGCAGGTATTACCCAGAAGGTGCATTAGAATTATCAGCTACTGGAGAGATACCAATTTACCCAATGACTGTTAAAGATGAATTAATGCTCAAAACACCTGACGCATTAATCAATGGCGAAAGTGTTAGATCAATTATTTCAAGTTGTTGTCCTAGCATTAAAGAACCATGGGCTATTCCTAGTGTTGATCTAGACGCAATTTTTATTGCTATTCGTTTAGCCAGTTACGGTACAGAAATGGAAATGACCACTGAATGTCCGCATTGTAACGAAACTACCGAATCAGAGGTAAATTTAACACAGTTGCTAGACGGTATTCGACCTATTGATTATGATACTCTATATAATATCGAAGACTTATCGATTAAGTTTAGGCCTCAAACTTACCAAGAAGTTAACATGACTAGCATGAAAACCTTTGAGGAAAGACAGTTAATAAACAATATCATTGAAAGTGATTTACCAGAAGATCAAAAGAAAGCAAGGTTTGACGAAAGTTTTAAAAAACTCAGTGATATGAATATTAATCTAGTAGTTGCTAGTATCGAGTCAATTACTGTTGATGAGCAAGAAGTTAAAGATACTGCACAAATTGCAGACTTTTTAAATAACTGTTCAAGAAAACTGTACCAAGACATTCGTGAGTATACAGAAAAGTTAGCAACACAAAATAAACTGCCTGATCTACAGGTTAAGTGTTCTAACGAAGAATGTAAGAAGGAATATCAATCCGCTCTGGAGTTTGATCAAGCAAATTTTTTCGGCTAAGGCTTTTGACACTTAAAGCGGACGAAATTGTTGCATGGATCGAACAATTAGAAAACGAGTCAAAAGCCGTAAAAGACGAGATCCTACGCTTGTGTTGGTATATGCGTGGCAGTTTATCTTATGACGAAGGTATGCAACTCAGTTACACTGATAGAGAAATTATTGGTAAAATAATCAAATCAAATATGGAAACCACTGAGAAATCAGGATTACCATTCTTCTAGGTCAGGGTGTGGCATAAAAGCCACATTCGATATAGTTATCCTATTGACAATCGACTAAAACTATGTTATATTATTGGTAAGACAATACCTAAATATTGTTTGCAGGAAAAACATCTCCTGTTATTTTTAAATTGGGGCTAATCCCCGGAGGAAATATTAATGAAAGTATTAGAAAACGTAAAGAAGTGGGCTAACGAAATCGCTCATTTAGCAGTGACTTTGATGGCAATGTTTATCGCTTTAGAAATTTTATTTGGCGGTTCAGCACTACCATTTCTTCCAGCAACAGACGTTATTGGTTCTGTAACTGGCATCGTTAAATCACTAGGCGATCAAGGCGTAGCTGGTTTAATCGCAGTATGGGTTTTATATACTATTTGGGAAAAGAAATAACTCTTTAATCCCTCAGTATTCAAATTAAAAAGGATTACGAAGACGCAAGGTAGTCCTTTTTTTATGGCTATAAATAATGCTATGAAGATAATCAATTGTCACTTACCAAAAACAGCCACAATAACAACACAAAAAATGTTTGGTACAGAGTGTGTTATCTACGGGCACCAAACTCTCAATGGAGCTATTCCAAAACGCGATGATGTTGTTAGTTTTACAATTATTCGCGATCCGCTAGAAAGATTTTGTTCAGCTGTAAAAATGTTTGTTAGGAATGAAGATTGTAAATTATCACAGTCAGAGATAATTGATATTGCATTAGACAACGATTTCAATGACAGTGAACTTAAAAAAGGCAGATCAGCTAAGAATCATCGATATTCTGTTGCATTACACACTTTGTCAATGTTTCATCCACACTTGAATGTGTTTAATGAAGACAAAACACCTAGAGCAGATAATCTAATTGATTTTAACAATTTTGTTGCTGAATTGGAAAACTTAACTGATCGTAAGTTTACAGAAATACCACATGAAAATAAAGGTGCAGAAGTTGATATTATATTAACAGAAAGTCAATTACGATTGTTTAACCAAAGATATCATGATGATATTATATATTATAGAAAGTTTTTGGAACAACACAATTTAGTAGAGTCGTTTTAAAGATGTCTTGCGACATCTAACTTCTTCGTTAACACTCGAAGTTCTTTTTTCTAATCTAATTACTTTAAACTAGAATACATTTTATATTGACTTACTCGTATCATCCAGATATAAGTCATAATTCACCTAT
>Ga0255765_1004113_pt1 | contig 14866 bp, 9 predicted proteins | sample 041ome_8_FD_179965 | JGI IMG/M metagenome (GOLD analysis project Ga0255765, IMG submission 179965) | Coastal salt marsh microbial communities from the Groves Creek Marsh, Skidaway Island, Georgia - 041407BS metaG (version 2) | ecosystem: Environmental > Aquatic > Marine > Intertidal zone > Salt...
CTTATCCGCGTTTTATTGTCCGCTAGGTTCATGAGTGTATAATCACGTCTAAACTAAACTAATCTAGCGGTTGACAAAATCCTGGTCATCTTCGCGTTATCACTATCCCCTCTTCAACGTAAGCTTCATCATCCGTCGTGTCTTCTTCTTCGTTCTCCTCTCCACTACTATTTCTCTTCATCCGATCCTCCAACTCTTGCTCTTTCTGACTCTTTGAGCACTGCGGACATCTCCCCGTCTCCTGCGCACACGGAGGACACAACTTCCGATACCGCAATTTCACCGTCGCTTTAACACAGTTTTGACATTTCTGTACACTCGCGCTTTTTTTGTGCTTGTATTTCCCGTACTTGAATTTCCCTGCGCGGTGGTGAGAGGTCAGTCTTTCTCGTCGTCGTCGTCTTTCTCGTCGTAGAGGGAAACAGAGCGTCGCGAAAGAGAGAGAAGGGAAACTTTTTTCTTGCATAAAACGAAACGAAACGAAAAAACACTTACATTCAATCTTCTCTCGACATCGTTTACAGATGTGCTGCAGCGCTTGATTCTTCAACTGCTGAAGCAATTTTTGCGAACTTTCCGAGGTTTTGAGGTGCAAATCAGCTTTATACGCGACGACGTTTTGGTACTTTGCGCCTTCGCCGGGGATAATTCGGCGGGGAGGCATATGGTTTTGGGGAGGTTTTGTGGTTGGTAGGAGAATTTATTTTTTTCATTTTCGTTTCAAATCCTACGATGAGAAAAGGACGGAGTCAAACCTTCTTTGTCTTCTTCGTCTTTGTCTTCTTTGTCTTCTTTGTCTTCTTCTTCTTCTTCTTCGAACGAAAACGGGGCAAACTGCGCTCTTTTCAGGTTTCTTTTCAACTGACGCAAAAGGAAGTTGGAGTTGTCGAGACCAATTCTTTCGAGCCTTCGCGAAGGTATAGTTTTCGACGCGTTCCATCGAACGTAGCCTTGTTGCAAAACGCGATACTGCGAAGGCGCAGAAATGTGAGCATTCGAGGTTTTGAGTGGCGAAGCGACGCGCACGACTCGCTCGTACGCGCGATTCGAATTCGAATTTTTATCGCCTCGTTTATACACGACCACGCCTCGCGCACATATTTCGTCCATTCCTTCTCTCTGGGCGAGTTTGAAATCAGTCAGCGACTTGGAGGCGGCTTTTAATTTTTCCTTCATTTCGAGCGCGTGTAAACGCGAGCGCTGCGAGCGGCGCTTTTCGTTTTCGAGAAGTTTATTTTTTTCAACGAGTTTCGTCGTGAAGTCGTCTCGCAGAGCGCGAAATTGTAAAGCGCGCTGCGCGTCTTTGCGTTGTTCGATGGAGAGTCGGCGCGCGAAGTCCTTCTCATCCTCGACGCGCGTGATCTTAATTATACCCGATGGTTTAATCGCCTCGTGATAAAGGCGCAACGTTTTTACGTTTACTTCCGCTTCTTTACGTGTTCGTTCGTTTTTCTCGAGGAGAGTTTGGAGTCGGGCTTGATGATTCGCTTCCGATTTCAAACGCTCTGCTGCGCACCGAGCGACTACTTTCTCGCTCTTCGTTCTCTCTCGTTCGAGATTTCGTCTCGTTTCGGTGTGCAGGATCACCTCGCGCTCGTGATTTGATTCGGCGATTCTCTTTGCGCGAGTTTCTCGGTCGAGTATCGTTTGTGCTTTCTGGGACTCCACGTCAAACTGTCGACACTTCTCGCGATACTTCGCCAGTAAAACATTCTTCTCTTTTTGCAAACTTTCCACGAGCTCACCTTTTTCTCTGTTTTCTCGTTGCATCGCTTTTAAAGAGTGCGAGACTTCTGAGCACTTCTCGTTCAGTTTCGCTTTCATCGATTCGAGTTCCTCGCCTTTTCGCTCGTCGTTTTCTTTCGCTCTCTGCTTCGCTACGGCGCGTTCTATTTTGAGAGACTCGAGCTCGTCGCGCAAACTTTGTATCTCTCTCCGCAATTTTCCTTCACGAACATTTGTCGTAAACGGACGACGATGACGACGATGTTCTTCTTGAAGAGTGCAGCGTTGTCGTTGGTCTTCTTTTCGTTCGTTTAGTTCCCTTTGATCGAAACTGCCTTCCTTGCGGTCGAAATTTTTGTCGTCGTCGTCGTCGTTGTCGTCGTCGAACGAATCGTCTTCTTCTCTGTCGCTATTCAACGTGCCGTTAGTGATACTACTGCTAGTACTGCTCCGGCTTGCGTTCGATTCCCGAGGCGTAGTAGAAAGTACAGTCGTCGTCGACGACAACTCCGCGGAATCAATTTCTATGATTTCCTTAGTATGCCCAGGGCACCGCGCAAGAGTTTCCACGCGCATAGCGCGTGTGGCAAAATCAAGCGCAGCGGCAGTCTCGGACGCATGCTCAATTTCCGAAGAGCAGCACACTAGCAGCCACGTCCGGCTTCGTCCATTCAAACTAGAACACAAAATCTTCGTTAAATTGGAATCGCGTACGGGTACGTGAGCGGCGTTACTCGCCAACGCGCGCACGCAATTTCCCAACGCGAGCAGACTTTGATTTATGCGAGTAGCCTCTTTGAATCGAAGTTCTTCGAGAAGAACACGGTCTTTCTTGTTGACGAGTGGGTATCTTTTGACTTCTTGATGCCGATAGTAATCTTTGTGTTGTCGCTCGGACCCGGCCAAATCGACGACGGTCAAAACACCTTCGCTTTGCTCGACGATTAAAACTGCATCTTTACCGCGACCTCTTTTCTTCCTCTTGATTTTCTTGACTCTTACGTTCAGAACGCAGTGACTTCGGCTCGAGTGTTTATTCATGCGAGTTTCTGCGTATCTCAGGCGTTTTCTGCCTTCGGCGAATTTCTGCAAGAGCATCGAGGCGTTTTCGCATCGCATCCACGTCAAATCTTCAACTTCCCACTCTTCGCCGTGATTGTTATTGATACTGTTATTGTTGTTGTTGTTATTATTATTATTATTATTATTATTATTGTTGTTGTTGCAGACATCGTTCATACGAACGACGTTTTTCGTTCGACTCGTCTTTCCGTTCTTCTCGTTAAAACTCACAGACGCGCTCCTCTTGCTCTTTTCGCTCATTTTCTTCTTGGTCGCGCTATTACCGCCATCTTCCAAATCTTCCAACAAATCGTCCACGATTTCGTTATAAATCTGCATCATCGATATTTCTACGACAAACGTTGTCTTTGTCCGTCGATTCTTTTTCGTCTCCTTCATCACCTTCTTCTTCTTCCCCTCGTTATCAATTCGCAAGAAAAGTTCCACCGCCAGCCGCGGAACGAGTCCGGCGGAGTTGCGCCGTTCTTCTTCTTCTTCTTCTTCTTCTTCTTCATCATCATCATCATCATCCTCTTCTCCCTCTTCTTCTTCCTCTCTTCTCCTGGACGTAAAATCCTTCTCCAAGCCGCCGCCCATCGACGATGTCATTCCCGGAGTATTCAACAAAGCGTACGTCTTCCCGGCTCCGGTTTGCCCGTACGCGATGACGCACGCCTCCTCGCCTCGCATCACGTCCGTCAACGCCGGTTCCCCTATCGCGTCCCACACGTCCCTTTGCGTGGCGTCTTCCCCGAACGCGTGGTCGACGCGAAAGTGACCTCTCGCGGTTTCCACTATGCCAGGGTCGGTTAAAGATGCGCGCGTTTTCTTCTTCGTCTTCTTGTTCTTCTTCGAGTCCTCTTCTTCGTGTTCTTCTTCTTCTTCGCGGTCGCCGTCTTCTCCGCGTATTTTTTTCTCCTTCTGAGGAGACGTGGGAAAAGAGTTTGAAGAAGGTCGAACGCGCGCGTAGGCTAACACGCGCTGCTTTTTCATCATCGTATCGTCGTCTTTTTCTTCTTGTTCTTCTTCTGCGCGTGCGTGTGTATTTATAATAGTGTATAATATAATAGCTTTGAAGACGGGAAAGAGAAAAGCTTTCTCGTCGCAAAAGTGGCTCCTCTTCGTTCGAGAAAGGTGGTAAATGAACACGCGAGGATATGCTGAGAATAAAGAAAGAAAAAGACAAAAATAGATACAAATCGAGGTCAACTCCCCCAGAGGAATTATATTCACTCGTTACGGTGCTCAGAATTAAAATTCTTCAGCACACGTTTTGGTTTTTCTGAATGAAGCGTTTTGAGCCACGAGATGTAGATACAAACGAGTGGACTCTCTTTTGTCAACAACAAAGTATTCCGGATTTTCCGCACAAAAACACAAACGCGAATACAAAAAACAGTTCACGTTTAAAGTCACCCGCGCGCAGATATGTTTGCGATGCACTGCTCCTCGAGCGGTTTAGGTGCGTCGCGTTTTTTCCTAGGGGCGCCGTTTTCGAGCATCGCGCGCGTTTTTTTTTTGTGCGCGCGATTTTTGTTCGCAACAACAAAACGAGTAATCTTTTAACCGAAATGTTTCGTTCCTCGTCGTAAACGCGACGGCGCGCGCGTGAAGCGAACGCAAACGCGAGACGAATTTTCGTTCCTTTTATGATTTGGATATTTGTGCTGACAGAATTGTTTTCTCTCGTAACAGCGAAAGGGTCGATGAGTGGCCAGCGCGTCGCGCAATCGAAGAAGCGTTCGGTGAGTGATTTTTGTTCTTCTTTTGGATTAGATATCTCGCTCGTTTCTCTCGGAGAGCGCAAACATATACGTTTTCTTTTCTTTTCTTTTCCGAACGCGGCAGCGTTTGACGCGTTTGACGAGAAGATGAGAGACCCCATCGTCGCTTTTGTCGATGATTCGTTTTGGGTCGGATCGCTAACATTGATTCCTATTATTCTATTATTCACTTTTATGATAACCTCAGTCTGCGCAAAAGAAATGCACCATCATCCGCAACAAGGCTGTCGCGGAACCGCCGACGACGACGGCGGCGACGGGTGCGCGCGTCGTTTCGGACAACATGGAAAACGTCCTCTCTATCATCTTAGGTGGCGGCGCGGGTTCTCGTTTGTACCCGTTGACGAAGAAAAGAGCGAAGCCGGCCGTTCCGTTGGGTGCGAACTACCGTTTGATTGATATCCCGGTGTCCAACTGCATCAACAGCGACATCAACAAGATTTACTGCTTGACGCAATTTAACTCGGCATCTTTGAACAGACACTTGGCGCAAGCTTACAACGCAAACATTGGCTCGTACACGAAGACGGGCTTCGTCGAAGTTTTGGCCGCTCAACAGTCGCCGACGAACAAGACTTGGTTTCAAGGTACCGCGGACGCCGTCAGACAGTACACGTGGCTCTTCAACTCCTCCAAGTGCGACGAATATCTCATTTTGTCCGGCGATCACTTGTATAGAATGGACTATAAGCCGTTTATTATGAAGCACAGAGAAGTTGGCGCAGATATCACGGTATCGGCGGTGCCGATGGATGAAGAAAGAGCGGAAGCGTTTGGTTTGATGAAAATCGACGGTACTGGTAGAATTATTGACTTTGCGGAGAAGCCGAAGGGCGACGCGTTGAAGGCGATGGCTGTAGACACGACCGTCTTAGGTTTGGACGCGGAAAAAGCGAAAGAAATGCCGTACATCGCCTCCATGGGTATCTACGTCTTCTCCGCCAAGGCTATGGAAGATTTGTTGATGAAACACTGCAAAGAACAAAACGACTTTGGCGGTGAAATCATCCCGCACGCGAAGGACATGGGCATGCACGTCCAAGCCTTTTTGTACGATGGGTACTGGGAAGACATTGGAACCATCAAAGCCTTCTACAACGCCAACTTGCAATGCAACAAGGAAAATCCGCAGTTTTCTTTCTACGAAGCTAAGGCGCCGATTTACACTTCGTCTCGATTTTTGCCCCCGACAAAAATTTTGGACAGCGCCGTCACCCAATCGACCATCGGTGATGGTTGCTTCATCGAAAAGTCTACGATTAAGAACGCTATGGTTGGATTACGATCGCACATCTCCGAAGGTTGCGTTATCGAGGACACGTTGTTGATGGGTGCTGACTTTTATGAGAACAAAGCGGTTTGCGCTTCCAAGGACGACTGCTTCATGCCGTTGGGCGTCGGACCGGGTTCTACGATTAAGAACGCCATCGTCGACAAAAACGCGAGAATCGGTGCCAACTGCTCCATCACGAACAAGAATAACGTTGAGACAGACGTAGAGACGGGTAAGGATGCGGGCTGGGTCATCAAGGATTACATCATTGTTATCGAAAAGGATGCGGCGATTCCTGACGGCACCGTCATCTAATTTCCAACTACCACCACCACCTCCACCAAACAACCCATTATTAATAAAGCAATAATACGAATCACTACACTTAGCAGCAAAAAGAAATATAAGAGAGGAGAAATGGAAGAAGAAGCACTTGGTTTTTTAAGGAGAAAAGAGAAGAATGTAATAATAAACAAAATGCGAAAATAATCAGGCAAACTTCCCATTTTTCCAATTGTCTCGCACTTCTTATTTATTGAACGCGCTTTCTATGTCGATCAGAATTACCGTCGCATCATCCTTCCCGCCTTTCTTTTTAACGTGCGATATGACTTCAGCGCACGCCCGTCTCGCGCGCTGTCCCCACGAGGACGACGATGCACTCGGAGAGTGTTGCTGATACGATTCAATCAGAAGGGCGTTCGCCACCACCTCCGCCGCGTCTCGATCTTTCACTCTGCCGCATCCGAACGTACCGTCTGTGCTCAAGAGCAAGAATGATTCTTTGCCCTTACTATTATTATTGTTACTACTATTTTTACTCGGAAAGATCTGATCGTCTCGTTTCTCTCTTCTCTTGAATCGAGTCTTTCGAACATCGGGTTCGCAAGAAACGTGCGGCTTACAACTGCGATCCCCAATGGATCTCGTTATTGCGAGCTCGCCGTTGACTCGTGCGATCGAATCGCAGCCACCCCTCGAGCACACAAATTTTTTATCGTTCTCTGTGTTTGTACAACCAGAAATATTCGAAGCACGAGTAGCGGCGGCATTCTTTCCTCTCCCAAGCACTCCGCCGCACGAGGAGAGAAAATAGGTGTTGAATAAATTGCAGGCGCTCTCTCTCCCTTTCGTGTCATAATCATTCGCAGCATTCGCAGCAGCCCTTATAAATCCGCCTCGCGTAATCACCGCATTAGCTTCGCTTGTATTCGATGCGATATGATCTGTAGTTAATGTCTCGGTCAGTAGTTCCAAAGGTTTCGATGCGCAGAAATCCGCCGCGATGATCTTACAATCTCCGAGGTGCGCGATCCACACGGCGTCATCCCAAATTAACGCCATGGCCACGCACGCGCCAGAAGAGTCGCGCTTATTTCGGCTCAAAAAATCTTCATCGCATCGTTTGAACCCGGCTACAATGGCTTCTTTCACCAATTCGTCGAACCCGCTCTCTCCTTCTCCATCCTCTTCTCTTGTTTTGACGTTGACCTCTTCTCCCTCATCCGCGCTCATCTTACAACTCAAACTGCTCATATCCTCAGAAGATGACGACCGACTCGTGTTTACTTTAACGCGCTTCATCTTCATCAACTTATCTCTGGCCTTTTCCGTCGCTTCTGCCATTTGCTCGCACCTATCGGAAAGCTGTTCGAATATCATCTCGTGTAACGACGCCGCGCAATGCGCGGCTGCTCCGGCGCCACCGTGACCGTCAATCACAGAGAACATCCCAATCCGCCGCTTCTCGACGACTTTTACATCCCCCAACGAACGAAACGTTTCGTTCCCGACTCTAACGTTATTATTTTCATTCCTGTTATGATTCTTGCTACCTACTATCGCGCCTACTGTTCCTCCTACATCACCAAAACGCCTTCCTAACATGCCGTTCAACTTCCCGGCGTCAAAAATAGACACCGAGAACGTGTCCTCTCTTTCTTTCCTTCCGAGGCCTTTCTGCGACGCAGCCGCGAACGTCGTCCCTCGACTCGACGCGTCTTCGCTAAATCGAACGCGCGTCGTTTCGCCGCTCCTCGTTGACCGGTCGGTGAGAAACTTATCGGTTAAATGAACCGTATTCTCGAGATCAGTCGGCGAGCCGTACGCCTCGTCCTCGTCCTCGTTGTTCGAGCTACTGCTTCGGTGACTATCGTTCCCGTCTTTAGTATTCGAAGCGTTTTTCTTATCGTTCTTCCCGTCTCCGATCGAGCCGTCGCGCGGCTCCACTCGAATCGTTAAATTCTTCTTCTTGGACAAGTTCATTTTCTTTTGCATCTGTTCAAACTCCAAAAGCATGTCCTCTTCCGTGATTAGTGATAACGTCCGACCCCCCATCATCATCATCGCGGTTTCTTTCTCCTTCTCCTTCTCGTCGTTGTTGTTATTATTATCGTCCTCATCGGGTGTCACCATCTCTTCGGTGTATGATGAAGGAGTTCGTTACCCAAAGACGACTGAATTTGAGGTTGCCTTCCGAACTTTGCGCGGCTTTAAAGGTATATCTCTCTCTCTTCTTTTTATTCTCCTTTTTTCTCCCGAGTGAAATAAATCAGCCTCCTTTAGCTCTTCGAAGAGTGACGATCTCGTTGCGGTTCTTTTCGAGAGAGAGAGAGTTCGAGAGAGAGAAAACGCGCCTGCGTATTCTATATACTTATATTGATTTTCCAATAAGTGTGCCTTTGAAAAGAAAAATTTTCAAACGATGAATTAAAAGCAAAAAATACGACACCGCAGCGGCAGCATCCGCCCCCGGAAACAAAGAGAGGGCAAAAAATACTACTTACCACTCGTAAAAGAAGAACGAAGACGCTCTCGTCGTCTCTGGTTCTCAGCTTCATATCTCTCTCTGTTAAAATTTCGCTCTCTTTTTCTTCTGTGAGCTTCTTCGTTCGTTCGTTATTCGAAGAGTTTTGAGAAAAGAGAGACTCCCTTTTGTGCTTCTTTTTTCCAAGAAGAGGAGCAAAAAATACGACAGAAGAGATACAAAAAACAAACGTTTGAAAAGAAGAATGAAGCCGCCGCAAAAGCAGCAACAACGAGAACGACTGAACACAAAGTCGGACAACAAAAAGAAGCATAAAAAAGGAGGAGGCATAAGCGATCGATCGTTCGCGGAGAAGAACGTGACGATAATTGAAGGGAAAGAAGAGAAGAAGAAGAGAGAAGGAGAAGTGGAAGAGGAAGAGGAGGAAGCGAAAGACTCGATCAAAGCGTGGGAGGAGAAAAACTCGAATCCGGGATGGAACGTGGTGGAATCGAGTTGTCCTCTGAGCGAAGAGCAGGTGCGCGAGGTGGAGGCGTACTTTTTGGCCGGGAAGAAGCGAGGAAGGTTGGTGCCGAAATACGCGCTGTATCTTTTGGACGAGGACGAAGAGGAAGAAGAAGGAGGAGGAGGAAGAGTCGCCCGAGAAAAACACCATTTCGGTTCGAAGAATAAACTCGGCGTGGCGATTCCAGGCGTCGGCGCCAACGTCGTCGATGCGAAGAGACTTATTTTGTCGACAAATGTGTCGCGATCTGTCTTTATGAAACTTTTCGACGAGAAGATTGACGAGAAGATTAAAGTGAGCGACGCGCAGTGCCTGAAGAAAGAAACGAAAGCGCTCGCAAAGTTTCTCGCGAAATCGATCGCAACGGTGGCGATATTGCCAGTGGGAAAAAGAATTACCAGAGAAGCGTATCAGAAAATGCAAAAAGAAAACTTTTGCATCGTTAGAGGTTACTCGCAAAAGAACATGAAACACGCGTCGGAACATCACATCGGGCCGAGCGCGCGACGTTCCGAACAGACGCATCCAGTTTGAAGAAGAAGAGAAAAAAGAGAGAGACTTTTATTCTGTTTGTTTACTACTACCAGTAAGTACCACGTAAAAAACTATCACATAGTACATTATTATTATTATTATAAAGCTATACCACGCATCGCTGCGACTTGTTTGACGATGCGGTGATCGATGAACGCCTCCGGCGAGGAGTCCGCATTCTCCGTGGATTGTTGCTGCTGTTGTTGCTCTACGATTTCTCTGGCAAATCGAGCGTAGTCGTCCGCGTCGACGCTGGCGCATTGCATATACGCGAGCAAACCTCTTTGAGGACGAGAGGTCAACGCCGTGACGACGTTTGAAAAGTATTCGAGGTCGGCGGCTAATTGCGCGGCGCCAGGTTCGGATAAGCGGCGAATACTTTTCACGCGCTCGAGAAAGATGGTTGCCGAAGCTTCCGCTACGCGCTCCATCCAAATCGAAGCTAAATCCTCGTCTTCGTCATCGTTACCGAAAATGCCGGCAGATGCTGACGCGGCGGAGCCAACGTCATCGCCAACGACGTTCACGAGCGCTTCAAGACGCGTCGGCAACGACAAGAGGTACTCGCCAGAATTTGTCGCCTTCTCTTGCGGGTACGCTGAAAACGTTGGTAAATCGTGCGCGGTTTGCGCCGCCATTTTCGTCCAAATTTGTTCGTTTTCGATGTTCTCGAGTTCACGGCGCACGCGATGTAACAAGCAATCGCGAACGAGACGTTCGCACGCGTCTCTAAACTGCACAGCCGCGTCCGCGGTTCTCGGGAACACCGAATGCGCCGAGGCGAGGATGCCAGACTTGTCGTTATTTTTGCTGTTATTCCTGGAAAACGAAGACGCGGACGTAGATTCCGCGTACGGTTCCAAATAAATCGCAAGCGTTCGTGAACGCCCGGCATCGAGTCGCGATTGCGTCGAGAAAACAATGTCCACGTGCTTCTTACCACCAATCGCACGAAGTAAGTCCACGTCGGATGTCGCGCCGCCACTATTCGCGAAACTGCTTTCGTTCGCGATTTGCTTCAAAGTGGCAGACGCGCGCGCGTCGAGATCAGCAAACGTTTGCGGTACCGATTTCGTCGCTCGCAACAAACTCAAACTCGCGTCGATGAAATCTTCCGGGTTTTTATTGCTGCTACTACTCGCGCCGCCGATGTTCTTATCTAAACCGATGGCGATGCGCACCGCTTTCAATCTCCCCTCCAACGCTTTCACGAATCGAGTCAACGAATCATCGATGGATTTCACCGCAGCGACAGTTTCTAAACCGCTCGAATATTCTTTGCAACTGACAAAACTTTTCATCGCACTTTTAGAGGCGCTTTTACACGTCTTCTCGATGGCGGCGGAAAAGGCTAAAAAGTCGCCGTCGAAATCATCCGCGTCCACCGTCGAAGTCGCCAACGAAACAATCTCCTCTCGCAACTTGATCGATTCGAGTTTAGGAAAGACTTTTTCAGACTTTACGAACGGAATGAAAACGGTCGATAAAGCTTCGGTAAACTTTTGAACCGCCGCGGCGACTTTCTCGCGCTTCTTTGACTTTTTGTTGTTGGCGAAGTTACTACCGTCGCCTTTCGCGCTGGTACCATCTGTATTCGCACCGTTCGCGGCATCCACATCGCTCGTAAACCGATTTCTGAAATCATCGTCCTCATCGTCAGAAGAAGACATCAAGTAGGATTCGTCCAGCGCGTTTGTAGTGCCGTCGTCTTCTCCGCTCGCAGTTTCTTTCATCGCAGCAGTCACCATTTTACGCACGCACGGCTCTAAAGCCCCGCACAAACGCGTGGCATATCGCGTCGTCGCTATTCTACATCGCATCATGTTCTCTAAATCCGCGCCTATATCCGCGTTATTCTCGCCGTCGTTGTTGTTATTCGTACTATTACTACTAAAGTTCGTATTACTATTCGCTCCGTCTCCGTAATAGCTTCCATAACACAACGTATCCAATCGCTTTTGCATTTTCTTCGCAATCGCGCGGTGTAAACTCGCCACACCTGCCGAAACTAACGTCGCCACATCCTCCGGGAACGTACTTTTTGTCCAATTCACCTCTTTTTCGATTAAGCTGATGACAAAATCGTAAAATTGTGGCAGAAAATTTGCGAAAGCCTCGTTCGCGGCGTCTTCGTCCGTTTTCTTGTCGTTATTACTATTAGTATCGTTCGGCGGACTGTTTTCATTCATCATCAACCCATCGTTATAGGTCTTCTCTTCGAACGCGACCCAAAACTCCATGGCTGGCGAGACCACTCTCGCCTCGGCGTACGCGCCTTCGATACTCTCGTTCTTCCCGATGCTCCTCAACGCGTCCCGGGCGTCTCGAGCAAACTTGATCGAATCTCGACTCCCGCTGCTGCTCACCATAGTAGTACTACTGCTCATATTCACCCCTTTATCCATCTCCAAAGCTCGCAACAAAGCCGGCCTCGCCGCGCTCTCTAACCGACTCTCCAAAACAGCGATCCTATCTCTCCCGTCTGCGAATTCCGGCACGTCGCCGACGATCGCCAACCCTCGCTTCATCCTCACCAACGCATCCGCCATGTTGCTCACGTTCTCCCCATTAAACACCGAATCCACCGAATGCATCAACTCTGCCAACCCTGCTGCCTCGCTCAGCGTATCTCTCGCTCTTTCCATCCTCGATTTCACCTCGTCGATTTTCCTCAACCGCTCGATGCTTTGTTTCGACGGAAACTCCGTCTCGTCCAACGATCGCGAAATATTCTTCACCGTATTCGTCAAACTCTCCACGTTCTCCTCTAAAACTTCAATCTCACCAATCGCGGTTGGAATTCGTTTCACCCCGAGTTGCGATTCGCGTTCCAGTTGTAACGAAATGTCCTCCCCGAGAAGTTGCAAGCGCATTTCCAGCTCCGATAAGAGTCGTTCCAATTCCACGTTTTCGTCGGTGATGTCGTTCGCGTGATGTTGAAGGTGCTTCTTCTTCTCATCGTTGTTAAAACACTGTCGCGCCGCGACGTTCACGTAATGAATCGGATCGAAGCGCGGGTCGTTGAACTCCTCCATTTGTCTTCTTCTTCTTCTTCTTCTTCTTCTGTGATGAGAGAAAACAAACAAACGCAAAGTGTATACTATATAGTAAACAAAACTTCTGCGCAAAACTTCTCTCAAATTCCTTTGTTGTGTGATTCGTTTTTTCTCCCTCGAGTGAAAATGAAAAAATCTTTTCTCTTTTTTTTTTTTTTTTTTTTTTTTGTCTGGGTTTCTCATTTTTTTTGCACAAACAACACAACAAACAACACAAAGAGGAGAGCAAAGTCTCATATAAATTCATCAGAATCTCATCGCTCTCTCTCTCTCTGTGCTCTCTTGGAAAATGGCCTCACTCAAAGCGAACTCTTTGGACGACGACGTAAACGACGACGACGAAGTTTTGGGTGTGTGTGAAAAGAAGAGTTTTAGTGCGCGAGGACGAAGGATGGTTTTATCCACCATACAACAACGAGAACAATTACACCACCGAGGAGGACATTTTAAAAATTTTGCGGACGCAGCTTTTAAAAGCCAAAGAAGCAGTGGCGAGACGAAGAAGAAGAACGACAACAACAAAGATTTAAAATACGCGTGCTTTTATTGCTTTAAAAAGTTCCACTCTCTGGATCTTTTGCATAAACACGCGGCGAAAGAATTGCACGATGAAAAACACGACGTGTGCTGCACGAATTGTCGAAAGGTGTGCAAGACGTACTTTCGTTTGAGAGAACATTTAGTGGGCGCGACGGCGAGCGAGGCGTGTAAGGAAGCGTTTGAAGAGAAAGGCGGGTGTAGGAAGTGCTTGAGGATACCGGAGGATGACGGAGGAGTGCACGTGTGCGCGTTCGGGAGTAGTACTGGTAGTAGTAGGAGTGTTAGGGAAAAGGAAGAAGTATGCGACGAGTGTGCACCGCACGTGGCGATCGATTGCGAGATGATTGCGACGACAAAAAGTGATGAAACTTTAGCGAAAGTTTGCGTCGTAAACGGTTTGGACGAAAGCGTATTAATGGAGACGCTTGTGACGTTCTGTAGCAAAAACGGTAGCAAAAACGGAGAAGAAGAAGGAAAAGAGGAGGAGAAAGTGAAAGTGCTCGACTATCGCACCGAAATCACGGGGCTCACCGCGAGCGATTTTGAGACGAAACTATTGCCAACGCTTTCAGAAGCGAGAGAAGAAGTCCTCGCGTGTCTGGCCGGAGCGCACAAAAACACGCCGGAGTTGTGGAAGAATAAGCCTCACAAACTCGTCGTGCACGACGCTCGTCACGATCTACGAGCGCTCCAAATCACCGATGAAGATATCCCAAACCTTTTCGATCGCATCCGCGACACGTCCACGTACGTTCCTTTGCAGAAAGAAAAAGGCAAGCGCGTCAAGCTGAAAAAATTAGTCGAACAGTTTTTAGAGGCGGACGACGATACGCTGCGAAACTTTCAAAGTCCAAACGCGCCGCACTCGCCGCACCTCGACGCGTTAGCCGCTCTGCGCTTATACCGAGGGTGCAGAGATAACTGCTTTCATTTTCAAGCCGTTCAAAAAGGTCCCACGATGCGACGTAAAGCATCATCAACAGCGGCAACAGGAGGAGGAGGAGAGGATGAAATCGAATATTTCAAAACACCAAAAGTTCTTCTTGAAAACGAAGAAGAAAAGAACGACGAGAAAGACACGTGGCTTTGTTGTTGGTGCGAAGATTTTGCATCTGCAAACACACAGTAAAAGGACAAATACTATTGTTACCAGAGAGATGAATAACGAAAAACGATTGATGATAAAACGTTGCGTGCGAAACGTTGTAGCGCGAGTGAGAATTGTCTTCGTCTTCGTCGCGTCTTCTTAAAAAACATCGTCGGGACTTCGGGTTTATTAGAGGTTAAAAGAAAAAAAAGTTTGTAGTGTACGAGTGTACTTCTGGAAAAACTGTTATTATTTTACCCCTCCTTTAGTTAAAAATGGATATTTCTCTCGCGCAAAAAACGAATACGCCGACGACGCCGACGGTTATCGCCAACGCCGACGAGGATGACAACACCAACAACAACACCACCAACAACAACAGCGACGACGACGCCGCGTTACCAGTGACGGAGAATAAAACTCTCGTCGCCACGAACAACAACGACAAAAACAAAGTTGTCGAAGATGATGATGATGATGATGATGATGATGATGATGACGAAGAGAGTTTGGAACAACCTGTTGCTGTTGTT
>Ga0255765_1004139_pt1 | contig 14796 bp, 11 predicted proteins | sample 041ome_8_FD_179965 | JGI IMG/M metagenome (GOLD analysis project Ga0255765, IMG submission 179965) | Coastal salt marsh microbial communities from the Groves Creek Marsh, Skidaway Island, Georgia - 041407BS metaG (version 2) | ecosystem: Environmental > Aquatic > Marine > Intertidal zone > Salt...
GCGTGATAACCACCTACACTATGGCGGACTGACCCACACCGAACGGGTGTGGCGTCAATCCGGTCCGCTTAAAGCGAGTTATGTATCACACTCCGCGCGTTCGCGCGGCTAGATAGAGAGGAATTGCGCGCGCGTCGGCGGTAGGCGCGACATGAGCGCGTACAGCTTGAACCATTGGGTGGTGAGCAGCGACGACGACGATGACGAGCACGGCGGCGCTGGCGGCGCTGGCGCAGACGCGCAACAACAACACGCGCAGTTATTCACCGCGGCACGGTTGTGCGCTTTTTGGTTTCTCTGTTCATGACAATGTTAAACGGGACACGGTGCGCGCGTGATGTGGATGGATGATGGCACGCATCACTCGTCGTATGGCGCCGTCATCGTCGTTTGCGTGCTCGAGCTCAGGCGATCGGATGCGAGCGGGCGCGAGCGGTGCGGTTTCAAGTCGTCTGACGCGCCGTGCTCGATTTTCATCGTTTTGCACATGTCGTCAAAGCTTTTTGCAGATATGCGTTGACACGTGCGATCGACGTGCCAAGTGACTTGGTATGGACTGCATTTGCGCGCGTTGTCGTACGCGTCACCAGTGGTGGAGCCGATGTAGGCGACGGCGTCGGTGATGTCGTCGGCGCGCCAACCGTCGAACAAGTCGTCGTCGCCTGGTAAATCGTCGTCGGGGTCGTTCGTGATCACGAACACTTGCGCGCGAACGATGATGAATGGATTGTTTTGGTACGTGAACGCCCCGGACAACCCATCGGTGATGTTTCCGTTCGGGTCGGCGCCTGAGGAATACACCCAATGCACCTCGTACGTCCCGCCAACCTCGGTATCGTTGCAATACTTCCAGTCCTCGTACGGTTTCATTTCTGACGCCGAAAGCGCTGTCGAGAGATTCGCGCAGTCATATCCACCGTATACGCCAGCGTCTTCCATCACGAGCGCATCGTACTCCCCATCGCTCTTATGCTCGGCGTGCGCGTGGAAATGCACGTTGGCCAACGCGAGCGCGCCGACGCGTTCCGCCGGCGGCGTCGGCGTCGCCGCCGTCGCCGTGCCCGCGCTATACGCCGCCGACACATCCTTGGGCGATTGCGGTTGCGCGTACGCACACGACAAATCCACCCCGCGCGCGGTTTGCGTCATCGATCCCACGCCCTGTGTATCATGTATCCATTTATCCCGAAGCGTCGGGTACGCGACACCAATCGTCACCCCGACGCCGAGCACCGCGCCGAGCACGAGCAGCGCCAGACCGCGCGCGGAGCAGCACATGGCGCGACGAAAACGTACGTACGTAAGGTACGAACAGACGCGTGGATGTGTGTGCGCGTCCACGCGTCGCGTCGCCTCGCTCGCACGACGCGCAGCGTACACACGCCCTCGCGCGCGGACCGAGACCGCGCGCGCGGGGCGGCAAAAAAAATAGATCAGATAGCCGTATTGGAATGAACCCAACGCCATATACGGGGACAAAAAGGTTGACAAAAAGGTTGAAAAAAAAGGTTGAAAAAAAAAAAAATATATTCCGCCACAGGGACTCGAACCCTGGTCTCTAGGGAACTTTACAAACATCCGATGAAGAGAATTTGAAAGCCTAGCGTGATAACCACCTACACTATGGCGGACTGACCCACACCGAACGGGTGTGGCGTCAATCCGGTCCGCTTAAAGCGAGTTATGTATCACACTCCGCGCGTTCGCGCGGCTAGATAGAGAGGAATTGCATATACACCGGTGTGGCGAAAACGTCTTTGCCCGTGGTCTATAGCGCATGGGGTGGTGAAAGTTACGGGTATTTCTAGGGGGTCCCATCGAGCGGTCACCACCCCGGCGAGGCGTGGAAAATCCCTTTCGCATACAGACGACGGACGCCCGCCGTCGATGCCGTCGCGGACGACCGCGCCACTGGGGGACTGGGCGTCGGACGCGGCGACGGCGACGGGTGTGCGGTGGTCGTCCCGAATGGCGCCGAAACGGAAACGCGCGGCGAACGCGAACGCGGGTGATGGCGGTGCCGGTGGTGACCCCGCGAGCGGTGGCGACGACGACGCGACGACGACGACGAATGCGACGAATGCGACGACGAACGGGGCGCCGTCCTCGACATCGACATCGATGCCGATGATGTGTCCGTACTTGGACACCATCAACGCCAACGCGTTGGATTTTGATTTCGAGAAGCGCTGTTCGATTTCGTTGTCCGATGTGCACGCGTACGGGTGTTTGGTGTGTGGTAAGTACTTTGCCGGGCGGGGGAAGTCGACGCACGCGTACGCGCATAGCTTGGAGCACGCGCATCACGTGTTTGTGCATTTGACCACGGGTAAGGTGTATTGCCTGCCGGATTCGTACGAGGTTACGCAGCGGGATGTGACGCTGACGCGGATTCGGGACGTGCTCAAGCCGCAGTTTGATGAGGCTGTCGTGCGCGCGCTCGAGACCGAAGGACCGCAGTGGCGGCGGGCGTTGGACGGGAGCGAGTACCTGGTCGGGGTCACGGGATTGAACAACTTGAATAAGCATACGGATTACGTCAACGCGGTGCTTCAATCGTTGTCGCGCGTCAAGCCGTTGCGTCGAGCTTTGTTGCTCACGCCGAATTCAGAAGCCGAAAAGCCGTCGCTGTGGGAGCGACTTTCGGAAATTACCAAAAAGGTGTGGAACGCTCGCAACTTTAAAGGACACTCGAGCCCGCACGAGTTTATGCAATGCGTGCGCGCTCGTTCGAAAGATGCGTTCAACGTAGATCAAAGCGGCGACGCCGCGGCATTCATGCGATGGCTTTTGAACGAGCTCAAAAAGACGCCAAACAACGTCGTCGAGGAATGTTTCCAAGGCCAGGTGGAAATCATAGACGACGTCAAGGGCGCGACGAGTACGTCACCGTTTCTGATGCTCTCGCTAGACTTGCCCCCGGCACCGCTATTTCAGGACGTCATGGAGAAGAATATTATTCCCCAGGTTTCGCTCGAGCACAGTTTGTTGAAAAAGTTTGACGGCGTCACGGCGGACCCCAAATCTCAACGACGGTTTAAGATTACAAAGCTACCGCAGTATTTGATCGTCAACTACTCGAGATTTACTAAGAACAACTTTTTTACAGAGAAAAATCCGACAATCGTGACATTTCCAGTGAAAAACTTGAATCTGGCCGATCACGTGCCCATTCCCGAGTCGGAGCGACGACGAGGCGCCAAGTACAACTTGGTCGCCAACATCGTACACGACGGCACGCCCGCGGCAGGAGGCTATCGAGCGATGGTGTATCACGCCCCAGATGGTAACTGGTACGAAACGCAAGATTTGAACGTCGTCGAAGTGCTCCCACAGCAGGTAAACCTCACTGAGACGTACGTGCAAATTTATGAGCGAGCAGAGTCGTAACAACGAAGACGGTTTGACGGTTTCGACGACGTGTAGTGTGTAGTCTAGATTGATTGAAAGCAACAAAAACAATAATGATGACAATAATACAGTAATATAATTGAGCTAATTAATACCCGAGCGATTCTCGTGCGGCGGTTAAATCCTCCCTAAGCACGGGCTCGTCCGCGACGGAGGCTTCGGCGCTATTCACCACCGCTCCGTGGTTCACCGCCGACTCAAAGCTGTACATCACACGCCACTCGATCGAATTCAAGGCGATCGGGCCAAACGTCCGCGAATCTTCAAATCTCACCTTGGGCTCATCCGCATCAGCATCGCTCGTCACCCAACAATGCGCGTTTGGAACCACGTACACGCTCGCGTTCGCCGCGTCCACGAGCTCGTCTCCCTCGATCGCACTCACTCGTCGAATCAACACCCGCGCATCGTCTTGCGGATGCGTAAACGCCACTACATCACCCACCTGCGCGCTACGAAACGGATACGCCAACCGACGCGCGAGCACGTACGACGGTTTTGACGACGACGACTTCGACGACGACGCCCTCGCAGCCCCAGCGGCGTCTTCCCGCCCCAACGTCGGTGCCATCGCGCCTCCCGCGAACGCGAACACCTGTGTCATCGCCTTGGTCGCAATCGCATCCATCGCCGACGCGAGCGGCGTGAGCGGCGTCGTGATCCGCGTCGTCGACGTCGGGTCATCCTCGGCCAGCGTCGTCGTTCGCGGTTTATTGGCAAACAGCGACGACGACGTCGACGACGCCGCCGACGACGCCGTCGTCGCCGCGGCGAGCGTCGGGAGGAACAGCGTCATGACGCGTTCCCAGTTGTAGGCCAAACGCAGCGTCATGGTGCGCGTCGTACAGTGCGGCGGTGTGGGTGAGGTTGAGATCGACGATTGATTTTTCGTTGCAACTGTCCATCGAAGCTACTATGATGATGAAACACTAGAATGAAACACTTGGTTTTTTAATGCTGGGTCGCTGCTGCGTTGATTCTCGCCGCCACGGCGGGCACGGGAATGAATTTGTACTCTGGGTACTTGAACTCGTAGCACGCTTGCGTGGGTTCGTCGCAGAGTTTGTCTAAATGATCCAACGGGTTGGTCGGTTTGCCGACGGTCGGAATTTTCGCGTGGGGCATACCGAATACGTTCCAATCGTGTTCGCATCCACCGAGTGGAGCGGCTTTCATGTATTCGGATTCACCTTTCTGTAAGATTGAGCAGATGCCAAGCTTGATGTCTGAGCTCATGACGCGAAGGAGTCGACGGAATCCATCCGACCACGCCGACGGGTGGGCGTATCGCCAACTCGTGTACTCGTCGTAGCGCGTTTCGTTGGTGGCAATTTCGCGTAATTCCGCCGCCAAGGCTTCAATTGTATCGTACTTGCGCAAGTCCACGTAGGAGTTCTTCACTGGAAGCATTTCGTCTATGCTATCGCTACCAATGTAGATGGGAATTGACCCTCGCGAGAGCGCGAGCCAAATCTTCTCCGTCATGTACCCTTCACACAACGGCGCGTTTTCGAGGGCAAAATAAAACATGTAACGCGCCATCATGGATTGGTACTTGAGGTTCTCAATGCCACGGCCGGGTAAACCCGCGGGTACCTGCGCGTTGTGCATACACGAACCAAACGAAAACACTGGGAACGCTTGCGAAATGTACGACAAAATGCGCGATCGCGGCGGCAAGCAATCAATGGCGAGCCACGCGATGCCTGGAATGCGATCCTTGTGCGGCGTCGTGTACGCAGGAAAGTCCCCAGTGAGGGAATTCAATGACGGGCCGAATGGCCACCAGAACGCAGACTTTTTCTGGTCAAAATATCCAAGGTAATCAAACGCACCGACGACGTTTTCCCGGTGTAAATCCTGGCCAAACGTCCCGACAGCTTCGTGCGCGAGGTACATGTCAACCTGTTCCGGGCTCACCTTTTTTGGCTTGTTATACGATAAGTCTTTCGCCTTGTTCTTGCCGCGCCACAAATACGCAGATTGGCTGAAAATCCGCACATCCGCCCGCGTGGAATTGTCGCAGCCGATGACAATTTTATCCACGCACACGCCCGGTTCAAACAAACGACCAAAGCCCTTGACGTACGCCGTATCCCACGCTGCTGGGGGCGTATCCACGCACATTGTAAACCCCGACTTGGATTTACTCACCGCCGGCGGGTGAGCGTAGGTATCATACGGCGCCACTGGGTCGAATCCATGATAGGCATCGGGTAAATACCGGTGATATGCCGGGTCGAGCGCCGCGGCGACGGCGAGCTGATCGACGCGTCCGCTGGGATTTTTATAAAACTCCTCCCGAATCACCGTCGGTTGTTGCGCCTTTGCCGCGGGCCCGCGCCGCGCGTTAGCCCTATGTCTCGGCGCCATCGCCGCGGATAACGCCGCGCGCAACCCGCCTCCGTGATGCGCCGCCGACGACGTCGACGCCGCGACAACGGCGCTCGCGACGCCCATCACCGCCAGCGTCAGTGCCGCGATGCGTCGCGTCGACCGTCCACCAACAGCGCGCCACCACTCGCCAGACGCACCGCACAACATTCCTTCACCATTTAAAGCGCGCGCGTGCGCCTCATCGTCACCGCCCTCGTCGCCGTACGTCTCAACACCCATCAACGCCGACGCCGATGCGATCGCCCCATCGTCCACCCCGTGACGCTGATGCCGCACCCCACGCCCCGCGCTCGCCCCAGACGCGGCGCGCGAGAGCAGCAGCGCACGGGATTCATCATCGACATCGCCGTCACGCGCGTTCGCCATCGCTCAAGGCGACGTCGCGGCGATACGTGGCGTTTTGACGACGACGTTGGGTGTTCACGCGTTCGGCATTCGTATCGAAAAAAAGTTGAAAGTGACTCGCGACTTCGAAACTGCGTGGGTATCGATTGAGTTTTAATTTGATCGACGTATGTGCGCTTTCGGTGGATCGGTGATGGGCTATCCACAACAGAAAAACATGCCGCCGGTGCCCGCACTGCGATGCGCGCGTCCGCGTCCGCGTCCGCGTCCGCGTCGGCGGCGTCGCCGAGATGGCGTCACCGGCATCGTCGTCGGTCGTCTCGTGTCCTGGCGCGCGCGTCTTCACCATCTGTGCCGCGCGGTGCCGCCGCGAATGATGATGGCGGTGATGGTGACTCATCAACGTCATCGCGAAAGCAATACCTGCGCCTGGCGCGCGCCGTCGACGGGTCGTGGGCGCTTCAGAGCGCCATCGTCACCATGCGTCCTCGCGAACGGCCTTGCGAGGAAGACCACGCGCGGCGGTTGCGCATAGGCGCGTTGGTGCACTACGGGGACGCGTCGTATTTCAAACGCGTGCGCGACGACTTTGCAAACGTCGACGCCGATGACGAATCTGCGACGCTGTGCGAGCTGATTACGTCGGAAGAGAATTTATGTGCGAGTGATGATGTGCGTGGGATTGGTTTGCGGCGATTGTCGTGCGCGTTGGCGCCGACGGCGGAGTCGAGAGCGTTGGCAGAGGCGCACGGGTTGCGCGCGCAGTTGGACGCGCTGGACGCCGAGCGGGAAGGGTGGTTCGTTGCGGATGTGACGCGGGAAGAGCTCATGGCGATGCGCGCAGAAGATGAATTGAGTAGTATTAGCGGTGGCGGTAGTGGTAGTAGTGGGGGGCGTGGTGGTATGGCGCAGAAAAGTAGCGGGGAGGCGTCGACGAAGGCGCCGGGACAGCTCCTGGGACAGCTTCCTCCCGCGTTGGAGGCGTTATACGTCACCGCCACCGGTCGCGCCGCGGGTGGCGACCCCGTGCGATTGTTTACACGCTTATCGTGTTGGTTCGTGCCGTGTCCAGAGGCGCACTTGTTGTTATTAGACTGGGTATGGGGCGGCGGTCGGCCGAGCGACGTCTTGGGCGCGCTCGTCGATTGCTGCGCTTCGGGCGATTTAGAAAGCGCCAGAAAGCTCGCATTCGCGCAGATGATCGTCTCCGCACAAGCATCGGGACCGGTAGGTGGTGGCACCACCGCCCCAGTGTTGGTTCAGAAGCGCAACGTCGTCGCCATGGATGGCGTGGCCAAGGCGTTTGACGCGGGCGTCCACGACGTCGGATTGCTCTACGGCGGTTTACACGTCGACGGTTTAGTACGCATCGCGCGCGAACGCTTCGATTACGACGTTGTCGATATCGAATGGCGCGACGCATGGCGCGTTAATCCACCTGCAAATGAATCCCCGCTACGATACGCCATTGTACCGGCGTTATTATGCGTCGACGGCACCGATTGGGCGCAGACACTCCACGACGTCGTCGCGCTCGGCGGCGCCGCTTCGCTCCTGAGCCTCTTCTTATACATCATTCGTCACGGCGGTCTATACTATGCCTTGGGTAAATGGTTGCTTGAATGGAACAGGCAGTTGTTTGAAACCGCAGATGACGGCTTAACCGCGCCTACGAGCGTCAATTGATTGACCATGTAGCATACGCTTGTAACAAAACAAAAACAAAAGAGAAACAGCGAGCCTCACACGATGACGCGCCCGAAACTGCACGCCACGGCGCCGCCGCCGCCGATGCAGCGCGATCCGGATATCGAGCGCGAGGTCGTAGAGCACATGCGCCGCGCCGGCGCCCTCGATGCGCTGCGCGAGTCGACGATCGCCGCGCTCAAAACGAACGAAGAGCTCAAAACCTTTGCCGAATTCGCGGTGCGCTCGAGTCAGGCGTTGCGAGATCCGTACGCGCGCTCGAGGTCGCGAAAAGAGCTCGTGGATGAGTTGTTCGTGGAGATTGAGCAACGGCTGATGGATGAAGTGCGAGCGAAGACGTTTGAGACGTTGACGGAGACGGAGGCGGGCGCCGTGGGGCGAGAGGCGTACGAGAGAACGTACGCCGCGCGAGAGGATGTCAAGCATGACGGGCGTTGATTGCGTGCGTGCGAGGTGTAGGATTGTTAAACTAGCGTTGATTTAGCGTTGAAATGTACAGTAGATAGAGTATTACGCGAATGTTTTGTGAAGAACGTATAGCGAGGGTGCAGTGAACTGCGAGCACATTTCTAAATAACATTTTTTCTATTTTTTTTCTCAATGATAGCTTCTAGTCGCGGCACCGAGGGTAGCGATGCCGTCGCCGAGCGCCCACGATGCCTCAACGTCTTGGTTCTTGTAGCGGATTTTATCGAGCATGTGGATCGTTTCGGTGTCGCTCACGCCGTAACCAGTCGTGAGCAGCGCGTAAATGTACGTCAACTCCAAGCATAAATAATCAACATCAACCTTTGCCGCGACGGCGAATGGGAATTCACTCGCGAGTTTGGCTTGAGGCGTCACGCATGCATGCGATGCGGCAGTCTTGAATGCGCCGGCCGTGGTGGATACGATCGTCGACGGCGTCTTTGGATGCGGCGCGACCCCGGCTTGAACACCGCGCTCGACGATATACGACATGACATACAATGGCGTCTTTCTCGGTGTCGTCCACGCCCCAGCGAACGAACACGGTCCTCGTCCGCACTTAGTTCTATTATCTTCTTCAAATGTCTCTATCACAGCGGCGAGACAACGCTTGAAATCGGTCCCTAACGTTGCGCTTCCCTTTGCCTCGTACGTCTCACCCGGCTCGAGACCGTAGCAATCCTTTGTACACGTGTCTTGAACGCTACCAGGTAAGCACGGGTGCGTGCCATCTTCATCGCGCTTACCAAATCGGTACAATTTCGCTCGCACGGCGATGAGACCGTATCCCTTGAAGCTATGAATGTACGCGCTGTACGCGCTAAACGGCGTCTGAATTTTACGCACATACCCGCTCGGCGCCTTATCCATAATCGCGCTCCCGACCGCATACGCGATTTGTGTCGAGCCTCCACCTAAATCAATAACAGCTACAGTGGACTCGGGTGATTTTCCGAGTCGTTCTAATAAATAGTTCGTCGCAACCCAGCCATGCGCGCCTTCGTCTACCCCATCCATAATCGAAACAAACGTTTCGCTCTGCGGATGAAAGCCCGCGCGCGCAATCTTCGCTCGCACGCTATCCATGATGGCATCCGCAGCGCCCTGACCTTCAGGCATTAATCGAAGTCCAGCGGTGGCGCGAACGCTGAACGGCGTCGCCGAGCGCGCGAGCTCGGGAACCACTGACTTGGCGCGAGAGATGAGTTCGTCGAGCGATGCGCTCGCGGCGTCCGCAGAAGACCCGTACGACTTCAACCCTGGCTCGATGGCGTGAAAGTACTCTGAATGCAGTCGCTCGCGGCCAAAATAGTCCGTCTGAAACGTAAAGACGTGAACGCGAGAGCCAGTTGAGCCAGCGTCTAACACGATGCTAAATCTTTTTGACGTTCGAGTCGAGGCAAAGCCTACGGCGTCTGACCACAGCGTGAACGTGACCGTGAGTGCAATGACGACAATGAAAACCACGAGTGTGGTGAGCGACCGCGGCGAACTCGCCGCGCGTGTTGGGGCGAATGCCATGGCGCCTCGGATGCGCGCGCGGCGCATGCGAGGCCGAGTTTGCGGTCGATAAGTAGCCGCATACATGAGAGTGCACTGCGAGGTCATAGAGGCGTGAATGATAGTATTATTACAACAGTATGAGTTTTATCGTTATGGTACCGTAGAGTTACACTGGACATCGCCGACGAAGTGGCTTTCTCGCCAAGAGAAGCGCGACGCACATCGCTCCGGCGAGCGCGGCGAGCATCGCAAAAAATCCACTGGGAGTGTCAAACGTCGGATAAGTCGCGCCAAGCAAGCCACTGAAGTAGTTGCCAAAAAAGTATGAACCAAACCAAAGCCCAATGATCGCGCTGAGCAAGCCTTCGGGGGCTATTTTTGAAATGTACGACAGCGCCACCGGAAACGTGTACAATTCGCCAGCCGTGAGGAAAATTTGATTCAACACAATCCAAATCACGCTCACTCGCACGGGCGACGCATGAGAGTCGACCGGGAGTGCGCCAAACATTAGAACCGCAAACGACGTGGCGAGTAAACCACATCCGAGGGCGATTTTGGTCACTTGGTGGGGTTCGGAATTCGTCTTCGCTTGACGTTCCCACACCATCGTCACCGCCGGCGTGAGAGCTAATACCAACGCCGGATTGAGCGCCGCGACGAACTCTGTAGGCAAGCCGTGTAAATTAATGTGCTCATCCGCAAAAATCATTAGCGTTGATCCTTGCTGCTCGTATACGACGGAAAATGCCACGCCAGCGACGCATACGATGAGCGTCGCCATCATCGCGTTGCCGTTCTCCCGCATCAAATCCAACATCTTTGCAAACGAGTTCTTCTCATTCACCGCCAGCGGCGATGTCAAAGGCGTGGTATCTCCGCCGAATTCTTCGTCGCGCACATCCAACGTCGTCGCATCAATTACTTCCACTCGTGAATCTAAGATGTACCTCCTGTTCGTCGTGTAAATGACCAACGCGCACGCCATGCCAATCGCCGCGCTCGCGAACGCCGCACCGTAACCAAAATACACGCGAACGGTTCCCGCAATCAGCGGCGAGAAGAACGCTCCGATATTAATGCAACAGTAAAAAATTGAAAACCCTTGATCGCGTCTCGGGTCATCCTTGGCGTACAACGCGCTCAGCTGCGTCGACATGGATGGTTTAAACGCCCCGTTCCCGACGCACACCAAAACCAATCCAATCACAAACGCCCACTCACTCGCCATCGCCGCGTACCCAATCGCCATGATTGTCGCACCAACTAACGCCGAACGATGAGAACCGAGAATGGCGTCAGAAATCACCCCTCCGAACACCGGCGTGAGATACGTGAGGCACGCAAACCAACCGTACAAACGCGCGCTCGTCTCCTCCGCCGCCACCTTCCGCGCCGCCATCGCCCCCGCACTCGCGGCATGTGTTGAGAAATCATACCCACTCGCCATCTGTCCTATCGCCCGCAATCCAAACACCCGATCGACATCGAACGTCGCGTCCGAGAGAATCTTCGTCGCGTACAACACCAACAGCGCGCGCGCTGCGTAGTACCCGAACCGTTCCCACATTTCCGTCGCGCCCACGACCGCGAGACCGACGGGGTGGCCGTAAATCGTTTTACGTCGCGCGGTGCCGCCGCTGCCGCCGCCGCTGGCGCTACCGCCGAGACGCGGCGAACGCGCGCGCGATGCGCCGAGAAGCGGTTCAGCATCATCTCCCGCGCCTTCGACGTCCCCGCGCGCGGCGCGATCGTCATCCGTCGACGACGACGACGGCGGCGCCGACGGCATGCGCGCACCTCTCGTCTCGGCCTCCGTGCGCGTCCCTGTGCGCGCGTGTTCCGTGCGCGCGCGCGCGCGCGATGATGTGCCGCGCTGGAGTGCCGCGCTGGCGCCCTTCACTTCGCGTCGTTCGCCGACCGAGTCCGCACGCGCGCGCACGCTCGAACGCGCGCACACACACGCACGCATGGCGCACGCATCGCTCGTCGCGTCGCGCGCGCCCGCGACCGTCGCTCGCGCGCGCGCGCGCGCTGGGCACCGACGTTCGGTTGGATTAATCATTCCAGCGCGTGGCGAACGCGTGGCGATGCGCCGTCGCGCGCTCGCGGGCGATCGATCATCGGATGAATCGTCCGACTCGCCATCGTCGTCTGGGGTGTCCGAGGCGTCTGGGGCGGCGCGCGAGGCGACGAACGGGGACGGGTTTGGTCCGTCTCGTTTCGTATCCGAGGCGGCGGCGGCGGCTGAGCGTCGCGTGAACGGCGCCCTCATCGGTATCGCCGTCGACGTCATCGATAGGCTGTATGCTGGACGTTCGTATGCGCGTTTTCATGCCCTCGAAACCGTCGCGCGCGTGCCGTACTTTAGTTTTATGTCGGTATTGCACATGTACGAGACGTTTGGGTGGTGGCGTAAAGCCGACTATTTGAAGGTGCACTTTGCGGAGACGATGAATGAGTATCATCACTTGTTGATCATGGAGTCGTTAGGGGGTGCCGAACGGTGGAGCGATAGGTTCGTGGCGCAGCACATCGCGGTGGCGTACTTTTGGATTTGCGTGGGGCAGTATTTGATATCGCCGCGTTGGGCGTACAATTTGCTCGAACAAGTCGAGAGTCACGCGTACGCGACGTACGATGGGTTTTTAAACGCGAATGAGGACGCGTTAAAGGCACAACCGGCGCCGAGAGTAGCGGTGCAGTATTACACAAAGGGTGATTTGTACCTATTTGATGAGTTTCAAACTGGTGAAGTGCGAGGTGAGCGTCGGCCGAAGATTGAAAATTTGTACGACGTCTTCGTCAACGTGCGCAACGACGAGGCGGAGCACATGAAGACGATGGAGTTTTGCCAACGACCTGGAAATGGTCTTCGAAGCCCGAGCTCGCGCGAGGCTAAAGTGCTGTTGAGCGCCGAAGCGTGCGCATTGGAGGACAAGGCATGCGAGGAGAACTTGGACGCGTCCATGGGCGAACGCAGCTGTGAAGGTCTCGTCGATTGCGTCATCAACTTTGGTACCGGCGCCGTCGAAACGCAAGACATGAAGCCATGATACAATGTTAGAGCACGCACAATGGTGCTCATCATACATAGCCACACATACACGCGCGCGGGCGCGCGCGTTTGAGAGAACGTGTTCGCGCTTTTCGTCACAACGTTGAAATTACACACGCACACAATTTTGTCACAAACTACTTCTATACATCGATCACGCGCGCCGCGCAATCGTACAACGCACGTCTATGGTGAACACGCCATTCTGCACGCGTTTCGTTTTGACGACGTGGCCATTCTTGACGCCGACGCTGTCGTCGTTATCATCGGCTTCGGCTCGCCACGTCTCGGGACATCGAGCGCTCGCCGCGCGCGCGATGATTTCGAAACTTCTACTGGGCCCGTTGCCTACCACCGCTAAACCATCAACAGCTAAAACGAACCACGTCGCGAGCGTGGATAACGCACTTCGCACCGCGCGCTTATTTTCCTCGCTCGGCTCTGGCGCCGCCGCGACGTCGAGTGAAAACTCAAAACTCTCAACTCTCTCTTCAGCCTCGCGTACGAGCACGCCTACCGTGTGCACATCGCCCGACGACACGCCCTGACGTAAACTTTCAAACGCGCGTTCGACGTACGCGCACACGGCAGCGTCGTCGTCGTGCGCTTTAACGCGCGCGCCGTACAACACGTGATGATGCGACTGCGCCGCGGCCGCGCGCGACGCGACGACGCGCGATGCGATGACGTGATGCGTCAGGGCGTGGATGAATTCAAGTAATATATCCGCCACCGCGTCCATGTCGCGCACGCGCCGCGGCAGGCGCGGTGCCGCGAGGCGCGGTGTGAAGGAACGAAGGAGTTACTTTTACAGAAATGTTGGTTGCGTTTCGTATTGCACGACAAACAAAACAACGACGACGACGAAACGATCGATCGATCGTTCAAAACAATGTGTTGTGTCTTCGCGCGATGTCTACGATTCGAGCGTCCATTCGTTCGCCACGAGCGCCGTCTTCTCGCGCGGCGGCAGAACCATCGGTCCCGCCACCTCCAACGCCTTGTCCTTTCCAAACAACGCCTCGACGAGCGCGAGCGCAAACTCAATCGCGGTGCCCGGCCCACGCGAGGTAATCACGCGCCCATCAACCACGACGCGCCCTTGCGCGCTCGCATCGTTCGGTAAATCCTTCACGAACGCCGGATGCGCCGTGGACGCTACGCCATTCAACCACCCTCGCGGCGCTAAAATCACCCCGGGACTCGCGCACATCGCCGCCGTGATCCCGCGCTCAGACTGTAATTGCGCCTCCACGATCGCCATCACCCGCGCATCGTCCGCTAAGCGCTTCGCACCGGGCATACCCCCAGGAAGCACCACGCAATCGTACGCCGCCGACGTCACCGACGCATCCGCCAACGACGCGTCGGCGACAATCTTCACCCCGCGACTGCACGCGCACACCAAACCGTCGTCGTCGTCATCCTCAACGCTCGCAATCGTCACTCGCGCCCCAGCGCGACGCAAAACATCAGCGATGATCACCACCTCCATCTCTTCGCTCCCGTGCGCCATGGGTACGAGCACCGAAGGCGCGTCACTCGCCATCGCGACGACGCTCGAGCGACGCAGACGACGCGCGCGCACCACGCCACCGCGCGCGCCTCCTCCTCGTCGTCCTCGCACCACCACCGCGCGCGAGTGCGTCGTCGGCGTCGTCGTCGACGACGTCGACGACGACGCACCCACGCGCAACGTCGCCGCGTCGCGCATGCGCCGCGCACCGACGTTGCGCCCGACCTCAGCCTCCAACGGACACCCCCCGGCGTCGATGTCGGCGTCGTCGTCGTCGTCGATGTCGTCGTCCCTGGTCATGATTGGTGAAATCCACCCCAATCCATCCATCCATACTAAACACACAAACACACAAACAAACACACACACCCCTCGCGCGCATTCGACCGTT
>Ga0255765_1004148_pt1 | contig 14774 bp, 15 predicted proteins | sample 041ome_8_FD_179965 | JGI IMG/M metagenome (GOLD analysis project Ga0255765, IMG submission 179965) | Coastal salt marsh microbial communities from the Groves Creek Marsh, Skidaway Island, Georgia - 041407BS metaG (version 2) | ecosystem: Environmental > Aquatic > Marine > Intertidal zone > Salt...
GTTTAATGAAAGATCTTGATAAAGGTTTTGACAAATTAGAAAAAACAGTAGAAAAGGCCTATAATGAATGGGTAGAATTAGTTAAGAGTTATACTACTGGAAAGGACGCAGAAGAGGGCAAACTTGCAGGGTTTGATAAACATCAAGGTAAAGATGAGGTTAAAGGACTGACCACATCAATGTTAATTAGAATTTTTGGCTTAAATCCAAGAACTGGTAATTACAGTGCTAATTGGATGTTTGAGAATCTAAATGATTTCGAAGCAGTTGAAGAAGGTCGTTCAATCAATAAAATTAAAAAAGAATTTGATCAGGTAGTATCTGCAATGGCAAGTAAAGTAGCTAGTTGGAAAGAATGTAAATCTAAAGGTGATTCAGAGGGAGAAGCATCATGCTTGGCAGAATTAAAGGAGCTTACCGCTAGAAAAAAAGCTCTAATGTCAGAACTAGATGGAGCAGTTGGCTTGAAAGATATTAATGCTGAATTAGCTGAAAATAAACTAAAAGGTGCAAAATTAGTTATTATTGAAGGTGTTATGTCTGATATTCATCAAATGATAGGTAATCATAAATCTTTTAGTTCATTTGAGAAAGAATTCTTCAAAGAGTATGGTCATAAAAAAGCAATGAAGAGAACTCCAGAATTTTTAGAATGGCTAGAGGCATTATACAATGACTTTGACTATGTTACAGATGAGTCAGTAGGAGAATCTTCAAAAACTATAGAGCCTTTACACATTGAAGAAAATCCAGAAGGATATGCATCTCGCAATTTTTTAGTTTCTGATGACCTAAAAGATGAGAATGATCCTACTCCTTCTGAAACAGGAGATGAAGTAGATGTAATGGGAGAATCTCAAATTAATGATGAAGAAAATAACCCAAACCCAGAAGGATACCCATCTCCATCTGGTGATTCACAAGATGTTCCTAATGAAAATGAAGTACACTGTGAAAAATGTAGCCATTCATGGGATGTTAAAGAAGGAGGAGAAGATATGAGTTTATGTCATCAATGTGGATGGGATTCAATGGCACAAAAATATGACCTAGTTAGACTTGCAGCTTGGAAAGAAGATGTGATTAAAAACGTTATTGGACTTCAAAAATAAACAAAAGTATATGAAACATATTAAATTATTTGAAGAGTTTGTCAACGGATCAGTAAATGAAGGTCTAAAGGATATGTTAGCCGATGTAAGATCATTAGCTAAAGAGATGGCAAATAAGTACGCGGATGATGCAGAGCAATATATTGATGTTGATTCAATATCTTCTAAGATTAATCCAGAAAGAGACATTAAGAAAATTGAATCTAAATTTATGAAAGAAGTTTCTTTAGATGAAGGTCTTGTAGATAAGATTAAAGAGTATAGTAAGGGTGTTAGAAATATTAGTTTTCTTGCCACCGTTGGTTCATTGGGAGGGGTAGTTGCAGCATACATCGATGCAGCTGACCATAGATTAACAGAGTGGTATTATCGTGAAATTCAAAAATTAGCCGATTGGCAAATTCATGATCTACTAGCTCAAAAACATGGAATTGAAGCAAGTATTAGTGATTGGGAAGCTATGGTTTTAAAGTATGCGTTTTTAGTATTCTTTATCATTTATATTGTTTCGGCTGTAGTTTATAAAGTATCTAATAAGAAATAAAGAAAAATGAAAAACTTAAGAACATTTGAATCGTTTATCAATGAAGATCTTAGAAAAGATCTAAAAAAGTATATTAAAAAGAATCAGGAAGAGATAGATTTATTAGCAGATAATGGTGAATGGGAAACAATATATAAAAAGTTATTCAATGATTTTCATATTGATGATCCGAGAGGAGAAGACGCAAAAGAGATAAAGACAATTTTTAACACAGTATACTAAATTTTCACTTTTTTGAAAATAATTGAGCCGGCATTTTTTTATGTCGGCTTTTTTTATTATATTAGTACTATAACTAAAGATAAGCATATGAAAGAGGTTAAAGGAAAAACAATTCCAACCTATTACATATAAGATTATATGAATTGTGTAAAATGCAACATATCTATACCTGATGCTCGTATCAAGGCTCTTCCTGAAACTAAAGTATGTGTTGATTGTTCTAGTGAACAGGCAAAAGGTGCAGTTGATATAGTATATCATAAGACTGGAAACACTATTCAAATAATGGATAAAGAATCTGCAGATGCTATCAATAAAGCAGCTCGCAGATCTGGATTTGGTTCACTTGCCGCATTAAAGGGAAGCAGTGGCGGTTCTACTGGAAAGGTAAAACTTGGTAGTTTTGGAGAAATTCCAAGGATGCCAACTCGCGAAGATTTTGAGAGGGTAGGATCTAAAATGATAGATATGTTAGATTGGAAATCTAGAAAAGAAATTATTAACTTCTTAGAATCTAAACTTGATGATCGAACTATTTCCGGATTTCATTTTCGTAAACTGAAGTTAATTCTAGATGAATTTAAGCCAGAAGAAAAGATAACATATGCCCATAATGATGAGTCATCTACAAGTGACGAGATTGATTGGGTATTCAAAAACTGGAAAAATAGTAAAGTATACAAATAACCACATTATGTTTTATAAGTACAATAGTAAAAACTTAACATACGAAAGCGTTAGGTTTCAAAAAATTATTTTATCTGCATTTATTTTGTTTATCTCTGCAATTTCTTTTTCTTTTCAAATTGGAAAAAATAATGGTCTAAAAGAAAATGTTATGTTAATGCCAGTTGAGGATAGGTATCACTTCATTAAAGAGACTCGAGTAGATACATTCTCATATGAAAATCTAACGAATATGCTAGTTGATTTAAATGTTAGGTTTCCTCACGTAGTGATGGCACAGGCAATGATTGAAAGCGGACATTTTCAATCTAATATTTTTAGGTCTAATCATAACTTATTTGGAATGAAACAAGCAAGGGCACGGTGCACCACTGCAAAAGGAACCGAATTAAATCATGCATATTATTCTAATTGGAAAGAATCAGTATATGATTATGCATTTTTTCAGTCTAGGTATCTAAATGATTTAAGAACTGAGCAGCAATATTTAGATTATTTAGATCGAAATTATGCAGAAGCCCCTAATTATGATAAAGCAATATTAAAAGTAATTGAAGATAATAACTTAAGAGAGCATTTCTCAAAATGATATATAGTATAAGAATAACAAAATTATTGTATGAATACACTTAAGTTTAATCAATTTTTGAATGAAGCAAATGCAGAAAATAACTATGCTGCTTTCTTCGCATCAATGCTAGAAATACGAGCACAGGCACATATGTACCATTGGCAAACAACAGAGCACTCAGTACATATCGCTCTTGAAAAATTCTATAATGCCTATATTATATTAATCGATAGTCTCGCAGAGGCTATTTTAGGATTTGGCGATAGACCGGTTCTAGGAGAGGCAACTCTTAGTTTAAATGACTATTCTAAAGAAAATGTACAGGACTTTATAAAGAATGCCGAAACATTATTTAAAGAAAGCGGTTTAAAAATTGCAAATGGAAAAGGAGAGGTCATAAACATTATTGATGAGATTATTGCCGAACTAGACAAACTAAAATATCTACTCACATTATCATGAAGCAAGTTTTTGGAAAAAAGTATATAAAAGGAATTACTCAATTCATACCAGGCGAACACTTCGCAACAATGGATTTTATTGATTACCAATGTCAAAAAATGGGAATGAGTAGAGCTCAGTTTATGTCATTTTACGGAGTATCTGAATCCGTTGAAAACGGAGATAATATGGTTTCCGAAGAAGAAAAGTCAACTGATAGAAGCCCGATTAAAGGAGATGCTATTGAGACTGGACTAAAAAATAAATCTAAAGAGAGTGGAGTACCTATTGGAATTTTAAGAGCTGTTATGCGAAGAGGAATGGCGGCTTGGGAAAGTAGCCACCATGCAGGCACAACTCAAGAACAATGGGGATATGCTCGTGTAAATGCATTTCTAGAAAAAGGAGAAGGAACTTGGGGAAATGCAGATTCTGATCTTGCAAAAGAGGTTAGAGATGGTGGACATGATACAAAGCTACCTATAAAAAAAGACTAAATAATATGAAATATTTAAAACACCTACAGAACCACCAAGTAAACGAAAGGACGCTAAAAGATGCTATTATGTCATTCTTACCTCCTGTGTTTAGAAATGAAGTTTCATTTTCAGAAGGAATGAAAGCTCTTTATGGGTTAACTCAAGATCCGTTACATGTTATGTCTGCTATGAGAAAAAGACTTAAAAAGCTTGAATCTAGTGGTGAATTATCAATCGATAAAGCTGAGCATAAAGAACTAAGAATGGAAATGGATGAACTTGAACTTCTTATGAGTGATTACTATCAAGCGCTTAAAAGTCTTGATGAAAAATGGGGTAGCCAAATCAAAGAATTGTAAACAATGAAACACGTAAAGTTATTTGAAGATTTCACTAACGAAGAAGTTAAACCTTGGAAATCTCTTAAAGCTCAGAGAGTTGAACTTAGAGATACATTAAAGGCATGGAAGAAAAACGCATCAAAGATAGCTGTTACAAATTTGTCAAACATGGGTCCTATGATACCTAAAGAACCGATTATTGTTCCAGGATCTGAAATCGGTACAAAGATTGCAGATGAAGTTTTAATTACAGTCTTACTTAAAAACCCAGCACCCTTTGCAGCTAAACCAGAGGATCCAAAGGTACACTATGCTGCTGTTAGTAACAAAGGGACCGTATCTCTTTGGAATAGAAGCATTCCGGAGGAGACGTATGATGAATTAGTAAAGAAGTATGGTAAAAAGATGTATCCTTATAATGAGGTAACACAGGAATACATGAGCGCACTAACTAATCAAATTAATGACTTTTTCAAAGAACGCATCGGTAAACATGAATGGTAAAACATTAAAATAAGAATACATTTTAGTTATGACAGTATACGAATTTCATCAAAAATTAAAAAAGGACTCAGCAGTTCAAAGCTACCTTGAGTTTTTAAAGGACACTGTAGGCAGCAGTTACCTAAACGCATATTTTGAAGATGGAGGTAAACATTATCCATCATATCCATTACCAGAATTTAAGTACCATAACGTAAAGGGATTCTTAAAGCCTATTTATTGGGGCGGGGACTACAAGGGTAATATGATTAAACATCTTTTCGGTACAACTGAAATTTTTGACGGTTATACTATTTTTGGTGAGTATACTGGTTCTATTTCAATGGGTAATTATGGATCTGGTCAAGGATTTATTAGACCATATATGAAATCAAAGGATAGCGATTATGATGATATGTGGAGATATGTTGTTAGTCTAAGAACTGCAAGTAAGTTGCTTGATGGTAAAAATTGGTCTCCTACTAATTTTGATAGTAGAATGAGTTTTTATCACTACTTGTCACTTAATAATAAAGGTGCTAGACAGATTCAAAAAGAGTCTGCACAGATCTTAGGTCAAAAATTTAGAGAAATCCAATTAGCAATTGAAGAGGATGATGCATATAGAGAATGGAGAGATAACGGCGGAATAATTGCTAAAGATGTTAAGGTTGAATTTAATCTTAAAGAAGTTTATAATGAGTTAAAATCTAAAATTAGACCGGGCCTACAGCTTGACAATGAAGATAAAGATCAACTTCAGTGTAGTATCAGAAATTGGGGACAATGGGAACATGACTATGAAGACTATGATAGAGATGAGTCTGATTTTGAAGATGACGATTACATGATTTTAACTGATAAATCACGCGAAGCACTAGTCAAAATCATAGATGAAATCAAAGAAAAGTATCCTCAAGTAAGCATTGAATGGAACACTAGCGAAAAGAACTGGATCGATTTTTCAATTGACAGAATTACTTATGAATCTGTTGAGAGTGTAGATGAAAAGGTAAAACTTATTATGAAGAACATTTTATCTAAGATGGTTCCAGCTGCATTTGGAGCCTCTACTGATCCAAAAATGAGAGATGAAATTAAGAATGCTGTTCAAAGTGCAATCGAACCAATTCTTAAAAAATATGATTATATTGTTGAAGACGTGGATCATGAGGTTGGAATGGCACAGGGTCAATTAGATTCTATTCATAAAGATGCTTCAGATTTACAAGAAAAAATAGGAACGGAAGAAAAAGATATTCCAGCTTGGATTCAATCACACATCACTAGTGCGTATGAATATTTAAAACAAGCAAATGATAACTATCACGAACTTGAAGAACCAACAAATGAGAGCTATATAATTGGTGATTATGACATTAACTGGTCAATTAACAATGGGATTACAAAAGAAACTTCTGGAAAAATAATTGCAATTGCTGCAAGTGGAAAGGACGTTGATTCATTGATAGCAAGCGGATACTCAAATACGCAAATTGGAAAAGATCTTGAAGATGGTATAAATGATCGTCTAAAAAAATTAAAGCAAGCAATCACGGTTCAAATTGATTGGGGTTACAAAGGAGCAGGATATGCATTCGATGTAGATTTTAGTAAGGTCCTAAAGGGGTTAAGATAAAAACAATATATAACTAAAATATAAGTCAGCTAAATATGGCAAGGGTTAATCTTAAATTACTATCACAGTTGAGGCAGGGTCTTAACTTAACAAATGCAATAGATACTGGAACGTATGCTGATGTTAGTGATATTACAAACAAATATAAGGCTGCAGAACTTTCTGGAGCAAATAAACCAGTAGAATATACTGCGGATGAGGAGTACACGAATCTTCTTAAACTTGGCCCAATCGTAGATCAATTAGTTATCTCAGTAAAGGCATTAGAAGACGAAATACAAAATCTACATGAATATATTGAAGGACAGTTAGGAAATGATGCAGATACTGCAGTGCTTCCACCGACTCTAAATTTTCTAGATTCTAATAATAACCCCGTAAATGTTATTACATTTGATCCAGAAACAGCAAATTCAACTATATCACTAGGAGGATCTCAAATAAATGCGTCAGATCTTGTAGATACAACAACAGTAGCAGCATTAGCAATAGCATTATCATAACATAATTAATTTATAAAATGGCAAAAAAAATAATCAAATCGTATACATTCACACCTGGAAATCCAGGAACTATTGAATTTAGAGGAAACTATCTATTAAGTGATCTGTTACTAATAACAAATACTACAGATAATCAAATCATATATAATTTTAGTGATTCTACTAAAGGTGCTACAGTTTCAAGTGATGGAAATAATACAATAGTTACCTTAAACTACGATACGTCTTCAATGTCGGCACAGGACAGTCTTCAAATATTTGTAGATGGTGGAGTACAATTAACTGAACCTAGTGGAGCATTTAGAGATCCTGTAGATAAAGCGAGAGTAAGTAATCCAGAGTCATTAATCGATACTGACTTTGAGTATTCTTTACAGCCTACTAAATGGGAAACTGTACAGCTACAGGCAAATATTCCAGGACTTTATCAAAAGGCAAATGAACCAGCGTTTACAGCAGAACAAATAGTTTCTATCTTACCATCTACATTTGAAACCCAACCAAGTGCATCTTCAATTCCATTTGATGATACACTACGCACAGCAATTTTTAATACTGTTAGAGATCGTGGTGGAATTATTGATGACAGAGATAGAACTAACCAAGGAACTGCAATTATACCATTTAACGTAACTGTTAATGGATTTACATTTAATGAAGTAAGATCTAACAGTGAGGGTGTTGTCCAATTCGGTACGGCACAGATACCACAGGACGCTAATGGAATTACTGCTAATACATATGGATCTGCTCCCCTGATTAAACTATTTGCACAGGATATGGGTGTAATTAGATATGAGGATGCTGTTAGAGGTAGTTCACCAAATAGAGAATATATTTTTAAGTATACTGGTGATGCTATATCAGGAGATCCAAACAATCCATCACAAATAGCATATCTTATTTTCCAAGAATCAGATGGTTCTATCCAGGTACACTATGAGAGAAACGGAAGTACTGGGACTGTTGGTTTATTCGATCCTAGAACACCAGAAACTTTGTTAACATGGGCTCCTCAGCAAAACTCTAATTCAACATATCTTGTAAGTGATGCGTATTCTTTAAATATTACAACCACAATCATTGAAGGACTTGAGATAACTGTTGATGCACCTCCTACAATACCTTTTGAAAATGGAACACCAATCATCTTCAAAGAAACTCTAGATCCGGTTTATTTAGATAGAGCGTTTCTTATAACTTCAGTAACATCCCCAACTAGTTTTACTATTGTTCCAGAATCTCCAATTCCATATGTTGGAGAACAAAAAACACCATATACTGTACTCTATACAGGTGGATTTTTTAATTCTTCTGAATTAATTATTAACTCATTATCAACCGTTACTGGAACAAGAAGACTTCGAGTAAACTTTGCAACAAATCACTCCCTATTTGTAGGATCTTCGATATATGTTATTGATCCTTCAAGCGTAGATACTGATTGGATTGGATCTTTTACAGTATCTAGAGTTATTTCGGACACTGAAATTGAATACCTGGGAGCATCAACTGGAAACTATGTAGGTACTACAATATTGAATAGCGCTGGAACTAAGGTTTATATTAGAAATAATGGGTCCGCACTACATAGATACTTTGATGGTGGAGTTCAAATTAGTCCAGAAAACTATTCACCGAACTGTCAAATTATTAGACAGACGAGAAGATATTTTAGATACCAATCAGGTAAAGGTATTCAATTTAGTACTGGTATCTTATTTAAGCCGGTTTATGATATATTTGAATACACTGTAGATTCTTCAGGTTATGATCCTATCACTAACCCATTCTATGAAATGACAATCACAACGGATCAAATTCATGGATTTAATTTACCAGGACAATATAAGCCAGCTGTAACTATTAATATGCGAGGTTTCTTAGAAGAAGACGGTGCAGAACCAGGAGCAAACTTCCCATATAATCTACAAGAGGCACCTATAACTGGTATTACCGGACCTAAAACATTTACAATTAATATACCAATTGTTAATGGAACTACACCTACACTTAATCCTGGAGGACTTGCATACGTTGAAGTCGTAGGATGGAGAGATGCTGTTGTTAGGAGTGGACTGTTTGACCAACAAAATGGATTATTCTTCGAACATGATGGAGTTGATCTATCAGTTGTTAGAAGAAATAGTACAACCCAGTTATCAGGTCTATGTAATATTGATAATAATTCATCTCTATTAAGAGGAGTTGGATCAAGATGGAAAACACAATTAAAAGAAGGAGACTTCATTGTAATTAAAGGTGTTTCTTACTATGTCACTAGAATTGTAGATGATAATAGACTAACAATAGCACCTGATTATATCGGTGCAGATGTTGCAAATATTAAAATTGTTAAGACTATTGATTTTAAAATTAACAGAGAAGATTTTAATCTTGATAAACTAGATGGTACTGGACCTTCTGGATATGTGTTTAACCCCTCTAAAATGCAAATGGTATTCATGGACTACTCTTGGTATGGTGCAGGTAAGGTTAGATTTGGTATGAGAGGTGTTGATGGTGATGTGTTTTATTGTCATGAAATAATCAACAACAATACAAACACTGAGGCATTTATGAGATCCGGTAACCTTCCAGCGAGATTTGAAATCAATACAATTTCAAAATCAGGAAAACTTAAAACTGCAATTGATGATTTATCAAGATCAGTTGTAGTGGATGAAGCAGAAGCTAGTGTTTTACCAGATAGTGGAACTATCATAATCAATAATGAATATATCGAATATTCTAAAGGCTCACAGCCTACACCATCTGAAAGAACTTTAGATCTAGTGAATAGAAATGTAGGATTTTTATCTACAGGTCCAGTATCTGCTGCAATTAATGACACTTGGTTATCTAATAATCAGAACTTTTCACCAACACTTGCTCACTGGGGAGTATCTGTAATTATGGATGGTACATTTAACGTAGATAAATCTTATCTATTTACAGCAACAAATTCAGCGTCTAAACAGGTTCTACCGGGAGTAACAACACCCCTTTTGACTATTAGATTAGCGCCGAGTGTTGATTATGGTGTTCCTGGTTTTTATGGAATTAGAAACTTAATTAATCGATCGGTATTAACGCTACAAACATTACGAGCTGTTGCTAATGGTCAATATACATTGACTGCAAAAATTAATGGAGAATCTACGCTTTTCCAAACAGAAGCAAACTGGCTACCTGCTGGAAATGGTTCTATTGCGCAATATATAGACCATACTGATAACACGGAAGTTCAAGGTGGAGATGTTGTTGGTATATTCTTAACGGATGAGGGTGTTAACAGAGGTAGTTCTTCAACGTTCGATATATCTGAAATTAGAGGTTTAAGTAATAGTATTCTTGGAGGGCCTAATTCTTTTCCTGATGGGCCTGATACTTTAACAATATTTGCTACTAATAATTCAGCACAGGCTGGTACTATTTTAGGTAATATTTCTTGGACTGAATCACAGGGTTAATCAAATAATAAATAGAGAAATAATGAGACACTTACTCACAAACGAACAATATTTAAATGAAGCTAAGTCTGACTTTCAAGTATATCATGCAACATATTCAAGTGCGATTGATGCTGTTGAATCATATGCAAAGTCTTTAGGCTATGAATTAGACCAAGAAGAGTATGGAAATGCATATATTGATGGATTCTTTAAGCCGAATGATGGAGAAACTAAAAAAGACACTTTATCTCTTTATAAAAATGGAAGAGAACAAAAAAAAGCGTTACATGTTCAAATTTATGGAATGGGTAATAAATTTGAATTAAACATGTACGTTAATTAAATTAAATTTAAATCATGGAAAAATTAAAACAAATTTTTAGCCAAGTTGTATCATGGGTTGACACCAAAGGATTTACAGCACTAGCATCTTTAGGGATTGGTGTAGGTCTTTGGATTGTTGGTTATAAAGTATATGCTGGAATTGCATTCGGCGTATTCTTAACCAGAAATTGGGATATTCTAAGAGGACTAATTGGCAATAAAAACTAAATATAATTAGTATTTTTTACAAAGGGACCCTAGGGTCCCTTTTTTTATGAGATATATAAAAGAAAAGACAAAAGCCACATGTCTAAAAGTAACGAAGAATTAATTAGAGATTTAATAGAATCATTCAGTATCCTTAAGCAAAAGATGGAGGACCCTGGCTATATTCAGCTTGATTCTTCTATCCAACAATTGATAAAAAACCAAGAGGATATGAAGCAGGATATGTCTGATTTAAAGAATAGACTCCTAAATCCATATGACGGCGCAATTGTTGAGATTAGAAAAAATACTGAATTTAGACAAGCTCAGGAGAAGAAAGAAAGAGAATATGAAAAACTTCTTGATGAACATAAAGATCTAGTTAAATGGAAAAGTAACTTTACTCGTGCATTTTGGGTGATATTTACTACAGCAACCGGTGTTATTGCATACATCTTAACAAATATGAATAAGTAATGGTATTTGAGCGCATCACACTATTAAATATCTATGATGCATTAAAGCAGATAGAAACAAATGAAAGAAGAGTGTCATCTATTTTAATTAATAGATCTTCTAAATTTGGCACGAAAACAATACCGAGATTTAATAATATTGCTGAACTAAGAAAGTTCATAGTTGATAATTATCCATATAGAAAATTAGATAATCCAGAGTGTGAATGTTACACTTGTAATGAAGGTGTAATGACACTACTTAATTTTACAATAGACGATGATGGTGATAAGATATTTGTAAATAATTTGAGAAGAGAATTCGAATCTGCAAAATCTAAAAAAATAAATGATAGTTCGATTAAAACACTGACATCTCTATTTAAACAACAGAGTCAGATATTTGATTTATTTAATAAATATGTATGTTATAGCTATATTTCACCACAACCAACATATTGGAATCCGTGTGAATATGTTGAATTTTTAACAAATAAAGCATACGAGGATTTAATAAATAAATACTATACAAAAACTAAAAGACCTGATTTTCCAGGAATAAAAAAGATTAACTGCTAAAATGGCCAGAAAAACATTACAAGAATACGCCTCAATATTCCAACAAAATGGAATAAGCTTGAGTATGTATTCTGGACCGAACGGACAGTGGAAGCCCCTATTACCAGAATTATTAGGTAGGCCGCTAACACACGAAGAAATGAATTATAACTTAGAGCTTGCGGATGAGGTTCTAAGAAATTATCAAATATTAAATGCTGCAGGATCAACGAGTGATCTAGGAGCAAGTGATATTAATAAGTATTTAAAATTCATTCAAGGCGGAGATGGAAACTATTATTGGACGTTAGATACGGTCTCTGGAGGCGGAGGCGGTGGTAGCATCGATTTTATAGTTTCTGGAAGTTCAACACTAGTCAATAATCCAGGATATGTTAAGCTAGAATCTGGAACTGACATTAATATTACATTAACGGAGAGTCCTTCCGGAACAGCAGTTTACACTATCGAATATACCGGTGGAATCTTATCAGGTAATGATGGTACTAGTGGTACTTCAGGCTCTAGTGGAACCAGTGGTGTTAATGGAACAAGCGGAACCAGTGGAGTTAATGGAACAAGCGGAACCAGTGGAGTTAGCGGAACCAGTGGAACTAGTGGAACATCTGCTCCTGGAGGTATAACGATTGCAGGCCCAGGAATAAGCGTAACAGGATCTGGAGAATCTGTACTAGATCCATATATTATTAGTTGGACTGGAACTTCAGGATCTGCTGGATCGGGAACCCCAGGAACATCTGGAACTTCAGGAACAAGTGGAACAAGTGGAGTCAATGGTAACGATGGAGCGCCAGGAACAAGTGGTACTTCAGGAGTCAATGGTAACGATGGAGCGCCAGGAACAAGTGGTACTTCAGGTACTTCAGGAGTAACAGGAACCCCAGGTACTTCAGGTACCAGTGGAATTAGCAAAGGAGATGTTTATTCAGATTGTATTACTGGAGCAACTTCAATTAATTTTGGAACTTTAAATATAGGTGATTCAATTACTGCTATTCCATTTAATTCTGGATTATCATATATACCTGGACAAATAGTTATTATTTCAGCAAGCGATGGAACTGGTAATGATAATTATATAATAGGAGTCATTGTGACCTATGATTCAATAACTGGACAAACCACAGTAGAGGTTACTGAAACTAGTCCAACTGCAGTCGCTGCTAATAAATCAGACTATTGTATAAATACTAATTCTTCTGGACCTTCTGGAGATGATGGAACTTCAGGAACCAGCGGTACTTCAGGTACTAGTGGAGCTGCCGGAACACCAGGAGCACCAGGAACATCTGGAACGTCTGGAACTTCAGGAACTAGCGGAGTTAACGGTAACGATGGAGCACCAGGAACAAGTGGTACTTCAGGTACTAGTGGTGAAGCTGGAGCACCAGGAACATCTGGTACTTCAGGTACTAGTGGTACTAGCGGAGTCAATGGTAACGATGGAGCACCAGGAACAAGTGGTACTTCAGGAACTTCAGGAACTTCAGGAGTCAATGGTAGCGATGGAGCACCAGGAACGAGTGGTACTTCAGGTACTTCAGGAGTTAACGGTAATGATGGAGCACCGGGAACTAGTGGTACTTCAGGTACTTCAGGAGTTAACGGTAACGATGGATCACCAGGAACAAGCGGAACTAGTGGTACTTCAGGAGTTGATGGTAACGATGGAGCACCAGGAACATCTGGTACTTCAGGAACGAGTGGAGTCAATGGAACAAGTGGAACTAGCGGAGAAGATGGCGATAGATACTCATATTGTGGTACGAGCGGTACTGCTATTAATTTCGATATTCTTTCACCAGGAGATCCATTAAGTAATATTTCATTTCCATCATATTTAGCATATACAGCAGGTCAAACCGTAATTATTGCAGATGGTAGTAATGTTATCGAAGCAACTATCATTTCATTTACCGGAGGCTTAATGAATTTAACAATTGCTACCATTACCGGATCTGGAACAACTCAAGATTATTGTATTAATATAGCAGGAGCTCCAGGTCCAGCAGGAGACAGTGGAACTAGCGGCACTTCAGGAACTTCAGGAACTAGCGGTGAAGATGGAAACCCAGGAACTAGTGGTACTTCAGGAACTAGTGGTACTGATGGTAAAGATGGTGCAGGATCAGGACGTATTTATTATTTGAATGATTCAGTTATTGAGGTTAATTCAATTAAAGAATTAGGTTTACAACCAACAGGAGCAAGTGAGCAAACAGTAGCAGTTACCGCATTACAAAATACAGATACTTTAGTTGAAACATATATTTCAGATCCATTTGATTTTACAGTAATCCCAGGTGGTGTACAGAGATTTTTCTTATGGATGACTAAAGAAAATATTAATGACCATATTGAGTCTCGTGTAATTCTTAAATTAGCAGATAATTCAGGAAATATTATAGCAACTGCTGCACAGTCAGCATACGTTGATATTGACTTTGGAAATAATAATACAGATCCGGTTCTTATTGAACTTGATGTTACATTCCCATCAACACAAGTCACAATAGGTCAAAGAATGTTAATTGAAGTATGGGCTAGAAATAACGTTAACCAAGATAGAACTGTTACACTATATACAGAGGGAAGCTCTCATTACTCATATGTAATTACAACAGTTTCTCTAGAACAGGGAACTTCAGGAACAAGTGGGACTAGCGGAGTCAATGGAACCTCTGGTACGAGTGGAGTTAATGGAACAAGCGGTACGAGTGGAGTTAATGGAA
>Ga0255765_1004158_pt1 | contig 14754 bp, 11 predicted proteins | sample 041ome_8_FD_179965 | JGI IMG/M metagenome (GOLD analysis project Ga0255765, IMG submission 179965) | Coastal salt marsh microbial communities from the Groves Creek Marsh, Skidaway Island, Georgia - 041407BS metaG (version 2) | ecosystem: Environmental > Aquatic > Marine > Intertidal zone > Salt...
CCCGCAAGGAGTCTCTCTTCGCGTATAAGACGTCGATATCTTCCTCCTCCGACGTCACTCGTTCTCTCCTACTATTATTACTTCTCATACGATCATCCGCATCATCGTTTTCAAATTCATCGTCCATAGTGCCCCCCGCGACAGCTCCCGAAAAACTCGCGTTGTTGTTCTTGTTATTTTTGTATCTCGACCCCGGCGACATCGCAGAAGATTCGTCCTTCACGTTTTGTTTGATAGACAACGACTCGCTGATCGCTCTCGCTAAATCAGCCTCAAAATCTGGGTCGTACTCCTCGTCGCGGGTCGTGAAATCGTTCAGGATTTGTTGTCCTATGATTTGATGGTTATTATTGTTGTTGTTCGTCGTGTGCTGCGCGTGTCCTTCGTCCTCGTCTGAATCCTCCACCGAATCGTCGTCCGGGACGTTGTATCCTTCGTTGCCCCCGCTCGCCGCACCAGCACCGGGAGGCTTCTTCGATCGAGAGAACCACGAGGACATTTTCGTTTCCTTCCCTTCCAATAGTCTCCCCGTTTCTTTCGCCGCTCAAAAAGTGTGCGTCGAACGCGCAAACCTTGAAACCAAAAAGCAAGGAAAAAGTGGCGAAAAGTGTTTTAATTTTGGTCTGTGCTGGCTTATTTTTTTTCTCGCAAACTTTTTACAAATTTTCCTAGCGCACGCATGACCGGTTCCTATCTATGCTCTCTCTCTCTCTCTCTCTCTCTCTCTCTCTCTCTGCTACTCAATTGATTTTGCTCGCGGCGGCGTTATTTCTACTATCGTTATTATCATTAGTATTAACCTCTTCATCCGAATCGAAGGAATCGTTTTGTTCAGTCGGGTACGATTTGAGCGAAACAGTTTTCGCCAGCGAGCGCGCCACGTACGGTTCTTCTCCCACCGAGAAGCTTTCAATCTTGATATTCTTCCTCGCATCAATGCCGTCGTCGTTACTATTATCGCCGTCGTCGTCTAAAGTAAATTCGCGCATATTTAAATCCCCTTTACCACTATCATTCGTCATGTCTACGATGTCTTCGTCTAACGGAATCATATGCTCCACGGCTCGAGCGCCGCCTTTGGCGTAATACGTAATCACCCCTAAAACCATTCCAGGAATAGCAATTTTCAAACACGAGCCTTGACACGTCAACACGACGCTCAAACACGCCAACGTGGGCGGTATGGCGACGCCAAATAAACCTAAATTCCCAAACGGAATGCTAAACGGTCTCTCCGCGTGAGGCATTTGCCATCGTAAAGACACCAACGCGCCGAATTTCAAAATCGTCGATGAACAATAAAACAACATGTCTGCTTCGGCTAACATGGCAAAGTTGAACCCGGTGAACACTAAAGACAACGCGCTCGTTGCGTATATAGCATATTGCGGCGTCCCGTAGACCGGGTGTCTCTCGTTGAATATTTTCGGAAACAACCCGGTGATGGACATCCCGGCTAATTGCCTCGACGTCGTGCACAACAACGTGCACAACATCCCAGTCGCACTAATGGCTCCGGTAAACCCTAACCAATCCCCTAATTTATCCCCACCAACGGCATCGGCCACGTCCACGAACGTGCCGTCCGTCCATTCCTCGGTCGTTGGCACGTACGCCAACCCGACGAGCGTTGGAATCGAATACGTCGCGAAAACCATAAACACGGCTAAAATCAACGCTCTCGGGTACGTGTACCCAGGATTCGGAATATCATCCGCGCACGTCCCGGCACAATCAAACCCGCTGGTGTTCCAAAACATAACCGCGAAAAATTTCGACCACTCGATTGGTTTCCTTCTCTTCGATAAAATCGTTCCGCCGGCGATGGCTTGAACGGTCCTCCCGCTCCCCAACACAATCGTCACCAAAAATGGCGCCAACACAAACATGGCAAACCCCATGGCAAACTTCCCGACAATATCCGTCCCTTTAATGTTCACTCTCGTCACAAATCCTAACAAAATCACCTTAATCGCCATCGAATACTGCCATCTTAACTCATCGTCCGTTTCCGGATATAAAATTTCCTCCAGATAGTCCACGAACATGACGGGATACAAAGCGTTATCCAACGCGCTCGTATAAAACGTCCACAATGAATTCTGTAAACTCCAAAACGTCCCAAACGCTTTGTGTACCCAAATGATGTGCCCTCCCGTTTCCGGAAACATCGACGACAGTTCGCTCGTCATCAGCGCTAAAGGTATCGACCAAATAAAAGGCACGACGAGTAAACCAATCATCACCATCTTCGCGCCGGCGGCACCGACGGCGTCCTCGAACCCGTACGGCCCACCGGCGACGGAAAAAAACGTGATGCACGCGAGTTCTAAAACCACCCAGATTGGGGGAATCGCTTTCGAGTTCTTCTTCGATTGCGCCGCGCGTGGGGAAATCGCACCAACTTCAACAGGTGGATGTTGAAAGTGCCGATTGGAAGTCGTTATCGTCATATCTTATATCTATTGCGCGTTGTCTCTCTTTTGCTCTCTCTTCAAAGAAGACGATGAATAGACTTTTATTACGTAACTCTCTCCCCTCTCTCGTTTCGTCGACGTCTTCTCCCGATTAATCGCGAGCGAGAAAAAGAACGAAGAACAAAACGGAGATGAGAGTAAAGAGATTCCATCAAAAACGTCTGCTCTTTCTTTCATAAATAAGCAGTTCGCTTCGAAAGCGCAAACGACAACGCATAGGTCTATTCGAAGAAAGAAGAAGACAAAGAAACAGAAGAGATAATAAAAGCGCGTTGTTCATGCGTGCGAAGTATGAGAAGAAGACAAAGACGACCAATCATCATCATCTTAAACGTATTCATATCGCGCGGCGTTTATCGCGTTTCGCAAATATACATTCAATGCACTCTTTCGTATTGAAAAGCTTTGACTGCTACGGCTAAATTTCAAAGCGTTCTATTCTCCTCTTTCGCTGTTGTTTGTGGGGAAACGACAGGATCGCTGCCCGACAAGGTTTATTATATATATATATATACTCTCTCTGCTGTTCCTTCAATCTCTGTGTATTAGAATCTGTGGTGGAGTTTCTCTTGTTCTTTGTAGTTCAGCGCGTACCTGTTTTGTGATCAGAGAGAGAAGGGTTAGACGATGATCGCGCGGCGGGTTCTTTCTCCTTTCTCTTTCCCGTCTTTGTGTACCTCGTCGTCGCATTTGTTCTGCGTTTAAAAAGAGGACGAGAGAGAGAGAAACCAAAACGCCGTCCTTTTCGGAAACAACAACAAAAGACGACCTGATGATAAAAGATAGATGAGAGAAAACAATATAACGTACATCACGGTCCCCACGGTCGGTGCGATCCCGAACACGGTCACGTCGAACCATCCGCCTCCTATTTTCTTCGAGATCGCGCTCAAGGCGTCTCGGCCTAAGGAGCCCATGATTTCGACTTTGTTCGAGGAAATGCCGTAGATCACTTCTTTTAACTTCACCGGCGTTCGTCCCATTATTATTAGTATTATTCTTATATATGTGTATATCTTCTTCCTCGTTGTGTCTTCTTCTTTCTCTCTCTCTCTTCTGCAAAATAGCGCACAGCGTGAAATGTCTGTCACGGGGGTTCGTCCAAATTTTTTTTTTTAAACACTCACAAAACCCTAAACTTCTAACCTTCTTCACTCAAAAAAAAAAATCAAACAACTTCCCGCCAAAAACAACAGAGACGTCACTTCGTACAACTGATTTTTGTCCCTTCTTTTATATTACACACATAATTTAAAGAAGAAGAAAGAACACAGAGAGAGAGAGTGAGAGAGAGAGAGGGAGATATTAATACATCGATCTCGATTTGAATAATACTTTGCAACAAGAAAAAGAGAGAGAGAGAGAAAGAGAGAGAGAATTTCTTTGTAGAAAATTGAATTGGATTGGCGAGAACTCTCAAAATCTCTCTCTTGGTGGTAACGATATGTCGTTTTTAGCGAGAGATATTCAGCGGAAGTTAACGTTTGATAATTCCAAGAGCGAGAACAGTTGCGAGGAAGAAGAAACGGAAGGAGAGTTTGAAGGAAAGAAGAGCAGCGGAGCGACGACGACGAGTACTACGAGTACTACGACGACGACGACTAAGGAGGAAAAATTAGAAGGATCGTCGTCGTCACCACCAGGGATGTTGAACTCAGGGAAACATTTTTTGAGTCTAGAGACAACTTTGGCGGACGAGGACGATTCGGAAAACGATCGATCATCGGACGACTCGACGTCGACGAGCAGTAAAGGGAGCGCGGATGTTCTATATGAGAGAGAGTTGAAAGATGTGGCGGCGTCGCCGATTCAGGAGCCGCCGCGTCGTCGCGAGAAGACGAGCGAGTGGTCGAGCGAAGAGGAAGAGGAAGACGTACCGTCCACGCCGAAAGGAGGACGCAAATCGATCCATTTGGACGACGAAGAGCAAGCGGATATGTTTTGCTTCTCTTCGCCGTACGCGAAAAGAGTGCAGGAAGGGAGAGAAAGGCAAAGAGCGATGGTGAACGCGGCTTTAGACGCCGAGGAACCTTTGTTGATGCCAAACGAGGACCGATTTACGTTGTTCCCGATGAAATACCCGAGAATTTGGGAGTATTATAAGAAAGCGGAGGCGAGCTTTTGGACCGCGGAGGAGATTGATTTGACGTACGATTACAGAGATTGGATCACGTTGAACGAGAACGAGCAACATTTTATCACGCACGTTTTGGCGTTTTTCGCCGCCTCGGACGGTATCGTCTTGGAGAATTTATGCGTGCGGTTTATGAAAGAGATTCAGGTTCCCGAGGCGAGAGCGTTTTACGCGTTTCAGCAATCCATCGAGAATATTCACAGCGAAACGTACGCGTTGTTGTTAGAGACGTACGTGAAAGACCCAATTCAGAAGAGAAATTTGTTTCGAGCGATTCATACGATTCCAACCGTGAAAAAGAAGGCGGATTGGGCGATGAAATGGATCGAGTCTTCGTCGGCGAGGTTTGCCGAACGTTTAGTCGGTTTCGCATGCGTGGAAGGTATTTTCTTCAGCGGCAGTTTCTGCGCCATCTTTTGGCTAAAGAAGAGAGGATTGATGAAAGGTTTGACGTTTTCCAACGAGTTGATCAGTCGAGACGAAGGGTTGCACTGCGATTTCGCCTGCGAGCTGTATTCCGAGTTGAAGCACAAGCTCAGCGAGGAGGAGCTGCACGAGATTGTCTCCAACGCAGTCGCAATCGAAAAAGAATTCGTCTGCGACGCGTTGAGCTGCGCGTTAGTCGGCATGAATGCAGATTTAATGTCAGATTACGTCGAGTTTGTCGCCGATCGTTTGCTCGTGCAGTTGGGCGCGAGTAAGTATTATAACGCGCAGAATCCGTTCGATTGGATGGAGACGATTTCGTTGCAAGGCAAGGCGAACTTTTTCGAACATCGCGTCGATCAGTACCAAAAAGCAGGAGTCATGAATAACAACGCAGACGCTCAACACTTTGAGTTCCGCACAGATTGTGATTTTTAGTGCACGATGATAATAATATTTAGATGGAGCGAAAAGAGAGAGCGAAGGAGAGAGAGAGAGAGAAATAACGCCAACACGAACGAGAACACAGAGAGAGATTGTACTTATAAAACTTACTTGTTATAATAATTCTCGTTTACAATGCATTTTGATTTATGTATTAATCCGCTCCGGAGTACTTGGCTTCTTTCTTCAACATCTTGCTCAAAGTCAACTGTCCTTTGACCGCTTGCAACATCATCACGGTGGCTAAGCCCAACGCGATTTTCGCTTGGATCAGATACAATCCCGGATTGGTTACCCATAAGACGCACCCAATGTTCGCCATGCACGACGCAATCAACGCTTTCAAAGTAATGTCTTGCGTCACCGCAACTCTCTCAACCGCGCGTTCAACTTCCAAAGCGCGGACTCTGATTTTCAACTTACCGGTTTCAATTCTTCGAATGATATCGGCGATGGACTCGATCGCGTCCGGCGCCTTGAACAAGTTCACAACCGCTCGCGTTTGCGCGTCAGCTCTCTTCAACCATTCGCGCTGCGCGGTAACAACTTGCGGCGGAAGCGCATCCGGGTTGGCTTCGATGAGCAAGTTACGCGCGTATGGCGCTGCGATTTCACCAATATCAAACTTTTTGTTGAGCGTTTTGCCGATGCCGTCGAGGACGCTAAAGGCTCTCTGTAATATATAAGAAAAGAGAAGATAAAAAAAAAGTCAGTAAGAATGCTCATCAGAATAGGAAGGAAGGAAGGAACAGTGACGATCGAGTACACACGACGAAGTGATGTGCTGTTTGCTCAGAGAAACCACAATGCCTTGTTTTCGACAGCGACGCAAAGTCTCACGAAGTGCATAAAATTCTAGATGAGTTTTCTTCACAGCAAACGCACGTCACACGCTCTTTCGTATATATACCCCCCTTATCGAGCGCGAATATACAAACAAATAAACAAACAAACAAAGAAACGAACAACGAGTAGTGAAAAAAGCAAATCGAGCACACAATAAAACGCACCACCACAAAAGTGAACTCAGCCGGAAACCTAAACGGTTGGTCTTTAGACACCACCATCAAATCTTCCCCGATGTTCGTCAAAATTTTCTTTCTGACCGCTTGCTTCTCTTCCTTCGTTCGCGGTTCTTTGAATTCCTTTTCGAACGCCTCTTTATCTTCCGCTCTTTTAGATTCTTGGTAGTTGATTCTTTTCCCGAACGCTTCCAAAAAGAAACCAGCCGTTCTTTCTACCGCGGTTAAATCGCCGCCGGTATCGACCAAAACGCCCATCTTGATCAACGCTTTGGTGGCGGATTTCGAGGACCCTTCGTAGGTGGCGTAAAATAAGTCCAACAAACCAGCTCTAGTTTCGTCTGGAATTCTACCCATCATGCCGTAATCGTAAACGACCAATCGACCTTTGCCTTCTGGATCTTTGTTATCCACGGCAACGTTCCCAGGGTGCGGATCCGCATGGAAAAATCCAAATCTCAAGACTTGTTGAAGGTACGCCTCCACCGCCAATCTCGCCATGCGATCCGGATCAACATTCATGGCTTGAATTCCGGCTAAATCGTTAATCTTCGTCGCTGGGACGTACTCCATGCACATCGCGCGTCTAGAAGTGTAATCCCAAAAGATTTTCGGCACTTTAATCCAATCTTGCGTTTCGAATTGTTTCGCGAAATCCGTCGCGTTTTGCGCCTCGTTCGTGTAATCGACTTCGTCGTATAACACTCTCGCGGTTTCGTCGAAAATAGCCACCCAATCTCTCTTTGCGCCGTCGTTTTTTGGATCGACCGACTGCAACCACTTCGCAATCACTCTCAAGTTTTTCAAATCGATGTCGAAAATCTCCTTCAACCCAGGTCGTTGAACTTTGATGATGACTTGCTCCCCCGTGGTTTTCAACTTGGCCAAGTGCACTTGTCCGAGCGACGCTGCCGCCAACGCGACGTCGTCAAAGTCATCGAACACGTCGTCAATTGGCTTCCCTAACTCTTCGGTTAAAATTTCTCTCGCAATATCCGTTGGAAACGGTGGCACGCGATCTTGCAATTTCTCCAACTCGCGGATAAACTGCGGACTCAACACGTCCACCCTCGTACTGAATTGCTGCCCAACCTTAATAAACGTCGGACCTAACCTCAACAACCCGAGTCTCAACCACTTCGCCAACCGTTCCAATCTCGCCGTTCTCTTCTCTTCCGTGTACCCGCCCTTATACGTCCACTTCAACCCCAAACTCACCCTTCGAATAACAAACGTAAACGCAAACGTCCAAATCTCAAACGACCGAGAAATAGTCCCGACCGATCGCAATCGGCCAAAGTTCAGCGGTGGTTCCGACACCGCGCAGTTATCCTCGTCCACGGAACACTCGTCCCCGTCGTACCCTTTCGCGTTGACGAATTCTCGCTTTTTTGGTTTCGTCTCGCTTCCTTCCGCGGGCGAAGAGACTAACGCCGTTTTTGTTTTCGTTTCCTCTTTCTTTTTCTTCTCTTCCTCTTTTTCCTCCTCTCGACTGGAGCTTAAACTCTTCTCTAACCCTTCGATGAGTTGATCTTTGCACTCTTCGTCCGATAAGCAGTCCTCGATTTCGGTCGCGCTGTTCCCGGACGGGAAGTTGCTGTTTCTCGGGCGCACGTTTTGGAATCTTCGTTTCGTCTTGTTCAGAGTCGTTCTACACGAGACGTTGTCGTCCTCCTCCTGGAAATTATATCGAACGAATCCTCGAGCGAATCCGCGAGAGGATAAACCGGCGAGCGGATTTCGCGCGCTGCGAGATTGATGCGCGAAAGAAGAGGAAGACAAAAGCGCTCTTCTTTTACCACGAACACCACCAAAAGAAGAGGCAGAGGAGACCACGACGACGCGCGATCTGTTCTTCGATCTTTGTCGAGACGACGACGATGATTGCGAGGAAGATAAAGCGCGAAGCGTTTTAGGCGACGTCGTCGACGATAATCTTCCCCGAGAAGAAGAAGAAGAATTCATCCCGGAAGAAGAAGAAGCGATCATCATCGATTGATTCTGCGCCGCAACGATCAAAAAAAAGCTGCCACGCTTTATTTAACAACGCGTGCGTGTGTGTGTGTGTCTTGAGTGATACAAACAAACGCGCGCGTGTGTGTTTTGGAGCTTGGAGCGAATTCGCCGAATTATATCTTTCTTGTGAAATGTGGGAAAACGACGAGTGAAGCATTTTGGGCCATAAATGAGCCACACGACGACGAGGAAAAGGAGGAGGAAAAGAAGGCCAATGGTTCAGTGCATTCAAAAAGAGGGAAAATACGCGAGGAGGAATGAGAGAGAGCGAAATATACGTGAAGAAAGCGCTTCCCAAAGAAGAAGGACGATCATCGAGTTGGGTGTCACAGTAACTCAGAAGATATGTGTGTGTTTGTGTCTTTCTTTTGTATTTATGCATGATGTTTATGCGCGCTATCCTAATGGAACCTTTGAAAGCGCGTTCTTTGTTTGCGCGTGTCTCTCTTTTCTTCCTCCTTTTTCTCAAACTCGTTCTCGTTCTTTTTCCGCGTACAATTTTCTCCTCTCGAATAAAAAAGATCAAATCATCTCGGCCATGTTTAAGAGCATCTTCTTCAAATCGGTTTGCTCCGCGCACTCTCGGCGGATCCTTTTACACTCTCGTTTGAATTTCGCGGACTTTTCGCGCATTTTCGTTTGTAACGCGTTCCACTCGTCGTTCGCCTCTTCGACGACGGCTTTGACGGCGGCGTTGGCGTTTTTGTACGCGGACTTTCCTTTGGATTTGACTGCGAGTAAGAGGTCGCGTTCGCGCTCAAAGTCTCGGGTAAACTTTTTTGTAATATCTTCGAGACGCGCGAGGATTTTCTGCTCCTCTTTTTCGAGTTGGTGCGCGGTCTCGTCGATGAAGCGCTTGGAGGTTTGGACGTTTTCTGAAACTTCTCGAGCGAGTTTGCTCGACGCTTTTTCAAAGTCCATCTCGAGACTTTTGGAAAGTTTTTGCACTTTAGATTCAGCTTCGCGCGTCTTGGTGCGTCGAAGCGTTTCCATGGCGTTTTTAATCGCGTCGAATTGGTTTTCTGCGGCCGCAGCAGAGGGGAGATCGTCGTCTTCGTCGTCTTCCTCCTCCTCCATTCCAAAGTCTTCGTCGCTACTTTTCAGACCAACAACTTTGGTTGCCGTCGCAGCTCGTTTCTTTACTCGCTCGTCAGATTCGTTTTGCGAAGAAAACAACAACAAACCATCGTCGTCTTCGTCTTCTTCATCGTCGCGATACGCAAAATCGTCGTTGTTGTCGTCGTCGTCGTCGCCTCGATTCTTACGTTTCAGCGTAGACGCTTCGTCTGCCTTCTTCCCTGTGGAAAATTTCAATCTTCGTCCAATTTTCGCTTTATTATAACTCAGCGTTTCTTTCTCGGACTTGCCACTTTTGCCAAGTTGTGCGTCGATGTTGTTTTCCTCGTCGTCATCGACGTGTAAAGTATTCGTAAGATTGCTCATTTTTTCTCGCCAACTTTCCTTCTTATTCTTCGTTGTCGTAGGCGCCAACGCCGCTTTCATACCGCGTGAAGTTGTTTCTTTCGTCGGCGGAGCAAAGCGCACGGTCGATTTCTCGGGCTTTCGAAGAGGCGCGGTTTTCGGAACCTTTATAGTCGCCTTTGGCGTTTTAGTGTCGTCGTAGTTGTTGTTATGATCTTTAGTTCTCTCATTTGTCTTCTTCTTCGTCGTCTTCTTCTTCTCTAACAGAGCGTCTCCCTCCTCGTCCTCCTCGAAGGAGGGAACTTTTGCTGCGTCCTCGTCGCCAGCGTCCAACGATTCGTCCGTTTGGTCAAGAAAACTGTTTTTGCCATAGTTTCCTTCTTCGTCGTCTTCCTCTTCTTCTTTTTGGTCGTTGTCGTTGGCGAAGATGTCTCTCAAACTTCCAATCTTCTTCTTTTGCTGCTGCGTCTTCTTCGCCTCGATCGGGGATGCAATCTTCTCCGCGTTTCCTTTTTCCTTCAGCGCGCTTTGGTACGCCGCGTTTTGCGCGGCTAATTTCGCGTTGGCCTTTGCTTTTGCTGCTCTCACGGGTTTCGATGAAGGGCTTGGTAACGATAGCGTTGGCAACGCTTTCTTTTTGCTTTCTTTTGCCTTCGTCGTTGCCTTCTTTGCGATATTTTTTTCTTCGTCGGCCGCGAGATCCTTCGTCGCGGTTGGATTGCGTGGTAACGGTTCTGGTTCCATTAAATCCGTCGTCGACTCTGGTTGCGTGAGTATCTCTTGCAAATCATACGTCACCTCAACTCCTCTGGACGTCTTCTTTCGCGCCGAAGCGTCGAGCGTGTCTCTCAACTTTTCCATCGCCTTGCAGGATCCGCTTTCCGCGTACACTCGAACGCAATTTTTTACTCCAGGGACGTCTTCCGGTTTAAACGTCAATGAGATCCAGCCGTCGTCTTTCGCGTCAAAAACATCTCGTTCCAACATCCCCTCGCATTTCTGAAAAATGCCAATCGTAAGCGTGTTCGTCGAACTGTTAAAATTCGCGACGCGGATGTTCTGTTCGATCACGTCCACGGTGGTGGCATCATCCTTGCCCTTCTCCAAGCGCACGTTCAAAGTCAAACCCATATACTTGCTAAAATGCACGAGATTATCTGCAACTTCGAACTCGCCAAATTTTGCCTTTTCGCACTCGTACGAAAATACCGAAGCTCGGGATCCAAGCAAAGCGTTCGATTGTCGAACAAAGTCAACGACGAGAGGAAACCTTTCGCAGCTATCGCCGAGTTTCACGAGCGTCTCCTGGAGCAGTAAAATCTCCTCCGATCGTTTCGGAAAGAGCGTCTTTATCGTCTTCATCCCGTGCTCGGTGGTCGGATCGAAACTATCGCACTTCTTACTGTGTAGCAAATGGATAGAAATTATCGTGATCTCCTTCTGGCATTCGAAATCACCGCACGTCTCAAACGCTCTCGCCAACTTCTTCAATCGAGAAGCGTTCAATTGACTCCCTTCCGGCGACGACGAGTTACTCGAACGGTCGAGCAATACCTCGTCCCCGAGCTTCTTCAAGTTTGATTTACACTTCTCGATCAACTTGTTCAACAATCGATAACACTGTCTCACGTTTTCCACGCACGTTCTATCATCAAACGCCATATCGCACGCCACGTTGAGCATCGGCGCCCACTTCTCCTTCTCCTTCTCCTCCATCTTTTCCAACAAGTCCACGACGACGTATTGAACGTCCCCAAACGCTGTCACGTAGTTATCGTACGCTTCGTCGCTTTCAATCTCACTCGTAAAGCGGTTAGCAAAACTGCTCAACAGTCCCGAAAACGCTTCTCTGTACGCCGCTTTCTCTTCCTCGTCGGCGTTCTCGTTATACTTCTTCGCGAAGAATCCGCTATCCGCGTGTACCGTCATCGCCTCGGTCACCTGTTTAATGAAAAGCGTGATGTTATCCGCTTCTTTTCGGCGACCTTCTTTATCGTTCTTCTCGATGTTGCCTTCATCCTCCTCGAGGTCTTCCAGCGCCTGTTGTTGTCGTTATAAAAGAGAGAGAGAGAGAGAAAACACACACATAGGGGTGAGAACTAAGGTGCCCACAAAAATTTTCAAACGGACCAAAGAGACAAAAGAAGAAGAGATTTCTCTCTTCGCGCGCGTCGAAACCGGCGCGATGCGCGCTCGACGCGACCGCACGAACGCATAAAACCTACCTTCACTATGGCATCGGATAAACCCATCGCGCGTTTCGCGTCCGAAAAGAACTTTTCCTCGTCGTTTATTGCGTCTTTTCCTCTCCCGTTCTCGTCGTTCTCCGCCTCTTCTTCTTTTCGTTCGCGTAACAACAAACCTCGGAAACCTTTCAAAAGCGCTTTCGAGTCGTTCGTTTTGACGTATTTCGAAAAGTTCGAAGAGATGTCCGCGCAGGACATTATCGTCACAGGTTTCTTCTTCTTCGCGTCGTTCTTCGCCATGGCGGTCGTGGTGGTTTTTCCGTTCGCAAAACTTTCTTATCTGCGCGTTTACTCACGTTTGTGCGCTGTTGTGCGACTGTTTCTTCCTGCGCTTTTATGAAAAAACGTCCGGGGTTCTGATTTCGTAACGTATTCTTTTTTTTTTCGCTTTATTCTTCTTAAATATTGATCACAATAAGCATCATCATCTCACATCTTCTTTATCATCCCAATCCGCATTCATCAGAGCAGATTCAAAGAAATGGACGAATGGACGAGCAAAAAAGTATCCCTGAACGAAATACTCAAAGAGGAACACCCGGAGAAAGAACCACATTTTTTGGACGATGATTTGGTGATGTCGAAATTCGTGACCGAGAAAGACATTCGAGCGCATTACCAAAACGAGTTGGAAAACGGGAAAGTGGTCTCGAATCAAGCCGGAGGCGCGAGGGAGATTACGATCGACGAGAGGTCTTTGGTTGAGAACAGACCGAAAGTGGTCATTGATAACACTTTAGATTTAACGCCGGAGGATTATCGGAAGGCGGCGTTTGCGACCGGGATTCCATTCCGGCCGAACGGTTTATTCCCGCCAAACGACACGCTCTTGACTAAACTCAGCACGGACCCTATGTATTTTCCGTTCATGAAACACGTGCCGTGTGAGCGACCGCACGATTTTGTCGTAGCGCCTGGGTGCTGGGCCAGCGGTGATTCCGCGGCGAAAGCAGGTTTGGACGTCCGACATTTTTACAGATTCCCTCGAAATGGATGCGACCACGGAGAGCTGCACGGCGCAGTCAGAGCCGGTGAAGGCGCTGCAATCTGTTTACACGGGTACACCACCGCGCACGGTGGATCGATCGAAACCATACTGGACGAATGCACGGCGGAAATTGCAAAGTGCGAATTCGCTCCAACCGCTACGACTATAAATTTCAAAGTCAATCTGAAAAAACCGTTCCCTCTTCACCGAACCTGTCGCATCCTGTGCAAAATCAAATCCATATCGAGCAACAAACTCCGCATCGTGACTACTGGAGAAATCTACGACGCGGAGGATGACACGTTATTAGTCACTTGCGAAGCAGAACTCGTCGATATCGCTCGGATTTCCGCAAACACCCAAGAGATGCAGAATAAGATGAAAAGCAACGGCGCCGTCAACAGATGGAACGGCATGTAACGGAAGAAGCGTAATACTAATTCAACACCCCAAAAAGTTCGACGCCATCATCACGTTCATCGCCTCCTCCGCTGGCACGTGAAATCGTTGCTCTCCTTTTCCCTTTTTTCCAACGAACTCATCATCAGCCTTCGAACAGAACGAAGAATCATCATCGCTGTTGTTCGAGCTGCTGCTGCTGCTGCTCGTAAATCCATCTTCTCTTCTCCGTAATCGTCGTTTCAGTTTCATCTCTTTCCGTTCTTGTATCGAGTCACGATGGTTTAAATACTCGACGATAATGGACAACGTTTTCGAGCTCACGTTCGGGACGCGAAGGACGATGAAGTCCTTCTCTTCTTCTCGTTGATGTTTTCCCGAAACGAAACCGCCAAAGTCCTCGCGTCGTCGCAACGCGACCGAGAGAAACGAAGAAAACTGACAGGCTCGCGTGGGAATCGGGATGAGCTCCTCGTCCGAGGAGAGGAGGTGGACGATGTCTTCCTCTTTCTTTTCGGTCGTCATCGATGAGAAGACATTTTTTCAAACGCACGTTTCGAATGACGTTTGGAACGAGGAAAGACAAAGGTCGTAGTAGTAGGTGTTCAAAAGTAGTACGGTATTGTGTATCTACCTTCTTTTAGATATACTCGGCGCGTCAAACAGTATAAAGTGTCTCTCTCTATTACAAGGCTCTTATTTCAAGCCGTTTTATCTCTCTAAAAAAGGATGGAAAGGATGTGATGAAAAGTAGTACAATCTTCGTGCGCGCCCAAAAGAAAGAACGAGAACGCGCTCGTTTATTGTCTTTCTTCGCCGCCTCGTAAACGCAACACCAAGTGCAACGTAGACTCCTTCTGGATGTTGTAATCGGCCAACGTTCTGCCGTCTTCTAACTGCTTACCGGCGAAAATCAATCGCTGCTGATCCGGCGGGATACCTTCCTTGTCTTGGATCTTCGCCTTGACGTTGTCGATGGTGTCGGAAGACTCGACTTCCAACGTGATGGTTTTGCCAGTCAAAGTCTTGACGAAGATTTGCATCCCGCCTCTCAAACGCAACACCAAGTGCAACGTAGACTCCTTCTGGATGTTGTAATCGGCCAACGTTCTGCCGTCTTCTAACTGCTTACCGGCGAAAATCAATCGCTGCTGATCCGGCGGGATACCTTCCTTGTCTT
>Ga0255765_1004159_pt1 | contig 14752 bp, 9 predicted proteins | sample 041ome_8_FD_179965 | JGI IMG/M metagenome (GOLD analysis project Ga0255765, IMG submission 179965) | Coastal salt marsh microbial communities from the Groves Creek Marsh, Skidaway Island, Georgia - 041407BS metaG (version 2) | ecosystem: Environmental > Aquatic > Marine > Intertidal zone > Salt...
TGTTCCATCTTCTACTATAGCTGTATTCTAAACGCTAAATACACGCGACGTTGTGTGATCGATATTATTCACCGTGCTATTACTCCAGACCCCGTTGCTCCATTTTGCTTCCTCCGTTTCTTCCATGTTCAAAGACGTATTTCTTAAAGCGCAAAATGAGCTTGCCCGAGCCTTCTCCCTTAATTCCATTCGAAAAGTACACCTTGTACTTTCCACTTTTACCGAACCCGCCTTCTATGACTCCGCAATCGTTGTTGGACGTCCAGACCTTCATACCGATAAAAGCTGTGAGATCAGATTCCTTTTTAAACATGCCTTTCCCGATGACGCTGCGCTCGTCTTGCACGCGTTCAATGGACCCTTCTCGAGACTTCATTTTAAACACACGAAGGTTACGAATGAAATCCGGTTCGTGCTCGATATTGATATGACGAAGCATACGACCGTGGAACGCCAATCGACATGTGTTTTGATGGATATCTGTGTCGAAGCGAGACGCGATGAAGAGTTCATCCGTCGGCACCGTAATCGGTTGGTCAAACTCCAACAAGGCATACTTGGCGAACGACACTGGATCGCTGTCGTCTACGGCTCCTGCTTCTTCAGCCATTTGTTTTGCTTCCGCTTCAGTGAGCAGTTCCTCGCAAAACTTGTATTCCTTCTTCGCGTCAAACGCCCCGTCAAGTGACATGTCTTGTAACCCATCCACGAGGGCGTTTTCACCGCTCTTAGGCACATCACCGAAAAATTGCACGCTTGCCATAACGGTGCTGTGACCGATGGTGACGTGAAATTTTGAGCCTCCTCGCACGGCGCTCTTGAAGAAACGAATCTTTCTCGCGCTCACGACAGCAGCGTGGAATGTCGGCACCGTTCCTGGAGCGCACACCAAGCCGCGTTCGAGCACCTTCGCGTCGAGACCCGCGACGCAAATCCCCAACCGATCACCCCGTGCGCACGAATCCACAGGCTTCTTAAACATTTGCATCGACTTGATCTTCTTTTCAACCTTTAAATGTGGAATCTCGATGGAATCCCCGACGCGCGCTTCGCCGCGAAGCGTTGTCCCCGTGAGCACCGTGCCCACGCCCTTCACCGGAAAACAATGATCAACGGCAAACAAAAACGATCCAGCGCTTTCTCGTTTAGCGCTCACCTCGGGAATTAACGCCAAAAGCGTCGATTTCAGCGCATCCATACCAATTGGAGGCTCGTCATCGGCATCTAACGCTTGCGAATCCGCCCCGCCAGGACGCGCGCTCACCGGCAACATCGCGCACCCCTTAAACTTTGTCTTGTTGAACGTATTCGCCAACTTCGCCGAGATCGTGCGAATTTTCTCATCCCGCACCGACTCTTCAAACACATCCACCTTGTTCAGCGCCACCACCAAGCGATCGCTCGTGATCTCGCCCACGACCAAACACTCCGCCGTCTGCGTCTGCACGCCCTTCTTTGCGTCCACGACGAGAATCATCAAATCAATAATGCTTGCCCCACCGAGCACGGTTTTAATCAAGCTCGCGTGTCCTGGACAATCCACCAACGTAAACTGCACCCCTGAGTACTTCGCCTTGACGCTCGCGTCGACATCCGGTGGGAAATCTGCCGTGAATGAAGAAAAGCCCAGGTCCAAAGTGATGCCACGCGCGGCGCTCTGCGGGTGCTTATCCAAGCTCGCCGTGCTAAACACGCTCGACAGCGCTCTCGCCAGGGATGTTTTACCGCTATCGATGTGCCCTAAAATCCCAACGTTAATGTTCAGCATCGGAAGCGCCGACATGTTTCACTGATTAATCCGCCACACTCTGGCGCATGCCCACGCTCGTGTGCGCATCCACATGCACGACGACGACGCTTGACGCCGTCTGTGAGCTCATCACGCACGTTCACCCATCGCGCGCCTCCATCGCGCGCGGCTTTCGCAACTCGACGCGCGCCGACGCGGGCCACGCGCGTTTGGTACTCTTGGATGATGCCGACGACGGCGTGCTCGGTTGCGTCGAACTCAGGACGAGTTGCGCCGTGCGTGGATGCGAGAACATGCGCAACGCGTTGATGGAAACGGTCATCGTGTGTCCTTTACATCGCAGGCGAGGGATCGGGACGATGTTGGTGCGCGCGGCGACGGCTTGGGCGTTTAACGCGGGCTTTGACGTGGTCACGGCGTATTGCGACGCCGCGTTGGTTGGCTTTTATACGCGCGACGCGTGCGGATTCGTGTACGAAGCGCCGATTGGGAAGGGTGGTGATGGGGATTTAGAGTCGTGCGTGCGCGCGTTCGCGACGGCGGATGCGCGCGCGCGATATTTAGACGCGAGGAGGATGTTTTAGTGCTATAGGTAGTTACACGCTGTACGATTTACTCGCGTCTTGTTGCACGTCTCCACATCGAACGAGTTCGTTGATGTCATCCACAGAACCTAAGAATAAGGGAGAGCGTTGATGCATCTCGCGTGGTTTGATATCGAGCGCGTTGACGACGCCATCGGTGGCTGCCGCGCCTGCGGCTCGAGCGACGAACGCGAGCGGCGCCGCTTCAAACGCCACGCGCAAGTGCGGGCGCGGATTTCCGCACCAACCGCCGTAGATGAGCGTTCGATGGAAATCTCCGACTAAGCTACAAATATATCGCGCCGAATACTGCTTGCCGCTTTCGCCTTGTCCGTTACGCACGCGCGTGATATACGTTTGTAAACCGTTTGGCCAATCGTCAAAGCGCGCGTCGTTGAGCGAGTACACCTGACCGCGCTTTGGGCATTCCATGTTCGCGGTCGCGACGACAAACTCACCGTCAAGCAACGTGTATTCAACTGCGGCGCCGTCATCGCCACAGGCTAGTACAAGAGTCGTGGCACCGCTGTAATGCGCGTATCCAGCGGCGATTTGCTCGAATCCGGCGCGCGTGCAATTGTCCAGCGCTGACGCGCCGTCGTCGACGCGATAGACGCCAAAGATGCTCCCAACGGGCACGTTGCAGTCAATATTTCGTGACCCATCGAGCGGGTCGATGCACACGACGAATTCGCCCGATTCATTCAACACGCGCGGTGCGTCTTCTTCTTCGCTGCTGTAATACCGCACCGCACCGCACGTCGCGAGATGTCGCTTGAAAATGGCGTTGGCGACAACGTCCAGCTTTTGCTGAGTGTCGCCGGATGCGTTCTTGTCTCCGCTCGAAGCTGCGCCGAGAAGCGCCGTTCGGCGCAAAGGCGCGGTTTTCAACGCATGTGCGAGGTCTTTGCTCGCATTGGCTAATGCGGCGAGCGTTTTCGACAATGCGAGTCGTTCGTGAGGCGTGTAATCATCGCGACCGGCGAACGCGGAGACGCCGTAAATTTGCGACGCCACTGCGTGCTGTCGCGCGGGAGCTTCGCAGAATTGCACGACGCCGTACTTTCCAGTCACCATCCAATCTGCGTCAACAGAGGCCATGGCCTGCTTGTCCTGGGGAATACCGCACCCGAGCTCGGCTTTTAGCGTGCGCAACGCGAGAATCGGGGCTGGAAAGTAGCACGCGACGTCTTCAAACGGCGAGTCGAGCGGCCAAAGACAATCATTTAATAATCGCCGGTAGTTGGCATCGCCTTTGATGACGACCAAATCGGACGATTTTAATTCGTCGTGAGTGTCGTGCGGGAGCGCCCAGAATGGTTGCGGCTGACACCATGCGAAATCGGGCGCGATAATCCACGCGCCAGAGCTCAAGTGCGAAGCCCATCGTCGACCCATGACGGCAGTGTCCGCGTCTTCACTCGCCATCATGGCATTGATGGTGTCTCTTACGTCTTTGTCCATCGCGTCGGATACAAAAACGGGATGCGCTTTGACGCGTAGTACCACGCGTTTCGCTGCGCCACTCGACGCGAGAGCATCCGCGAGCGCTAAATCACACGTGAGCTCGAAACCCGCGTTGTCGACGACGATGGATATGTCTCGCATGCTTCGCTCGGCGAGCTTCGCGGCAACAGATGCACTGTCATCCCACAGCAGCGATTTCTCACCCGCGCTTAATGCTTCTATGAATGCCTCGCTGGCTCTGTTTGCCCCGTCACCCTTAGCACCAGACTCGGGCCAGATGCTCAGGTCCATTCTGTTACCCCAAAGCGCCACCATGACGAAGAGCCGAAGTTCCTCAGCCAGCGATGCGTCATCCGACTTCGATCGCTTGGCGAATGCGTTCGCCTTGCTCGCGAGCGAAGCTGCCGCAGACGCGCCAGCGCGAAGTCCATTCATCTTATCCGCCGCAAAAGGGTCATAATTGAACAGAGGCGACGACGGATCAAAATAACCGATAGCGACGAGGATCCTTCTGTAAAAATAAAACTCAATCAGTAGCCACGGTGCGTCTAGCCAGGTGGTGCCAACCCAAGGCTCGAGTAAGTCGCGCCACGTTGCAATATCTGGCCCGCCGTCGTCATCGATGTGCGCAATGACGCTCGTTGAAGCGGTTGAAAGTTCTCGCTCAAGCGCGCGTAGTCTACGTTCAGCTTCACCGCCAACCTTGAGAACGTCCGCGTTGTCACGAAACACGCGCCCTAAGATGTCCTCGCGCAAGCGACGGTTGACCGTGTCATACGCCCAGGTTCCCTCCACGTTACTCGTGATCACGGGCGGGGTTGAACCGTCCCACGTGCGAGGACCTGCGACCGCACCGCGGCTCATCTCTTGTCGCGCGCATCGCGGCATCCTTGTGGTCGTCCGGATACTAGCTCTGGACCAATCAGTAGCACTACGCGTTGTAGAGGACGACGACTGAGTCGCCCTCGACGCGCTCTCGGGCGCACACGCGGCACGCATCGAAGTGGGGTTGGTGGGCTTAGTCAGCGAGCGGATAAAGTGTCCGTCAGATGTCTCTCGCGGCGCTCAAATCACGAAGAAAGTCTTTCAAAACGGCTTCGCGCTCATCGAGCAAATCGTCCTGGTCATAGAGCGTTCGACGCGTTAATTTTGCAATCATTTTCTCCACAAGATGCGGATATCGTGACAATGTGTCTCGAAACTTTTCATCGCTCGTCACTTTCCAAATTTCGCACACCGTGAGAGTGCTCACTTTGCACGGTGTTCGCTGCGTTTGTGGTGTCAGGGCGTTGATGCCGTGGTAGCTCAAGTACTCATTTCCAGGCGTGAGCACCGCCGCTACTTTCGGACGCAAACCGACGAATGAAACGACAATTGCACCTTCAGTGACAATGAAAAAGCCCATATCTTGACGCAGAACGACGCCGGGCTCGATGCACTCAATTTCAAATAGAGCAGCCAGACGTCGGCTCAAGGATTCAGGCATATCTCCCCATATCCTCTGTAGACTCGGACGGAGCATGTGGTGGGCGATGCTGTTTTGCAAGTCGCTAGGTAAGATGCTCAACAAAGACTCATTTTCCTTGAAGAACATTCGTCTTGGATACACCTCAGAGCAATATGAAAGGATGTGACGTCGCAATTTAATCGGCGCGTGTTGTCGATCCAAAAATGCATGTACACGAGTGACAAACTGCCTGTAATGCCGCTGCCTGGCCGTGCGAATGGAGTACAGCTGAATTGCTGACGCGATGGCACCGACAAGGTAGGCGAATGCCAACGCGCCGACAAGCATCGAAAACGTAACGACAACGCGCTCCGCCGAATTCACTGCGCCGATGTCACCAAAACCAACCGTTGTGATAGTCGCCGTGGCAAAGTAAAGTGCCGTTGCGTAGATTTGTGCATCTGATGCATCGAAAGGCAAGTCATCAACGAGCGACAGCCAAGAGTTGGCTCGGTCTTCGCTCAACGCGACGTAGATGAACATGCATGCGCAAACGTGAATCAAAACCACGAATGAAGAAAGAATCTGCACCACAAATATGACCATGGGCGTAACCGTGAACATTTTCATGAACAATATTTCCATGCCCGTTACATGTTGCGCGGAAAGCAAGCGGAAAATCCGTAACATGCGCAGCAATCGCGTAAGACGCGCAACTTTATGGCTCTCTCCGATGCACGAAGCAACAATCTGAACCAATAACGGCACATTCGCCAGTGCGTCGCTTAAAAAGTAACTCTGCCAGTATATTTGTGCAATTAAGCGTGGATTCGTTATCAATGTGCGGCGCCCAGTGGCCCTGCAGACAATCGGTTTAGCTTCAAACAGTTGTATCACAGTATCGGCGAAGAACACCAAGCCCGCGAAAAATTCAAGCATGGCCGACGTCGACAGATGGCTACCGCCACCGTGACGAGTCAAACGCATCTTGTAATCGAAGCCAACAACAAACGGTTGAATCAAACCACAGAAGATCAGTGTAAAAACAGTCATGCAGACGCCCCAATATAGCGAAAAACGCGAATTCGGAATCAAAATGAACCATTTCTTTCTCGCGAAACCATCGTCGCTCCGTAAAAGCTCGTAAAACGTCGCAGAATCTACAAGCACGCCGTGCTTAAAAGACTCTCGGACGAGCGTTGATTCTAAATCGCCTTCGTCGTTCTCGTCCTCGTAGACGTCGTCGATTAGATCCGCACAGTCGTATTCACCAATGTGTTCCAACTGACTCCGAGTTGAACAGCGCGTGGCTAATCGAATCGCTTCGTTCACGGCGCTTCCGCCCCATGGCGGGCGACCAGTGGACGATGTGAATGCTTCTTCCATCGACCCGCGCGATTGCATGCTTCGTCGCATGGTGTCCTGTGCGCGTACGCGTGTGATTGTGAAGCATCCATGCGTTCGCGTCGCGCTCGAATAAAACTATTGACATGTTGAAAATTACATGATGTCCTTCTAAAGCTTGAGCGACGATCGATTCGTGGTGCCATCTGATTTGCTCTTCTTCGCTGCAGGTCCGCCTCGCGCGGCGTCGGCGTCTTTGGCGTCTTGTAACATTCCAAATACTTTACTCGATTTGGAAAATTCAGACTTGGACCGTCCGCCGGCGGGCGCCGCGGCCAACATCGACACCTTGGGCGCCTTGCGCGTAAAGCCTGCATCCTCGGCAGCCTTGTTCTGAGCCTCGCGTTCGCGATCGCGTTTGGACTTGACACGTTCCTTTTCTTCGCGCACGGCTTTGGACTTGCGCTTGCGCTTGGCGCGACCAGCCTTGCGCTCTTCCTTCGTGAGCTCTTCGTCCGCCTTGATCGCTCCGGCGGCGGAACCGCGGACGCCACCCTTGCCGTCGCCGCCGGTAAAGATTTCTTCCGGCGCTTGTCTCTGCTCCTCGTTGAATGCCAAGGGAACTTCATCACCCGCGGCTCGGATCTCCAACTGTCGCGTGATTCGCTCTTCGATATCTCTCGGCTCTTCGACTTTGTGCACTTGGGACAATTGATCGAGACGATATGACAACAGCGCCCAAAGCTTTTTAGCCTCGGCGACGAGTGGATCTTCCTTCTCACCGAGCGCGACGCCTACTTTTTGTTTCATATACTCATCGGCATAGATATCACCCAATCCCTTGGCTGATTTCGTATCATCAAGCTGCGGGGCTTCTCTGCGTTCGCGCTCTTCGACGGGCTCCACGCGCTCGACGTCGTCAAATCGACCTTCGATGATTCGTTGTTTGATGAGATCTTCCAACTTTTGCGTGATTTCCTCGCTGATCACTGGCGCTGGTGCCATGACGTGCTCGAACTCTAGGTCGGTCTCGAGCGCGCTATTCAAAGGTCGCTGCTTTGCGCTCGCTTCACCCTTGAGCACCCACGTCTTGTCGCCGATGGCTGACGCCTCGAGCTTGTCTATTTGACGCGCAAGCTTTTCTTGTTGAATCTGGAACGCAGATTTCCGCCCATCGCGTTTAGCATCCCCTCCATCGCTTTCATCGTCGTCAGACTCGCTCATGCCTTCTTCCTCTTGTGCACGCGCGAGTTCGGCATCCAAGTCTGCTTCGAGCTTTCTGTCCAATTCGTCGAGTTCTTCGTCGTCTTCGCCTCCAAACGCGAGCTCCTCCTCATCTTCTTCGTCCTCCTCGTCTTCAGCGTACTCATCGTCGTCATCGTCGTGTCGTTCTATTCCTCGGTTACCCGCGATTCCAGTTTCGATTTCTCCTTGAACGTCGTCTTCAGAATCATCTTGTTCCTCATCCGTGTCCTCGTCGGTGTCCTTCTCGTCGCCTTCGAGCTGGTTGAACATATCCTCCTCTTCATCGCTCAATTCATTCAACTCCATCTCATTCGCCGCGCCTAGTTTACCACCTTTCGTGCCCCCGAGTGGTTTACCTTTGTGTTTACCAAAGAAATCGTCAAACATCAAGTCTTGTGCCTTTTTACCCTTGGTCTTTTTCATCTTTTTCGCGCGCGCGCTCGTGCTCACGCCGGCAAGTTTCGCGGTGTACGCCAACGCGTCGTCGAGATCGTCGTCGTCATCCTCCTCCCCGTCGTCGTCATCACTTTCACTCATGTCGCGATAAATATCATTCTCTTCATCTGAGTCGTCGCCATCTGAATTATCCGCGCCATCATCGTCGTCTTCGTCTTCGCCAGAGCCGCCGCCACTTCCGCGCCGCCTTCCCTCCTCCTCCTCGGCGTCGTCCAAAAAGTTCTCCATATCATCCAAACTAAACATCCCAGGATTTTTGAAAAACTTCCCCGTGCGATCGCTTCCACTAGACTTCTTCCCACTCTTCACCCGCGCGTCATCGGAATCATCCAAAGCATCTTCCTCTTCGTCTTCGTCTTCCTCTTCGCTCGCGTCCGAGTCGTCCGAGTCGTCGTCGTCGTCGTCGTCACCATCCTCCTCCGACCCACTCTCACTTCGATCTCCATCAATCACCACATCAAACAACGCACTCATATCCACCTCTCCACTCGCGCCAAGCTTCCCCAACGCCTTCACCTCGCGCTTACACGCTCTCAACACCGGCGCGCACTGCGCGTCAAGTTGCGTCCACACCTGCTCGGCGTCGCACCCCTCGACGACAAACTCTTCGCCATCGAGCGGCAGCGCCTCGCCAACCGCCGTCGCATTCGCCGCGGCGGACGTCAATCTATCAAACAGCGCGCGCATGGCGCGCACCGCACAGCGCTTCGCGTCGCTCTCGGCGTCGGCATCGCCGCGCGCGAACGCGGCGCCATCGCGTCCGCCCTCGCGTCGCACATCCTCGCGCAGCGCGCGCGCCCAGTGCGCGTCGGGCGCGTCGGCGCGCGTCGCCGCGGGTGCGGCGCCATCAACACCGCCTGTGCGCGCGCGCGTCGCGCGAGGCATCGTGCGCGGCGACGTTCGGAGGCGGCTGACGACTGGCGATGGATGGGCGCCGCCGGCGCGCGCGCCGACGGAAGGCGTCACAGTACTGTGGATCGCATAGCGCTATCCGTGTGTAACCTAATGGGAGGTTTAGTACTGTGAGTGTGGTGTGCCTATGATGTATTGCATGCGCACGTCGTGCGTGTATCTGTATGGATGATGCATGGTCTTATGTGTATACGCAGTACGAGTATCGTGAACCCCAGGGGCAATCGAGGGGGTACGCGATGAGTCGTGATTCGACTAGGGTATAAGGTGATAAAACCATCCGTGGACCGCGACACCGAAGACATCGCATCGCGACGCCGCGCGTTCCGTCTTTTCAAGCCTCGGCTTCGAGACACGATGGGTGCGTGCGCCGAACTCGTTCGCTTCGCAGTGTTGTAGAATCGTCGCGCGTCGTCGCGCGCGTCGCGCGTCGGGGCGCGCGGCGATGCGCGGCTGGCGTGGGCGCGGCGATGGCGCGCGCGCGCGATCGCGCATGGCGCGCTCGAGGGTTCGCGCGGTGCTGCGCGCGACGTCTGGAGGTCGCGGTGGCGCGCGCGTGGGGACGCGGCGCGTGGAGACGCGGCGCGTGTATGCGTGGAAATGTGTTGCATCGCGCGCGTTCGGTCGGCGTTCGGTCGGCGGCGCGTGGCGCGCGCGGCGTGGGCGTGTGCGTTGGGATTTGTTAAAGCCCTAACGTGCGCCGTGCGGCGAGCTTCGGGTGTGGGTCGGCGCGCGACGCGGTGCCTCTGCGGCGCGCGTGCGAGTGATTGGATGGACGCGCGTACTGACGTTTTTGTTTCTTTTCTTTTACCGCACACAGTTCACCTTCGATGCCATGAACTTCGTACGCAATCCAAGAGCGAGTTGATGCAAGCGCTCAAGGAGTACAAGCAAGAGCTCGCGGCGTTGCGCGTTGCCAAGGTCACCAACGGTGCCCCGGGCAAGTTGAGCAAGATCAAGAGTGTGCGTCTTGCGATTGCGCAAACGTTGACGGTTATCCGCCAAAACCAGCTCAAGTCTTTGCGTGAAGCGTACTCTGGGAGCAAGTACTTGCCGCTCGACCTCCGCACGAAGAAGACGCGCGCGATTCGCCGCGCGTTGACCAAGTCCGAGAAGGGCGCGAAGACTGTTCGCCAAGCGAAGAAGGACGCCGCGTTCCCCCAACGAAAGTACGCCCTCAAGGCGTAATTTCTACATAGAAATGAAATCTTAGTTTGGGTGTCCGGGTTAGCGAGAGAGAAAGTTTGTAATGAGAAGCAGGTGGTTTCTTTAAAAATATAAAATTAAATGCGCTATGTGTTGCTACTAGTGCGCGTGGAACTTGTTGCGACTAGTGCGCGTGGAACGAATGAATCAATCAGTTTCACGCGGCTTTACTATCTTCTTCCGTCGTGGCTGGGGCGTTCTTCTTCGCCTCTTCCTCGGCGAATTCCTTCAACAACTCTTCTTGCCGTTTTGACAAGTGGCTCGGCGTAGAAACGCCGAATCGAATGAACAAATCTCCCACGAGTGCGGTGCCGAGGACTGGAAGACCGCGACCACGCAAACGCAGCTGATCACCGTGCTGCGTGGCTTTGCGAACTTTGACCTCAACATCGCCATCGAGAGTTGGGGCTTTCACCGTGCCACCGAGCGCAGCGGTGGCAAACGGAATGTCAACGCTCGTCACTAAATCCGGACCTACACGTCGGAATCGCGGATCCATGACGACCTGAACGTTGATATATAAACTTCCGACGCGACCACCGACGCCTTTAATGCCTTCCCCAGGTACGCGCAATCGTTGACCGTCCTCGACGCCCTTTGGAATGTCCACCTTGACGTCACGCGCGGCTTGCGTCTCGCGCTTGCCTCGAACACTCGTTACAGTTTCGGGAATGTTTATCTCGCGATTGACTCCACGCCTAACATCGTCGAGTGTGATTTGGATGTTTGCTTGAATGTCTCTCGCACCACCTCTTCCGCCACCAAAGAAATCTTGTAAGACTTCCTCGAAAGGATCAAAGCCTTGGCCGCCTCCACCTTGGTAAAATCCGCTAAAGCCACCTTGGCCGCCAAAGTCTTGGAATCCACTGAACCCACCAGCAGCACCACCGCCACCACCACTTTCCATGCTCTCATAGTTGGCGTGCCCGACTTGGTCGTACGTGCTTCGCGTCTTGGCGTCTCGCAATACTTCGTACGCCTTTTGCACTTCTTGGAATCGCTTCTCCGTTTCTTCATCACCTTTGTTCGTGTCGGGGTGATACTTTTTCGCGAGCGCGTAGTATGCCTTTTTTATATCTCCCGCACTCGCGCCTCGGTCGACGCCAAGAATCTCGTAATAGCTTTTATTCCCCGCCGCAAACTCGGACGCCGCGCTCGAGCGAAAGCCTCTCGCGGCGCCACGCGAACCCTTCGCACGCATATCCACTCTCGACGCCGAGCTCGCCAACACTTCACGTATTGACCTCACACCCGTCATCGCCGTCATCGCCGTCATCCCCGCGTTGGCGCCTACTTGGAATCCCCGAGCCGTGGTCGACGCCACGCCGCCTGTCGACGCCCGCCTCGCCAATCCATCCCCGACGACCCACGTCGTTGTCACACCGTGCACACTCGCCGCCCGCCGCGCGTAATCAATCACCCGATGTATCGTCCGCATCGGGATCGCGCAAATTTCCCCCTCTATGCCCCTCACGCCTCACACGCGATGCGTGTGTGCACAATTAATCAATCGCTCGGTGATGAATGCGATGGAAACCAATCGAGCAAAGAGAGATTCGCCGTCGCGTCGCGAATGTATTCGCACGCGTGCGTCCGGGGCGTCGTATACAGTATCGCGCGAGCCGTTCGCGCGCCGTCGTCGCGCGGTCGTCGTCGTCGTCGCACACTGTGGGCGTGTGAGCCAGCGGGTGACGCTTTTTTCACGGTGCGCTGGGTGACGTAAAACCTGAAGCGCGCGCGCCAGGCTACGGCACTGCACGACGCGCCGCGCCGAGCACGCACGCGCGCGTTCGCACGAGAGCAACGGGCGGGGGTTTTGCTACGCGCACACGCGTTCGCACGCGCATCGACGACGACGACGATGACTTCTTTGGCGCTCAAGTCGCTCGGTTTTAGACACGCCCTGGGCGCGAGCGCGGCGGCGAGAGCGGCGACGACGACGACGACGACGACGCGTACGGTGCACTCCACGACGATCGTGGCTGGGCGTAAGGCGGCAAAGATTGCGGCGACGAAGAATAAGCGCGATGCGGCGATTACAAAGCTGTACGGACGTTATGGTAAGTTGATTGTGCAGACGGTGAAGTCGGGCGGGTCGGCGGACCCGGTGGCGAACGTGGCGTTGGGTAAGCTCTTAAAGCAAGCGCAAAACGCCAACGTACCGCGAGACTTGATTGAACGTAACCTTAAAAAGGCGCAAGAGGCGAAAACTGGGGATTACTTTGAATTGACGTACGAAGTGTACGGCGCGGGCGGGGTTGGCATGGTGTGCGAAGTGTTAACGGATAACGTCAACCGCGCGGCTTCGGAGACGCGCTCAGCCGTGACCAAGGCTGGTGGTAAAATGGCCGAACCTGGGAGTGTTATGTTCAATTTTAACCGCCGTGGTGTGGTGGTCTTAGATGGCGGTGAAGAAGAAGCCGTGTTTGAAGCCGCCATGGAAGCCGGCGCCGAAGACATCGTCCCGCGCGACGACGGCGAAAAAGGCTGGAACGTCGTCTGCGAACTCGACGACTTCGCCGGCGTACGCGACGCCCTCGAAGCCGCAGGCTTCAAAGAAAGCGACTCCACTGGCTTGAAGTGCATCCCAGTGGTTGAAATCGAAACCAGCGACGAAGACGCCGACGTCAACGACAAAATCATGGACGCGTTGTTGGATTTAGACGACGTCGACGCCGTCTACACGCAATAACCGCCGCGAGCGCGCGACAATAATAAAACACTCACTTCATTCCTCACGCATCTCCATCGCGCGTCGCGAATGCCATCCCCTAACGACGCCTTGAGCGCACAAAAAATCACCTAAAGGCACACTGATGATGAGAACGCGTCAATTCGCCCGACGCGTCACAATCATCCACGCATCGTCGTCCACCGACGCTTTCGCGCGCTCAACCCGCCTCGTGCGCGCGGAAACCCATCGCAAAGACCTCGGTCATCGGTTCTCGCCCGTCCTCGCGCCCTTCGTCGTCGTCGTCGTCGTCGTCGACGCGTAATCAATGTCGACGCTCGACGCGTGCGTCGCGGCGTGCGGCAGCGCGAGCGATGCGACGTGTGCGACGGACTGCTTCACCACCGCTGGGTGGGAAGTCGCCGATGCACCGTTCCTGCCCGCGACCGCGAGCATCATCTTAGGGTGCTGCTTGATTTTGCTCTCTGCCCTGTTCTCGGGGCTGACGTTGGGATTAATGAGCTTGGATCCAGTGGGGTTGGAAATCATCGCCGAAGGCGGGGACGTGGATGAAAGAGAGTACGCAAAGACGATTATTCCGGTGCGGAAGAATGGGAATTTACTGCTGTGTACGCTTTTGCTGGGGAACACCGCGGTGAACTCGCTGATTTCGATTTTAATGGCGAGCGTGACGACTGGGGTGATAGGTTTGGTGGTGTCGACGTTGAGCATTGTGTGCTTTGGGGAGATTACGCCGCAAGCGTTGTGCTCTAGACATGGGTTGTACATTGGCGCAAAGACGATATATGTCATGAAGTTTTTCATTATTTTGTTGTTTGTCGTCGCGTATCCGATTTCGTTGATTTTGGATCGCATTTTAGGTGTGGACATTGGTTCGTTTCATTCGCACGAAGAGCTCAAGCACTTGGTGCGGGTGCACGTGGAGAAACCTGAAGGGCAAGAAGAATCTGGGTTAACCTCGCACGACGCCACGATTTTGACTGGCGTTTTAGAATACAAGCACGTGCACGTGCGCGAGGTGATGACGGAATTGGACAAGGTGTACATGATTGAACTCAACACGCGGTTGTCGTTTTCGGTTTTGATGGATATTTACAAGAGCGGATTTACGCGCATTCCAGTGTACGACGACCATCGCTCGAACATCGTGGGTGTGTTATTCACCAAGGATCTAATTTTAATTGACCCTGATGACGAGATAGAATTGAGCGCGCTCTTGGCGTTCCACGGTGGCAAGGATGGTGGATTTTTGCGTTACGTCAGCGACGGCACCACTCTCGACAAGGTGTTTTTAGAATTCAAAGCGTGCCGCATGCACATGCTGCTTGCGCATAGCGAAGACTCTTCGCCATCAAAGAAGGGCAATTTGCGCGTGACGGGCATTATCACGCTCGAAGATGTCATTGAAGCCTTGATCAAAGATGAAATCTTGGATGAATCTGACAATTTTATCGACGTCAACGATACGTCAACACTCATTGAAAAGCGCGTGAGCTTTCGCGGAGCTGATCCTACGAAATTCATGAGCTTGTTCGAACACAAGATCCACGAAGAAGAGAAATTATCAAAGAACGAAGTGAGCGCTATAGTCGCGTTCTTGTCATCCAATGTTCCCGAGTTTAAAAAGCTCGCCAAGTATGACTTGGTGA
>Ga0255765_1004166_pt1 | contig 14737 bp, 10 predicted proteins | sample 041ome_8_FD_179965 | JGI IMG/M metagenome (GOLD analysis project Ga0255765, IMG submission 179965) | Coastal salt marsh microbial communities from the Groves Creek Marsh, Skidaway Island, Georgia - 041407BS metaG (version 2) | ecosystem: Environmental > Aquatic > Marine > Intertidal zone > Salt...
TGTTTATGAATCTATTTGTGCGCTCACTGGTGTTCACGGCAGCCTTTCTATGCATCGAGGGGGCGTTCGCCGGGTCCTGCACCGAGGCCAGTTACAGCCTGACCAAGCAAGAAGAGGTTGATGCTCTGGGCGCTACTGGTTGTGATGTGATCACCGGGGATCTCTCGGTAGACAAAAGCCCTGACGTCTATAACTTGGAACCTCTGGTCGCTCTCACCCGAGTCGAGGGCGCGATAAAAATCAGTGGCAACACCGCACTGCTGAATCTTGACGGCTTGCTGAATATCTCGAGGGCGGGGTCGGTAGAAGTCGCCGAAAATACGATCATGACAAACGTCGATGGGCTGACTGGTTTATTAGAGGTTGGGGCATTGAAGATTAGCACTAACCCGGTTTTGAGGGACTTGAAGGGTTTGGACGAATTGGTCTCCGTTACGGGAGACTTGACGATCGAGAGCAATCCATTAATCGAAAATCTGGATGGATTACGGCGCCTGATCCGCGTCGGAGGCACGCTGACAATAGAGGACAATAACGCCCTTCAGGATCTCGATGGTCTATCCAAATTGACGCAGATCGGCACTGCGCTGACGATCAAAGACAACCCCGGACTCACCAATATCCGCGGCCTGTGGGGGCTGAACGCGATCAGCGAGGTCGTGGCGTCTGCTTCCGCTTTGCAAGGGGGCTCAATTTCGCCCGCCTCTCAGCAAGTGCTACCCGGACTGTCGGCGCAGTTCACGGTTACCGCGGATAATGGGTACTCATTCAGTTCCATGACCGGCACTTGCCCCGCAGGTAGTTTCGACGGTACCACCTACACTACCGGCCCGCTCACCGAGGACTGCACAGTAGTAGCGAACTTCACCAATATTGCCAGATTTACGGTGACCGCCTCCGCGCTGACGGGGGGCTCGATCAGCCCTCTATTTCGCACGGTGGAGGAGGGTGGTTTCGCGACGTTCACGGTAACCCCCGACGCAGATTATTCGTTTAGCGCCGTGGGCGGAACCTGCCCCTCGGGTAAATTAACAGGATCATCGTATGCTACTGGCGTAATCACCGAGGACTGCACGGTGATTGCCACCTTTTCGAGCAATAGCAGTTCCGATTACTGCTCGGGTGCGCCCGCCAATGTAATTTGCGACGCCTCACTTAACCTCGACGATATGTACGGCTCACAAGAAGGGTATGAGATAGCAATCTCTCCGAAGCAAATAGTCTCTATGCCGTTCACTTTGAAGGACGTGGGGTCTAGCGCGAATCAAGTAATCAGCATAGAGACCTTTACCGATCAGGCTGTCTTGGCAGAGCCTTTCAAGTTTAGGCTTTGGGCTTCGAAGACGCCCGGGGGAGACGCGTACAGTGCTCAATGTGACGGTTATGCTGCTATCGCAAGGCTTGTCTCTAAGTTCGTACAATTTAACTCCAGCCGCAGTTGTTCTCTGCCGGCCAGTGGTGGCGTTTTCTACGTCAACTTTGCCATTACCTGTCAATTCGGTACCCCCGGTTGCACTTCGACCGATGACATGTATGAGTATGGATCTCTTTACAAGTTTTTCCTCTCTCGCTACGTTCAGTGATGAAAATGAGATTTGGAGACGTTAAACATGTGCCGGCTGATCGGACGATTGTTACTCGCTAAGTAAGAGCACTGAATTATTACGTGTAATCGAGGCTGACCGTGTAAAGAGGCGGACTCATTTTTTAGGGATAAGCGTTCATGATTCGACTGACATATCTCTGCATCTGCTGTCTACTCAGCGCGCCGCTCAGCAAAGCAACTGGAGTGCTTCTGATTCTTCTGGGAAGTTCCAATTTGTGGGGCAGTAGCACCCTCGCCAACAGTGGCATCGAGGTTGTCATCGAGGGGAACCAATCTCTTCAGAATTTGGATGGCTTGGAGGGTGTGATTGCTCTAAAAAGTCTCGCCATAAAAAGTAATGATGCGTTGACGGACCTTGACGGGCTCAGAAATTTAGAAAAGATCGCCGAAGCCCTCGATGTGCAAACCAACGCCACGCTGAAGGACTGTGCCGCTCTCGCGCCGGTGTTGGGCTGGCCTGATGGTAAGGATAAAAAGGTGGGCACGGTCAGTATATCGGGTAACCCCGCGGTCTGCTCCTCCGACACCGAGATTTTGGTCAATACCCTGGCGCCCACGCCTCCGGTCATCACCGGTCATTCTGCTGGGTCCATCTTGGCGCTCGATTTTGCTCGTTCAGTGGAGCAGGAGTCTATTTTCCCGGTGACGGGTCACCGCGCGACCTGCACCAGCGATACCTCGGTATCTGAGTCCTGGTTTGGACCGGCATTAGTCGATCTGACCCCCGTGAGTCGCACACTCGAGGTGGCGGGGTCAGGTGGAGGTGCTACCTCGTCATTTGTTGCCGAGCTGGAGGTTGGCATCGACATTTTCCATACTGACCCGGCTGACCTGCTGGTCACTTTGAAAAACCCTGATGGGGTGCCCATTGTGCTTTGGGATCAGGGTAGCCCCAACTCCGAGAATTTAGTAGGCACTTTCCCCACGACACTCACACCGGTGCAGCCCCTGAGTGAAATCGCGCGTGAACGAATGGGTGGCATTTGGACTTTGGTCGTGGAGGACGTGGGCATCGGTCCTATTATCCGCGGCGGGGGCCTTAGAAGCTGGAGCTTGCGGATCTCAGAAAGGAGCGTTGTCGACGGATCAGTAAACCCGCCGCTTAGGATTCAGGGTGTGGGCCAAAGGGCTCGCTACAGCTGTACGCTGGCTGCTCTGTCGAGGCTGGGTGCAACGCCCGTATCGCGAGCTTACTCCGTCACAGTCCCGGGCCCGCCCTCGCGACCGAGCATCAGGGCAGCTGACTATGAGGATGGCGCAATCTCGCTGTATGCGACCGTCGGTGACGACGGTGGCTCGCCAGTTACAAGCTTTACGGCAGCATGCAGGAGCGGAGCCACCACCGTTATTGTAAGCAGCAGCACTTCGCCAATTACTCTCTCCGGCCTCGCAAGCGGCGTATCTTATGTCTGCAGTGTGACTGCTGCCAATGCGCTGGGTACAAGCGTAGCGTCCGCCCTGACACCCCCGATCAGTACGGAAGAAATATTTAGTGGGCTCCCCATCTGGTTGCTGTACCAGGCAACCCAGTGAAATTGCTGGGGGATGCGCTTTGCTGATAAGTGGTATAAAGAATCGATCATTGGATCTGTCTAGGAAAGCCGAGCAAATGCGGTCTATCGTTTTTTTATCGCTGGTCTTGATGCTGACCGGTTGCGGTGTAGGATCGGGCTCCGGCTCGTCCGGTGGCGTTGGGGCCAGAAGCTTACAAAGTACCGCGCCCACTGCCGATGCTGGTTCAGACCGAACCGTCGATACAGGCGCCGTGGTGAGTTTGGATGGGAGCGGATCATCAGATCCTGACGGTGACTCACTTACCTTTTCCTGGAGCTTCCAACTTCGTCCCTCGGGGAGTAACGCCTCGCTGAGCGATGAGACCGCTCAAAACCCGTCTTTTAGGGCAGACATCGCTGGTCAGTACGTGTTGGAACTTGAGGTTAGTGATGGCAGTGAAACGAGTACGCCCGTCTCGGTCACGATCACTGCAGTCGCTCCCAATACTGCCCCGGAAGCAAATGCTGGCAACGATCAAAATGTGGCTACCGGCGCCACAGTCCAACTCGATGGCTCAGCCAGTATCGACTCTGATGGCGACTTGATCACCTACGCCTGGACAGTGGCGTCCTCCCCTGATGACAGTGCCGCGTCGCTGTCTGATGCGACAATAGTGAACCCAACCTTCGTCGCCGATCTAGATGGGCAATACACGCTGGAACTGGTCGTCGCTGATTCAGAGCTGCAAAGTGCAGTGGATGCAGTGACGATTACCGCGGAGACCGCCAATTCAGTGCCCGTAGCGGAAGCTGGCCCCGATCAAAATGTCGCCACGAACTCAATCGTTTCGTTGAATGGCGCGGCAAGCAGTGATGCTGATAACGAGGGACTGTCTTATCAGTGGGAGATACAGACCAAACCCGAAGGCAGCGCAGCACAGCTTGATGACGCTACTGCAGCCACTCCCAGTTTTACCGCTGATGTTGATGGGACGTATGTCGTCAGCCTGACAGTCAATGACGGTAAAGTTGATAGCTCGCCAGACAACCTCTCGGTCGTTGCCACCACGGCAAACTCCGCACCCGTCGCAAATGCCGGCGCCGATCAGAGAGTGCCCATTGGTGCGCAGGTAAACCTCGATGGAGGCGCAAGTTCCGACGCTAATGGAGACACGCTCACTTTCAGATGGCAGTTTTCCTCAGTTCCTGCCGGTAGCAGTGCCGACTTATTGAACCCTGATGCCCAGATCGCTACCTTTACGCCGGATGTTGCGGGCACCTACGTAGTGAATCTCACGGTCAATGACGGAGCTGCTTCCAGTAATGCGGACCCTGTCTCCGTGACGGTTTTGGCTAGTCTTGCTTTAGAAGAGGTCGACGCCTTTTTCGGCAACGAGCAGCTGGCGTGGCCGTACTCGAGTAGCGCCACTATCTCGGTAACTACCAATGATTTCAATTGCACCCTGGGTAGTTTCCGTCTGATGGCATCTGGGGGCGACTTTACGATTGTCAAAGTGAGCGCGAGATCGGCTGCCCCCGCTGTCACTGCGTCTTTCTCCGGGTTGACGGAATCTCAAACCGTGTCCGATGGCAGCAGCCTAGACTTCAGTCTCATGTCATCGGACACAGGTGGCGCTGTATCTGCAAACTATTCTTTCGAGGTTCTTGAGACGGGCGATACATTTGATGTCTCGCTACAGGTGGATTGCAGCACCCCTTGAGTTCCCGGGGGGTCAAAAAGGCCACGCAATGTGGCCGGCCTCAGGGCAAACTCGCCGCAAGCTCGAGAGGTGAGTACGGGTTCATCAAGCGAATACTCCGCGTCTCAAGGGCCTTTTAAGTATGAGAAGTATAAATGGGGTGGCTGGTAACTGGTCGTCGAGAAAGTGGTCGTGGAGGCAGGAGATCATGGAGCCTCTGGTGAATATCACGTCGCTAAGAATTTCCCGCTGGTAAGTTTCGGCGGTTCGCAATGGTGGCTAGTCTTATAGGTGGTTTTTATCTTAGTAACATCAACACAGCCTCGGGGGTCGCGTTGGCTTGAGCGAGCATAGCTGTACTCGCCTCCCTGAGAATTTGTGCTCTGGCCAATGATCCAGTGGTGGTGCCGTAATCTGTGTCCAGTATTTGACTACGACTAGCCTTAGTGGCGATGGAGCGAGTGGTCATACTGTCTATCGCATGAATTAGCCGGTTGTGCGTCGCGCCAAGTTTTGCCCGGGATGACATGACGTTCGCGAGCAGGTCATCAATATTCTCTACGGTAGATTTCGCAGCGCCTATGCTGACGTTAATTCTATGATTTGGGTGGTTTGTATCGAGAATATGATTCGAATACATACTGCCAGCAGTCTCGCCCCTAAAAGATCCCAGATCACCATTGGTGTCTCCCTGCATGTAGAAAAAGTTGCCCCAGCCGGACAGGACTTCGGGATAGGTGAAGGAATAAGGTGGGAAATCTGGTGTGAAGGTGGTGGTGATTGATCCTGCCGACCCAAGATTAAAGTTGAGATCCATGACGACGGCTTGGCCGTCGTTTCTCCACCCCGTTGCGCCTGGCACTTTACCGTCCGGATTAAAAAAAACGTTCAAGTTCTGGTAAGTAGTGTTAGTAATAATTGACTCAATACCCAGCACAATCTCATCAAATTCCCTCTGTATCATCTGGAGGTCCGCTGGGCTAGTGGTGCCTGTAGAGGCTTGCAGGGCGAGTTCTCTCAGGCGCTGATACATGTTGCCCATCTCTACGAGCGCACCATCAATGATCGATACCATTCCTATAGCATCCGCCGCGGCATTTATTGCGGTATCCAACTCTCTAATTTGAGAGGTCATTCGGGTACTAATCGCCAAACCGGATGCATCGTCTGACGCCGAATAAATTCGAGACCCGGTCGAAAGGTGCTTTATGGCACCATCCATATCGCGTTCACTCCCGACCATTGCAGCCCGGGCGGTCGTAGCGCTGTGGTTGGTATGAATAATCATTGGTAGCTTTTAGCTTGAGCAATCATGTTAAAGCTTAGTTTTCTTATATCTCATATATAGGACCTATCGGACGGTGGAAATGGAAGTTTAGAGCTTGAAACTAGTCTGGGGGTCGAGTGCGGCCTGAATGAATACAGCTGACCTTCTCCCCAAAAACGTAACCAAAACGCGTGAGAGATTTCCCGCTAAGCTGACCGGAAGTCTCACGATGAAGAGCAAGCGATACACCGAAGAGCAGATTATTGGCTTTTTAAAAGCGCATGAGTCCGGCGCAAAAGTGTCAGACCTAGTCCGCCAGCATGGATTCTCGGAGCAGAGTTTTTACCGTTGGAAGTCCAGGTATGGCGGCATGGAAGTGTCCGAAGCCAAGCGGTTAAGGGATCTTGAGGCAGAGAATGCACGCCTCAAGAAACTGCTTGCTGTAGCTGAGCTGGATAAGGCGATGCTGAAGGATGTTGTCTCAAAAAAGTGGTGAAGTCGGCGGGGCGTAAGCGCCTGGTCGACTACCTGCAGTCGGAGTATCACATCAGCCAGCGCCGCGCGTGCCGGCTGCTTCCCATTATCCGCAAGGCGATCCGGTATCAGACGGTCGCGACCTGATCGCGACACCGATGTCATCAAACGGCTGAGGCAGCTAGCTGAACAGTATCCGAAGTAGGGATACCTATTGCCATGAGTTGTTGCGTCGCGAAGGTCTTGTCACGAACCGCAAGCGAAGGTATCGCATCCATAGCGAACTGGGCATGCAGGTGAGAACCAAGCGTCGGAAGCGCCTGGTAAGGTCGCGAGTGCCGTTGGAAGCTCCAACCAAGCCCAATCAGCGATGGTCCTTGGACCTACCTCAAGCGATGGCGCACCGCTGAAGCAGGGGTTTGATTATTTCTTTGGCTATCCTACTCAGGTTGCGGCGCACAACTATACCGGCGAATAGCCCTCCCTTGTCACCGCGCTCGAGGGTTTCCATAACGCCAAAAAGGGCCAGACAGCGTGCTTTTGGGGGGCATTGGGGGCTGGTGATCGCTGAATCTAGCAATACCAATGGTTTTAGGCTCTTTTTCGACGCACTCCTTCTCCGCTAAAAATGCAAGGGTCCCGCCGGGGCCCTTTTGCGTTTTTGGGAGAGGGCGGTGTGGACGAAGCCTCCGGTTCGACAAACTCTGCCCAGAGCAGAGTTTGGACGCAAAGCCGACAGGCTAAGCGCCCGTTGGGGTGATTTCGCCGGAGGCAACGGCGAACGAATCAATCCCCCCTTCTCCGCCATCGAACTTAAAGCCCGCTCAGCGCGGGCTTTTTATTTTTCAGAGAGTTGCCCCGAGTTTCCCCGCCCGTATAGGCTTGTGTCCTTGCGAGGTCCTTGAGACGGAGTGATCGTGCGACTTTATAGCCATGCTGATTGCGTCAGCCACCAAACACCTGAGGGCCACCCGGAACGTTCTGACCGCTTGGCGTTTCTTTTGGCCCATCTGGAGCAAACCGGTTTCACACAGGATCATCCCGTTCGGGAGGCTGTGCCAATTGAGGATGATCTCGTGTGCCAAGCTCACCACCCCGAGCTGCTGCACCGGCTCAGGCAAACAGGTCCCGAGGAGGGATTGATACCGCTAGACCCAGATACCTGGATGGGTCCGACGAGCATGGCGGCTGCACTGCAGGCTGCGGGTTCCGTGTGGCAAGGGGTTCAGGATGTGGTTAATGGAGATGAGACCCGGGTGTTCTGTGCCGTGCGGCCACCGGGCCATCATGCTGAGTTCGATTCACCGATGGGATTTTGCCTGCTCAACAGCATAGGCATTGCTGCCATCAACGCACTGAACCTGTCGAACATTGATCGCGTAGCGATTTTGGATTTTGATGTGCATCACGGCAACGGCACGGTCGATTTGTGCCAGAAGTACCCTGAGATTCTGGTGTGCTCCAGTTTTCAGCACCCTCATTATCCTGATCGGCTTTACGATGTGGTGTCGCCGAATATTGTCAACACGCCGTTGGCCGCCGGTGCGTCGGGTGATGATTTCAGGCGAGCGATCTCAAGCTCCTGGTGGCAGGCTGTGGAGGCGCATCGGCCGGATCTTGTTTTGATCTCAGCAGGGTTTGACGCCCACCGTGAGGACCCATTGGCGCACATTAATCTAAACGAAGGCGATTTCGCGTGGGTGACTCAGGAGATCACCGCATTGGCTGAGCAATTTTCGCAGGGCCGCATCGTTTCAACGTTGGAGGGGGGCTACGACCTTCAGGCGTTGGCTGATTCAACCCTGGCTCATCTGGAGGTGCTGGCGAGATGACGCCAGTTCAACCGCAGAGCGGGCCGTTTGTCGGCTTTTTGATGCTCATTAGCTCGATCTTTAATGTCGCTCCTGCCGCAGGTGCTGAGAATCTCGGAGCAAGCTATAGCCTGAGCCAGGCAGCCGAGGGTCGGGGTCTCTATGCAGAGCACTGCGCCAGCTGTCATGGGATGAACCTGCGCGGAAATGAGTCGGGGCCTGCGCTCTCGGGTAAAGCGTTTCAAGACCGCTGGGCCACGCGACCGGTGGGCCAGCTGTTCGACATGACGACCACTAGTATGCCGTCCACCAACCCGGGTGGGTTGGCTGCGCGCGATTACGCGGCGATTTTGGGATTCATGCTGTACCAAAATGGCTATTCTGCGGGCGCAACGGATCTAGATCTTAAGTTGAAGCTCTCACGCAGCGGCGCACTCGGATATCCAGATACGAGTGAGCAGCCACCACTTCCCACTATCTCTGTCTTACCCAATTTGATGACAGAGTGGCTGCATCACCGTGGCACACCTCACAGCATGAACTATTCCCCACTTGATCTGATTAATGAGGCTAACGTGGCCGATTTGGCTGTGGCGTGGCGCTGGAGGTCCGATAATTTCGGCGCGTCCCCGTGGCCCAACTATCAGGTGACGCCCCTGATGGCGAATGGCGTGCTGTACGCGACTGCGGGCGCGCGGCGTGCTGTTGTGGCCATCGATGCTGCAACGGGCGAGACCCTTTGGATGTATCGCCTTGATGAGGGAGAGCGGGGGACCAATGCGCCGCGCAAAGGACCGGGCAGGGGCGTCGCTATTCACCGCGGGGCAGACCGAGACACCATTTTTGTGATCTCACCCGGTTATCAACTGATTGCACTCGATGCCCGCACGGGTCAGCCACGCGCTGACTTTGGTGGGGGCGGCATCGTCGACCTCAAGTTACAGCTGGGCGCGGAGCTGGACCCTATCACTGCACCCATTGGCGCCAGCTCACCCCCCATTGTTATGCATGACGTGGTGATCTTGGGCGCTGCGTTTACGTTCAGCGGTGCGCCGGAATCGCCAGAGGCCCTCAAGGGAAAAGTCACTGCCTATGATGTAAATACGGGTGAGTTACGCTGGCGTTTTAATACCATCCCCACTTCCGAGGAGAGTGGCTTTTCGACGTGGGGCGGTGACGCTGCCGAGTACACGGGAAACGCCGGTGTATGGGCCCCCATGAGCGCGGATCCAGATCTCGGCTACGTTTATCTTCCAGTCGAGGCGCCGACCAGCGATTACTATGGTGGCCACCGACCCGGCGACAATCTCTACGGGCAAAGCTTAGTGTGCCTTGACGCTTCGACCGGTGAGCGTGTCTGGCATTTTCAGACCGTGCATCACCCCATCTGGGATTACGATCTGCCTGCGCCGCCTGTCCTTCTCGATATCACGGTGGATGGGAAAGAGATTCCTGCGGTAGCACAAATCACCAAGCAGGGACTGACCTTTGTTTTTGATCGCCGCACGGGTGAGCCCGTATGGCCAATCGATGAGGTCGCTGTGGCCCAGAGCGACGTGCCCGGCGAGCAAACCGCGGCGACGCAACCGATACCGTCACTGCCTGAGCCTTTTGGGCGCACCGGGGTTACCAAAGACCAACTCAACGATCTGACACCAGAGATTCATGCCGAGGCGCAGCGGGTTGTTGCGGGCTACACGCTGGGGCCGCTCTATACGCCGCCAACGCTGGTAAATGAGCAGAATCGTGGCACGCTCGTCCTGCCCGGCTCAGTAGGCGGTGCCAATTGGCAGGGGGCGGCGGCCGATCCAGAGACAGGGCTGATGTATGTTTCCTACGCAGTGTCGCCAGAGGTGGTGGGACTCATCAGCGACCCAGACCGATCCTCCATGCGATACGTACTGAGGGACGCGACACTCGACGGCCCCTTTGATCTGCCCCTGCTCAAGCCGCCATGGGGCTGGATCAGCGCGCTGGATATGAACACCGGCAAGCTGCTTTGGCAGCGCCCCAATAGTCGAACGCCAGGGGAAATCCGAGAGCACCCGCAACTGGCTGGCGTAGCGATTCCTGATACCGGCAATGACGATCGATCTGCGTTGCTCGTCACTAAAACGCTGCTCTTCTCCGGGGAGGGGGCGGGTATGTATGGCGCGCGATGGGGAGGCTCGCTGTTCAGAGCCCATGACAAGCGCTCCGGGGAGATCGTGGCAGAGATCGACCTGGGTCAGCGTCAAACGGGAGTGCCAATGACCTATGCGATCGGCGGTCAGCAGTACATTGTCGTGGCAACGGGTGCGCCCGGGGAGGCGGGGCAGTTGGTTGCCCTAACCGTCAGTCCGTAGGCAATTACGACAGCGCCCCATAAACGAGGTTTTTGATCTGCCCTCTGAAGTTGAAGGTGGAAGAGGGGATCAGCTGTGTCATAAAAATGGCGTACAGATCTTCGATGGGATCCACCCAGAACAGCGTCGAGGCCAGACCGCCCCAATAGAAGTCGCCCTGGCCGACGGTCCCTGAAGCGGCCGCATCCATGGTGGTGGCGAAGCCCAATCCAAAGCCCACGCCGTCGTTACTGGTTTCTGAAAACCCCCCGACCGCCATCTGTGCCAGTGACTGATCGCCAAGGTGATTGCGCGTCATCAGCTCCAAAATCGGCCTTCCGATGATCTGTTTCCCACGGAACTGTCCCTTTTGGAGCAGCATTTCGCAGAAATTCGCGTAGTCACTGACTGTTCCAACAAGGCCGCCTGCGCCCGAAGGCGCTGCCGGTGAGTTGCGATAGCGACTGGTTTCTGGATCGTCCTTAAGACGCAGAGATTTGTCTGGCGCGCGCTCATAACAGGCGGCAAAACGATCCAGTTGAGTGTCAGAAACAGTGAACCCGGTGTCGGGCATGTAGAGGGGGCCGAAGAGCCGGTCCTGCAGAAAAGATTCAAAGGATTGACCCGATATGGCTTCAACCAGATAACCGCAGACATCGGTGCTCATGGAGTAGCTCCATCGTGATCCCGGCTCATAGAGCAATGGTACCTTTGCGAGCTTTTCAACAAATTCCTGCAGCGTGTCGGTACCCGCTCTAGATATACCCGCAGCCGCGTAAGCCGGGTCCACGGGTAGCTCTAACCCGGGCAGAAAGCCGCCATAAGTCAGACCCGCTGTGTGGCAAAGCAGATGTTGCACGGTGATCGGCGCCTTGGGCGCGCGCGTCACCATCGCTTCACCTTCACCTTCAACCCAAACGCGGTGTTCTCGCCATGATGGTATGAATTTGTAGACAGGGTCGGTCAGTTGAAACCGGCCTTCTTCCATCAGCATCATCAGTGCAATGGAAGTGACGGGTTTGGACATGGAATAGATGCGAAAGATGGTGTCGTCGCGCATCGCCTTATCGCGCTCAATATCCATGAGGCCCGTTGAGATGTGGTGCGCCACCTTGCCTTTGCGCACAACCCTCAAGTTGAAGCCTGATATTTTTTTTGGCTCGATATAACGACTGATCAGGTGGTCATCGAGTTTGCTGAGTTTGGCAGGGCAAAAGCCCGCGGCTTCCGGATCAACTTGCATAACGTGGAAGGCTCAATGCGTAAGACGGATCGAGATTATGGTCTCAAATTTGCGTCCTGTCGCGATGCACAGTAGGTTTGGATTGGCGCACCACTCACGGAAGTCTCTCTGGCGAGCCTACATCGAGACTGCTTGTAAAATGTCGGGGCGAGTGTGATGTGCGGTCTGGATGAAAATGCTGGTATAGCGCTTAGCAAATTTGGACCTGTCACACATCTTTGAGATGTGGATTCACTACTTTTGATCGCAATATCCGATAGATATCTCGAAACCCCTCACCGTGAGGTTTGCGATAGCGTTTTTTTAGCCACCGTGTATCGGGGCCGTATCGATACTGCACAAAATGGCTGATTTCATGCGCGATCGTGCCGGCGAGGACCAGCTCGGGAGTGATGGCGTCTCTGGATCCGATGACGGGATCTTGGGCGAAGGCGGGGTACTCCAGAAGAACGGAAGTACCTTTTGTGTACGCCGAAATATCTATTGTGATGCCCTTGGCGCATGCTGAGGAGCGATGGCCAGCGCGTTTTACGGTTACTACGAGATCATTGCGCGCCTCACCATAGTCCACCGGTAGTTCGTAATCTTTACGGGTGATTTCTCGCAGGCATCGTTTGATCCACTTCAGAGCAAGATCACGATCCTTTGCCCTCACACCCGTTCTCTGAATGACTTTCATAAAGAGATGCTAACTGATAGATCATGAGTGTGGGCACCGCTGCCTAGGGATATTGATCAGCGCTAAATAAGGTATCGTCGAAGCGCGGGTATAAACTCACATCTTTCTCGCTAAATGACGGCCGAAAGCATGACTGACTTCGACTACGATCCGATACCCTTGGACCCCCCAGGAGTATTGGCGCCCGGGGTGATATTGGATGACGCCCTGGCTTATCGAGATCGGCTTGCAAGACGGCGCACGGTGAGGGATTTCTCTGATGAGCCCATCGATCGTGCCGTGATTGAGGCCTGTGTGCTCGCTGCAGGTTCGGCGCCGAGCGGCGCGAACCACCAACCATGGCACTTTGCCTGCGTGGGTGACCCTGACACCAAGCGTGCCATCCGCGAGGCGGCGGAGGCAGAAGAGCAGGCTTTTTATGGTGGTCGGGCGGGAGAGAGATGGCTGAATGATCTAAAAAAAATAGGCACGGATGCGTCCAAGCCGTTTTTGGAAACGGCGCCATGGTTGATTGCTGTATTTGCAGAGCGATACGGCATCGATGAGTCAGGTGCGCGACAAAAGCACTACTACGTGCCGGAGTCGGTGGGTATCGCCACAGGATTTCTAATCAACGCTTTTCACCAGCTGGGTATCGCTACGCTCACCCACACGCCAAACCCGATGAAATTCCTGAATCAAATTCTCGAGCGTCCGAGCAACGAGCGGCCCTATGTGTTGTTGGTCGTCGGTCACCCGTCCCAGACGGCGATGGTGCCGCGCGCGGCCACGGTCAAAAAATCTTTGGAGCAGATCGCGACGTTTATCTGACGGGTCAGGCCAGTAGCCACCCCAGATAACTGGTTCGCGGTGCGCCGGCGAATGGTGTGACTAGCTGCACTGCATGGTGCTGGGGCACCGTGAATAAATTCAGAGTATTGAAAGCGGGTTTGAAGGCCTCTACGACATTGCCTGCCTCATCATAGAACGCGAGGTAGCCACCCCAGTTTTCATCCCACTCTGGCGTCATGGAGAGGACCCAGGCGGCGATGCGCTGATGGGTGGGGTGTCGATCATCATGACGTGTCAGAAAGTGGCCGGGGCCATAGAGACTGGCATAACTGTCGGAGGTCCGGATGTCGTCCCGCCCCGTCACGTGCCGCATTAGGCCAAGAAAATCCTCGCCGGTAACCCAGTTGTGCACGGTGTGTATGGGGTGGCCCTGATTCTCGCCCGAGGCCACAGCCTGACTGATGTAGTACTGCTTAAATAGGTACTGAAAGCCAGAACGTGCTCGCCGATACACCCCCGCTGTAAAGCGGTGTTTTTGTTCGATGGTGAGCGCTGCAAACTCGGCCTCGCTGGTCTCAAAATTGTCGGGCCCTTCGTTGTAGCTCAGGTACCAGTCTTCATGCTGTTGCAACAAGTCGTGGAGCGTCTCCGCTGATTCTGGTGAGAGAAAATCAGGGATCTGTACCCGGCCTCGGCTGGCCAGCGTTGTCGCTGCGCCGCTCAGGTCAATTTTTGGATTAATGTCCACTCGATGTGCTCATCTTGGGCGGGTATCTGCAAAGCATACGCCACTCGATGCTTGGATGTGCCGATGAAGTGAATGAGCGTGTAGCATGCCCACATGGAGCAGACAGAAATAGTCGTCGTCGGTGCTGGGCTCGCTGCTGGTCACATTGCTCAGCAGGTGTGTTCAGGTAATTCGCTGCAGGGCAGGACCGGGACAGTGTCAGAGTAGATTGAAGAGCAATCCTCCGATGAGCGTGCCTAATGAGTAGCCCAGCACGCCCACCAGAACACCTGGTGTGATTTGATCATGCCACCCCTTGGCGGCTGCCATCGCCGGCGCAGTCGTAGCACCAAGCACGGCTGCGTTGGATGCGGTCAGCAATTCTGGCAGCGTCAGGTTCAGCCAACGGCCGACGACCAACAGGCAGAGTAAATGGGTTGTCAGCAAAATGGTGACCAGAGCGATCAAGATGGGGGCTACGCTGAGCATGGCGACGACATCCGCCCCGGCAGCGATCGAGCCAAAGAAAACGAATGACAACACAACGCCGAGTTCAAATCCCCCGGTACACCAGTCTCGTAATTTCGGCACCAACGTAGCGAGAGCGAGGGTCAGTATCGTTAAAATAATGTAGCGCCCCCC
>Ga0255765_1004175_pt1 | contig 14714 bp, 21 predicted proteins | sample 041ome_8_FD_179965 | JGI IMG/M metagenome (GOLD analysis project Ga0255765, IMG submission 179965) | Coastal salt marsh microbial communities from the Groves Creek Marsh, Skidaway Island, Georgia - 041407BS metaG (version 2) | ecosystem: Environmental > Aquatic > Marine > Intertidal zone > Salt...
AAAACAATACAACTTTCCTTTAAGAGTTATTGGTTTTATCTTATTACTAGCAGGTGCTTACTTTAATGGTGGACTAGGTGTTGAAATGGAATATCGTGCCAGAATAGCAGAGATGGAAGCCAAGATTGAAGTGTTTGAACAGAAGTCTGCTGAAGAAAATCAAAAGATCACCGAAAAAATTAAAACAGAAACAGTTGTTATTAAGCAGGATACTGAAGCAACACTAGCAGAGATTGAAAGACTGCGTGAGCAAATTAATACATCTTGTGAATTAACGCCTGATATGATTGAATTATATAATAAAGGTATGACAGGAGGCACTGACTAATGTTTGAAAAACAAGAATGGATTGCTGTCTTAGTTGTTGCTATACTTGTTATTGTGTTAACAGGTTGTGCTTCGACCACTGTTCCTGTAACTATGAACTTTCCTGAGGCTCCTGAGCCTATCTTGATGGAACCAGAAAAATTAGATCCGTTACCCGAGGACGCAACTGAGATGACAGATCTATTAGAGAATTCAACTGTAAACTACGGCAAACACCGTGAGCTACAATTGAAGTATCAACAATGGCAACGTTGGTATAATACACACCGTCGACTTCATAAGGAAACGACGGAATAACGAAAGGAGGTATTACTTTTGAAAAAAGTACTTTTAGCAACACTATTGGCTATGTCAACTATGGCAGTTGCCGATAATCACGAAGAAGCTCAAGCAACCGAAGACACCGGCTCATGGTCTGCCCAAATAACAGGCACAACCGAATATATTTGGAGAGGCTTAAAGCAAACACAAGGTGATCCAGCAATCCAAGCAGGTTTGGATTATGACTTTGGTAATGGTTTTTATGTAGGCACCTGGGCCAGTTACATTAAATGGACTGACGAAGGCAACTACATGAACAACAATGACTTTGAAACTAACTTTTTTGCGGGTTACGCGGATCAGATCGGTGACACTGGCTTTGGATATGACGTAGGTATCTTACAATACTACTATCCAGGCACTGTCAAGAACGGAGTTGCTGACACAGATGCGACCGAGGCATACGTTGGTCTGAACAAGGATCTATTTGGCACGAACCTGGCAGTTAAGTATTCACACGTATTAAGTGATGATGCTTGGGGCATCGCGGATGCCAAGAACTCAGAATACTATGAGGCAAACTGGTCAGTTCCAGTTGGCGAAAGTTGGACGGCAGTGGCACACGTTGGTCGCTCAGAGTTCGAGGGTGCGAGCAATGACGCACTAAACTATACTGACTACAAGGCAAGTTTAGAGTATGCGTGGAACGACAACCTCACGGTTGGTGCGGGTTACACCTGGACTAACGCAAGTAAGTCTAGTTGGACAATTCAGAATGAATACCAAGGCGAGAGCCAAGCACTTGGTTGGGTCACTTGGACATTCTAATGACGTCACTAGAACGCATAGAACGAATATCAAATTGGATAAAGGACTATGCTGAAAAGCACAATATTGAAAGCCTGGTTGTAGGCGTGTCAGGAGGTATTGACTCAGCAGTGGTCAGTACCTTGTGTGCTTTAACTGGCATTCAGACTTATGTATTAAGCATGCCAATCAGACAAAAACAAGAACAACACGACTTATCAGTAGATCATTGTATTAGATTATTAGATCGCTTTCCCAATGTACATTGGGAGACCGTTGATCTGACAGAAACATTTGAATCATTTGAACGTTTATTTCCAGAGAACAATAAACTGGCCCTGGCTAATTCACGTTCACGTCTACGTATGACCACACTGTATCAAGTAGCACAAGAGAAGGGTGGTATCGTGGTAGGCACAGGCAACAAGGTAGAAGACTTTGGTGTGGGTTTCTATACCAAGTATGGAGATGGCGGTGTTGATATATCACCTATCGCTGACTGCTTAAAAACAGAAGTATGGGACATGGGCAGAGAGTTAGGTGTTAATCAAGCAATTATCGATGCGGCTCCCACGGATGGATTATGGGATGATGCACGTAATGATGAAGATCAATTAGGTATGACATACCCAGAATTAGAAGAAGCAATGGCATACGCTGAGTCAGACACAAGACCAGAGGATGCTAAAAAATTACAGAATTTATTAAAGTTTATGAGCATACAGGCCAAGGCACGTCACAAGATGGAGCCAATTCCTATATGTAAGTTAGGAGATTAACATGAAAAGGTTATTAGTATTATTTGCAATGGTTATGTCAATGGCTGGCTGTGCCACTCTTGACTACTTTGACATGGCACGCTTTGACAACAATGAATACTTACTTGCTGTCAATGTGAGGACACAGGCTAACCTAGGTGCCCGTAAGTGTGGCACACCAGAAGCAAACCACGAGGTCAGCATGTTATGGTCAGACGCACTTAAACTCAAGAACTATGCGGAGTCAATTGACAACAACGAAGAGACGGTGACCATGACAACAGAGCTATTAGAGATTGTCAGGGGATTGGATCAACGTTACAACATTGATAAGAAAGAAGTTAGTATGAGTTATTGTACTAATAAATTTGGACTCATTGAAAAGAACGCAACTATCATTACCAACGTGGTTGGTAAGAAACCTAGGTAATGGCAAACTTTTTTGAAAGTGGATTTACCGTTCTAAAAGAATTAGCAAAGGAGAAAAGAACAATGGACGCGATGAAAGAACTAAAAGAGTGGGTTGGCAACAACAACACTGAATTGGCAGATTGGGCCGCTGAGGCAGAAGCATACACGAATGATTTCAAATCAGGTGCTATGTCAGAAGATGAGTACAAAGAGCTAATGGAAGATTTAAAACGCAGTGAGAAAATATCACAAGCCGCTGATGACCTCGCTGTTAGATCAAGGGCGAACGAGTTACTTGACAATATTATTATTGCGGCAGGGTGTGTATTATAATGTCACGCAATAAAAAATTCTCAATGAAACAACTAGTTTGGGACAAGATGGTAGTTAAAACTATCCGTGGTATCCTAAAATTACTCGGTCTCAAGAAGTAATTAACTATAACCAAAAACAAAGGCGAGTAATTGACTGCTCGCCTTTTTTCATTTATAATTAGCACATGGATCCATATCAGGTATTAGGTGTCAAGAGAGATGCCAGTGAGGCGGAGGTCAAGAAGGCCTTTAAGAAACTGGCAATGAAGCACCATCCTGACCGAGGTGGTGACGAAGAGAAGTTCAAGGAGATAAACGAGGCCTATGAACGCATAACATCACCTGAGAAGTTTAGGAACCAACAGGGATTCGACGGTGACTTTGAGTTCACTCCCGGGGGATTCAGTTTCCGTAGGGGAGGTAACTTTGAGGACATATTTTCAGATTTCTTCAACTTCCATGGGAATGGTGGTAATGGACCGCGTAGAAGTGCCACGGTACAGGTCACATTATGGATCACATTGGAAGATGTGGTGACGGGAGGAGAGCGTCCGGTAAGCCTACAGAGCAACTCAGGAGTCAACACAGTCAAGATAAGCATACCCAGGGGCGTCGTGGACAACACACAGGTACGATACGCAAACATAGGACCCAATGGACAGGACGTCATCATAGTGTTCCGGGTGAGACCACATCCGGTGTTCGAGAGATTGAAGGCAGTTGACCTGGCACGCAAAGTGGATGTGGACTTCTGGACATTGATATTGGGAGGCGTTGTTCCCGTAAGCACACTTTCGGGCAGGCAACTAAGCCTACGCATACCACCGAAGACCAAACCTAGTACTACTATGAAAATGGCTGGACAGGGCATCCAGAACAGTAGACAGCAGGGTGACTTGTATGTTAGAATTAACGCAGTGATGCCTGACAACATTGATGAGGATATTGTAGAACTATTAAGCCGGAAACGCGGCCAATAAATACAGAGGACTAAGAGAGAAGGATGGAGATGCAGAACAATCCAGAGATCGAAGAGATCATTAACGAAGCAATCAAGATAGCATCGAGGTTAAACCATGAATATGTTGTGGTGGAACACCTCATGCTGGCCTTGGTTAGATTTGAGAGTTTCCGCAAGGCCCTGATAACATTCGGAGTGGCGGTGCCACAGCTCGAGCAAGAGCTAGAGGCATGGGTAGTGGACCAGAAACATCTCCTACACAAGGGGGAAGAAAAGGTCAAGCCCAAGAAGACCAACGCATTGGAACGTGTGTTCAATCGTGCGGGCACGCAGGTGTTATTCTCGGGCAGGAGATATGTCAGCATACTAGATGTCTATCTGGCCATCATGAGTGAGAGCCAGAGCCATGCCCATTACTTCTTCCTCAAGTACGGTATCAAACGCAAGGAATTCACACAGCATTGGAACAAGCAGAACCCCTCTGACAAGAAGGGCGAGCTATCTGCCAAGCAGGCCACACAGATATTGGAAGAACACTGTACCAACCTAACCAACTTGGCACGTGAGCAGAAGTTGGAGCCCATGGTGGGCAGGGACACTGAACTGGAAGAGATGGTCAACGTGTTGGCCAAGAAGTTCAAAGCAAACGTGTTGCTAGTGGGCGATCCTGGTGTGGGCAAGACTGCCATAGTCGAGGGACTGGCACAGAGATTGGCAAATGATGACGTGCCCAAGTTCTTAAAGGAACACGAGCTGTATTCGTTAGAGATCGGCTCATTGTTAGCGGGTAGCAAGTACAGGGGCGAGTTCGAGGAAAAGGTCAAGGAAGTATTAGAGGCGCTGACAGCCAAGAAGAACTGCGTATTGTTCATCGATGAGGCACATCAAATGAAAGGTGCGGGTGCAACGGGTGGTACATCTGTTGACTTCGCAAACATGATCAAACCTGCAATTACTAGCGGTAACCTAAAGGTCATAGCGTCAACAACATGGGAAGAATATTACGAGTCCTTTGAGAAGGAACGTGCATTGATGCGTAGATTCTTCCGTGTCACGGTGGATGAACCAGATCTGACAGCAACAGAGAAGATATTGACCGGAGTTGCCCGTAGATTAGAACCCTTCCATGAGGTAGAGGTAACATCGGATGCCATCAAGGCCGCAGTGGAAATGACTGCTAGATACATGACCGATAAGAAGAATCCTGACAAATCGATTGACGTAGTGGATGCCGCATGTGCCAGGGAAAGGGCACACGGAATCAGCGGCGCCATCATTGACCGTGCCAAGGTAATGACGGAAGTGGCAAAACTGGCAAACGTTCCAGTTGATAGATTGAAGAACGAACAGAGCGAAAACATCAAGAACTTGGAATCAAACATCAAGGACAAACTATTTGGACAGGAACAGGTCATCAATGATGTGTTGGATAGGATATACGTCTCATTCGCAGGAGTCAAACAGGACAACAGGCCAGTGGCTAGTTTCTTGTTTTTAGGTCCCACTGGTACCGGTAAGACAGAACTGGCGAGGTTATTGGCAGAGAACTTGGACATGAAACTATTGAAATATGACATGTCAGAGTTCCAAGAACGGCATACGGTGTCAAGTTTGATAGGTGCGCCTCCAGGCTATGTAGGCTTTGAAGACGGCAACGTGGGTGGTGGTAAACTTATTTCAGACGTTACCAAGAATCCATATTCGATCATCTTGTTTGACGAGATTGAGAAAGCACACCCAGATGTTTCAAACATCCTGCTACAAATGATGGATGAAGCAAAGGTAACGGGATCAAACGGCAAGACCGTGGACATTAAGAACTGTATCATCATCCTAACATCAAACTTAGGTGCTAAGGACAATGAATCAAACAACATTGGCTTTGGTAAGGATCTAGGCAAAACAAACATGGAAGACAAAGCAGTTAAAGAGTTCTTTAAACCGGAGATGCGTAACAGGCTCGACATGATATGTAAGTTTGGTAGGTTAGATGACTTGGCAGTCAAGAAGATCGTTAACAAGTTCCTAGATGAGCTGAGGGCAAGCCTATCAGCCAAGAACATCAAGGTCACTATCGCAGAACAGCTCATCAATCACTTGGCCGCAGTGGGCTATGATGACAAGATGGGTGCTAGGCCGATCAATCGTAAGATAGATGAACTGATCAGGGTACCGCTCAGTAAACAGATCCTGTTCGACGGATTAGAGAACTGCGATCTACATCTTGACTGGATTGATGATGAACTCAAGGTGCTGAACGTGATATCACAGAAACAACTAGAAGCACCCAAACCCAAGGTTAACAGAGATGGTCTCATTGTCCTTGACCAATTCAAACCCAAGGATTAAGTTCTCGGACAGGCTGTATTTCGACAAGTATCGATACTGCCTGCGTATGAACTTGCCATGGGTGGAATGCGTCCGTTACCTTGACCATGATAGGATAGAATATCTATTAGAGATGTGGGACACACATGCCTGGTATGATCGCAAGATCAATAAGGGCGGTACGTGGAAAACAAGACATAGGCGCTCATTGGTCAATGAGGACAAACAAAGATTACATAGATTGTGCGATTGGTTGGTGGAACGACAGGGCACGATAAAACAACAGTTCGTCAAGGATAAGGTATTCGTTTATTCCAATGACGAGGGGGAACTGGAAATGTTAAAGCAGGACATCAATCCTGAGATATCCTTGATGAGCGAGGTCATCATCGACCGTCCAGAGAACACCGTCAAGAGCAGATATCCGGGTTTTGAGGTTAGGGCATATTTGAAATCAAAGAGCATGTCCATTACCGAAAAGCGAAACCTCATGAAGTTCATCAACGAAAACATGTGGCACATAAGGCTCAATGTGGGACTTGAACGCTTCGTTACTAACAATTCAACAAGGCTGAGAGACTATTTCTTCATTGATTTCCATGATAAGAAACTACTGAGCATATTGGAACTTATGGTTCCGGGCACCATCAGGAAAACAATGGATATCATCTATGATGATAAATAGTTTTATGGCAAAGATCAATTCAACAAATTTAGTAATCACTCTGAGCAAACTGGTCAAGGACACTGATCCAACGGAGCCAGTGTTAAATGATGAGACAAAGGCACAGTTAGAGGCTATCGTAACGGAGCTCGCTGGTGCTGGTGTCCTAGTAGAGATACAAGAGGCCTAGATGAAAACACAGACACTACAACTGTTACCATACACGGACTATGGAACGGACTCGGGCAACTATGACGGTAGCTCACAGTTATTCAACGGCGACAAGCAAAAGGCCGCTGGTTACTCATCATCCACGGGAACCTTACAGTCAGTGGGAATATTCACTGAGGACTTCATAGGTACCCTCAAGGTACAGGCCACTATTGACACCACCGTGACTGATTCAAGTTGGTTTGACGTTTACACATTAGAGGGTGATGGTTCAAGTGCCAATGACAGCACTGCTAGATTTTGGAATGAGATACAGAACATCACGGGCAAGTTCACATGGATGCGTGTGACCGTGAGCGATTTCACACAGGGAACCATACACAAGGTCACATTGAGTTACTAATGGAAAAGATCAAACTCAATTTCGTGTTGGATCCAATGTACCATGACAGGGCACCAAAGGCCATGGTCACACTGAATGATGACGTACTGATGGATGAGACTGTCAGTGAGACGAGGAACGTTGAACTGACCCTGGATCTAGAGGAAGACGAAAATTACAAATTGGGTTTCCATTTGTATGGTAAGAAAGACGAAGATACCATCATCGACGATGATGGGAACATATTAAAGGATCAATTGCTCACTGTGAGAAATATCGCCTTTGATGGAGTCGAATTGGATCCTGTTCTACCAATGAATCAGGATTGTTATTATTATCATGATGGAGATAGGAGACCATTCCTGGGAATAATGGGCAGGAACGGCGTATCAGCGATAAGATTTACCTCTCCTGCTTATGTTTGGTTATTGGAAAATTTATAATGAACAAGTTAGTAGTATATTCAGGTCGTTTCCACCCGTTCCATAAGGGACACAAGGCGAGCTACGACTATCTCAAGAAGCAGTTTGGTGCGGACAATGTCTACGTGGCATCATCCAACGCACAGGCACCCTTAACATCACCCTTCAGTTTCGACGAGAAGAAACAGATGGCCGTGGAACTGGGTGTTCCCGCTGACAAGTTCATTATGGTCAAGAATCCATATCGTGCTGAGGAGATAACCTCCAGGGCTGATCCAAACGACACCGTGCTGGTGTTCGCAGTCAGTGAGAAGGACATGGGTAGATTCACTCCCACCAAGAAGGACGGTTCGCCCTCTTTCATACAACCTTTTCCCAAGGACGATGCCCATCTAAAACCAATGAAGGATGAAGCCTACGCATTCCTGACACCCACTGTCAAGTTTAAAGTGGCAGGTAAGGATCTAGACTCTGCCAGTGCCATACGCTCAGCATACATCGCAGGTAACGACACAGAGAAGAACAGGATCATACGTGACTTATACGGCAAGGCCGACAAGGACATAAAGGCATTATTCGATCGTAAGTTGGGAGTGACAGAGGAACTATCTCGCATAATGTCCACCCTGAGAGAGGGCAAGATGGACAAGCATGACAAGAACATGCGTAAGATCGAGCTGGCACTTGAGATGGAACGTGAGGTCAAGGCCATAGAAGAGGCAGACCTAGTCAATGCCAAGGTCGTTAATACCAGCAAGGGACACAGGATAGTGCCCAGCGGTGGGTTGGGATCATGGGACTTCGATGGATTACGCAAGTCAGTGACATCGCAGTTGGAACAGATGAGTGACATGGTCAAGGGAGGAAACTTCGCTGGAGCCTACTACTCTCTGTTCAAGAACGGTGCTCTCGAGAAAAAACTACAGGCATTGGATCTATACGAACAATGGTTAGAGGCAAACGGCAACAAGCCAGTGCCTATGGATCAAGAGATAGATCTCACACCAAAGACAGAAGACTACATCGAAGAATCAAGATAATTATTCCTTGGACAACAACTCCAGATAAGTATTCGTATGGCCAAGAAAGAGACGTATTTTCCACTGAAGGATGTAGGCAAGTGCTGTTCCAACAAATGGGGATGGAGCACGATATGGCTCAATGCCGGAACCACATCATCATGCCATCGGGTCGAACAGGTTCCCATAGATTTCAATAACTTTGACAATTTCCATAACCTACCAAAGAAGATAGAGGATCGTGAGAAGATGCTCCGCGGTGAGTGGCCGCACGGATCAGACAAAGGAAACGCACTAACGGCAGATCGAGAGAACGGATGCCAATACTGCCAACGCATAGAAGAGAGCGGTGGCATCAGTGATAGGCTACAAGTCAATGATCAATTTAACTATGAGTCGCACATCAATGAGTTAGAGTCAGATCCAATGGCCACGCATGTCACTCCAACTACCGTGGAGATCTTTGCCGAAAACACCTGTAATCTGAGATGTATCTATTGCTCAGCCGGACTGAGCAGTCGTATCGACGATGAGGACAAAAAGTTCGGACCCATACTTTTCAGGGGAGAACACCCATTGACTCCTTCCAAGGGTAATGTTGATCATGCTCCACTGTTAATGGAGAAGTTCCTTGGTTGGTTGGACGGAAACATTCAGAGTCTGGCGAGATTACATCTTCTAGGGGGAGAGACCTACATACAACACAAACTGTTGGAAAGCGTGTTTGACATATTAGAGAGGAATCCAAACCCAACGCTGTGCCTCAACATATTTTCAAATTTCAACGCCCCCAGGAAGTATTTTTATACCTATAACGAGAGGATCAAGGATCTACAGTCGCGAGGGCACCTACAGAGATTTGATCTGACATTCAGCATTGACTGTTGGGGACCACAGCAGAGCTATGTCCGATCGGGATTGGACCTAGATCTAGCAGAGGAGTATTGGGCCTGGGCTTGTAATGAAAAGATCAAGGGAGACGACACTGATTGGTTGTATCTCAACATCAACCAGACCATCGGATCCATGACCATAAAGACAATGCCGGATCTCATCGAGATGATATACAAACACAGTGGCGACAAGCTAATCGGACACTATTTCTCATTTCTTCAGGGATTCTCATTCCAACAAGCAGAGATATTTGATTGGAGCCTATGGGAAGAGGACTTTGAGAGGATACTGGGCTCCATGAAGAGAGATACTGAGAACCAACAGGATGCCTATGATAGGATGTTAGGCATCAGAGATACCTTCAAGAAACACTGCAAGAGGAATGAAATCGAGATAGAGAAATTACATTGTTATCTGGATGAGCTCGATCGCCGTCGCGGCACTGACTGGCGCTCCCTGTTTCCCTATCTAAAATAATTTTCACCGGACTTGACAAAGCCATTAAATATCCATACAATATAAGATATACATAGGATTAGGACATGGCAGAACAACCAAAAGGACCACAGATACAGATCAACGTCGAGAAGATACGGAAGATGAACATACACTTCTGTATTCCATGCTACGGTGGACAGATAAACGAGCAGACCTTCATGGGCATGATCAAATGGGGCAATACCGCAAAGGATCTGGGCATAAGCTGGACCGTTGAGACACTGACCAATGAGAGCCTGATCACACGTGGACGCAACACAATGGCGGCCAAGTTCCTAAACAATCCCAACTCCACACACTTATTCTTCATCGATGCCGACATCGGCTTTGAACCGTGGCACGTGTTAGCGATAGCAAACGCAGACAAGGATGTCTGTTGCGGACTGTACCCTATGAAGACGGTTCCCGTGCAGTGGGTGGTCAACGGATTTGACGGTGCTAAATCTGAGGACAACGGTAATCTGTTGGAGGTCACTAAGTCCGGTACGGGCTTCATGATGATCAAGAAGCACGTGTTCGAGACATTGAAATCACACCCTGCGGTCAAGAAGTTCACGAATGACATCGGACTGCCCAAGGAACTGGATCCACACATGTACACGTTCTTTGACACTGCTGTGCGTGAGAACAGATACTACTCCGAGGACTGGACCTTCTGTGAGAACTGGAGAGATACCGGAGGAGAGATATGGGTTGACAGGCGTGTCCACCTGAGACACACCGGCAACTTCGTGTTCTGTGCTGAGGCAGACATGAACATCAGAGAACGTATGAAGGACGTGTCTCCTCCCATAAAAGAACAGACAGTGGTCAATCAGACGGAATCCAAGCCAAGGGTGTTAGGTAAAAGCAAGAAACATAAGAAGTAACGATAAATACTGGCATGAGAGCCAAAGAGATCACAGAATACGGCGTAGGTCGCATCACAAAGCAGAATTCAACACCAGATGTCAAGCCGGGTGACGAATTCAAGAACGTCAAGAAACTACAACTGGCATCAAAACACAATAAGAAAAAGAAATGAGAGCAGACGAGTTTACCTTAAAGGCAAAACCAGGCACCATACTCTATCTGGACATGGATGGAGTGCTCGCGGATTTCTTCGCTGAGTATGCCAAACTGGCAGGCGTGAAGTCATACAGAGATATTCCACCAGCTAAGGCAGATCCAATACTGACCAGCCTAGAAGGCACGGACTTCTTTGGCAGGCTTCCTAAGTTTCCAACGACTGACGCACTCGTGAAATTAGCAATTGGCTATGCGGGCAATTATGGCATCTGCTCATCACCACTGCGTAATGACTTCAGCAACTCAGAATACTGGAAGAAGATCTGGATCAAGGCCAAGCTCAACCCACAACCAAATGTCATACACATAACTTCAAACAAGGCACAGTTTGCCAAGCGTGGACAGATACCAAACATACTGATCGATGACAAGGGATCCAACATACAGGCATGGCGCAAGGCCGGAGGCATAGGCATCAAGTATCAGGCAGATGAGGATCCATTGAGCGTGGTCAAGAACGCATTGGAAGCCGCATACTGCGAGATAAAGGACACCTGTGACGTTGACACCATAGAGGAAGTCGACGTAAGTTACAGCATGTATCCCAAGCTCACACGCTACTTCACCATAGGTGAGCCCTATGGCAAGAAGAGGAATCTCAAAGTACCCCACGCGAAATACAGAGATAGGAGAAAATAGTGCACGACACCTGAGAGTAATTGCCAGGTGTATCAGGCACACTGATATATATTTTCATGAGAAAGAAATTTTACTGCACTGCTCCCTGGACCGGTATCCACATAGCCGAGAACGGTCATGTCAAGACTTGTTGTGAGGGGAGGATCCCATTGGGAGATCTACGTGACTCTCCGATAGACAGAATCATTGACAACAGCACACACCAAGAAATAAAACAAAAAATATCATCAGGCGAGGTCACTGAAAATTGCACGGGGTGCTTACACAGAGAGGAGTGGGCAGGAGAGTCACCATTGATGAACTATTACAACGAGAGCTTTCCGGACATCAACAAAGGCATCCAGGTCATTGATCTAAGATGGAGCAATCTATGTAATCTCACCTGCGTCTATTGCGGTGATAAATTTAGCACATCCTGGATGCGTAGACACGGCAAAAAGGATTATCTAGAGATCAGGAGCAAACACGACCTGGATGTTGAAGAATGGTTGTTGGAACAGACTCCAAGATCATCCATGCTATTGGTAGGTGGTGAACCACTGTTAATGAAACAGAATCAAAAGTTATTATCAAAGATATCCAAAGATACCAACATCAGCATAATCACCAATCTTGCCTATGATCTTGAATCTAATCCCTGTTACAAATCACTTACAGAATTCACAAAAGATAAGGTCCAATGGAACATCAGCCTAGAAAACATCGGAGAAAAATTTGAATGGATCAGAGCCGGAGCCGAATGGAGCCAAATTGAAAAAAATCTAAAGGTGTTAGAGGAAGGTAAATTTGCTGAATCGAGCACGTTCATAGCAGTCTATGGCATATTTTCCGCACTTGATCTCTTTGAAACATATAAGAAGATGTATTCTTACAATCTTAAAAAGATAACTCTACAGAACGTCACTGATAAACCATTATTGGATCTATTTAATTATCCAACACCAATATTGTCTATAGCCCTTGATCAACTTGAAAAGATACTAACATGGCAAAAACAAGTATTACATCCAGAGGACTATGAATTATATAGGATAAAAAATTTCAATGGAACCATTGCCAAACTTAAAACATTGATCAAGAACAACCATCAAGGTAATATCACATCTGAACTATTCAACAAAGAGATCAGTCGATATGATCAAATATCAGGTAGGTCCTTCAAGGATCTGTGGCCTGACGTTTACGCACTCATCCAACAGCACTGCTGATAAATACGTGTTATGCGTGTTTATGAATTCATAACAGAAAAATGGTCTGAGAAGTACAAGAAGTCCATCAACTGCTCCAATCCCAAGGGATTCAGCCAGCGGGCACATTGTCAGGGACGCAAGAAGAAGGCCAATGAGATGAGCCATCGCGATGCCGAGAAGGCCCTCAGGAAACATCACTATCACCTGGAGAGGACCCACGGTGGCCACGACATCTACAAGGATGAGGAGGGACACACCTTCGCACTGCCACACAAGCACCACGGCAAGGACATATCAAAGGGCATCGAATACGCACTCAAGAAAGAGATAACACATGAGAACTTCGCGGATGGTAAAGTAAAAGGCAAAAGTCGTCCAGGTAGAGTAAAGAAGGCTGGTGCTAGTTGTAAAGGTTCAGTCTCAGACTTGAGAGCAAAGGCAAAAAAGTATAGTGGTGAGAAGGGCAAGATGTATCACTGGTGTGCTAACATGAAGGGTGGTAAGAAGAAGTGAACATAGGAGCGTGGACTTTTATAGTTCATAACTGTGTTTTTGGTGTTTGTATACCTGATGAATCAGTTCAGGTTGAGATGTTTAAAACTGAAACGGATTGTGTTGTTACAGCACAGTTATACGATGAACTCACAAATGTAGAAAATGTATTTTTAGGATATCCAGTTTATTACACAGAGTCCAGGTGTTTTAATTGGGTAGAATATTTAAAGAAAGATGAAGTGGCTATACGAAAGTAGATTTTACAAATGGTTAGATGCTGACCCTGAGCGTTGGGAGTGGTATGGCATGATATTGCTTGTGGTGGCTTTGGTCGGGTATGGACTTATAATATGGTGGATGGAATCATGAAAGACTACACAGACAAGGCATGGATTATAATAGTATTAGTATGTATAATATTCTGGTTAATAGGATGTTCATCTACACCGACCAACACACCAATAGAGGAAGAGGCGGTCAACGAATGGACGCCGGAATACTTCTACAAGCCCAATGATTGGAACCAACACTACTGGGTGGTGACTGATGAGCAAGAGGCAGAGACGTTTCCGGTTGAGGAAGAGGAACCCATAGAGGAAACAAACATCCATGAGGATCCAATACTAGAAAAACTAATTGAATTAAACATAGTAGAAACTATATGAGAGCAGTAGATTTTGAACCAACGGGTGGCAGGGAGCCGCCACAGATACAGCCCGGTGATATGCCGGGAGAGTATGAGGAGATAGCCGTTAAGGACTTGGTACCGGTGCAGACAGTGAGACATACACACAAGATGATCAAGGCCAACACCAAGGTCAAACAGGGCGACTACACTCCCATAGTGATAGACAGGGACAATCGCATAGTGAACGGACATCACAGATATGACGCACTCAAGCAGGCTGGACATCACCGGGCAAGGGTGTATAGATTGGAAAAGGACATAGAAGAGCTGGTATGAGGGCGAGACACTTCATCGTAGAATATGATAGAGCCAAGACGTGGAACGTTCACGCCAAGGGCATCATTGACGCCATGTTTAAAGACTGGAGTGGTATCAGTGAACTTGGTGACCTTAGAGCATACATCAAAGATCTAACTA
>Ga0255765_1004177_pt1 | contig 14711 bp, 22 predicted proteins | sample 041ome_8_FD_179965 | JGI IMG/M metagenome (GOLD analysis project Ga0255765, IMG submission 179965) | Coastal salt marsh microbial communities from the Groves Creek Marsh, Skidaway Island, Georgia - 041407BS metaG (version 2) | ecosystem: Environmental > Aquatic > Marine > Intertidal zone > Salt...
GATTGTGGCCTTAACAACATCTAACACAACTCTAACAACAAGTAACACTACGTTGGAAGAACAAGTTACAACACTTACTGCAAGTGTAACTGCTCTACAACTTGAGATTGCTACGTTAGAAACTGAGGCAACTGTGTTAGAAGGACAGATTACTTCGTTAAAAGATGAAGTATTAACATTTCAAAACTTTAAATCACTTAGAGATAAGTTAGATGTTATGGTTGCTGCAACGATTACTGATACTAATCTAAATGCTGCTATTGATTCTATCTCTATTGGTTTAACTTCCTCAAGTGTATCAGCAACTGTATTGAAAGGATTGATTAGTACTGAAGCAGATTGGTTATTTGATAACGCAATCAAGGCAGGTACTACATCTATGACTACGGCAGTAAGTACATTCTATGATACATCCACAGATACAAATGTGGTTAACTTTAGAACTTTAGTTGGTGAACTAACAACTGCTTGGGATGCTACTAAAGAAACTACGTTAATCGCATGGTTCATCGAATTCATTAAAGAATACGAGAATCTATAATTGACTGCCAGGCAAGCGTGAATAAAAGAGAATACATATTATTAGGATTTGTTATTATGGCGGTGTTGGTAAGATTGTTACCACATCCACCAAACGTTACACCAATCACTGCACTAGCACTATTTGGTTGTAACTTTAAAAACAAATACTTGGGGTTATCCCTACCACTCATAGCAATGGTTCTATCGGATATCTATTTAGGTTTCTATGGAATTACTCTATGGGTGTATGGTTCTTTTTTACTCATAAGTTTATTGGGTAGATATTGGAGAAAGATAAAAATTAGTAACGTTCTTGTATCATCTCTGATATTTTTCATAATCACCAACTTTGGAGTTTGGTTAGGTGGTTACCCAAAAACTTTGGAAGGGTTTTTACTTTGTTATACAATGGCAATACCCTTCTTTATAAACTCTATATTAGGTGATTTGTTTTTCAGTTACCTAATGAAATTTTCTTTTCAATCAGTTGAGAAGAAATTTTTGGCCCCTTCGTCTATCGGTTAGGACGCCAGGTTTTCATCCTGGAAAGAGGAGTTCGATTCTCCTAGGGGCTACTAAACATTTTAAATTATGGTTACAACTATATTAATAGTATCTTTATCAATCTGTGTAATTCTTTTATCAAGAGAAATTATCAAATTACAAAAAAGAGTTGATGTTCTTAACAAAGAAACCAACACAAGAATTTCGGTAACTGACCAACAAACTCATTTGAGAATTAATGAGGAGGTAACTCATCTTCTTGATATCATTAAACAGAATGCAGATAATACAGATACTGCAAGAGAAGAAGGATTAAAAGAGTTAGAAAAGAAAATTAAATCATTGATTCCACCTACCAACGATGAGTTGATGATGAGAATAAAAAAGATGGAAGAAGAATCTTACAGATTAAGAATGAATATGTAGAGAGAAGCCTCCGTAGCTCAGTTGGCTAGAGCAGCTGATTTGTAATCAGCAGGTCGTGGGTTCGAGTCCCTCCGGAGGCTCAATATAATTTAGGAGAGATGGCAGAGTGGTCGATTGCACTGGTCTTGAAAACCAGCGAGGGTAACACCTCCGTGAGTTCGAATCTCACTCTCTCCGCAATGGTCTGGTAGTTCAGTTGGTTAGAATACCTGCCTGTCACGCAGGGGGTCGCGAGTTCGAGTCTCGTCCAGACCGCAGAATAATTTTGAATATGGAAATATTAAAAGAGTATCCTTATTTAATTAACAAAAAGTTTTGTAATACCATAATCGATATTGCATCAACTCGATTGGAAATAGCAAAGACTGTTGGTGAACAAATTGATGGTTACCGAACAGCAGAATACTGTTGGTTGGATGATATATATGAACCAGAATTAGAATGGATTAAAGATTTCATTTCTAAGGCTACTAATACTCCAATAGAAAATCAAGAATCTATTCATATTGTACGATATACTGTTGGTGGGGAATATAAAGAACACCACGATTGGTTCGATGAAGATGATATAGAGCAAAGAACTGAAATAGGTTCTAGTGGTAATAGAACTCATTCATTTTTAATTTATCTTAACGATGATTTTGAGGGAGGGGAAACCGAGTTTCCTAAATTAGAAACAACAGTTCAACCTGAAATTGGTAAGGGAGTAATGTGGATAAACAAACAAGATGGAATTTGTTTAGATGATTCTTTACATGCAGGATTACCAGTAACGAATGGTGAAAAGTGGATATTAATCGTTTGGGTAAGAGAAAATAAATTTATATGAAAAGATACCCTCATCAATGTGGTCCCATAGAATACATAAACGATATACCTTATCAGATTGTTGCTAGATACCCCATCACAGATGTAAAAGACCCTCAATTAATTAAAGAATGGTTGGGATGTGATACTGTTTTTAAATCAAATAGACAAAATATTTTTATATTTTGTAATCAAATCCAAGAGGTTTCTTGGGAACAAATATAGTTATATATATGAATATGAGTTGGGTACAATACTTCAGAGAACTGGCACACACAGTTAAAAAGAAATCCAAAGATGAAAATACCATCATTGGTGCAATAATCGTTGGTAAAGACCATGAGATTGTATCTACTGGTTATAACTCTTTTCCTCGTGGTATAAATGATTACCAAAAAGAAAGACAAAAAAGACCAGAAAAGTATTATTGGTTTGAACACGCCGAACGAAATGCAATTTATAATGCAGCAAGAATAGGAGTTTCTACTAAAGGAACAACTATGTATTTATCTTGTGGTATTCCTTGTGCGGATTGTGCAAGAGGAATCATAAATGCAGGAATCGTTCGTATCTTCTGCGAAAGACAAAACATTACAAAAGGAAACATCTGGCCAGAATCTTACGAAAGAAGTTGGGAAATGTTAGAAGAAGCTGGAGTGAATGTACAGTTCTATGATGATGATTTCCACGTTTAGTTATATTTATATTCACCATGACCAACGAACAATATACAGAAGAACTTTTAATTAAATCCCATTCACTTGGAATTAGAGAACAAGTATTTGAATTATCAAAAAAATTCCAAGAAAAAGATAGAACGTTAGATATGCATGGTTCTATTCAAAAGGCATACGAGCAACTTACTAAGTAATCCATTTCTATATATTTATAGTATATGGCAATAATATCACTATCCGAAGTACAAAACGATTATGGTTCTTATAGAGGTAATTCTCTTATAGGAGAACGTGGTACTGCAGTTACTGTACCTAATGATGGATTGGAAGGAATTGTAGGAAAACCATATCCATTTTTAAATGGAGTAATATTAGAAATTGAAGGAACCTTATACACAGACCAAGGATATTTAAACGCATTAAAAGCAGCAGGAAATCCTTATATATCAAAACGTTCTTTACCAGTAGTTTCTTTTAAACTAAATCAATTGACAGAATTAGTGCCTGATATAGAGGTATATAAAGAGGACGGCGAGCCTGTATATAGAACTCAATATGCGGAAGCCAATGTAACTAAAAGAATGTCAACAATTGATGATGTTTTATTTTACCTAAATGATTTTTTTAATCCAAACACAACAGATACGGTATTAGAACCTGGTGCAATTGGTTCTTTTAATTTAGGAACAACAACTTATTCACCTGATTTAGATGTTAATGGTTTGTATCCTGGTCTTGAATTTGAAACACTTGAAGATATTAAATCAGCAACCACAGTTAAAATTTCAACACCACCAACTCAAACAGAACCAAAAAAACCTGAACCGAAAATTGAAGTAAAAGTACCTGAAGAAAAACCTTTAAGTGTAGTAGTACCACAACAAGTAATAGAAATAAAACAAAAACTACCTGGTGGATTACCAATAACATCAGAAACACCTGCAGCATTTACCGAAGTAACCGGCCCAAATGCACAGTTAGCAAGAACATTAAGTGCATATCAAACTGGTAATACTTATGGTTATGTAAATACAGGAGTTATAGAACCAACAAAACCAACAGGAACTGGAAATTATACTGGTGAAGCAAGAACTGCAGCTGATGGAAGTAAATGGGTGTGGATTCCATTCCAAGGAGGATGGACGAAGGCGTAACATAATATGAGAAGAGCAAAGGCATTTAGTACAGTAAATTGGAGAAAATACTTGGATGTAAAAACAAATCCAAGAGCTAAATCATTTCTTGAATCAAGAGGTGATGATGTATTATGGCAAATTGCCCAAAATATTTATAGAGATAAAACTAGAAGAAAAGAAAACCAGGTCATATTATTAGTACATCCAAACGCTGGAGCTGTTATACGAATAAAAGAAGATGAATATGAAGAAGTATTGAATCTTTGTTTAAATTGGTTTTTAGCAAAAGAAAATTATAAAAGATGTTCTAAGATAAAATGGTTCTTGGATAATTTTGATAAAATAAAAAAAGGGTTAAAACCTGAATTAGAATACAAAGAAATTGTAGTTTAACATATTTATATAAGAAAACAATATTTATAGTTGTAATAAAAATAAATAATTTATATGTACTAAAGACATATATTAAGGAAAAGAAGATATGAAAGGCACCCTTTTTTCAGTAGATTTTATAGAAGAGTCTAATGGTAATTTGAGACTTCTCGAAGTCAATACAGATACTACAATTAAACAAGCAAGTCTGCAGTATATAGATTACTCTGGATTTATAAATGTATTATCTGGTTCTGCCATAACAGAAGTAACTATTATTCATAAATATTGGCACGAGGATTTAGTTTCTGATATATCAGAAAGTTTACATCAATCAGCATCATTTATAACCAATTTTACAACTATAAAAGAAGAAGATTCTACGATTTACCCTACTTCAGTTGAAGATTCTGACACAAAATTTATTCTTAGAATGGCATATGATGAGGCTGCAGTATTTGATTCTGAATATACAAAGAATAAAAAATCAGTACTAAATCTGTTTACAGATGCTGAATTACCTGATTATGTTGCCGAATATTATGTATCATCCTCGGTGGATGGTGTCGTTGATATATTACCAAACGAATTTAATTCTACAAATATGCCAGATGTGGTAATTAAGGATTTAAATTTGAGCGTAAATAGTCCTTTACAATTTTATAAAATAGGAAAATCATCGGAAACTCCAGAAAATAGATATTCTGAATTTAAACAACAAGTTCAAGAAGATTATTTAGTATTAAAATATTATGAAAATACTGAAGATTCTAAAGTTAGAAGTCTTCGCTCAATGAACATCATATATGGTGGAAACCTTGACATTTTAAATTTAGGGAATTTTGTAGGAGAAGGTTTATTTGAAAAACCAACTTCTATTGATTATTTTGATAATTTTATTAGTAATAAAATAGATGTAAAACATTATTATGAACTAGCAACTTCATATCCAAGATTTAGTACCATTGATAACTGGGGTGGTATTTTTGAAGAAGAAGAAATTGTAAAAGCTGATGGTACTACTGTTTTGATATCAAGTGCATCGATTGGAGATGAATTTAAATCATATTATATCGAAGGAGCTCCTGATACTGATAGTGTATCTGAATTTATGGAATGGTCTCATCCTGGTTCAGAACTACCATCTGGTTCTTATATTACAAGTTCGGTACTGATAAATAATATAGAACAGCCATTGACTTATGGTATTGTATATCATATAACCCTTGAAGATGGTTCTGATTTTAGAGCATCAGTAGGTTCACACTTATTAACTTACGATGTTACAAGGAATGCTATTAGATATTCTGAATTATATGAATTAACAACCGATAATCATAAATTAATTAATTTATCAGGTGGTACAGTTAATATACAATCAATCACAATTGATATATTAGATGGTCAATACAATGCAAACATTTTAGACATGGAAACAGCAGATACATTCTTCTTATCAAATGGTGAGTTGAGTGTTAAGATTGTAACTCACAACTGTTTCCCTGCAGGAACTAAAATTACTTTGGCAGATGGTTCTCAAAAGAACATCGAAGATTTAACAATTCAAGATAAACTATTAACTTGGAATGAAAATTCAGGTGATTTAGTTGAGGGTACAATTGGTAATATTGTTAAGAAAACTGATAATTTACTTATTCATTTAACAACATCCAATGGTGAAATTAAATCTACACCATTTCATAAGTTCTATGTTAAGAATAATAAATCACATTGGACTGATGCTCAAGATATAGTTATCGGCGATATTTTACTAGACAAAGACAGTAATGAAGTAGTTGTAACAGATAGAACTGAGATAGTTGAAAGTGTTGAAGTTTATCATATTCTTGATGTAAAAGATAACCACACTTACTTTGCAAATAACTTACTTGTTCATAACTTCAAGTATGGTACTGGTTGTTTTATTGCAGGAACTAAAGTTTCTCTTCCTAGTGGTGATGTTAAAAACATCGAAGATGTTTTAGTAGGCGAAGAAGTACTTACTTACAATGAAGAAAGTGGAGAACAAGAAGTTGGTAAAGTTGGTGATTTAAAAACACACGAAGTAACTCAGATAATTCGTTTAACACTCGATAATGAAAACATTATTATCACAACAAAAGAACATCCATTCTTCGTAGAAGGTAAGGGATGGGTTAAAGCTGGTGAATTAGAATCACTTGATGTTTGTAAAAAAGTTGATGGTAGTGAATCATTAATTTCAACAGTTGAAGTATTAGAAGAAACTCATACAGTTTATAACTTATTAAGTGTTTCTGAGAATCATAACTTTTACGCTAACGGAATTTTAGTACATAATAAATTATAAGGATATTCTATCATGCCAAATATATACAAAACATTCACACAAACTGATTTAGATAATAAAGCTTCATACTCAACAACAGAAGCTCAAAATACAAAGATAAATGCAACTGTATCTAAATTTGTAGAATTGTTCAAGATTAAACATTTAAGTTAATGACATTAACATATAGCTATTCCACTCATATGAATAACTATTCAGATAATGAGTGGGTAGCTATGTATTATAGAGCAGCAATTTTAAAATCCAAATCACTTGGATATAAAATTAAATTATATGGATGTGATTTCATATATGAAAAATTACATGATGTTATCGATGAATTTGTTAACATAGAAAATCTAAGGTTTTCACTAACAGATGATTTAAAATTATACATACACTCCATAGAAGATTTAGATTGCATCACCATCGATGGTGATATTATTTTAAATCACAGATTAAAATTACCTACCACATATGATGTTCTTTTTGATATAAAAGGACAGGTAACTCATAGTAAGAAAATTACTAAATATAAATCTCACTTAAATTTATTTAAAAAATACGATATTCAATCAGAGATAAAATATTTTGATTTGGATGCTGAATATGCTTGTAATATGGGTATATTAAAATTCAATGATGCTAAAGTAAAAAAATTAATGATTGATACCTATAATAAATTTAAAAACTATTATTTGGTAAATATAGAACCATATGAGGATAAACAAATATTATCAGACCCCGCAATAATAATCTGTGAATATATATTTGAACGAATTATAAATAAAGAAAATATAAATGTAAAATTTTGTAGAGATTATAATAATTATAATCATTATGCATCCCATAAAAAATTCGAACATGAATTTATACAAACGGTAAATAATATAATCTATACAAATAGCAAACAAATAATATAGTTATGGTTATTTTTAGTAAAGAAGATTGCGAATATATTAAATCAGTTTATTATACTGAAAATGAAATTGATGCATCTGGTATTCATGATTATGGTACTGTAAAAATTAAATTTGGTAATGCTTCATCAAAATATGCAATATCTCAAAACCAAGACCTTATAGATTTTTTATTAGAAAAATTAAAACCACATGGTGTAAAATCTATACCACAAGTTAAATTTATGAAATATGGTGTTGGTGATAATCTTGCAAGACATACTGATTTTTCAAAATATGGGGTAGATATAATTTTTAAAACATATCTTTTTCAATTATCTGCACCAGATGATTATGTTGGTGGAGATTTAATAGTTGGTAGGGATGTTCAATCAAGAGAACAAGGTTCGATGTGTATAATAAACCCAACAACACCACATGAAGTCACTAAAGTAATATCAGGTGAAAGACTTTCATTAGTCATATTTCTTCGCGAAAAAAATTTAGTATTTGATAAACCAATAATATAATGTATATAAAATATAATTTTAAAACTAGAGGTGTTGGTATAATATCATCTATTCCTATTTTAAAAAATCAATATATAGGAAATTATTTATCTAAAACCGAACTTATAACAAATCAAAGTAGAGCATTATACGATGGGTGGGTTGAAACAAATCCTCTTGGTAGATACTTAAATCATAATAGAGAGTTTAATTGTCAATTAAAATTAAACGGTGATGTTATTAAATTATATTCTTTGAAAGATATAAATAAATGGGAAGAATTAACTATAAATTATTTAGATATTGTTAATTTAATAAACTTACCAGATGAATTAATTCAAAAATATCAAATAAAAGATTATGATTATATTATTGAAAAAATAGAAATAAAATCGAATATAATTTAATAAGAATAAAATGATTAATCACATATCAAATTTTCTTAATGAATCGCAGATAAATAATCTATATGAAATTTGGTTTAATTCTAATTTAGAACATTATATTCTACCTGGTAATAAATATAAATTAGAACTTATAAATTTTACTGATAAGTTTGATGATTTAAATTTAAATTTTTTATTTGATAGAAAATTTTATAATAAATTACTATTACAAGCAATAGATGAAACACACATCGATTCTCTATATGGAAATCGGTTTCATACTCATGTAAACGAATGGACTTCTGTTATATATTTAAATACTAATTATGATGGGGGTGAACTTGAATTTAAAAATGGAAAAATTATAAAACCAAATAAAGGTGACCAAATATATTTTTCAGAAAATGAATATCATAAAGTTAACTTCCCTTACAATTTTATCGAAGAATATTATATTGATAAAAATAATAAATCTCATAAAATTACAAAACGAATATCTTTAGTTTCATTTTTAAATGCAGATGTTTTAAATATATCTAATAAAAAACTATTTTAATGTAAATACTTCAAACAAATGAAACCAAATATTATATATGGATTTGATGTTAATTATTTAGAAAATTCAAAACTTACAAATTATCTAAATATGCATAGTATATCATCAAACTTAGCAAAAAAATTAGGTTATACTACTGAAATATATACTAACTCAGATATATTTGATTCGTACTTTGATACTATTCACAAATTTGATTACAACTATATTTTTTGGGATTCATATAAACTATTACCATATTCACTACGAGATGATGATTATATGATTATAGATTATGATTTATTTATACATAAAAATATTTCATTTGACAAAGATGTTGATTTTTATTTTGATACATGGGAGAGTTGGAAATACTATGATGCTCCTGTAAAAATTCTTACCGAGTTGGGAATTGGTGATGTAATACCTGAATGGAATTCAAATAAACAAAAAGTTATGAATACTGGTATTTTATATTTTAAAAATATTGATTTTAGAAAACTATACTATAAACGATATATTGAATTTTATCAATTTTGTGAACAAAATTTAGATGCATTAAAAAGATACAAACCGTTCCAAATGTTTGGTACTATTGCAGCACAATATTTATTAACCATACTTTCTACTTATTATAATATTCAACATTATAATTTTTCTAAAATACCAAGAGAAAAAAACGAATACTATCATCATATGTGTGGTCCTGATAAATTTGATGTAGAATTTAGAATTAAAAAAAATATATTATGATATCATTTACCAAAGATGAATGTAAGCAAATAATAAATCTTTCAAAGGTATTACCACGAGTTGAGAGAGATGAATCCCCTCGTCTTATTAGTTATGATTTCTATTCCATAGGTTGGAATGAAACTACTAAGTGGATATTTGATAGGTTAGATTCATATCTTACTGAAACTACTGGAATTAAAGTTATTAAAAATTTAGATGCGGTTCATCTATTTGATTATTCAGTTGGTGATAGATTTTTAAGACATAGAGATATTTACTATAAAAATCAAATACAAAACATAGGTGTTTGTTTAAATGAAGATTATGAAGGAGGTGAGTTTGTTTTATACGAACCCACTTATCAAGTATTACCGAAAAAAACAGGTGAGATATATACATTTAAACATTCGTTAGAACACGAAGTTTTAGAAGTAACTTCAGGACATAGATGGAGTTTGATTGGATTTTATTTTTACGAACATTTGGATTTAAAAAAACCCATATTATAAATGAAAATATATAGAAACGTTATATCAAGTACACAAATAGACCTAATAAAAAAATCTATTAGTAAGGATAATACGAACAAATATATTAAGGATAATCATGGGTATGATATAGATAATCTGATAAATTATTCAAATATAATTTATTGTGATATAAATAATAAAATTTTAAATGGTATATGTTCTGGTATCATTGATGATAAAGAAAAAATATATTCAATACATTGGATAGAATATAAAGTGGGTAGCATGACACATTCACACTTAGATAGATTATCACACAACACCTATATTATACTTTTATCAGATAATTTTACTGGAGGAAAATTATTAGTTGATAATGTTGATGTTGGTTTAAACTTGGGCGATGTTGTTTCCTTTGTAGGTAATCGGGAACATCATCAAGTTACTGAAATAACATCTGGTATCCGAGAGGTACTTGTTATATGGACTCATCCAATTGGATTTAAAAAACCAGTACTATGAAGGAAATCAAATTACATAAAAACTTTCTAACAAATGAAAAATGTGATTCTATATTGGAATATTCAAAAAATAATTTTCAAGTAGATAATAGAACTTATGCTGGATGGCATGCAAAAACTAATAGAAATTTAGATTTTGAAAATGATATAAAAAAATTAATAGAACCAATATCTCCACATACACCATTTCATATTGTTTGGATTAATTTAACTGAATATGAAAACGGTAGAAAATTAGATTTACATAAAGATGAAAGAAGTGATTTTACATTTACAATTCCTTTAACCGATGGATATGATGGTGGTAACTTTATAATAGAAACCAACGAGTATATTTTATCAAAAGGAGATTGTATTTCATTTGATGGATTTAATTTATTACATGGAGTTTCAAGTGTTACTACTGGATATCGTGCATCTTTAAATGTTTGGATTAAAAAGGGAGTTAAACCTTTTTTATAATATGAAAATTTTAGTTACTGGAGACAAATTATATGAAAACACTATGGACATTTGGTGATTCTTTTACATTTGGTCATGGTTGCAGAGAAGATTGTAATTCGGGTTTATATGAAAAATATAAATCGTATAAATCAGATAATGATGATATCTGGCCAAATAAATTATCTAAATTACTTCAAATGCATTTAAAAAATTTAGGAGTAAATGGATATTGTAATAATTTAATAATTGATTCAATTATTGATAATTATGATTTTATTCAAGAGGAAGATTGTGTAGTTATAGGTAAATCATCTTCTGCTAGAAATCACATTCCATATAACGATAATTTATACACAATTTTATCACCACATGAATTAACAAAAACTAATAATAAATTATCAGGACATTTTGATAAGTTTGAACCTGAAATAGTTGAAACTATTATTAATTTTCAATATTATTTTTCAGATAATAAATTTTATAAAGAACAACAAGATAAAAGAATTCAATTTTTAGTTAATAGATTATATAGTGAAAAAAAAGTAAAAAAATGTATTGTGTGGGATTTGGATATAAGAAAGCAATTCCCAACTATAATACAAGAAACAAATGGTAAAATAATCAATTATCATTTTTCTTGGAAAGGTCATTCACAATTTACAAAATATTTGTTTTCACAATTTAATACAAATATTATTTAATATGAAAATTTTAGTTACTGGAAATTATGGATTGGGAAAGAATATAAAAGAATATCTTTCTACAAATGGATACGAAGTAGATTATATGAATTCTATTGATTCGTATGTACACCACTTACCGAATGTAATAAATCAATACGATGTGTTCATTAACAACGAGTATAAAGATAAACTACAATCTGATTTATTTGAATATGTTTATAATGAATGGAAATACAAACCAAAAACAATAATCAACATTTTAACATCTGCAATAATATTTGGTAGTCCAAACCAAAAGTATGTTGATGATAAAAAACATTTAGAACAAAAAACATTTCAGTTACGAGATATGGAAAAGGAAGTTCGTATTATAAATGTTTATCCACATACATTAGAAAGTACCAAGTTGGCAAAAAACCAAAAATTAAATTTCTCAGATGTATCCTCCGTAATAAAATATTTAATAGAGTTACCACAGGATATTGAGATATTTCAAATAGGAATTTCTAAAACAAAATTAAAAATAGATACTTCTATAATATGAAAAAAGATAGATTGTTTGTATTTGGTGATAGTTGGGCATATAATTATTTTTCTGATAAAGATAAAACAAATCTAAACTACAAATTACATTTTGGAAGTGAGTGTATAAAGAAGTATGCAAGTTTACATAATTACTTTGGTCATTGGATAGACCATATGGAAAATTTTTATGATGTATATTCTTATGGATTTGGTGCTGCCTCAAATGAACAAATCATATATCAGTTAGGTAACCTGCCTGACTATAAAGATGGTGATAGAATGTTAATAATATTTAGTTCACCTGAACGATTTATATGGTATGAATCTAACAAAGAAAAAACAATTGTAAGTTCTGCGTTAATTGAAAATATTTTAACTATGGAAACTATTCCAAATATTTGTAAAGAATTTTTACAAAAACAATTGGTACATAGAAGTGATATGTGGTATAATTCTGAAAAAAGACTAAATGAAAAAAAGTTTATAAATAGATTACCAGTTGTATATTCAAAATGGAGCCCTTTAATAGTAAGTTGGGTTACTGAAACATCAGATATGGTTGATAGTATTATACCAACGCCCGACATACAATCTTTTTCAACAATATATGATGAAACGAACGGTCTGTGTAAGGATTTCCATTTAGGGATTAGGGGTAACTATGATTTATTTAAATTTTTTGCAATAAAATTAAACTTAAACATATCTGATTATATCTATGATATAAAAACATATAATTTTAATAGTATCATCTAATGTCAAAAACTAATTTAAATAACTACGTTTGCATGATACCCTTCACAACTCTTGAGATTCATAAGGGTGCACGATTCTTGTGTTGTGCTTCGTGGTTAAAAAAATACTTACCAGACCACACTACACCAAAGGATGCATGGGAAAGTGATGTTGCGAATGATATTAGAGAATCTGTTTTAGATGGTTCATATAGATATTGTGATAAACAACAATGTCCATATTTATCTCAACTTAAAAATGTAGGAAACGTTTCAAAATTAAATACAGGCCCATTAAAATTAAAATCAAATTTATCAAATGAAGATGAAAAAAAGATAACTGAATACAAAAATAAAATATTAAATCCATCTCTGATTGAATTTTCATTTGATAAAACTTGTAATTTAAAATGTCCTTCATGCAGAATAAAAATTATTTCTGCAAGTAAAAAAGAAATAGAAGAAATTAAAGAAACAATTGATTTAATACAAGACCAATATGGTAAAACAGTAAAAACATTATACATTACAGGAACCGGTGACCCATTCCTATCAGTTGGATTTAGAGATTTCCTTCGTAATTTTGATGCAACTAAATGGCCAAATTTACAAAAAATACACCTTCATACAAATGCAACTCGATGGAATAAAAAAATGTGGGAATCTATGTCTAAAGTCCATAAATATGTAAAAAGTTGTGAAATATCAATAGACGCTGCAACTAAAGATACTTACGAAAACAAAACTCGTTTGGGTGGTAACTGGGACGAATTGATTGATAATTTAAAATTTATTTCTACGATACCAACATTAAAATCAATAAAAACTTCCTTCGTAGTTCAACAATCAAACTATAAAGAGATGAAGCAATTTTATGATTTGATGTATTTTATATTTGGAAATAAAGTAAATGTATTTTTTGGAAAAATTACTAATTGGGGAACCTTTACCGATGAAGCGTTTTTTAAACACAAAATATGGGATAAAGCTCATCCAGATTATGATGATTTTGTAGCTGAAGTAAATTCTTTTATTTTAAATGATAAGATATGGCATAATTTACAAGAATTTATTAATACCTCTAATAAAAATTTAATATAATACTTTACTTGATTTATTTTAAATAACATAAAAAATCAATATTTATAGTAGAACGATAAGTTTTACTAAATGAGTTTCAAACTATATTTTAAACACAATCTTGATGTTAAAATAGACTCGAATCAACGAGAGGGAATTTCGTTCCTCAAAATCACCCAAGATAATTTTTCGGAAACAAAAGAACTTATTCAGAAATCAATAGATACATTTAATTCAGAAATAGAATGGAATGAAATGTGGGACATTGTTGATGCCGAAATTAGATTATATCAAAACCAAATACTCTACTTACTATTAAAAAACCAAACACCAATTGGTCATGTTTGGTATGAATCATATTATCTTTATAACGCATTTGTTTCTGTTGATAGGGAAGATGGTGATTCCATTTGGTTTATACGAGAAACTATGTGGGAT